>Ga0302167_10000007_pt1 | contig 376935 bp, 280 predicted proteins | sample I_Fen_N1_1_FD_193496 | JGI IMG/M metagenome (GOLD analysis project Ga0302167, IMG submission 193496) | Peat permafrost microbial communities from Stordalen Mire near Abisko, Sweden - I_Fen_N1_1 | ecosystem: Environmental > Terrestrial > Soil > Wetlands > Permafrost | place: Sweden: Abisko... | reverse complement strand
TTCAGGTTTCAGGTTTCAGGTTTCAGGTTTCAGGTTTCAGGTTTCAGGTTTCAGGTTTCAGGTTTCAGGTTTCAGGTTTCAGGTTTCAGGTTTCAGGTTTCAGGTTTCAGGTTTCAGGTTTCAGGTTTCAATATATATATATCGTCCCTACGGGACTTTAAAATGCGAAAAATTCTTTTTTTTCTACCAATATTTAGCTCCTAACGGAGCATTTTTCTATCCTCTTTCTTCTAGGCTCTTGCTTCTATCCTCTTTCTTCTATTCTCTTTCTTCTATTCTCTTTCTTCTATTCTCTTTCTTCTATTCTCTTTCTTCTATTCTCTTTCTTCTCTAATCAAAGTCACACTCATCAAACCAATCACCACATCATTGGCAATAGTTCTTAGAGTCAGGCTTTTTAAAATTTTATTTTTATCTAATGGCAAATCCAAAATTGTTCCTGCACCGCCATCGATTCCATAACTGGTAAATCCTTTTATGGTTTTGAAAGCTGCAAAATCTCTCGAAATTTCTCCTGTTTTAAAATAAACTCTCGGTGGTTTTGGGGCATCAGTTGTAAAGGCCAAACCATCAATAAAATAATCCTGCTCGATCGGCCACCAGTTTTCGGGATTTTTTAAGGTTAAGATTTCAGAAGTTCCATCTGTATAATTGATTTTAATTTCTCCGTTTGTGATTCGGCTCTGCATTGGGTTTGTTGTCCCGGCCATCATGAAATAAGCACGGGAAGCTTTTCCGGTTAACGGAATAGTAATGCTTTCCGGAAAATTATCCCACATCGATGTGAAGAGAATATTTTTCTGACTGGCATCAGAAGGGGTTTGAAACGGAATCCCGTTTGGTGTTGTAATCTGACCATTTGCTTTTGCTTTTTCGCGCAGGCCCTGATCCTCTATTTTTACCGAAATGTTAGGATAACACCAATTTCCTATTCCTTGCTTTGGAAGTTGCAGCGTCACGGTTTGCGGTCTTGGCGACAAATATTCGTAATTGAAAATATCTACGACTTTGGAGTTGAAAAATGATGTAAGCGAAATGGTTTCTGCACGCGTAGCTTTATCCAACGGCAAATCCCAGTTGGTAACTGTTTTATTCGAATCATTTATAGGTTTTACACTTACGTGAATGGGTTCCCACCAGGATAATTCACCTTGCTTTAGTTCAAGAAAAAAGAGTCTATTACCCTTCGAAGTAGCTTTTGCCCTGAGCGAATGATCTGTTTTTGAAATTTCACTTAAAACTTGCTGCGGATCATAAACTGAAACAATTGCAGCTTTAGTCGTTTTCATGTCCAGGATTTCATTCAAAATATATTCTTCTTTTGATTCGGGTTCTTCTAAAGCATCTCCTTTCCATTTAATTGTAATATCATAAACAGTATTGTACGGAACTTCAATACTAATTTTTGGATTTCCAATGTTTTCCGGAATCCCTTTCCATGAAACCGATTTTCCATTAACGATAATACTTTCTACAGCATCATAAAAAGAATTCAATATTAATTTCAAATTCATTTTAGCCGAAAACTGATTTTTGATCACGTATTTTTCTTCTTTATTTTCTCTTTTAAAATCAATTGAAACATCCGGAATTTGCAAAAAAGCACGATCCCATTTTTCAGGAAATCCGGGCTTCATCGTTAGAACTCCTGCCAAAGCATCAGGCTGAACCCCAAAAAGTCCTTCGACCAAAGTTCTGGAAGCCATTCCAATTGGGTCAGCAAAATCACGATACAATTCGCCACGCATGGCATCCTGATACATCAACTGCTCAAAACCTCCCGGCGAAGCGCCTAAATACATGCTTTCTACCAAAGCACTTTCCCACATTTTAAAAGCTTTTTCTGATTGTCCGCCTTGCCAAAACGCCAGTGCAGTATGCAATTGTTCGGCTAATGCCACATTGTTTGTCGACCATGTATAAGGCTGCCAATTGGTGGTACTAATTACATAGAGATCTTTTTTATCCAATCCTTCTGCCGAAATTGGAATATGTGGAATCTGATTGTTGGCGTAATCCAGCATTTGATAACTCTCAAAAGGGTTTGATAATTCTGAATCTATGGTATGATAAATACTCCAGATTCCCGGCGTATCGTGTAATAATCTATTACCCAAAGCATCTTTATATTCGGCAAAAATTCCTTTATTGGCAACCCAAAGCTGATTGTTTGCAGCTTTTAAAATTTTATCTGCTTCTTTCTCAAACGGATTTTGATCCTGCTGAATTTTCTTAGCAATCTGAGCAACGGTTTTATTCGCATAATAATTATATGCTGAAGAATGAATGACTCCGCCCCCGCTATATTGTAAAGCATCACTCGCCCAAATTGATGCATAGGCATCATACAATCCATCGCCATCAGGATCAAAATTTCTTTTTTCCCAGTTTAAATGTCTTTGAATGACAGGCCACATTTCTTTTATAAAGGTCGTATCACCTGTCCATTTAAAATGTCTGAGCATTTGGTCTATAAAAACCAAATTCATATCATAATGATGTGCCACATTGTTCTTGTTCGGGCTTCTGCTGATATATCCGCTGCTGAACATCGAAGTCCCCATTTCTTCTTTCTGACGTGCTAAATTTCTATCTTCATCCAACACAATCGGGCCACTTTCCGGACTTGTAACCTGCGAATTACTGTAACTCGTAAAATGCGTTTTTGCACGGTCATGCCAGCCCAAAGGATCTGCTGTATAAGCACCACGCCAGGCATTTAAATACATTCTCCAGGCAATTGCACCATGAAGATAAGCAGGACTCTCCCAAATGCCGTCGGCAGCAATAGAAAGTGCAGCACCCAAAGTATTAATATAAGGATCAGGAGTTGAAATTTTCACTCTGTTGGCTAACAGATGTGTTTCCTGAACCGACTTTTCGTAAAGTTGTGCTATATTTTTTTGATTGTAATTTGTTTTGGAATCTTCTGTCAGAAACAACCAATAATCTCCTTTTTCAGCAATAGATTTTGTTTTTCCTGTAATTAAACCCAAGTCTTCCGGATTAGAATTATAAAGTACTAATGGCTTGGTTTGCATCCTTGCATCAGCCAAACGTGTAACCGATTCAGGGAAAAAGCCTATGAGTTTTTTATTATTCCCGGTTTTCTGTTTGTTGCTTTCAGAACCATATTGTAATAGAAAAAATTGTTTATTGATCGTGTATTTATTACCGATACAATAATCCGGCTGCAGATAAAAAACCGATTCCGGATCAGCTCCGATATCACCGTCACGGCTAAACTTTTTTCCGGTTGCACCGCCAAAAGCCCATATTAAATTGGTGTTTTTAGGAATGTTTTTACCATATACTTTTACAATAAACCCTTCACTTTCTTTTAAGGCTACCACATCAAGAAACAATTTTCCGTTTCCTAAAATCGGGTCTTCAATAATATATTGCATGGTTCCTAAAACATATCGTGTCTCAATTTTTGCAGTTTCCGTAATCCATTTACTGTCTTTTCCGTTTACAAGAGCCAATTTAAAATTGCCTCCCATTCCGGGTATATACATCGCAAATTCAGGCAAATCGCCAGTCTCAACCCTGAATCCTGTATTGGAACCGTATAATGCCCTGTTGAATTTTCGGGTACCGTTTTTTAGAACAAAACTATTTCCATCCGGCGCATAATGTATTTTGCGTATTTTCTTTTCCTGCCCAAATGTTACCAATGAACACATTAAAAATAAAGTAATTAGAATTTGAATAGTTTGTTTTTTAATTTTCATAATATTCTAAAAATGAATTAACCTGTTTTTTTAGCTCCCAGAAGCATCAATTTTATATTTAAAAAGAATACAAAAAGAAATACATTTCTTTCGCAGAGCATCTCTGTTTATTTTAAATAAGTGAAATGCTTTCTTAGTAACCAAAAATCTATGTTACTATCTGCTTAAATTTATTTTGCATTATTATTTATATTAATTCCTTAATACCGATGCAATTTCTTTGTTTTTTAGTGGGATAGTATCCTGTACCTACCTGATTTTTGCAATATAATAATTTATAATCTTCCATCATTTTAACATCATAGTACAGGATACTATATAAAAACAGAACGAGTAGTTTTGAAATAACATCAAATTAACTATGCAGCCAAAAAGAAATATTCAAACCTGTATTATTGCGCTACTGCTTTTCATCATTTGTAAAAGCAACGCACAACAAACTGATAAAATCTATCTCTCCGGAAAAGATTTTGAACATCCCGTGCAATGGGATTTTTATTGTACCGGTGGAAACAACAGTAAAATCTGGTCGAAAATAAATGTTCCGTCGCAATGGGAATTAGAGGGCTTTGGTGAATATACCTACGGCCGCTGGTATAAGGAACTGAACCAAAAAGAACCAAGCAAAGAAGAAGGTTTGTATAAATTTGAATTTGAAGTTCCTGTCTATTATAAAGACAAAGAAGTTCTGATTGTTTTTGGAGGCGCAATGACCGATACCGAGGTAAAAATAAACGGAAAACTGGCCGGAGCGATCCATCAGGGTGGTTTTTATGAATTCAAATATGATATTTCCGCTCTGCTGAAACCTGGCGTTAAGAATATTTTAGAGGTTCACGTTTGGAAACATTCGGCCAATAAATCTGTAAATGCAGCTGAACGAAGAGCCGACTGGTGGTTGTTTGGTGGTATTTATCGTCCGGTTTGGCTGGAAGTTTCCCCTAAAACCCATATAGAAAATATTGCTGTAAACCCTAAAATGGATGGTTCGGTTACGGTTGATCTCAATCTAAAAAATATTCCGAAAAATACCATTTTAGAAGCTATTTTAAAAGGCCTGAACAGAGAAAAATTCGACACTTTTACTTTTCCGGTTAAAGCAAAAAGTACCAAAGAAACCATTACAGCACAATGGAACAATGTAAAACCGTGGAATCCTGAAAATCCTAATTTATATGAACTCGAACTGACTTTAAAACAAAATGGAGCTGTTCTGCATCAATACATTAAACGCATTGGTTTCAGAACATTGGAGTTTAAAAAACAAGACGGAATTTATGTCAATGGTACCAAAATCATCATGAAGGGAATTAACCGTCATTCATTCTGGCCGGAAGGCGGAAGAAGTACCAGCAAGCGTATCAGTGAATTAGATGTAAAATTATTAAAGGACATGAATATGAATGCGGTTCGCGGGCATTATCCTCCGGACGATCACTTTTTAGATGTTTGCGATTCATTGGGGCTTTTTGTCCTAAATGAATTGGCGGGCTGGCAAAACTCTTATGATACTGAAACCGGAACCAAATTAGTCAAAGAAATGGTGGCACGCGATGTCAATCATCCATCAGTCATTATTTGGGACAATGGTAACGAAGGCGGCTGGAATTATAATGTCGATAAGGTTTTTGCCGAAAATGATCCGCAAAAAAGAATCGTGATCCATCCTTGGGCAGATTTTAATGGTTGGGATACAAATCATTACCCTACTTATTTAACGGGAATGCATCGTTTTAATGCAGGTGAAAATGTCTTTTTTCCAACCGAATTTATGCACGGAACCTACGATAACGGACACGGAGCTGCCCTTGAAGATTTTTGGAATCGTTATAAGGAAAGTCCGCTATTTGCAGGAGGCTTTATGTGGGCAATGCTGGATGAAGCCGTGAAACGATCTGACTGGACAGGCGATATCAGGTTTGATTCTAAAGGTTCGCTTGCCGCGGATGGAATTCTTGGCCCTCATCGCGAAAGAGAAGGAAGTTATTATACGGTTAAAGAAGTTTGGGCGCCTATCCAGTTTCTGCCAAAACAAGTGACGGAAACGTTTGACGGTTCATTTCTAATCTCAAATGATTATCTTTTTACTAATCTGAATTCCTGCAAAATGGAATTTAAAGTACTAAAAGCGGATCATAATGTTCTGTATACAAATGGAATTGCAAAGGAAATAAGTTTCGGTAAAATTGAAATTCCGGATATTGAACCGGGTGAAACGCGTAAAATTAAATTTAATGTCCCGGATAATTTTTATGAAGGAGACATTCTTTCTGTTTCGGCTTTTGATCCGTTTAATAAAGAAATTTATACCTGGACGTGGCCTATTCATAAAGCCAAATTTTATGCTGATAAATTCTTAGCAGTCCAAAATATAAAAGCAAAAGCATCGGTTACAAAAACAGGAAATGCAATTACTTTAAAAGGAAATAATGTCTCAGTAACTTTTGACGCTACAACGGGAGAAATTACCACTATTCAAAATGCATCCTCCACAATTCCTTTAACAAATGGCCCACGCCCGATTGGGATGAAAGCCAAAATCAAAGACATTCAGGTTTCGCAGGAAGGTGATAAAGCAGTTTGCTTAGTCAATTATTCAGGTGGATTATCTTCGATAAGATGGATTATGGAACCGGACGGAAGGTTTAAAATGGAATTACTGGCCCTAAAAAATGCTTCTGGAGGAGATGGTTTTGACGGTGCTTTTTTTGAAGATAAAATCAATGCCTTCGGAATTACATTCAGTTTTCCGGAAAAAGGAGTCACGGGTATTAAATGGTTTGGAAGAGGCCCGTATCACGTCTGGAAAAACCGAATTAAAGGAACAACCTACGGCATTTGGGAGAAAGAGTATAACAATACGATCACAGGCGAGAGTTTTGAAAATCTGATCTACCCGGAATTCAAAGGATATCATGCCAATTTACTGGGAGCGAATCTAAAAGCCGGAACTTCATCGTTTAAAGTTTTTAGCGAATCGGATAATTTATTCCTGAGATTGTTTACTCCTGATTTACCTAAAAATGCTTTCCCCGGAAGTTATCCGCAGCCGGCATTTCCGGAAGGGGATATTTCGTTTATGTATGAAATTCCGGCCATGAGGGACTTTAAACCTCTGGAACAGCAAGGACCGCAAAGCCAGCCAACCAACATTCGCATCAAAAGTGGCGATGACGGGATTCAGATGAATTTGTGGTTTGATTTTAGGGAAGGGTCTTAGTTTCAGGTTTAAGGTTTCACATCTCACTTTTCACATCTAATTTTACAATTTTCATATGAAATCAATTAAAATAATTCCAGTTCTTTTATTAGGTTTGTTATTCTTCAATTTCACATCAAAAACAAATAGCAAACCAACTGTTTTCATGGTAGGCGACTCTACCGTAAAAAACGGCAAAGGCGATGGCTCAGGAGGGCTTTGGGGCTGGGGAGATTATATAGGTCAGTTTTTGGATACTACAAAAGTTACTATCGAAAATCATGCTTTGGGCGGAACAAGCAGCAGGACTTTTCAGGATAAAGGGTTATGGAATATTGTTTTGAATAAACTTAAAAAAGGTGATTATGTCCTTATTCAGTTTGGGCATAACGATGACGGACCGGTTAACGATAGTCTTCGGGCCCGCGGAACGATCAGAGGAATTGGAAACGAAACAGAGGAAATCGATAATATCCTGACGAAAAAACACGAAACCGTACACAGTTACGGCTGGTATATTCAGAAAATTGTTCGTGAGGCAAAATCAAAAGGTGCGATTCCGATTGTTTGTTCACCTATCCCAAGAAACGACTGGAAAGATGGAAAAGTGCCCCGTAACAGCAATTCGTATGGTTTGTGGGCAAAACAAATTGCCGATAAGGAAAAAGTAACTTTTATCGATTTAAACGATAGAATGGCTATTGAAATGGAAAAACTGGGCGAACAAAAAGTAACCGGCACTTATTTCTATAAAAAAGACCATACACATACCTCTGCAAAGGGCGCTGTACTTTCGGCTTCGGTAATTATCAGTCAATTGAAAGAAAGCAAAAATTCTTTAAAAAATTATGTTCTAAAAGATCCTAAAATTGTAGTTCCGGCCAAGAAAAAAGTTTTTTTAATTGGCGATTCTACGATGGCCAGTAACAGTGATGTAAATGCCGTGGGCTGGGGAGTTTCATTTCCTACTTATTGTGACACCACCCGAATTGAAGTTTTCAATAAAGCCAGAGGCGGGAGAAGCAGCAGAACTTTTGATCATGAAGGGCTATGGAACGACGTTAAAAACCAATTGCAGCCTGGAAATTTTATCCTGATTCAGTTTGGGCATAACGATGCAGGTGCGATTGATAAAGAGAAATTCAGAGGTTCATTAAAAGGAACCGGCAGCGAAACTCAGGAAGTAACACTACCTGACGGCTCAAAAGAAATTGTACATACTTTTGGCTGGTATATGACAAAATTCATTCGTGAGGCCAAAGAAAAAGGTGCTGTTGTAATTGTTTTAAGCCAGACACCCAGAAACGAATGGCCAAATGATAAAATAGAACGAAGAAACGAAACTTACGGCAAATGGTCTAAGGAAATCGCTGATAAGGAAAATGTCTTCTATATTGATTTGAATGAAATCGTCGCGTTAAAATATGAAGCCTTAGGGAAAGAAAAAGTAAAAGCCTTTTTTCCAAAAGATCACACGCATACAGGTTTAGAAGGTGCTAATCTTAATGCACTTACTGTTGCGGAAAGTATTAAAAAACTAAAAGATTGTGGTCTTAGGGATTATATTGAGATTCCTTAAAAGTTATGAGTTATGAGTTATGAACTGTGAATTTGTGAGTTGCGGATTAGGGTATTATCACTTTTCATTTCTAAACCTTACTTTTCACATTTAACTTCGTACTTCTTGCTTCTAACTTCTTGCTTCTAACTTCTAACTTTTTAACCTCAACTTAACCCCATAAAAAAACCTCGTTTAATTGCTTAAACGAGGTTTTATTTTGAATAAAAATATTATTTTTTTGATTCTTCGATAGAAACTTTTCTAAACTCTTTTAAAAGTTTTTCAATTTCTAAAGTAGCTTTACGAGCTCTTGGTCCAGCAGCTTTTACACCTTTTTCTGTTAAAGATTCAGCTTCTGCTTTAAATGTGTCAATTTCGGCGTTGATTTTTACTAATAGATCTTTCATGCTTATAATTATTAAATTAAGGCGCAAAAATAAAAGTTTGAATGATAGTTACAACATATTTCACGTTAAAATTAACACTGTTTTTTACGTCTTAAATTAACATTAAATTTACCTCTCTGTTTTTTCCTGAAAGCAGAGAAACCAATCCGTTACTAATCAATCACTTATTTACTGCTTCACTAATCTGATCGTCTTTACAAGCATCCCATACAGGATTAAAAAAAATTAAATTTTCAGCTCAAAAAAATGCAAAACAGTCCAAAATTTTAAGCTTTGCTCCTAAAAACCATCAAAATTAATTGAGAATATGCGGAAAAATTACTCGACTAATTGCTTATTCACGTAAACTTTATTAAAACTGACACCATTTATTAAGCTTTTATCAATGTTGGTTTTGACTGCTTCGATGTTTAAATTCTCAAAAGTAAAATGAGACAAACGAACATTCGGGTCATTTTCTACTCCGTAAAAAGTTTCACATTTAAGATCGATATTTTTTAAGGTAATATGATCTCCATAAGATAGCGGAACATCCGGACGGCCTTTTAAATCAAAAAACTGTTTCCAGGCAAAAACAGCCAGACAGGTTTTTGCTTCTCCTTTGATGTCTTCCACTCTGATATATTCGTATCGCTGTGGCGTATCCGGTCTCATTTTTAACCATAACAATCTCGAAGCGCCATCGATTTTGCAATTGCGCATAATGACATTTTTGTTATGAATCGATTCACTGCCGTTTGTTAATGCCGAATGACAAAACCCGAAAGTGCAGTCTTCAATAATAATATTGGCATTAGGACCGTTATTTTGATCCTGATCTGCATAAGGGCCTTTCCCGCCTTTTAAAGCAATCGCATCGTCGTTTACAGACATATAACAGCCTTTTACTAAAAAGTTGGTACAAATATCAATATCGATAGCATCTGTACTTGGTGCTTTTAGTTCAATATGTGGAGAAAAAATATAAAGATCAAGCAGTTTTACATTATTGCATTTATAAAAATGATTCGTCCAGAATCCTGAATTTATCAGTTTTACATCCTGAAGCTGAACGTGATTTGAATTCCATACAAAAACTAATCTTGGCCTTGACACTTCAAGATTGGTACATTTTGGATTTTCTTTACGACGTTCCCAAAAAGCTTCCCAGTACTTTTTTCCGTTTCCGTTAATGGTTCCTTTTCCGGAGATCGAAAAATGATCTACTCCGCACGCGTTGACCAATGCCGGAAAATAATCCAGATTCTGTCCTTCCATTCTGGATGGCATAATCGGGAAATCGGCAATATTATCCGATCCTTTTAATACTCCGCCTTCAGCAACGTATAAACTGGTTTTTGGCTTAAAAAATAAAGCTCCGCTCAGGAAAACCCCTTTTGGGATTATGATAACTCCTCCTCCGTTGGCAGCAGCTTTATCAATTACTTTCTGAATGGCAATGGTCTGAATTTTGGTACTGTCTTTCCCTACTCCAAAATCTGTAATGGTGTACTTTTTACCAAGATCTTTCAACTGAATTTTAGAATAATCCTTAAACCAATTCGTGATTTCACTTCCGTCAGGAAATGTATCATTGCTGTAATTCTGAGAAAAGGAGGTCTGCGAAAATCCTATAATGCAGATTAAAATTTTAAAAATATTTTTCATTTTGGTTTTGTGTTAGTGTTAGTTGTTTTTTAGTGTAATCTTCTCATCCTGATTTCTATAATAAAACCTTTTTTTTCAGGAGCTAATTCCACACCCGAGCCTGAAAGTGCGAACTGGTGAAGCAATCCGTTATAATCTTTTTCGCCGAACACCGGCACAAAAAGATTTCCACCTCTATCGGGGCCAGGGCATTAGTTTTCATAACAACATTTTCGTCTAATTTGTCATTTTGAACAACGAATCACAAATGAATATTGTTTGTCGAGTTTCTTGCGGAGATGCCTCGTTCCCAGGAATAACAAATCAGATGGTTACTTTACCTCAACCTTAACTTTAGCCGAAAGCTGTTTGGCTAATGTTGTTACATAACTGGTAAAATAGGCTGAATCCTTAAAATTCTTGTCGGCACTTAATTCCCAGCCTGCTATTGGGTAATAACTCACTTTCTGATTGTTTTTTACAGCGAGTTTTATCAAATACGAATCTGTTAATTGCCCTGTTTTTGGTGCTTCTGTATATCCTTTGTAAACGTCTTTAGGTACAATCACTGCCGTTCCTAAAATCCATTGGCGTTCATAGGTTAATTTATCGTGTTGTATAAAACAGACAAAATCCCCGGCGTCAATTACCTGTAAAGGATTTTGATTGTTTAAATTAGAAAGTGTCACCAAAAGTGTTTCATTTCCTTTTAATCCGTTTAGCGAAATGGTATTTTTATAACCGTACATTCCCGGCCAGATTGAAGAGGTTTCCTGTGCCTGGTATTTATTTCCTGAAGCTTCCCAATTTTGATAGGTGTAGCTTAAAACCGAATTTACAGGACCTTCGCTGACAATTTTAAATGTTGTTTTTTCGATATTGTTCAGGGTATCGTTACCTAAAATTCCCAGTCGGTTTATTTTGTCATTAATCAATAAGGCAAAACCTCCGAGTCCGGCAGAATTTCCAACAGGAAAAATATCCCTTCCCCAATCGTACATCACATGGTAGTTATCTTCAACGGCACCTTTGCTGTTAATGCCAACATCTTCGGGTGTAATGGCCGGGATTTTTTTTCCGAAAACGTCTTTTGAATTTCTTCCATCCAGATAATGCCTGAAACCTACTTTATCATTTTCCCAACTGGGCCCGTCGGTTTGGTATTTTTGATAGCCCAATTTTTTGTGTACCTGATCCGCCAGTAAAACTTCTTGTGTGTCAGGATGAACCGGCAGGTTTTTACCTTCTCTTTTTCCGAATCTTACACTTGTTTTGATTGGAAATTCAGGATCTGTTTGTGACCATTTTAATTCCAGTGTTTTACTTTCGTTTGGAGAAAAATCGGCTGTTAAAAAAAGTTCGTCCCATTTTCCGTCGCCATCCAGATCATTGACTTGTGCCGGAATTGTATCGTTTTTATAAGTCAGAATAGGATAATTTGTTGTGATACCTTTTAAAGAAAGTTTGCTTCTTTGTATTGAAATGGCTTTTTGCGGCAATTCTAAATTAGAAGTGTTTTTTAGAATAATAGTTTTCCCTGTTACTTTTTTCTGCGCATTACAGTTTGCAAAAATCAATACTGAGAATGCAATTGGCAGGTAAAATTTGATTGTATTTTTCATTTTCTTCTTTACTTTTTTATTTCAAAACAATTTAATCATTTAATCTAAATGAAAAACTTCTTTTAACGGAATTGTTACCGGCGAATGATCCGGATTTGTTTCCATAATATCTGCCATGTAAGTCCACCATTTTTTCACAATGGGATGATGGGGTAAATAAGCAGGATCAAAATTTTTACTTAATTTCTGAACTGCAAAAAGTGTCCCTGTTTCTTCGTCTAAAAAAATACTGTAATCCTGTATCCCTGTTTCTGAAAGCAATGTTTGCAATTCAGGCCAGATTTTATCGTGACGTTCTTTATATGCTGTTTCAAAACCGGGTTTTAATTTCATTCTAAAAGCATTTCTAATGGTGGTCTTATTTTGCATCTTTTTAATGGTATAATTTATTTTTTTTGGATGTAAATTTATTGATACACAGGATTTAACATTGTCTAAAAAGATGTTTCACTTGTCTGAATTTGCATCGCTTTGTGCCTTTGTAACTTTGCAACTTTGTCCCTGATACTTTAAACTATTTTAAAAATAAAAGCTGAAGCTGTTTCGTATTTTCCGCCTTGAGAAGCTGTAAATAAATAGGTTGCTTTTCCGTTCTGAAACAATAATTGCGGACGTTCTACACGGCCATACCGATTTAAATGTTTGGGTGCTTCGGGTTGTTTGATGTATTTATTTAAGGGCTGATACGCAATTTGAGGATCGCTCCAATGTTTTCCATCATCAGAATCCATATAAAGACCGTAATCGATCCCAAAAACGCCCATATCTCTTGCCAGCATTTTAAATTTCTTGTTTTCATACCAGACAAAAGCATCTTCGCATTGTTTGTTATCTCCTAATTTCGAGAAGTCAATTACGGGATTATGTTCATATTTTTGATAAGGTCCGTGAAGCGATTTTGCTATTGCCAGGCCATATTTCCTGTTGCCTTTTACGGGGAATTTTGGATGCTCATAATTTTCGGTATCCAGAGATTTGTAGTACAGCCAGTATTCGCCATTCGGGTGTTTTAAAAAAGACGGATTTGTGGTCAACAGATCGTCCCAGGAACCTTCTTTTCCAGGCAGTAATAAAGGCTGATCCGGTCTTTCCCAAGGTCCGTAAAGAGAATCTGCAGTGGCTAAGCCGATGCGTTTGGTATTCATTTTTCCGTTCGAATTTCCCATAAAAAAGAGTGCATATTTTCCGTCAACCAAATGAATACTCGGATTATGGCAGGTTGTGGCATCCCAGAAACCTTCTCCCCGCGGTGCTAAAATGGTACTTATATATTCATAAGGTCCCTCAGGATTGTTGGCAACTGCATGGGCAATTTCAGAACTGTTGATCCAGCCACTCATTCCTTTTGCTTTTGGCCATCTGGAGAAAAACACATGAATTTTACCGTCAGGACCTTCAATTGGACTGTTGCACCAAACATAATAATCTTCAAACTCTAAAGCGCGTCCAACCGGCCGAAGTCTTTTTTCGAAATCTGAAAGCTTTGGATCGTCCATAAAATTTCCGGCTTGTACCGAAAACGGAAGACACAGCGCCATAACAGCAAGAGAATTCCCGATTATAAATTGTCTTCTATTCATTTTAATTTGAATTCAATTAAGATGCGTTAATTATTTTCATAACAACATTTTCGTATAGTTTGTCATCCCGAGGAACGAGGGATGATAAGATTGTGTATAAGCTCTGCGTGAAAAAACTTTAAACCCATAGAAACATAGATTTTCTGTTTATGTCAAAGAGTATTAAAAAAGAAACTCATTTCTTTCACATGGTCACGAAGTATGGGGATGAATTTAAAATAAATGAAATGCTTTTTTTTAAATTCCGTAAGGTCGCTATGTGTTTAAAAAATAATCGCGCTTTTTTTTATTTTTTCTCTGTTTTAATTTCCCAATCATCTGTTCTGAAAGGTGAAGCCGGTAAATTTTCGTTATTGAATAAATTAGGTTCCGGAACGGCTTTCCAGGCAAAGCGTACCGCAACAGGTTCTGTTACTTTTGATGAAGAAACCACAATTGTTTTTCCTTCAATTTTGGCATCGGCAGGATAAAAAACCTGATCGTTTCCTGCGATTTCAAATTCTTTTAAAACCTCTCCGTTTTTCTTCAAACCGGATTCGGCGTAATCAAAAAACAATTGTGCTTTTTGTTTCTTAACTTTCATGTGATTGAAAATTGGGCCTGAATACACCAATTTGTTTTCTCCGTAGGTTTTAGCGCGGGCAATTAGAGCTAATCTGTAACCAACGGTTTGCTTGTCTATTGGATGGATGTTATTTGCATCTCCTACATCTGTTGTAACGACCATTCCGCTGTTCGGGATTGTTTTTAGCGACATTAATTGTGCTTCTCTTATTTCAGCATTTTGACCTTTATTGGGTGTAATCTGAACATAATAAAATGGAAAATCTCCTTGTTTCCATTCTTCTCTCCAGCTTTTTACCATGGCCGGAAACAAACTCCTGTACAAATAGGCTTTTCCGGAATTGCTTTCGCCCTGATACCAAATGGCACCTTTTATGGTATAATTTACTATAGGGTGCAGCATGGCATTGTACAACACATACGAGGTTTTATTGGGCTCTTTTTTAGGTTTTTTGAATTGCCCTTTTGGAGCGTTTTCGGCACTTGCAATTCGTTCATTGGTCAGGTTTAAGTAATAGGTTTCCAGTTTTTCCTGATATATTTTTTCATTTTTTGCATCTTCCTGCAGAATGGGTAAAAAGGTAACTTCATCTTCCAGAACATTTTGGGCTGTCCATGCTTCTGCTTTTGTTCCGCCCCAGGAAGTTGAAATTAATCCGACAGGTACCTGTAACTTTTGATATAAATCCCTTCCGAAGAAATAAGCAACGGCAGAAAATGTCCGGATACTTTCTGGCGTACAGATTTTCCAGTTTCCTGTAACATCTTCAAGTGGCGTTGGCGAAGCATTTAAGGCCACAGTAAACAATCTGATATTGGGGAAAGAAGCATTTTTTACTTCTTCTTCATAATTTTTTACTCCGGTTTTCCAGGTTTTATCTTCTCTTCCTACAGGAAAATACATATTCGACTGCCCCGAACAGAGCCAGACTTCACCAATTAAAACATTTTTCAGCGTGATTGTATTTGAAGCCTTAATTCTAATGTCGTAGCTCTTATCACTTCCAATTGGTGTCGAAACGGCTGTTTTCCAGTTTCCGTTAACATCGGCAACAGTTTCTATCGGCAGACTGATCCATCCTAAATGAATTGTTATTTTTTCATCCGGAGAAGCCCATCCCCATAAATTAACTTTTGTGTTTTGCTGCAACACCATATTATCACCTACTAACGCAGGTAATTTTACCTGTGCAGATATGGAGTATCCTGTAATCAAAACAAATAATAAAAGAAATCTTTTTAAGTAAATCATTGGAATTATTTTTAAATACTGAAACTTTAAATTTAAAACAGTTATGTTATAAAAGTATCCTGCTCTTTCCTGTTTCTTTGAATAGGAAAATTAAAAAAAAGCTGCCTAAAAAGACAGCCTCTTTAAAAAAATAAACTTGGGACGATTTTATTAATCGTAACCTGGATTTTGAGTGTAAAGTCCGGGAACTGCTAATATTTCTGATAACGGAATTGGATATAACAAGGAATTGTTTTCAATTGTTCTGATTTTTCCTTCGGTATCTTCTGCAGCTTTCCAGGCGTTCATAATGGTTACTGCTTTCCCTGATCTGATAAGGTCAAACCATCTTGTTCCTTCTGAGAAAAATTCCTTTCTTCTTTCTGTAAACAAATCATCCAGCGTGATATTTGAAGCATTTGCCGCAACTCCTGCTCTTGTTCTTACTTTATTTACAATATCATCAACTTCTGACTGAGATCCGCCACCACCGTGAAGCGTACACTCGGCCATCAGCATCAATACATCTGTATAACGCGTTACCATAAAATCTACACCCCAATCCTCCCGACCATTTCCGTAGCGGGCAGGATCGATGTATTTTTTGAAAACCGGCAAGGTATAACTTCCTTTATAAGTACCTGATGCTACAGTGTAATTGGTAGCAATACCATAAATCTTTCTTTTATCTGTTGCAGCAAACAAGTTTAAAAAACCGGTTGAAATTGGTCTTGCTTCCAGGGATCCCTGTACGGATAAACCAACAGAAGCAAAATAAGGCTCGTATCCTAACTCTACCATAAAATTACCTCCAACGGCAAGCGGAAGACTTTGGGTATACGGAATTGTCAATACATTCTCTTTATTCGCAAGTCCTTCTAATTTAAAAATAGGCTCGTAATCTGTGCTAAGCGCAAATAATCCGCTGGTTTTAATATCGTTTAATTGCTGGTAGGCTTTATCCCATTCGCTTAATCCAAGTGTAGCGCCGTCAATTCCGTATGTCGGGCTTGAACGCGTCATGTACACAAGGCCTAATAATGCTTTTGCCCCGTATTTTGTAACACGTCCAAAATTGGCTGCGTCATAAGTTGGCAGAAGATCCGGAATCGCAAGTTCAAGGTCTGAGATAATCAGTTTATAAACATCTGCGACAGGAGTCCTTGGTATTTTGGCAGCCTCAGGAGCTGTTACGGTTTTATCTATTAACGGAACTTTTCCAAACCATCTTACCAAATCAAAATAACAGAATGCTCTAAGAAAACGGGCTTCTGCAACCATAGCAGCTTTGTCTGCTGGATTGGTAAAAATCTGATCTCCTTTTTCTGCAATTTTTTCCAGTAACTGATTGGCTTTATTAATGGCACTATAATTACTGGTATACGCTTCTTTTACATAGGTATTAGAACTAATCGAAGTATAGAAACTATTAATTCCTTCCCAGTCTCTTGAAGCCAGTGTTGTGGCTAACAAATTGTCGGATCTGGTTTCGCTTAAATTCAGAACCCTGTTGGCATAACCATACGTTCCTGCTCCATGAAAAGCGAGCGAATAAGTAGCGTTTCTTGCCTGTACAAAATCACCCGGTGTAGCATAAAAATTCTCTATGGTTCCCTGAGACAAAGGCAACTGATTCAATTCGTCAGTACAAGATGTGAGAGCGAATATTACTGCTAATAAATAGATATATTTTTTCATCTTATTTTAATTAAAATTAATGTTAAGTCCTATCACTAAAGATTTGGCCAAAGGTGCTCCTCCATAATCTACCGGTACAGAAAAGTCGCTGTTTGAACTTGCTGAAGTATTTACTGCTTCAGGATTGTAACCCACTTTATATTTGTTCCAGTAAAACCAGTTTTCTCCTGTTACATAAAGTCTCGCATTATCAATTCTGCTTAATCCCTTTATTGCCTGTCTTAAATTGTATCCAATTGAAATACTTCTGACACTGATATAATCTGATTTATACAACCAGTCTGAATTGGCCTGATATCCAAAAGAAGTTCTCCAGTTTCCTCGTACGGCAGGGTCTACATCTAATGAATTTTCAACTGATCCCATTCCGGTACGGTCGATAGCTCTTCCTGTTAATCCGTAAACTGTTCCTCCGTTTTGACCTTGCACCAATATATTCAGGTCAATGTCTTTGTACTTGAAACTATTGGTGATTCCCCAGGTATATTTTGGTGTTGGATTCCCCAAATCGACACGATCGTCAGAATTGATTTTTTTATCTCCGTTTTGATCCACATATCTCGGATCTCCCAAAACCAGTTTGTTGCCGCCAATTGTGGTTCCTCCCGCATCAATATCAGCCTGGGTTACTACTCCATTTTGCTTTAATCCGAAAATTGTATACATTGGTTTTCCTACCTCCAGTTTTATAAACGGCACACCTCCGTCATACGCATTACTAATTTCGATTTTAGACTGATCCGGTCCTAATGCCAAAACTTTATTTTCGTTATGGCTTATATTGGCTGATGTTCTCCACTCAAAACTAGGAGTTTTAATGTTCAGGGAGTTTAATTCAAATTCAATTCCCTGATTTTGTACTTCTCCAACGTTGGTAAGATAACTTTGAAATCCTGTCGCTGCGACTATCGGAACTCTTAAAAGCAATTCGCTGTTGTTTTTTCTGTATACCTCAACTGTTCCTGAAAGCCTGTTTTTTAGAATTCCAAAATCCAGTCCTAAATCTACACTTCGTGATTCTTCCCAGTGCAATGAAGGGTTTGGTATAGATGCTGCTCCCTGTCCTATTGCAGCCGCACCGCCAATCGAGTAATTATAGGTGGCGAGAGTAGCATAAGAGGCATAACTGCCAATGTTATTACTTCCGTTAATACCTGTACTTGCTCTTAGTTTTAAATCACTAAGCCAATCTATGTCTTTCATGAACTCTTCTTGTTTTATTCTCCAGCCTAATGAAAGTGAAGGAAAAACGCCCCATTGTCTGTCAGATCCAAATTTTGAAGAACCGTCTCGTCTAACACTTACTGCCAGCAGGTATTTTTCTTTAAAATTATATTGCAGCCTGGCAAAATAAGAAAGCAAAGTACTTTTTTCCGCATTAGTAGAACCTAATGATCCTGTTGGCAATGTCTCAACTGTTGAACTATTATAAAGTGCCCCCGAAGACAGTGTAGATCTCATGATTTCGTAAGAACTAAAAGACTGTCCTAAAAGCAAATTAAAGTTGTGATTTCCTATTGACTGGTCGTAATTCAGTGTATTTTCATTTACTAAATTTTGTCTTCTATACGTGTTATATGCCCCTCTGATACTGGCCTGCACGTCGTTTGGTGTATAACTTTCGGTTGTATTATCTGAATTATCAAAATTGATGGTACTCTTAAAAGTAAAACCTTTGGCAAATTGATAACTGGCGTAGGTAGAAATTAAAGTTCTGTACATGGAGTTTTTTCCTGTTCTTGCTAATGCATTCAACATATTGGTTGTGCTGCTTCCCCATGCATATCGTGTTGTATATTTTTCTCCGGCTGCATTCGATGCACTTTCAAAAACCGGTGTTGCAGTCAGGGCTTTAAACAACGTATTGTCTTTTCCTTCTACTCCGGGATCATTTTTTATAGAATAAGAAGGTGCGATATTAATTCCCATTTTAAAAGTCTCTGACAACTTAACATCGACGTTGGCTCTTGCAGAAAACAAAGTATAGTCTGTACCTACGATGTATCCTGTATTTTTTTGATAATTGGCAGATACATAATAGTTAACCACATCTGTAGCTCCTGAGGCAGACAATTGGTAATTACTAAACTCTCCTGTCTGGAAAACTTTATCCTGCCAGTCAATATAATCTAAGCCCGGATGTCCCGGCATGTCCCATCTGTCATCATACAGATAGGTGTAATATCTTGTATTCGCTGTGGTAAGAGGTGCTGCTGGATTTGCCGCATTATAGGCTGCAATTCTCTGGGCTGTATTCTGGCTGGCCGATGCACCTGCTATACCTGATCCTACCCATTGGCTGTCGATCATTGTTTTGGCTCTTCCAATCCATTGTTCAGCCGTTAACATATCTACTCTGTTAGCTTCTTTGTTTACACCTCCGTAAGTATTAAAAGTAAATTTTGGTTTTCCTTTTTTTCCTTTTTTAGTGGTAATCAAAACGACTCCGTTTGATGCCCTTGATCCGTAAATAGAAGCTGCTGCTGCATCTTTTAATACTTCGATCGAGGCTACATCATTGGGGTTCATGTTATCTAAGGGGCTTCCGCTGGAAAATCCGCCATTACTATTTGATCCTTCCGTATAAATAGGAAATCCGTCTACTACATATAGGGGTTCGTTTCCGGCAGTAATAGATCCTGCTCCTCTTATCTCGATACTAAAAGGCTGTCCCGGTAAACCTGTAGTTTGTTTTACACGAACACCCGCCACCTGACCAATTAATCCCTGGTCGATTCTCGAAATTGGTCTTTCGGTAAAATTCTCTGTTTTAATTCCTGATATTGCCCCGGTGGTTAATTTTTTCTTTTGGGTTCCATAACCAATCACAACAACTTCATTTAGGCTAGAACTTTCTGCATCCAAAGAGACATTGTAAGTCGTTGAAGCGCCTATTTTTATTTCTTTCTTTAAAAATCCTACGAACGAAAAAACTAAAGTTTCTCCTTCTGAAGCTTTGAGGCTAAATTTTCCGTCAAAATCAGTACTTGCTCCACGATTGGTTCCTTTAACAATTACATTAACTCCCGGTATAGAGAGTTTGGCCGGATCAGTAACTGTTCCTGTAACCGTTTTTTCTTGCGCATAACCTGATGCATGTAATAATGCAAAGAAGGCTATCATCAGCAAAAGATTAAGCTTATTTTTCATAAAAGTTAAAATTTGGTTAGGTTTAATAGTTTTTTCAAATTTATCCAGAAGTAGTTTCCGTAGCATCCTGTAGTATCCTGTTAGATTTCAATGTGTTATGTTATTTTTATATTTATTTTAAGACAAAAATTTCACAACTGCCTGATTTACAAACCTTAAAAAAATGATAAATTAATAAATATGATATCAAAAATTTTATTAAATTATTTTTTATCAATTCTTATTTATTTCCATAAAAAAAGATGAATTATAAAATAAGTATCTATATTCATTAACTATTTCATTTTTGAATATAATTACAAAAAACAGGATGCTACAGGATAGCATTTTGATACGCTACTAATACTTTTACTTCATTACTAATCCTAAAAAAAGATTGTAAGATCATTTTTAGTAATGCGAAGTAACTAATTTAGTAACCACTAAAACTTTTGAATACGATAATGACCGGAATTAAATCATACTACTTTATTACATTCTTCTTTTGCTGCATTTATAGTTCTTTTGCCCAGGAAAAATCTCTTTCTCCGTGGCCGGAAACTACTAATATAAATCAGCCTTGGGCACGTTGGTGGTGGATGGGAAGTGCCGTTGATAAACCTAACTTAAAAAAAAGCCTGATCGATTTTTATCACGCAGGAATTGGCGGGGTTGAAATAACACCTATATATGGTGTAAAAGGTGAAGAGAATAACTTCATTAATTATCTGTCGCCAAAATGGATGGAGATGTTAGATTATACCATTCATGTCGCCGATAGCCTAAATATGCAGGTTGATATGGTTTTAGGAACAGGATGGCCATACGGAGGTCCTCAGGTAACTTTGCCTCATGCCGCAACAAAGCTGATTGTGGCAAAATATCCGCTTAAAAAAAACGAAACAATCAATAGAAGCCTTACACCTGACAGCAGTAAAGAAAAAATACCTGCCGAACTTTTATATGTGGTGGCTTACGGAAGCGATGGTACTTATGTGAATTTAACGGATCAGTTAAAAAAAAATAAAGTGATTGCTAAGGATAAAGGAATTGAAGGTACTCCTGTAGCATTACCGAATCTGTCGGAACCTGATAAACTGAACTGGAAAGCCAATAAAACAGATTATACCATTTATGCCGTGTTTAGCGGAAAAACGGGACAGCAGGTAAAAAGGGCTGCTCCGGGAGGCAGCGGATATACATTAGACCATTATTCAGAAGAAGCTCTGAATGCTTATGTGGTTCCGTTTAATGATGCTTTTAAAGGACGCGAAGGAAAAATCAGGGCTATTTTTAATGACAGTTTTGAAGTATACGGAACCGATTTTACTCCTGACTTTTTTGAAGAATTCAAAGCCTTACGGGGTTATGACCTAAAAAAGGAATTACCCATTTTACTCAACGAAACGGATAATGAAGCGGGTAACCGAATAAGAAGTGATTACAGGCAAACAATTGGGGATTTATTACTGAACAAATTTGACAAATCCTGGACCAGCTGGGCTCATTCTAAAAACTTTAAGACCAAACTTCAGGCACATGGTTCGCCGGGAAACCTGATCGATTTATATGCTTCTGCAGATATTCCGGAATGCGAGACTTTTGGTTCGATGCCTTTTGATATTCCGGGTTTCAGACGTGAGAAAGAAGATATTCGTGAAGGCGATGCTGATCCGGTAATGCTTAAATTCTCTTCATCGGCGGCACATATTTCAGGCAAAAACCTGGTATCATCAGAAACTTTTACCTGGCTAAGGGAGCATTTTAAAACGGCACTATCACAATGCAAGCCTGAGGTCGAGGATTTGATGCTTAATGGGGTTAATCATGTTTTCCTTCATGGTTCTACTTATTCCCCAACACGGGCAACATGGCCGGGATGGCAGTTTTATGCTTCTGTAAATTTTAATACCAATAACAGTATTTGGGAAGATGCCCCTGCCCTTTTCTCTTATATCGCAAACTGCCAGTCGTTGTTACAGCAAGGAAAATCAGATAATGAAATCCTGCTTTACTGGCCTGTTTTTGATGCCTGGGACAAATATCAAAAGGGTAATTTATTCTTTCAGTTCAAAATACATTCTTTATCAGAATGGCTTTATGAGACTTCTTTTTATGATACCACCAAAAGTTTAATCAAAAAGGGATATGGCGTAGATTTTATTTCGGATAATTTTATTGCAGAAGCTAAAGTAGCAGAAGGTAAAATTATTTTACCCGGTGGTACTTTTAAATCATTGATCATTCCGTCCTGCAAAAAAATGCCCCTTGCAACTTTGCAGAAATTAATTGAATTGCAAAAAGCGGGTGCATCGATTATTTTTGAAGGTTTACCGGAATCAGTCCCGGGATTTAATGATTATAAAAAGCAGGAACAAAAGTTACAATCTCTTTTGGTTCAAAATAAAGACAGGATAAAGCCAGCCTCTGATTTGTTTAAAGCTTTAGAAAATGCCCAAATATATCCCGAAACCCTTGTTGATACAGGTCTGAAATTTACACGAAGAAGTGCTGACGGTGAAAAAATGTATTATCTCGTCAATCATACGCCTAAAACAATTGATGCTTTAGTTCCAATTCAGATCGGAAATAAGGAAGTCGTGATTTTCGATCCCTTAACAAGAGATTATGGTAATGCAATGGTTACTAAAAATGCCTCTGTTACATGGGTTAAACTTAAAATAGAACCCGGACAGTCTTACTTTCTAAAAACAGAAAATAAGGTGTCTCAAAAAAAATGGAATTACTATGAACCAGCTGCTAATCCAATTCACTTAAAAGGCAACTGGAACATCACTTTTGATAAAGGTGGCCCACAATTGCCTGCAGGTACAACATTGTCTCATTTAGAATCCTGGACAAAATTAAGTCCGGAGGCAGAAGCTTTTTCCGGAACGGCTACTTATACGCTGCAATTTGATAATCCGGATGCTAAAACGGAGCATTGGAGTTTAAATCTGGGGGATGTTCGGGAAAGTGCCAAAGTATGGGTTAATGACGAATTTGTAGGTACTGCATGGTCTGTTCCGTATCAATTGAACCTGAAAAAACTAAAATCAGGAAAGAACATTTTGAAAATCCAGGTTACCAATCTTTCTGCAAACAGAATTCGCGACAAAGAATTAAAAGGCGAAGAATGGAAGATTTTTTATGAAATTAATATGGTCGATAAGGATTATAAAAAATTCGATGCCACAAAATGGAATCCAACTCCTTCGGGATTGCTGGGTCCGGTTACAATTACGCCCTTAAAACAACAAAACTAACTATTAAATAACGAATATTAAAAATGAAGAAATTACTTTTATTTTTCGCTATATGCCTAACTTATACCCACTCCGCAAATGCACAGCAGGCCTTTGACCGAAAACTGGTGCTGAAACAAATGATGCTTGCCAACGATTATTTTATGCAAAAATGGCCTGAGACCGGCAAAACCATTATTACGAATAAAGAGCGCCCCAGTAATATCTGGACCCGTGGTGTCTATTATGAAGGATTGATGGCTTTGCATGAAATTTTTCCTAAAGAAGCGTATTATGATTATGCGTATTCATGGTCAGAATTTCATAAATGGGGATTCAATAGCGGGAATACGACCCGAAATGCCGACAATTACTGTGCTGCACAAACTTATATTGATTTGTATAATTTAGAGCCGGATCCTAAAAAACTGAAAAATACAAAAGCGAATATCAATATGCTTTTGAATACGCCCCAACAAGACGATTGGTCCTGGATTGATGCGATACAAATGGGAATGCCTGTTTTTGCCAAATTAGGAGTTTTGGAAAAAGACAATCGCTATTTTGAGAAAATGTACCAAATGTATATGTATTCGAGAAATAAACATGGAGATCACGGGCTTTTTAATCCAAAAGATGGGCTATGGTGGCGTGATGCCGATTTTGATCCTCCATACAAAGAACCAAATGGCCAGGATTGTTACTGGAGCCGTGGAAATGGCTGGGTGATTGCCGCACTGGCAAAAGTGTTAACCATTATTCCGGAAAATGCACCGCACAGAGCACAATATATAAAAGATTTAAAAGCCATGGCCGGAGCTTTGGTCCCGATACAAAGAACGGATGGTTTTTGGAATGTGAGTTTGCATGATCCAACTCATTTTGGGGAAAAGGAAACTTCAGGTACAGCATTATTTGTATATGGAATGGCTTACGGAATCAATAGCGGAATTTTGAAAAAAGAGACTTATTTGCCTGTCATTCAAAAAGCATGGAATGCCATGACAACTGAAAGTTTGCATGCTAACGGTTTTTTGGGTTATTTACAGTCAACCGGAAAAGAACCTAAAGACGGTCAGCCTTTATCCTACGATAAAATTCCTGATTTTGAAGATTACGGATTAGGCTGCTTTCTATTGGCAGGCTCAGAAATCTATAAAATAAAATAGCTATAGTTAATCGTTTGATATAGCATCAAAACAAAAAAGTAGAAAGATACAGATGGTTGTATCATTCTACTTTTTTTTATTTCAATAAAAAGAAATTTACATTAAGGAAAACATCGTTTTGTAAAAATTATTAAACTGTGCTGAAATACCATTGGATGCTGTCAACTTCAATTCTGATATTGGAGAAAAAAGGGCTTCCCTGTTATTAAAATACAATTTTAATTCCTTTGTAATTTCAGCTCTTGTTTTAGAATTATCCATTAAAATCAAACTTTTAACTTCTTCTAAAAAAGAGAAACTATCACACAATTGTTTATTGAATAAACATACCAGAAAACTAGTTCCTTTTTTATCTAATTTCAGAAATTCTACTAATTCTGATTTATCGTAAATAACAAATACTGAACGATCAAACTCCTCAGATTCATTTTCATTTTTATACAATAGTGAATCTTCAAAAAAATCAAAATCGCTTTTGAATGTTCTTTTAAACATTTTTAAAAAAACGCCCTTGTTATCCCGCACCAAAATTCTTTCTTTTTCCATGAGTGTCATTCATTACCATATTGATTTTGTCTTTAAAAGACAGATCATTAAAAAAGATCTCTTAAAAACTTTGCAAAGATATGTTGGGACAGAGGTTATAAAATAACACAATACGTCATAAAATAATCATTATAAGACATTTTTTGCATTTTGATCAGGCTGTTTTTCAGCTAAATTTTCAAAAAAGTTTATTTGGCTTTAAAAAATCAGATTTTAGTAATATGCATTACATTTTTTTCTACAAAAGCGATTAGCTCCTCCATTTTTCTGCTGCCATTATATTGATTCGAAATAGATATAATGTATCCGTTTCGCTCTTTAAAATACAAAAACAGAAAGTCTTTTGTTAAAATTGCTTTTTCGATGTAACACCATTTATGCACAAATTCTCCTAATGGTGAATGCACACAAATAAAAGAATTTGTAAAATTAAATTTGTACTTTCTTATAAAATGCTCGGATTGCATTAATTTATTGACCAGCTGAAATATAACTTTACTGATTGCATTTACAAACAAATACTGAAAGAGTAAAAAAGCAATAACAATAAATAAGTTTCCTATAATCCATTCGATTATGTCATTATCGCTGTTTAAATTAAAAAAATCAAAAAAAATAGCTGCCAACAGAAAGGCCACTAAAAAAAACAAAACCCGCTTTTTACAGATTCCTTTAAAATACATTTTATTCAACTTTCGTATTTCTGATATATTCAGGTCAAATTCCAGAGAAAAATTAGCGCTGCTCATCATTAGGATTGTGGTATTTTGATTTTTAAAATTTTGCCGCTTACACTAATTTGTAATAGTGCTAATACGTGAAATCAAAATTAATCAGATGACAGATTACGCCACATCCCTTTTACGTCATTAAAATAACAGAATAAGACTTATTATGTGAACTGTTGACAAAGTTTTTACATTTCAAATTATCACATCTGACAAAAAGCAAAAAAGCCTGCAGCGGTATCAGAACGCTACAGGCAGAAAAAAAAATTAAATAATCAACCTACCAGGGCAAAGTTATTTGCCCTTAGTGTTTTTGCTCGTTGAATCTGTTTTTACAGCTGTGTTTCCTTTTTGGTTAGTACCTTCAGCTCCCGATCCCGTTGAACCTTCGCCGGTTGCGCCGGTAGTTCCGTTTTTACTGCTGTGTATGGTATCCTGATCTGTTCCTACAGTATCTGCAGGAACAGACGAATTGGCTTTATTGTCATAATTCTCTGCAGGTATATTATCATTGTTTTTACATGAAAAACTAAGTGCTGCCAAAAGAATCAGTAACGCTATACTGGTTTTGAATTGTGTTTTCATAGTAGTATTTTTTAGTTTATAATCTATAATCAAATATAACAGCACCAGACTATTAGTAAGTTACATGATTTATGGCATATTTTATACAATTAAGAAATCAAAACATTAATTATCAAACACTTAAATATTTATTTAATCTTTTTTATATAAGCTGTAAATTAGACCTCTCTGTATATTTACAACATTGCGAGTACTACTTTGTCTTTCTCGTCTTTATAAAAATCTGTATTTATTATAGCATTTTACCATTTGATTTTAAGGGTACTGTTGCCCTGAATTTTATAATGAAGCATTTTAGCCGTCTTTTTAGCGGGGAGTATAAAATTCTTTTTTTGGGAAATTTCAATGTCTTTTTTATCCTTTCCCAAAAACAGGATTCTTAAGTCACACTGAAAGTCAGCACTGCCCAAAATAGTCAGTGTGACTGTATTTTTTACTTTTTTAAATCCTCTGACGGGGTAATCCGAAAAAAGCAAAAAATCTTCTCCATTAACCTTATAATATTGTCGTGGTACCACTCCAAAAGCCAGACCGGCGCCATAAACCTCCTGTCCTACCTGTCCGCTTTTTTCCCAGCCACTGTAAAGATCTTCCAGCGGAATCCAGAGCCTGGGCTGCAGTTCTCCTGTTTTTACCTCTTCAGAGAGCATGTCTTCAGGTAACTTGCACGGATAATAGAATGGTAATCTGTTTACGGCATATTTTATAAATTCCGGAATCAAAATTTTAAGCGATGGCAAAATTTCGATATCATGTGACTCTGCCAAATAAATACAGAATGCAGCATAGACTTCCATCTCTTCATAAGCGGCCGCATATGGAGCATCATTGAGTGGGAAAACAGAAAAATAGTTAGAATAATTTTTTCCGTAACCGTACTGGCAATTCCAGATCTGCATGTTTTTAAAAAGTCCGGCCAGGCAGGCATAACTCAAATCCAGGTACAATTGTTTTTGGGTAATTTTATAAAGCTTCAAAAGTGCCCCGGCAGAAAATGCGGTATTGTTGGCCTGGTAAAAAATATCAAATCCGCGATCGATGAGTTTTTTCACTGATTTTTCGGCCTCGTTTAAATAACGTTTCTCACCAGTGAGTTCATAGAGTAACAGCATTAGGTGTGCATAAGATCCCGGCACATCTTTTTCTCCTCCGTTTCCAGGCTCAGTTTCTTTTTTTACGACATCTAATGTATCCATTTTGTAGAATACAGGCCAGTTATAATTAAAATGATGTGCCACACGAATGGCAAATTCACTGGATTTCAGCAGCAGTTCGTGAGCTGCTTTTTCGCCTTTCAGGGCAAGTCTTGCAAGGTTCATCAAAGGATGATGCAAATACCATGAATCCATAATCATATCCTTTTTTTGTTCTTCGGATTTATCCAATTCTTCACAAAGTGCAGGAAGCCATCGATTGATTGTTTCTATTTTTGGATCATAAAAAGCATCAATCCCCTCAATAAGGTCATTATATAAAGGATGCTTCTCGCCATTCCACTCCGTGAATTCCTTTAAGGGCATGAGTACGGCAAGCTGTACCATTACTTCTGCCGGAGTTCGATAATCACACAAATAGGCATTGAGATAAGGTATTCCCTTGGTTTGCGTCCAACAGCCTTTATTGTGATATAAATCCTGTATAGTATCCTCAGCTATTTTCGGCCAGTCGTGATAAATTGTGTCTGGATGTGGCAAACAGCGGTAGACTATCGCCAAGTTGTTTAAAAATTCTTCCGTCTTTTTAACCTCATCATCTATTATTTCTTCTGAAAGCAAGACATAGGCATCTGAGATCGTAAAATCAATATCAGCCGGTAATGGTTTATCTTTGGTCAGAGGTAACTGAAACCCCATCTCAGGCCATCTTCCTCCAACGGTTTCAGCCAGGGATGTTTCTGTAGCTTCACAATATGGGCTCATGCTGCCCAGATCCTGAAAGTAGAAAAAAGATCCGGTTCTGGGTCTGGTCATACTCGAAAATAGTATTCCCGAGCGCATACCTGTCTGGTGCATATGTATAGTACCATTGGTATTTTCTATAATACCTTTCTGTGTTAAAGGTATAATGTCACGGGGCCAAAATGGGATCAGCATAGGAAAATTTAATCTCAGTGATGTGGTATAATGAAACAAGGGATGACGCTCATCCGGAAAACTGATTCTGACTTCATATCTGCCCAGTCTGGTTTCTAAATTGATAAGAAGAAGTTGTCCGTCATCAAATAAATTAGTCACTTCAAAACCACTATTCATTCCAAAAGCAGCTCTGAAAGCCATTTTTCCATGATCCGGCCATAGTACTGTAATCCATAATGAATCGCCGGCGTTATAAATTTCAAACGTATAGTTTCGTATGTTTTTTTTCCATAAAACCGTACTTTTTTCTATATCTGTCTGAACTGTTGCAGTCCATGGTGAAATCAAATGCATATTTTCTTTCTTTTAATTTTTGCGGTTAAAAAAATTAGTTTTGAAATTTAGATACATAATTCAAATTGCGAACTATTCCGATAGATTAAATAGTGCCGTTTTTAGAAATTAAGCACAGTGAAGTTTGGGATATAATTTTATGATAAGCCCTTTAAGACGATTTTGATAATCTTCTATCAGCCAGTCTTTATAATTCTTGCTTGCATTATCCAGACATTTTACATACTGTTTTACTCTCCATTCAATTTCAGGCTGCAAAGCTTCAGCAAGTGATAAGGCTTGCGAAAGTGTCTGTCCATTGTCCAGACACATCCCCGCCTGCTGCCTGATAGATTGCTGGATAACTGTTTTAGGTTTTTTATCACTATCTATAGCATCGTGATAGGCTCCTTCTACATCAAAAGTCATTTCGAGAGTACCGGGAAATTGCGCACGCAACTCCGCTGACATACCGTGAGATTGTACAGCTGAATTTCCAGTAGCATTATAATGCAGTTGTTTTGCAAAAGTCTCCGGATTTTTAAAAATATAATCCCAGTCTACAGGATCTTCCCATGAGCCAAAGCGCTTGATATTATTTCCCAGATCCGTAATCCCAAAAGTATTTTTTGAAGGAAGTCTTCGTGAACCGCGCCCCACCATCTGATGATAGAGCGTTATAGAGGTAGTAGCCCTGTTGAGTATAATATGCTGTGCAGTTGGTTCATCAAAGCCCGTGGTAAGAATAGAAACTGAAGTAAGCACCGCTTCTTTTGTTTTTTTAAACCATTTGAGGATTTCCTTTCGCTGGTCATCCGGGGTTTTATTATCCAGATGCCGGATCGCGATACCGGCTTTTGTAAAGGTTTCATATACTTTTTGCGAGGTGGCAATACCGTTGTTAAAAATCAATGTCTTTTTTCCTGCTGCATTTTCCATATAGGCTTTTAATAGTAAATCCTGCATAGCGGCAGAGCCATACAATTCATTAGATGAACTCACTGTATAATCGCCGTGATTTCCCGTTTTTAGTGTATTGAGTTCTACCTCATAGATAAAGGATTGCGGTTTGGCCAGGAAACCTTCATCAATTAACGTAGCGATACTTTCACCCGTAACAAGTGTATCGTAGTTCTTTTTCATTGGTTTAGAAATATCAGAACTAAAAGGAGTGGCGGTAACACCAATAATAAATCCGTTTTTAAAACTGCCCATTAGTTTTCTAAAAGAATTATGATGCGCCTCATCGATAATGACCAGCCCAACATCATGTAGCTTTATTTTTTTTGATTTTATCCTGTTGCGCAATGTTTCAACCATAGCGACATAACAGGTACACCCAGGCTTAAAATTACCGCTTGTACTATTGATAATGCTGTTTTGGACGCCGAGTCTTTTTAATACTGAAGATGTTTGTGCACATAATTCTTTACGGTGCGTCAGAATTACTACGGTTTTATTAAATTGGGTGATATACCGTCTTGCAATTTCTGAAAACACTATCGTTTTACCTCCTCCTGTAGGCAACTGATATAAAAGTTTGCCTTTAGACGCAGTTTCCATTTTTTCAAATAGGGATGATATGTCTTTTTCCTGATACGGATAAAAAGAAGCTGCCGGTTGTTTTTTAGTTTTCATTTTTCAAATAGTTTATAAAGTAATCGTTGTGACTGAACAAGCTGTTTTACTTTTAGTGTATCGTATCACTTACTTTGAGTCACCTTTTCTGCCGGAACAAGTTGTGATTCCATAAATTTTCCTGTAACGATGGTACCTTCATCATCTACCCATTGGGTGATTACATTTTCTATCAATTCCGGCTCAAAACCAATGACTGTCATCGTCTGGCTGCCAAATTCCTGCTGTACATTCTGACCTGTTTTAAACATAGCATTTCATTTTTTTAAGTTATTTTTAAAATTATAATGGAGAAGCGACAGTGTTCTCCTGACATACATTTATTTCCACGGATCAAGCACTACCTTTACACAACCGTCTTCACGCTTTTTAAAAATATCATAGGCGTGTGAAATCTCCGATAATGGAAGTCTGTGGGTAATAATATCGTCAAGTTTGACTTTCCCCTGAACTACATATTCCAGTAATTTGTCTATATGTTTATGAGCAGGAGCCTGGCCACCTTTGAGTATAATTCCTTTATCAAAAAATTGCCCTAAAGGAAAATTGTCATAATTAACGGGATAAACACCTAATACGGATACAATACCACTTCTTCTCACGGCGCTCATACAGGCTTCGAGTACTTTAACAGACCCTTTTTCAAAATTGATTGTAGCTTTGATTCGGTCACCCAGATTACGATCGGGCTCAAACCCTACGGCATCAATACAAACATCGGCACCTCGCCCACTGGTGAGTGCCCTAATCTGTTGCACAACATCTTTTGCTCCATCCTCCCACAAAATAGTGGTGCATCCTGTTGTGGCTTTTGCCTTATCAAGCCTGTATTGCAGCGTATCGACTACAATTACCTGAGCGGCACCACGAAGCCAGGCACTTTTAGCAGCCATAAGGCCTACAGGTCCGGATCCAAAAATAGCAACAGTCTCGCCTCCTTTGACTTCTCCCCAATCTACTCCGGTATATCCGGTAGGAAAAATATCGGTAAGAAAAAGAAGCTGTTCATCTGTAAGACTATCCGGAACTACTCTTGGCCCGTAATTAGCGTAAGGTACCCTGACATACTGTGCCTGTCCCCCATCGTAACCACCATATAGATCTGTATAACCAAAAAGAGCACCGCCCTTTTCTGTCAATATCCCGCCTTCAGGGCCATAATGCTCAGGGTTGCTGTGTTCACAATTTCCGGGAACATCATGATTGCAGAAGAAACAATTCCCACATGCAATAGGAAAAGGCACTACAACGCGGTCTCCTTTTTTAAGATGTGTAACTGCTGTCCCTGTTTCTTCTACTATACCCATAAATTCATGCCCGAGCACCATCGGTCTTGGCTGGGGTAAACCACCTGAATAAATATGAAGATCGGATCCGCATATAGCGGTTGAAGTCACTTTTAGGATGATGTCATCATTGGCCTGTAATTTAGGGTCCTCAACCGTATCATATTGTACAGAACCCGGTCCGTGTATAACTGCTGCTTTCATAATCTGTTTTTTGAAATTAATAAAAGCTAAGTAACTAATATCTAAATCTTTAATTTTATATTTTATCTAAAAATTCTTATATAAAAAACGACTGGGAATCCTATAAAATGACTGTTACAATCCTGTAATTTATTAGCATATAGCATTTTATAATTTTGAAAGAAAAAGGCTTTTTAACTTTTAGCATAGCTGAATTTCTTCACCTTAATTTAAAAAAATCACAGCATGGCACCACTACATGATAAATTCCAAACAGGTAATATTACTTCTGGACATAATGTCTCTTTCTGGATTGATTCTACCACTATTATTGCCTTTGAAAAACCTGATACTGACATAGAAACGGAGGTACTGGTTATTGGAGGCGGAATTGCAGGACTGACTACCGCCTATAAATTGTTGAAGGCCGGTAAAAAAGTAACCGTCGTAGAAGATGGTTTTATAGGCAGCGGAGAAACAGGGCGCACTACGGCACATCTTACCTGCGCACTCGATGACCGTTATTATTTTCTGGAAGATACTTTTGGAAAGGACAATGCCAAATTAGCAGCAGAAAGCCACAAGGCTGCTATTGATGAAATTGAGAAAAACATTAAGGATTTAAATATTGACTGTTCTTTTAGAAGGGTAAATGGCTATTTATTCCTGCACCCGAGTGATAAGGAAGAAAATTTGCAAAAAGAATTTGAAGCCACACAAAATGCGGGACTCAATACAGGACTTTTAAAAGCGACACCTTTCATCGCTACGGGGGAAAACATGCCTTGTCTGGCATTTTACAATCAGGCCCAGTTTCACATATTGCATTATCTCAAAGGACTTGCAGAAGCAATAATTGCTTTGGGTGGAAAGATCTATACTGAAGCACGTGCAGAAGAAATTTCAAAAAAAGGTGCAAGGGTTAATGGCTATAACTTTACTGCACAGCATATCGTGGTAGCTACGAATTCTCCCGTAAATGATATCCTGACAATGCATACCAAACAATCTGCTTACAGAACTTATGTTATTGCAGGTAAAATCCCAAAAGGCAAATTGCCTTATTCCTTATGGTGGGATACAGGCGATGCAGATTCAAAATGGGTTTCTCAGCCCTATCATTATGTTCGTGTAGAGAACTTTGATGACCAGTACGATTTGCTAATTTCCGGAGGTGAAGACCATAAAACGGGCCAGGCAGATGAAGAAGGCATTTCTGAGTTCGACCGTTATGAAAGACTGGAATCCTGGACACGTAACTATTTTCCAATGCTGGAAGAAATCACCTATAAATGGTCCGGTCAGGTGATGGAACCTGTAGATTCATTAGGTTTTATGGGTAAAAATCCGGGCGATGACAATGTTTATATTATCACGGGTGATTCCGGAAACGGAATGACACATGCCACGATAGGCGCCATGATTATAACGGATGCTATTTCGGGTATTAAAAATAAATGGGAGGATTTATACAGTCCTTCAAGGATTACTATTAAAACAGCCGTTGATTTTGCCAAAGAAGCAGGTAACATGGCTTCTCAATATCTTGACTGGATCTCGTCATCTGATCTAAAAAACACCTCAGATCTGGGTCCCGGCGAAGGTGGCATTCTTACATCAGGACTTAAAAAAATAGCTGTATATCGTGATTACGATAACAGCCTGAGGGCATTTTCTGCCGTATGTCCGCATCTGGGATGTATCGTACAATGGAATGCAGATGAAAAATCCTTTGACTGCCCCTGCCACGGTTCAAGATTCTCCAGCGACGGTGTCGTAACTAACGGACCTGCAAAAACAGATCTCAGCAAATTGCATCAAATAAATTTATAAAAAAAGCAATGAATAATAATAATAATAACCTTGCTAACGACCAGATGGCAAATGAAAGAACTTTTCTGGCATGGATAAGGACCGGTATTGGTATTATGGTCTTTGGTTTTGTAATTGTAAAGTTTTCCCTGTTCGTTAACCACCTTCCATCAACATTTTTTCAGGAGCCTGACCTGCCTAAAAACGGATCTTCTATTTTTATCGGAATTGCATTGGTTATCGTAGGAGCCATTACTATTTTACTTTCTTATTACAGGTATAAACAAACCTACAAATCACTGCAAGAAGGCAAATTTGTGTACTCGACAATGCTTTTAACCATTCTTACTGTGGTAATTTTTATAATGAGTATCATCATCATCGCTTATCTCATTGTATCTGCCTATCCTGTTACAATTTAATTCAAAAATTTATGCGCTTAAACAATTAAAAACCAATATATTATACATAAAAAAAAAAAAAAAACCTGCTTTGGCAGGTTTTTAAGTTTACGCACTATTTAATTGTATCCTTTGTTTTCTTTGTAGTTTTAGGATGCGTTTTGGTTGTGTGCGTTTTAGTCGTTGTAGTTGATTTTTTTTCAACTCCGGACTTTGTGGTACGACTTGTTGAGATCGTATCCGTTTTAGATTTTGCTTTTTTATTGGTTTGCGGATTCGTTTGTGCAGAAGCGGTACCAATAAATAAAAGCATTGCGATTGTTAAAAATAAATTTCTCATAATATTGATTTTTAAATAGTTAATATTAAAAAATGTATAATAACAGTAAATTTTAGAAAGATTTTCGTCAAAAGCTTACACATTTTAATTCTTAGTGTTATAACATTTCCACTTGCGAATCAGTGAAAACTGGAGAAAGAACTGGCAAGCAGATGTGACGAAAAATTAAAATTGATGTGGAACAGCCAATTAGAGAAGAACTACTTGAAATTGGAGCCAATAAAAACATTCCGTATGCAAAAACTTAGCATCAGCAATAATGGCATTGAATTTAATCAGGAATGTGAAGCCAAGATATTTAAACTTTTTTAGCGACTGCACAATAATGATCACTATAATGGCAGCGGCCTCGGGCTCACTTATTTCAGGCCTATTCAATTCTATATTTTATAAACTACTGATAATTATACAACTAAGAACTAAAAACATATAACTCTTTGGTTGCTGTTCCATTTAAATTTGATTCCAATATCAGAGGTCTGATTCAGTTTGGATCCGGTATTCAATTTAAATCAAATCATTAAAAAAAATATCATGAAAGCAACAACTCAAAAAAGCAGCAGCACTACAGGTACAAAATCTACAGACAAAAAAGCAGATTCGAAATCAACAGCTTCAAAAAGCAGCACAAAAACTGCAGCTGATAGTAAAAAAACGTCTACAGATAAAAAATAGAACTTTTTTAAACAAACTGATATGACAACAGATCACTACAGAAATTACGCCCGGAATGAGCGTCCTTCTACAGACGGCAATGACAGTTATGCTGACCAAAACACAAATACCGCTGTGAATGTGGTATACCTAAGTGTACATGAACAACTTTTAAATTGGGGCGAAGAGCCTAAATATCTCTTTGATGAATTTTCTAATGTACTTGAAAACGATGATCAGGATGACCTGGAACAAAATTATAATCAGGAAGATCTGAATCAAGAAGATCCTGACCCGTATGAGGATTTTGAACAGGGGGATTCTGAACGCGAGTCTGAAAATTGATCCGTAAAAAGTTTCAACATTTATAAGAAAACCATTAGCAGAAAACTAATGGTTTTCTTATTTCTGATTCATACAGTATTCAGATCTTTACTAATGATTATATAAAATATAGTAACGATCGTGTAAGTTTTTAGGGGCGGTGCTTTTTAATTTTACATTAATGGCGATGTATAAAACAAAATGTCCCGCCATTCTACATACTGAAAATTGTAAAGCCGGACTCTGAAACCGCTAACCAAATATTTTATACTTATGGAAGATTTTTTTCGTGACATTGTCAATCACATCGAAGGCTATTATCAGGGCCTTGTTGATATAACCCCTAAAATTTTACTAGCTGTTTTAGTCGTATTAATTTCGTGGTTTATTGCATCGCGTGTCAAAGCATTTGCAGATCGCAAATTAAAAACAAAAATGCAGGATCCATTGCTGGCTACTTTTATAGCCAATCTTATAAAAGCGGTGCTCATCGTTATTGGACTTTTATTTATGTTTCGTGTAATAGGTCTTACGGGAGTTGCCCAAAGCGTACTCGCCGGTGCCGGAATATCTGCCTTTGTTATTGGTTTTGCCCTTAAAGACATCGGCGAAAATTTCCTGGCAGGCATTTTACTGGCTTTTAAACGCCCCTTTTCTGTAGGGGATATTATCGAAAGTAATGGTGTAAAAGGCAAAGTTGTGGCACTTAATCTTCGTGACACACAAGTCATGAGCGACAGCAAAAACATTTACATCCCCAATGCGCTGCTGATAAAAAACACACTGGTAAACTTCAACAGCGGCGGCTATCTTCTTCAGGATTTCACCATTGGACTCGAATACGGATCTGATTATAAAAAAGCACTTGAGATCATTACAAATGTGATGAAAGATGATGATGCTATTGCTGACAAAGGATATTCTAATTCGGCTGTAGTATCAGGCATTACCGGAAATACAATACAAATTAATATCAGATACTGGGTACAAACAGACCTTAAAGTCACCGATGGAAAACACCGCTCAGAAGTTGTGATTAAAGTTGCCGAAGCCCTGAAAGAAAACGGATTTACTATTAAATAATAAATAGCTCTTAACAAGCATTTCATTTTTTTTCCTATAAAAAATAATTGCTAAAGCCAGTTCTTTCTTTTGAACCATAAAAAAATAATGACCGAAACAATCACCATCACAATAAGTGAAACAGGATACCCCCAATAATAATTAAGCTCCGGCATATACCTGAAATTCATGCCGTAAATTCCCGCAATAAAAGTAAGCGGCATAAAGAAAACAGAAAAAACCGTAAGGATTTTCATTACATCATTTGTTTTTCTGGCCGATAGCGAAAGATAGATATTCAATAATTCCCTGGCGTCTTCCTGAACCTGATCGTTAAGCAAAAGCAGTTTCGTATGCAGATCATGAACATCACGAAGTGCCGGTGCCTCTTCTCCTTCTGCCCGAATTGAATTCACCACTTCATTACTTAATAAAAGCAGTCTTTTATAAAGTCCCGCCCTGTTTTTCAGATAATAAATAGCCTCGATCATATCAGCAGGAATATTCTTTTTAAGAAAAAGTATAGATTCGTATACATCAATCTCGTTAGAAAGATTTATGGCAGGCTGCTCAAACGAATGCAGCGCATCATGAACAATATGAATTACAATACCACTGGTTGTTTTGACTCTTCCCGTATTGACAAAATTTTCGCGTACCTTCTCAATCAAAGGCTGTGCAGCCCGATGCACTGTAATAATAAAAGATTCATTATAAAAAACAGCAATTTTACGACTAAGGCTTTGTACCGTTTGCAGTTTTTCCTTATTCTCGCTCACTACCCTTATAATCAGAAAATGAGTGTTGTTATGTTCTTCATATTTAGGAAGATGATCCGGATCAAGGCAATCATGAAGCGCATAAGAATTTAGATTGTACTTTTTGCTGACATCAGACAATTCTTCATTTGTAGGATCAATAATATCAATCCAGGTAATTTCTGTATCTTTTATGGTGCAGTTGGATATGGCCATTTCTTTTATTTATTTTATCAGCTATATCGTGATAAAAGTTGCTATCGTAAAATTAGGATTAGTATTCTCCATACACAATGATATTAAGATCTTATTTATGTAAAACTTTTTTTCAATTGCCGCCACTGCCAATCCATAGCTTACAAAAGACAGGCTTAAAAAGCAATAAAAGCATCCCTTTCTTCCTATTACAGATTTTATACGTTACAGCTAAAATTTAAAGAAACAATTACCCTAAATTAAATTCAGTTATTTGCATGGAGTCTAATTTAGATTTTGTAATTTTATAGCTTGCCCCACTATTCTGATGTTCAAAGCCTTAAGCGATATTGAAATGGGAAAATTTGTAATCACAAAAAAAACAGGTGGTAAATTTCAGGTCCATCTAAAATCCAAAGCAGGACAAATTCTGCTCATCAGTGAAGAGTATCTTACCAAAATCAGCTGCAAAAAAATTATTGAGAGGCTAAGGATCTATGCCCGGCATGCGGATAAATTCCAGAAAAAAACAACAGTCAACTGGGAACTTTATTTTTATCTCAAATCAGCCAGCGGCCAAACCCTTGGAACCAGTAAAAAATATCCAAGTGCCTTATCCAGGGACCAAGCTATAATTAAAGTCAGAAAACTGGCACCAATAGCTCCTGTTGAAGATTTATCTTAAATTTAAGATACAACCCGTCAATGCATTGTGCGCAATTCAATATGGGCATAGGCTGCTTATACATTAATCAAATAAAAGTTTTCAAACGATGCTTTTGATGGCAAAAGTTATAAATCAGAAGTATATAGAAGGCAAAAAAACCGATAAACAACTGATAATAATACAATTATAGATTACGAATTTTATAATATTATTCTTTTTGTACTTTATACATTTGATATACTAATGATATAAAATTTTATTATGACAACTTCAAACCACAAAAACAATGTTTCAAGCGCGAGAACTTCGGATAAAAAGTCAGAAGTAAAAGCAATATCGTCAAGAAACAATGAAAAGACTACGTCTGAAACAAAAAAAACAGTACAGGTCAAAAACAATTAATACAGTAATAATTAATTTTATCCAGTCTCTCAGACAGGTAATTTTTTTTATATTTAAAGCAACAAAACACCATTAATTTGAAACTTCCGTTTTCCTATTATCTAAATCAGGATGTCATTTTTTTAGCCAAAGACCTTTTGGGCAAAGTGCTGTTTACCCAGATTGATGGAGAAACAACAGCAGGTATAATTGTAGAAACTGAAGCTTATTTTGGAGTGCAGGATAAAGCCTCGCATGCCTATGGAGGCCGACGCACGAACCGAACCGAGACGCTTTATACCCAGGGCGGCGTTTCTTATGTTTACCTATGTTATGGCATACATCATTTATTTAACATTGTGAGTTCTGTAGCAGGTGAACCTCATGCTGTATTGGTAAGAGCAATCGAACCTTTAACAGGCAAAGACATAATGGAACGAAGACGTAATATGCCAGCTACGAGGGCTGCTATTTCATCTGGTCCGGGCTCTGCGGCTAAAGCTTTGGGGATAGACAGCTCTTTTAACAAAAAAGAATTAACCGGCGAAGAAATCTGGATAGAAAATCACGGTATTCAATATCCTGCCAGTGAAATTGTTGCAGTACCAAGAGTGGGTGTTGCCTATGCACAGGAAGATGCTCTACTGCCCTGGCGATTTTTTGTTAAAGACAATAAATATGTAAGCAAGCCCAATAAAATTTAAATCTTTACTATAAAACGCATTCTACAGAAAAACATAATGCTTATTTACGAAAGTAAATGCCTTTTTTAGGAGAAGGGGTTATAACGAAAAGTACTGAAAGGAACTTATTTTGAACATGTCCTACCCGCATTGGTAATTTTACCTAGGCCCGATCTCGATGACAAAAGCTCTTAATTCGGCCATTTTACCATTGCGAAACCGCCACACATCACAGTAGGAATAATGAACTGCCTTCCCTCTTTCGTCTTTCAAAGTGATTTTGCCAATTGCCGAAACAAAATCACCTTCAGCGATTAAATTTTCGACTTCAAATTTTGGCGGTTCTGTATATTCTGCTTTCATATATTGCCGAACGGCTTCCTTACCGCGCAGGGTTTTATCCCCTACAAAAATCCATACTACATCATCCGTGCAAAAAGATAAAAATCCCTCATTATCGCCTGCAGTCACGGCTTCATTTGCCTTTTCCAGTATTGCTTTATTGCTTAAATTCATATCGTATTTTGTATGGTATAATTTAATGGAATACTGCTAATTTATCCGGTTTACACTAATTATCAACCCATTGAATAAACACAATCTTAACTGTCGATTGTCATAAAAACGAATTTAGAACATTTTTTATTATTCTGCTGTGTTATTTTCCTCCCAAAAAAAACAGCTTTAAAAGACCAGGCTAAAAAAATGATCTCTCGTTTGTAAACCTGAAAATTAAATCCAAAAAGAAGATAGACCGGAGACTTCATTCTAAATCAATCAAAAGTTTTTTTACTTTCCACAATCAATAAATACAATCATTTATAAGCCATTTCTTAAAACAACTTCAGATTTGTCCTTTTCTGATACTTTAAAAACTTCTTGTGTTCTATCGAAGTCGTCTGAGTATTAAATATCAAAAGACTATTAACATTTCCATTTGAAATTGTAGTTGCATCTGTAGTTCCTGTCAAAGATACCCTTGGGATCAGAATTCCTTTATTAGTCGATACAACATCAAGTTGGGAAGAGGCAGCCGGTAAAGGAGTTCCTACTCCTAACTGAGCATTTACAACATTTACACTAAAAATTAAAGCGCTAAAAATAAGTAATAGTTTTTTCATTTTTAATTAATTTACAAGTTTAACATCTGTTAAAAAATCAAGTAATAAAATGTAACGATTCCAATATTTTCTTTACCCACTATTTTAGAATTTACTGTTTTAAATTCTAAATTTTAATAGATTAATAGTACGCGGATTTTATGTTGCCGGGCGGCAGTCATGTCACCAAATGATTAAATAACAATTGGATATGTTTTTGATACGTTATGATGTAGGATAAACACATAGAATAAAATTTAATCAAATAAAATACTATTAATTAAAAATCAAACAAATCGTCCTAAACAAGAAAAAATAGTGAATAAAATAAAAAATGGAATGGATAATAATCCGGTTCTAAAATCTAACGGGCTTATAGATAGCTTTTGACAATTGTTATAATCTTACTATCAGAATTACTAAAAATAGGTTAATAGATGGATTATAAGTCGAAAATAGATTTGGTTATTTTGGTTTTAAAAAACGCTAAGTTATTGATTTTTAGAATACAAAAATAAAAAAAAGAAGAAAAAACTTAATATTACTCTTTAAGTTTAACCTGAAATGCCTTAAATCTTTATGGATATACGCTTTATTTTTCAGGAGAAAATCATTACAATAATGGAAAAAATGTCTTTAGTTCTGCCAGTTATCCCCAAAAAAAAAGAGAGCCTAAGCCCTCTTTCTTAAAATAATCATCAAAATATGAAATAGAATATTAAGAACAACCAAAAACAATTTACTTCTAACAAAAGGCTCTTAATATTGAATGCAAATTTCGCAGTCAATAGTACCATTTTTTACCCGTAGAAGGTTTTAAGATAACAGAATAAGACATTTTTAAGGAATTCCGGGATGTAATGAAATAAAATCCCCAACCTGAGGCTTACTTAATTCCTTTCTTCAGTTTTTCTAAGGAAGGATCTTCTAATCCTTTGATTTGATTTACCACGATTTGAGCTATTTCTGTAGCTCCTTTTAAAGATAGATGGGTATCATCATTTTTATCTTTATCGTAATAGGCATTTTCTCCTGCCTTAAAATGTAAATGCAGTTGTTTTGATTTCTCCGGTCCGTATGATTGTTCCAACAACTCAGTATAATATTCCAGATCAATAAAAGGGACTTTATATTCCTGAGCAACCAGTCGGGTTTCGAGAGGATAATCTCCATGTGTAGGCACCAATACACCTTTTTCATTAAAGTTGCGTCTTGCAATAGAGGTAAGCAATACAGGGGTTGCTCCTTTTTCACGCGTTTCTTTTACAAACCGGATCAGATTGTATCGATACGTGGTGTGGGGATTGGTATAACGTGTTGAGTCTTCTATTTTCTCATCGTTATGACCAAATTCAATAAAGACAAAATCGCCTTTTTTTAGTTTTTTATAAATAGAATCCCATCTTTTTTCGTTGATAAAACTTTTAGTGCTTCTGCCGTTTACCGCTTTGTTTTCGACAACAATATTATCTCTGAAAAAAGTCTGTAATACCTGCGCCCAACCGTGTTCGGGATTGCGATCCGGATCTTTTTTGTTGGCCATGGTAGAATCGCCAATGGTATAAAGGGTTGTTTTTTGCGCGAAACTGGCTGTGGTAATCAGGCAGATGATGAATAGAAAGTATTTCATTTTGCTGGATTGTTGGATTGTTGGATTATTGGATTGTTCGACTGTTGGATTGTTGGACTTTGTTACTTTGTTACTTTGTTACTTTGAACCTCTAAAGTAAAAAAACTTAGAACCTCAGCACCTTCAAAAAACCTACTTCGCTGCTGAAGGAACTGTTGCTTTTTCTCCTATAAAAACTTCATTCAATACTACGTTTTCAGCATTTGTACTTGAAATGGCATTTTTGGCCCATTTGATATCTATGTTGTTTAAAGAGATATTTCGGATTTTTTTGTCCGGAAATCCCTGAATTACGATTCCGGATGCTGTGGCTTTATTGCAGCTGATATCCGAAAAGGAAATATTTGATATCTCCGACTGAAAACCGCTTCCTTCGCCGTGATAATTGGCCGTAATATACAAACAGTCTTCTACTTCGTCGAGCTGAACATTGCGAACAAAAACATTCCTGATAAAACCACCTCTGTCGGCATTGGTTTTTAAATAAATCCCTCTTTTTAAGTAGCCTACCGTTTTGCAATTCTCAACATATACGTTTTGAACCCCGGCGGACATTTCGCTTCCTATAACAACACCGTGAAGTCCTTTAAAATTGCAATTTCTAATCACAATATTTTCACTTGGTGTTGTCGCATTGGCTCTTCCTTCATGGTCTCTTCCGGCTTTAATGGCAACATTATCATCTCCGTTGTCAAAGGTTACATTTTCGATCAAAACATCTTTGGCATATTCCGGATCTATACCATCGTTATTATAATTTAGTGATTTATAACTTACGCCACGAACTGTAATGCTTTGTGATTTTAGTAAATGCAAACACCAAAAAGGGGAATTTTCTATGCGGATATTTTCGACCAGGATGTTTTTGCATTTAAAAAACTGAATCATCTGCGGACGCAAAAAATACCCTTCTCCCAGCTTTCTGTCTTTGAGCGGAATAGTGTTATGGTTCATTTCACGGCTCAACTTTTTTCCTGCTTCTTCTTTGGCTTTAAAACTTTTCCAGGTTTTTCCTCCTTCGCCGTCAATAGTTCCTTCGCCGGTAATGGCAATGTTAGTGCATTCGTAGGCATAAATTAACGGGCTGTAATTGTACAGCATGGTACCTTCCCAACTGGTTAAAACCATTGGCAGGTAGTCTTCGGGTTTATCGCTGAACTTGATCTTTGCGCCTTTTTCTAATTTAAGGTTGACGTTGCTGACAAAATGGATGGGGCCGTTAATTTTATAAATACCTTTGGGTACTATTATCGTTCCGCCATTGTTCTTTTTGCACCATGCCATTGCTTTGTCAAACACTGCTTTGTTATTGCTTACAGAATCGCCTTTTGCTCCTAATTTCAATACATTAATTTGAAAGGGAGGAATTACAGGAAGCTGAATTCTATTGACAATTGAATCTGCTTTTGCCGTGGGAAATTCGCTGTGCTGCGCAAAAGAACTACAGGAAATCAATAATAGGAGTAAATATTTCATAATTTTTTTTAGTTTCTAAGATGCTAAAGGACTAAATATCTATGCTTAATAACCTAAATTTAAAACAACTTATCAGCTTAGGTTCTTAGTTTGAATACCAATTGGCTATAGAATCTTTTAGAATATTTTCTATGGTATATTTTGCTGCTTCTTTCTTTTGAAGCTGGTGTGACCAGGCAACTCTTTTGGCAGGCTGAAATCCTTCTCCTTTGCCATTATACTCGGCATAAAAAGCCGTTTTTTCAGCTTCGGGTTTCTTCCAATTTTCCCAGCCTTCGGGTCTGATATGCTTTCCCATCTCGCAATTGATATAGACTGTTTTAGCATAAATACGCCACGGCCTTCCTAAATAAACTGCTGTTGCAGCCGGTTCAGCGGTAAGTTTACAGTTTTTAAAAACAAATCCAAAAGTGGTATCCTGTGGCGTTGAAGCGGCTGTAATATAGGAGTTTTTGAGGCTTCGAATTTCACAATTTTCGAATAATGCGGTGGCACTTCCAAAAATAAAATCGGTTGTACCTTCAATATAACAATCCTTAAAATATTGTTTGGCGTCTTTTCCTGATAGGTACAGGGTATCCTGATTACCCAGGATATTACAGTCTGAAACCCGGGCACGATTGGCAACGAGCGACAATGCAATGGCCTGACCATTATCGCCCGAAGCATTTTTAATTGTTAGATTTGACGCAGAAAAATCATCTCCTTCCACCAAAACGGTATACGTAAAAAAAGTACTGTTTCTTCCTGTGTTGATTTTTGAAAAATTATCGTCAAAAGTAATAATGGTATTTTCTTTGCTTTCTCCAACAAGAGCGAGATGGGTATTCCATTCCGGGATTCGGACTTTCTCGTTGTAGATTCCGTTTTTCAGGAACACCGTAACTTTTTCATACGGAAAAGACGGACAGGCATTTATAGCGTCCTGAATTTTGGTAAAGTCTCCGGAACCGTCTAAAGCAACGGTAAAAAAGTTTGTTTTCTTTTTATCCGAAGAATCGGCTGATGCAATTTTTACGCCGTTTTTGAGTGCCCATGCAGGATCTTTTTTAAGTACTTCTTTTGGTGCATCAGAATACCAGGAATATCCGTTTCGTCTTTCTGAACCAATCTGATCCAGCGATTTTTTCCTGATGCCGTCACGATCACAAAAGAAAGGCTCGTTCGTTTCAAGGTCCATGAACCTCGCCCAGATTGGTGCCGCATTTTGGGTAACGATCATTTTCTTGTCTGTTACTTTTCCTTCTTCATTTAAAACACGTTTTTCTTCAAGATTGGTGATTTTTGTTTTTTCGAACCATGCCTGGGCACTTTTAACTGCCGCAATAATTTCCGGTGAAGGTTTTTCGACCGACATTAAAAGCAATACGATTTTAACAGATTCATACCCGCTAAGCGATGCCAGTTCAAAAGCTCTTGCATTTGCCGGAGCCAGTGTAACTTCATCATGTTGTGCACACCAGGCCGTTAAAACCCCGTTTTGTTTGTATTGGGTTTTCAGGATACAATCTATTCCTTTATCAAAAGCTTTCTTTGTTTTTTCAACTATTTCTTTGGATGGTTTTATAGAGTAGAAATCCGTTTGCTCACTCACTTGTTTCATGACGTTCAGGATGTTTACCATCGAATCGTCATTGTAAGTAATGTGTGTATAGTATCCTTTTTTTAATGGATAAAACTGTGGCCAGCCGCCATTTTTATATTGTGCTTCTAAGAGATAACTAAGGCCTTTCAAAAAAGATTCTTTATATCGGTCGTCCTTTACCTGTGCATACATTCTGGACATAAAAAGCATTTCCTGACAGGTTGCACCATTATCTGTAGTAGTTTCTGCAGTTGTTTTTTGAAGTGCTGTTACATCCTTTTTTTGTGCAGGGGTTAATTCTTCCTGCATCTGGATATTCTTTGGCCAGCCGCCAATGTCTCTTTGGTAAAGCAAAACATTTTCGGCTATTTTTTTAGCTTCATCCGTACCAAACCAGGCGGCATCGTTTTTACGAATAATATCCGGCCAGTTTTTATAGGTATTTTGGGCATTTACACCTAAACAAATACTGAATAAAACTAATAGTATGTATTTTTTAAATGGACTCATTTGTATCTCTTTATTTTTGTTTGGCAGATTTTTTTAATCTTTTTTGTTTTTACACTTTTGAAAATTCTGCACCTTTGAACCTCTGTTACTTTGTACCTCAGTTACTTTGCACCTTTGCACCCTTTTCACTTCGTAATTCTAAACCAGTCTACGGCTACATTTCCCGAGTCATTTGTTACTTTCTCGCTCAGGGCAAAAAGTCCGACTTTGGCACCAATCCATTTTCCTTCTTTCGAAACAAAATCAGATCCTACAGGCTGGTATTTTTTATCGTCTGCACTATAAAAGAAACTGCAAATTCCGCCTTTTTTAACTTTGACTCTTAAATAAATAGTAGGGTTTGTTATTAAAACTGGGGCTGTTTCGGTTTCTGAAACTTTTTTATCAAAAGTTCCCGTTTTCTGATTCAGATATAATTTTCCGTTATCATTCTTAAAATTCAGGTAACTGTAGTCTAATCCCATTATGATTAGTCCAGTTGATTCTCCGTTTAACCTTGTATTAAAAGTTAATTTGGTTGTCACCGTAAATTCTTCGGCAGGAAATTTCTGCAGCAGTAAATTTGGGGCGTCAAAGATTTTCTGATTGTCTTTTAGTGTCGTTTGACAAAACAAATTCAGATATCCCAAACTTGTCGGGAAGCCCCAATTGATTTGAGAATTGGCCTGCCATTGCCATTGCAATCCCAATTTAGGTTCGTTGAACTCGTCTGATTCTGCCGGGGTTTCTATTGGAAATTTCTTTCCTACGTTTGGCTTTTTGAATGTGGTAACAGGTTCCCCTATTCCGTTTTTATCAAAATCCTGTCCCATTACCGGCCAGTCTTTTTCCCATTTCATGGGCTGTAGGTGTAAAATCCTGCCATAAGCCCCTTTATCCTGAAAATGAATGAACCAGTCTTCTCCTGTTTGTGTCTGTACCCATGCACCCTGGTGCGGTCCATTTATAGTGGTTTTTCCCTGTTCGAGTACTTTCTTTTTTTCATACGGACCAAAAACATTTTTTGACCTTAAAATAGTCTGCCAGCCTGTAGCAACCCCGCCTGCCGGAGCAAAAATATAATAATAACCATTTCGCTTATAGAATTTTGGCCCCTCGATTGTTCCTTCGCTTTCATGCCCGTCAATGACCATGACCGCATCATTATTCACTACTGTTCCTTCGGCGTTCATGGTACAAACAACCAGTAAACTTTTTATTTGTGCACGGCTTCCGGCAAAAGCATGAACAAGATATACTTTTCCGTCATCATCCCATAACGGACTTGGATCTATAAGCCCGATTCCTTCTTTTACCAAAAGCGGTTCAGACCAGGGGCCTTCTGCTTTTTTGGCTTTTATCATGTAAATTCCAAAATCCGGATCGGGATAATAAATATAGAATTCATTGTTATGAAAAGTAATACTGGGCGCCCAGACTCCATTGCCATGCTGTACTTTATTAAAGATTTCGAACGGAGGCTGTTTGGGTAAGGCATAACTTAAAATTTTCCAGTTTACCAGGTCTTTAGAATGCAAAATGGGTAATCCCGGAATGCAATTAAAAGACGATGCTGTCATATAAAAATCATCTCCTACCCGAACCACATCGGGATCTGAATAATCGGCATGAATTATGGGGTTTGTATACGTTCCGTCTCCATTGTCCGGCACCCAGACCTGAGCAAAATTCTCTTGCATTGAAAACAGGGTTAATAAGAGAAGTAGGGCTTTTATATTTTTCATTTTGGGTAATAATTGCTTTTCCTAATTAACCCGACAGGGTTTAAAAATCTGTCGGGTTTTCCAAATAGATATTATCTGTTCAATTCTAAAGCTGCCAGAATAAAAGGCCCGGTTGCTTTAGGGTCATTGTCTTTCTTTTTTTCGTTTACATAATATTCGTATGAACCATCACGATATGGCGTTCCTCCTAAACCTGCCACCTGGCAAGCCTGAGTAAGGGTAATTCCGCCATCTGCATCTACTTTTATCAATTGTTTGGTCAGACCGTCGAAGGCTTTGTTTGCCAGTTTTTTATAGCTTGCCGGTAAATATCCTTTATTGGCACCTTTTGCAAAAGCATAAGCAAACATTGACGATCCTGAAGCTTCAAGATAATTTCCTTCCTTACCCCCTTTGTCTGTTACCTGATACCATAAACCTGATTTATCCTGAACTTTAGCCAAAGCAGCCGAAACATTGTTCAGATACTTTACTAATTCTTTTTGTTTTGGATGGTCTTTTGGGAAATAATCCAATGCATCAACCAGTGCCATGGCATACCAGCCTAAGGCTCTTGACCAGAAATTAGGTGAATTTCCGGTTTCTTTGTTTGCCCATGGCATTTTTTTACTTTCGTCCCAGGCGTGATATAACAATCCCGTTTTTGGATCTGTAGCGTGCAACTGAATTTGTTCGAATTGTTTTGCTACATCATCAAGGCTTTTTCCGTCTTCGAAAGTAACAGTGTATTGTGCGTAAAATGGTTCTCCCATATATAAACCGTCTAACCACATTTGGTTGGGATAAATGCTTTTATGCCAAAATCCGCCTTCTGTTGTTCTTGGTTGCTCCGCCAGTTGTTTGCGTAACAATTGCATGGCTTTTAAATATTTTTCTTCTTTGGTAGTGGCGTAAATATTAAACAGCAAACGACCGGATACAATCATATCGATATTGTATTTGTCCAGTTCGTAGGTTTTAATCGTTCCGTCATTCTGAACCAAAGCGTCTACATACCCTTTTACGTAAACAGGATATCTTGGATCGGGATTTTTCTTGTACAGCTCTTCGATGGAATGCAAAACCAGTCCGTGAACATAATCCCATTTTGGGGCTTTCGAATCGTCGATCATATAGCCTTCGGGATGGCGTTTCATTAAGGTCAAAGCCATTTTATCAGACCATTTTAAAGCTGCAGAAATTACGATTTCTTTTTTTGCTGGTTCCTGTGAAGTCACTTTACAACTTGTAAAAGCCACTAAACAAACTAAAACAACCGATGTAAAATAACCTTGTCTTCTATTATTTTTCATTTTAAATATATTTAAATTCTATTATTTATCTAATTCAAGTGCTGCGAGGATAAATGGCCCTAAACCATGTGAGTTATCCACTTTTATTTTTTCTTTGATATAATATTCATAAGAACCATCGCGATACGGATTTCCTCCTAAACCTGCACTCGCACAAACCTGAGTGATATGAATTTCTCCATCAGGATCAACGGTAACCAGTTTATTAATGAGGCCTTCAAAACCTTTCTCAGCCAGTTTTTTGTAACGTACGGGTAAATATCCTTTTTTTACTCCTTTTGCAAAAGTATACACAAACATTTCGGATCCCGATGCTTCGAGATAATTACCTTCTTTTGTACCTGAATCAGTGACCTGATACCACAATCCTGACGGATCCTGATATTTTGCTACTGCTGCAGCAATCTCTTTCAGGTATTGAATTAATTCTTTTCGTTTTGGATGTTTTTTTGGCATATCATCTAAAACATCAACTAAAGCCATCATGTACCAGCCAATAGAACGGGACCAGAAATTAGGTGATGTTCCTGTTTCTTTGTTTGCCCAGGGCATTTGTCTGCTTTCGTCCCAGGCATGAAAAAGCAAACCCGTTTTTTTATCGAGGGTATGTAAATGTATTTGTTCAAACTGTCCGGCAACATCATCTAAATCTTTTCCTCTATCAAATGCTACTGTATAACGCGCATAAAAGGGTGCTCCCATATACAAGCCGTCGAGCCACATTTGATACGGATAGATTTTTTTATGCCAAAAACCTCCTGAATTTGTTCTAGGATGTGTCTGTAATTGTTTGCGTAACGTTTGCATCGCAATCAGGTAACGCTTGTCTTCTGTTGTTTTATAAAGGTCAAAAAGTATTTTTCCGGCATTGATATAATCAATATTATACTCTTCAAGTTTATAGTTCATAATTTCACCTGAACTGCTGATTACTGTTTCGCCGTACTCTTTTACGTAATTGCCATAAACAGGATTTTTTGTCTTTTTATAAAGCTGCTCAAAAGCCATTGTAACCAGGCCCAGCTTATAATCCCATTTTGGTTTTTCGTTGTTATCGATTTGCCAGGCTTTCGGATCCCGTTTGATGATAGAAAGTGCCATTCGTTCTGACCATTTTAAAGTTGCAGAAATTACAATTTCTTTCTTTGAAGATTCCTGAGCTGTCAATTTACTCACCGAAAAAACAATCAGTACGATTAACATCATCGAAACAGCGTATACTTTCTTTCTATTCTTTATCATATCCAAAATACTTAGCTGTTATTTATTCAGTTCGGCTGCACTCAGCAAAAATGCTGCTAAAGCGGGCGAGCTATTGTCTTTTGCTTTGCTATTGAGGTAATATTCGTTTGTTCCGTCCCGGAAAGGTTTCCCTCCTAAACCAACATTCGTTGATACATTCGAAATAATAAGCTGCCCTTTATCGTCTTTCTTAACAAACTCTTTTAGGTAAGCATCAAAAGATTTTTCGGCAGTCTTTTTATAACCAGAAGCCAGATATCCTTTATGTGCGCCTTTTGCCAGACTATAAATAATCATGGCCGAAGAAGAAGATTCTAAAAAATTACCTTTCAAATCAGGTTTGTCTGCCACCTGATACCATAAACCCGATGCACTTTGATGTGCAACTGCATTTTTTGCAATCTGATTCAGGTATCCAATCAATACTTTATACTTTGGATGTGTTTTTGGATAATAATCTAATGTTTCAACCAATGCCATCATATACCAGCCAATTCCTCGTCCCCAGATGGTTGGAGATGTTCCCGTTTCCGGATTTGCCCATGCAATTTCTTTACTTTCATCCCAGGCCTGGTAAACCAAACCTGTTTTTTTGTCTACCAGATGATTTTGAACCAATTCGAATTGTTTGGCAATATCGTCCAGTGCTTTTCCATTTTCATACTTAACGGTGTATTGCGTATAAAAAGGTTCTGCCATATACAAACCGTCAATCCACATTTGGTTGGGATAAATTTGTTTGTGCCAGAATCCTCCGCTTGCTGTTCTGGGCTGAGATTCCAGTTGGTTTCTTAGTTGCTGTATTACTTTTTGATAGCGGTTGTCTTTTGTTTTATCGTATAAATTAAACAGCAGTTTTCCCGGATTTGCACAATCGATATTGTATTCTTTTATATCATATTCGGCAATATTCCCGTCAGCATCAATTAATTCATCAGCGTATTCTTTGATATAATCGAAGTATTTTTTATCGTTTGTTTTCTGATATAATTTTTCAAAAGCAGACAATACCAATCCCATTTTGTAATCCCATTTTGGCTTTTTAGTTCCGTCGATCTGTGAAGCTTTAGGATATTTATCCAAAATAGTACGTGCGGTTCTTTCTGACCATTTTAAATTGTCAGGAAGAACAGTTTTTTCATTAGTTTGGGCAATTGTTTTATTACCAATAATCAATAACAAAACAACAAGATTTATTTTTAAAAAAGTCGACTTAAGCATACATTATATTTTTTGCCACATATTAAAAGGATTTATTTATTTTTCGAGTAGATCGGGCAGATTATTTTCATCCTTATTCTTTCTTCTTTCTTCTTTCTTCTTTCTTCTTTTTCAATCTCTTACATCTTCCCTTTTTTGTTCAGGACTTCTAATTTTTGATCTAAATACTTTACAAATTCTTCTTTTGATTTAATACCGTTTGGTTCTTGTTCCCAGGCTCCCAGAAGGTAAAAAGATGTTGCTTTTGTAGTTGGTTTAAATACTAATAGATAATCCAGATCTGTGTCGGCGATATTTTCGATTGTGTTGGTTTCATAAAAAATTGCCATTCCTAATTTGTCCGGAACCAGTGACTGTTCTCCATAAGTAGCTAAATAAGCCCATTTTTTATTTTTGCTTTCTTTTTTAAGCAATTCCGCATTTTTTTGCTTTACAATTCCGGTACAAATTCCTTTGATCTCTTTAGAGGCCTGAATCTTATGCTGTGTATAAAGTTCGTTTGGTTTGATGGTTAATTCTGATGTAAAGTTAATTTTATCAGCAGCTGTTTTCCATCCGTAGTAATTCACTTTTACCCCTGATTCATTGGTTTTATTAACCACTGTTGCAATCGTTGAATCGACTTCACGAAAGTGTAATTTTTCATTGTTTAAATAACGGTCAATAGAACCAATTCCGATTCCTTTTCCGGCTTTCAGTATATCTGCTCCCCAATCGCTCATTTCGTGATACGAATCAAAATTATCCTGGCCTACTTTTGGTAAAATAATATCCGATGTTTTCTTTCCAAAAATATCAATTGCATTTCTCCAGTCTAAATACAAACGGTATCCTATGCGGTTACTTTCCCAACCCGGACCTTCATAACGAATATCGAATGAGTGATCTGTATGTTCAGGAGCGAGTTTAAGTCTGTCTACATTTTTAAAAACAGTTCCGCCTATGTATTTACGGCCTTCCCATTTTCCGTCTGTTTTTGCAGATATTTCAGCATAGGTTTTAGCAGTTTTTATATCGTATTTCTGGGCATTCACTGCTGTAACACCAACTAAAAGCAAGGCCGCTAATGTGATTTTTGTTTTCATTTTTATGGTAAATTATTTGAATATTCTGTCTAAAAATTTTGTGGTGTATCCTACTGTTTCGTCAAACCACGGTTGAAAAAACCAAAAGGAATGTGGTGAGTCTGGAATTGTTTTTACCTCACTATAAATATTATTTTGGTTTAAAATTGCAATCATATCATCCCTACCTGCATGAAACCGGTCAAAACTGCTGTTGATAAACAATATTGGCGGTGTATTTTTATTGGTATGATATAAAGCCGATGCCTGTTTCCAGTTTTCGGGATTTTCGTCATAGGTTCCATTCAACCAAAAGGCAGCCATTTCTCCTTCAGCTGATTCGGGATGTTTAAAGGCTAAAATTCCGTCTATATCGATAATTGCCTGTACCTTTGAAGAAGATTTACTCTTGTACTGCGTATCTTCAAAAGTGAGATCTTCGTTTGTTGTACCAATCAAAGCTGCCATTTGTCCTCCCGAAGAGCATCCCAAAACGGCAATTTTGTCCGGATCTACATTGAATTTTTTCGCATTATCTTTTATAAATTTAATCGCATTTTTTACATCATAAACCGCCTGCGGGTATTTTGCCTCGAGTGATAATCTGTATTCAATTGCAAAACAGGAATATCCTTTTGCTGTAATTTCGTGTGCCAAAACCTGCATTTGATCTTTACTTCCTGATCTCCATCCGCCGCCATGAATCATGATTACGCCCGGGTTTAATTTTTCATTTTTATTAAAAAAGGCATCTAAATGCAATGCTCTGTTTTTGTCTTTGTAATAAACGACATTTTCAATTTTAGTTTCATTCTCTCTTTTATCTGCCTGAGCTATTTTAATAAAAGGATATTTCTTAATCAATTTAGCATAGGTGCTTTTTACGGTATACGAAGTATCTGTATTATAGTGACTCTGCGCTATAATAACTTGCGAAAAAAGCAATAAAAGAAATCCTATTTTTTTCATTTCAGGCGAACTAATTTTTAGTTAAGAAAGGAGTCCGGTTCACGACCAAACTCCTTCTCAACTTCTTCAAAAAAACAAAACCTTAAATTTTTAAAATTACTAGTAACCAGGGTTTTGTGAAAAATCTTTATTTTGGTTCAAATCCAGGGCAGTTTGTGGGATCGGTCTTAAAATTTTAAGCTTACCGTCTACTCCAACAAAATTTGCTGCCTTAATTTTATAATTATAAGTAGAAGCCCTGTCTACAAGTGTTCCGGTACGTTTTAAATCGAACCAACGTTTGTATTCTCCCAGTAACTCTCTTCCTCTTTCATCTAAAATGTAACTGATATTAAATTCTCCGATAAGGGCATTGGCAACACCGGCTCTTCTTCTTACTTCGTTTAAACGATCCAGACCTGTCTGTGGGTTTCCGGCTTTCAAATAGGCTTCCGCAGCTACCAGATAGGTTTCTCCAAGTCGGGATACAATAACATCTCTTGTACTTACAGGACCTGTACTTGATGGTGTCGTTGGATCGGGATCATCAAATTTCTTAACCGGAATAGTATAACAATCCAGATTTTGAATTAAGGTATGTGCTGCAGAGTATTCTCCCCACGGATGATAGACAAAAGTGGCTGATTTTCTGGAAGCATTTGCAGTTTGCCAGGCTGCTCTGTCGGCCAGGGTAAACCATTTTGGCTCATAGAAATGACGAACTTTTAAACTCGCCGGATTTGAACTTCTGTAGTATGGATAATACAGCACGTTTTTGGTAACTCCGTTAGTGGTTTCAGGACCTTCAAGAATTTCTGTCATAAAAGTGGCATCCCATCTTTTATCTCCTTTTTCATATAATCCTAAAGCATAATCTGTTGGACACAAATTATAACTTCTTAATGGGGCTCCCGTTTCTGCACCTCCCAAATAAGAACTGAAATAGTAGAACTGGTTATTTCCTAATGTTGTAGGAGATGTACTGGTGGACGCTTTATCATATTGAACAGAGAAAATGGTCTCTGCATTTAAATCATTTCCTGGCTTAAACAATTGATCAAAAGCCAGATTTAATGCCTGACCCGCGATTGCAGCATCAGCATAAGCCGCTGCTTTTGTAAAATCAGCCGGAGTACCAAAAGTTTCGTACCCTCTTGTTAAATATACTTTTGCCAGTAAATCATTTACGGCTCTTTTATTTACTTTTCCTGAAGTAGCATAGGCGGTAGTTCCTACACTGGCTAAAGATGCTTCAAGATCTGAGATAATCTGAGCATATACTTCTTCGGCAGTATTTCTTTTAAAAGATAAAACCGGGGATGTAATATTGTCCAGAACAATTGGAACTCCGCCATAAGTCTGAACCAATAAAAAGTAAGCATTGGCTCTTAAGAATTTTGCTTCTCCGACAAGTGTATTTAAATTTGCTGTCTGCTCTGTTAAAGCGGAATAGTAAACGGTTTTATTTACCGACTGAATTTGCTGATAACATGAAATATACAACTCATCTACGTTACTTGAAGAGGGAATTAATAAAGCATATTGGCTTAAACCTGCCGGTTCAGGGGTTCTTCCTTCGGCATACATATCAGTTCCGGATTCAAATAACCACGGATTTCCGCCATAAATTCCTTTAAGCCAGGCATAATTTGCATTGACCAATAACTGAAAACCTGATGCAGTTTTGTACGTTTCATCAGCAGGTACATTAGAAAGACTTTCTTCTTCAATATAGTCACTACATGAACTAAAGACTGTAATGATTATTCCTAAAATTAATATTATTTTTTTCATTTTATATCTTATTAAAATTTAACACTTAATCCCAATTGTGTAGTAACGGATGCCGGACGGTTTACACCAAAAGCTGAACCAGCCCATTCCGGATCGTATCCGTCGAAATTTGTAAATACAAATGGGTCTAAAACATTTATGTAAATTCTAAAATTACTCATTCTCAATTTCTTAAGTAAGTCTGAATTGAAAGTGTATCCTAATGAGATGTTTTTAATTTTAACATAAGATACATCTCGGTAATATCCAAATAAAGAAGTCCAATAGGCTCCTGCTCCTGTTGCAACAGGGCCCGGTCTTGGATTTGTATTGTTAGCATTAGCCTCAATACCTGTTCCGTTTGTCGGGATAAAATAGTCCATCGCAATTTTTTGACGTCCTCTGTCGCTTACGTCAGCAAAATTCTGATGAAAGGTACTTAGCACTGTTTGTCCCTGACTTGTCAGCACGGAGAAATTAAAATCAAACTGACCTACTGTTAATTTAGAATATAAACTTCCCTGCCAGTCCGGATTTGCATTACCAATTACAGTTCTGTCATCCTGATTGAATTTTCCGTCCCCGTTTAAGTCTTTAGGCCTTGCCTGACCTGGTGCCATACCGTAAGATGCTGCCTTCGCTGCTTCACTTTCCTGCCATACACCATCATAAACGTAATTGTAATTTGGGTTTAATTCTGATCCTAAAATCAACTTATTACCAATATCACTTACTTTGTCCTGATTGTAAATGGACTCTAATTTGTTTACGTTTTTAGTAAACGTAAAGGTAGTTTCCCAGTTTACTTTCTTTGATACTATATTTTTTGTCGTTAATAAAACCTCAACTCCTTTATTGCTAACGGAACCCACATTTGAATAGGTATTTTTCCAGCCTGATTCTGAAGGTAGTTGTTGTTTGTAAATTAATTTATCTGATAATCTGTCGTAAACATCGACACTACCTGATATTCTGTTTTTCAGGAATCCAAAATCAAGACCAAAGTTTAGCTCTCTTGTTTTCTCCCATGTTAATTGTTGGTTGGCCAGATTTTCTGACTGCCATCCGGAAACCACATTGGCTCCGTTTGCATAAAATGTTTGCTGGTTTAATAATGCCTGAGAAGTATATGGTGCCACATTATCATTTCCTGTATATCCTAAACTTGCTCTAAGTTTCAGGTCTGATATAACCGAATTATTCTCTAAAAAGGATTCTTTACTAATTTTCCATCCTAAAGCAACGGATGGGAAATTTTGCCATTTGTTATCTTTTGATAATACTGAAGAACCATCCCATCTATTGGATGCTGTCAATAAATACTTGTCTTTAAAGGTATAATTAAGACGAACTGCATACGAACTTAAAGTGTTTTTTGCATAGCCTGAACTCAGGTTATAACTGGTCTGAACTCCTGAACCCATATTATTTGATCCAACATCAAAAGGCTGATTGTTAGAATATAAATAAGAGGTTTCATCGATATTAGAATATAAACTTTGCAATAATAATACACTAACATCATGTACTTCATTAAAAGTATGTTTTAAATCGATTTGGTTGTCCCAGGTATAATTGAAATTATTGAAATTTTTAATTGATGCGGAGTTTTTACCGTTTAGTGTAACACCGGCGTTAGTCTGAGCACCATAAGCTGTACTTGTAACGGTATTTTCGATTCCTGCTGAAAAGGTTGTTTTGAATGTGAACCATTTCATTGGCTGGTATTGCAGGTAAACATTTCCTACTGTCTGCCATGTTTTTTCTGTTTGAGCAGAATTAGCAATTTCCATTAACGGGTTCACCGTACTTGTTTTGTTAATTGCCCAGGAACCATCAGGATAAGTTAATTTTCCTGGCAGAAAAAACAAAGTACCTACTTTTTCTTTTCCTGCAGCATCAACAGCCCATGGAGACATTAACGGACTTAACCTGAAAGCATCCTGCATCGCTAAATCACTCCCTAATTGTGTGTCAAGACGTGCAATTGTAACATTTGCACCAGTCGAAAATTTATCATTAATTTTATGGTTTAAACCTAATTTAAATGAATATTTATCTGTTGAATCATTATCAATTAGTCCTTTGTCACTTTGTACTCCAAAACCTAAATTATAGCTTAAACCGGAATCTGAACGTCCTGAAATGTTCAAATAATTATTCTCTGTCATTCCTGATTTAAGTACAGCATCATACCAGTCAAAATTATAACCGCTATTGGCTCTCGATACCATTAAAGGGCTTTGGTTTCCTGCCAAGGCAGCAAGTTGTGCCGGAGTTTGACTGGCTGGCGTTGCACTCATGTAGGCAACCTGGTGAAATTTCCACCATTCTGCACCTGTCATCATTTTTGGTAATCTTGCGGCCGTTTTTGTACCATAAGAAGTATCATAAGAAACACTAATACCGGATTTAGCACTTAAACCGCTTTTAGTAGTAACGATGATAACACCACTTGCTCCTCTGGAACCGTAAATTGCTGCAGAAGAAGCATCTTTCAATACATCCATTCTGGCAATATCCTGTGGGTTCAAAAAGTCGATTCCGTCTGTTGGTACGCCATCAACAACATATAAAGGAGAAGATCCAATTAAGGAATTGTTTCCTCTAATTACAACTTTAAAACCATCTCCTGAACGACCTGTACTTGAGCTAATCTGAACTCCGGGCGTACTTCCCTGAATTGCCTCTAAAGCACTTGTTGTATTTCTTTCTGTAATTGTTGCAGCACTAATCGTACTTACAGAACCGGTAAGATCTGTTTTCTTTACAGAACCGTAACCAACAACTACCACTTCATTTAGTGAGTTTGATTGCTCGGAAAGACTAACATTAACTCTGGATTTACCCGCAACACTTACTTCCTGCGTCTGAAAACCAAGATAGCTAATTATTAAGATGGCTTTATTGCTTGTTACATTAATTTTAAAACTTCCCTCAAAGTCTGTCGAGGTACCATTTTTAGTTCCTTTTTCCTGGACATTTACACCTGGTAGTGATAATCCCGCCGCATCTGTGATTTTTCCTTCGATTACTGTCGACTGTGCATAAATTGTACTGCTCAACAGAAAATTCAGGAAAAATAAAAATACAAGATTGTATTTTATTTTTTTCTTTGATAATTGTTTAAAGTTCATAGTGTGGTTAAATAGTTTGGTTAATTGATTGTTTTAATTTTTAATAGCTTCTACTTTTTTATCATTCACATACGTATTTATAAAATGGATGTTTTTTACGTTTTTCAGGGAATATTCTTTACCCACTTTTTCTACAGTTACATTTTTCAGCGTAATGTTTTCAACCGGAGATTCTTCATATCCTTCTGCCCAGACGGCAAATTTTCCTCCGTTTTTTACGGTTACATTTTCAAGACTGATGTTTCTGACTGTTGGTATAAAATTCCCGGTTTGGGAACCATACACATTATAAAACATGGTAACCAGCAGCACACATTCTTTTACGGTACCTACTTTAAGATTTCGAACATAAATATCTTCTATAAGTCCTCCTCTTTTTGAATTGGTTTTGATACGGATGGCACGATCCAGATTAGGGCTGTCCATTATGCAATTCTCTACAAAAACATTATTTACACCGGCTGATATCTCACTTCCCATGACTACTCCGCCATGACCATCAATCATTTTACAATTCTGAACAATGATATTTTTACTTGGGATGGCGACTTTTCTGCCATCTGCATCTCGTCCGGATTTTATAGCAATGCAATCATCCCCGGTATTGAATGTGCAGTTTTTAATGAGTACATTTTGAGAATACTCAGGATCACAACCGTCATTATTGGGTCCGTGGCTGTTTACAGTAACACCATCAATGATAATATTATTCGTTTTTATAGGATGAAGAATCCAAAATGGAGCATTTATTACCGTAATATCCTTTACCAATACGGTATTGCATTCAAAAAACTCGATAAAATTTGGGCGCAGATAACGTCCCTCGCCAAAAACTCTTTCTGAAACCGGAACTCCTTTTTCTGCCATATCTACCAAAACTTCACGGTTTTGAGAATCATTTTGAGAAGGGATTCCTTTTTTCCAGCCATAATCCTTTCCTCCTGACCAAATCCACCAGTTTGTAGCATCGGCCTGACCGTTAAGCGTTCCTTTTCCGGTTATGGCAACATTGGTTTTATTTTTGGCATATATAAGAGGAGAATAATTCATCAATTCGGTTCCTTCAAACGAAGTGTGTACTATGGGATATTCTTTTGGGTTCAGGCTAAAAAGTATTTCAGCATGATCTTCCAGATGTAAATTCACATTACTTTCTAAATGTATGGGTCCCGTTAAATATTTTCCGTCAGGAACCAAAACCTTTCCTCCACCATTCTGAACGCAGGCTTTTATTGCTTTCTCAAAAGCTAATGTGTTTGACGTTTTTCCATCAGCTACAGCACCAAAATCATTAATATTGAAGGTTTTGTCGGGAAAATGAGTGTGGGGAATGCTTTTTACTAGGAGTTCCATCTTTTTCCACGGATCTGAATCTGAAACTTTCGAAGTTTGCTTTCCGCATGACAAAACCATTAGCACCACTGCACTGCTAATTAAACTTACTTTAAATGCTATAAACTTATCTGCAATCATTTGTGGTAGTATTTATTGTTTGATAGTCAAAACAATGTATATATGTAATCGATTACACGAAAATATAAAATAAGTTCGAACGCACCAAATTTATTTAGAAATAAATTATATATTTAATTTTTATTAGGAATTATAATTACACTTAATGTAAAAAAAGTTATAATTTATTATCATTAAGGAACCGAAAACGTTTTAATTATAAATTATGGTAATCGATAACAATTTGTGTAACGTTATGAAAAAATATGTATTTTTGTCTGGGATTAATCTGAAAAATCTTTTTTAATGAGCGAAAAAATAACCATTTACGATATTGCTGAGAAATTAAATATCACTGCTGCTACGGTTTCAAGGGCTTTAAACAATAACCCCAAGATAAAAGAGAGTACGCGTGAGCTGGTTATTAAGACTGCTGCTGCGATGAATTATAAACAGAATAAACTGGCGCTGGCATTAAAAAGCGGCCGAAGTAATAATATTGGTGTTATAGTCCCGCGTATCGACAGCAACTTTTTTGCCTCTGTCATCAGGGGAATAGAAGAAGAGCTGCATCCACATGGTTATCAGGTAATTATTTGCCAGACGCACGAAAATCCTAAAAGAGAAAATGAGAATTTATATACTTTAATTGATGCTCAGGTCGATGGTATTATCATGTCGGTTACTGATGTTACCGGAGAAAATGACGGTGCTTTTCATAATGTATTACAAAAAAATGTTCCTCTTATCTTTTTCGACAGAAGCAAACATATTGATGGTGTCAGCTCCGTAACTATCAATGATTTTAAAGGAGGATACCTTACTACACAACACTTAATCAACGAAGGCTGCAAATCTATTGCACATTTATCCGGAGACCAGTCCCTGGAAATCTTTAAAAACAGGTTTTTAGGATACAAGCAGGCTTTACTGGATAACGGAATGATTTTTAAAGAAGAATATGTTATTCCGGTTAAAAGTTTTGTTGACGCAGGAAAAGATGCCGTTGATATTTTATTGCAATTAGAGACTCCGCCGGATGCCATATTTTCATCAAGTGATTTTGCTGCTTTGGGTGCTATTCAGGAATTGAGAGCCCGAAATATCAGTATTCCTAAAGATTTTTGCGTAGCAGGTTTCAGTAACGAGCCTTTTACCAAATTCATGGAATTATCTATTACTTCCGTAGATCAGTCGCCGCTTGAAATGGGAAAAATGTCTGCACGTGTTTTTCTGGAACAAGTAGACAAAACAGATACTATAAAAATCGAAAAAAAGGTAGTTCTCGCTCCGGAATTACACATTCGTAAATCATCGTCAAGAACTACTAGTTAATCTCTTTTTTCCACCATATAAGTTATATAGTTCATTTAATATACTATACCTAATAAAAAAGGCAGCTCATTTTAAGGGCTGCCTTTTGATTTTTAACCCTATTAATTTTTTTACCATATAAGTTCATTTTAGAACCGCGCTTATTATTTATGCAGCTTGCAAAATCTATTAGATTTAAGCAAAGTAATCGTAAAGTTAGTCATTTCGATCAATGAGAAATCTCCATGAAAAGCTCGACAAAGATTTGATTCTAGCTGCGGAGTTACTTGCGAGGATTTCTCCTTCGTCGAAATGACATAAAATGAGAATAAAATCTACATACAATACAAATAAAAAAGTTTTTCAGAAATAAGAAATATAGATAAAACAAAAAAGACAGCCCTTAAAATGAGCTGTCTTTTTTACTAAGTATCGTAATATTAAATGAACTTATATCACTTATATGGTTTACACTTTTCCTACAATGAAACTCCTCTTTTCCAAGGAATAAATACATCTTGTTTCAACTGGTCTGCTTTTGTTTCCACGTTTCCGCTCGCCAATTCTATAATGTAATCTACTATTTCTGCTCCAACCTCAGTAATGGTTTTTTCACCAGTGATCACCGTTCCGGCATTTACATCGATAATATCAGACATTCTATTAATTAATGCCGTGTTCGAAGAAATTTTTACAACGGGTGCAATCGGATTTCCCATCGGATTTCCTAAACCTGTGGTAAATAAAACAACTGTTGCACCCGATCCAACCAATCCTGTGGTACATTCTGCGTCATTTCCCGGCGTATTTAAAAGATTTAATCCTGGTTTTGAAATATACTCTCCGTAATCTAAAACATCTACAACAGGTGAAGTTCCACCTTTTTTAGCTGCGCCGGCAGATTTCATTGCATCTGTAATTAATCCGTCTTTGATGTTTCCGGGAGATGGATTCATATCAAACCCTGAACCTGCATCTACAACTGATTTTTCAAAAGCTTTCATTAAAGTTAAAAACTTATCCGCTTTTTCTTCGTCCACACATCGGTTCATCAATTCTTGTTCAACGCCACATAATTCTGGAAACTCTGCTAAAATTGTTTTCCCTCCCAAAGCTGCAAAAATATCTGAAACAATTCCTAATGCCGGATTAGCAGAAATTCCTGAAAATCCGTCAGACCCTCCACATTCTAAACCAATACTTAGCTTTGAAAGAGGAGCAGGTTTGCGTTCAATTTTGTTGGCTCTTTTAATGGCTTCATAAGAATCTTTAATCACCATTTGAAACATTTGATCAGTAGTTCCAATTTGTTGTTGCTCATAGATCAAAATTTCTTTATCACTATTCGGACTCATTTCTTTCAATGCCTTTTTAAAAATATCAACTTGCAAATTTTGGCAGCCTAAACTTAAAACAGTTGCACCTGCAACATTTGGGTTGTTCACATATCCTGCAAGCAGTTTTGCCAACAATTCTGAATCTTGTCGAATCCCACCACAACCACCTTGATGATTGATAAATTTTACTTCGACATTATCTAAAAGATTTTCATTTAAATTTTTATCCGAAACTTCTTCCACGCTTTTTTCTTCAATTAAAGAGCGTAACAAATTTTTATAAGAAACTTCTTTTTTGGGCATTAATTCGTTTTCGAAAATATCTTTCAGTTTTTCGATATTTTTGTTTTCACAAAAAACCAATGGAAAAAACAACCAAACGTTTTTGGTTCCAACTTGTCCATCAGTACGGTGGTATCCGTTGAAAGTTTTGTCTTTCCAACGATCTACATTTGGTGGAGTCCAACCTAAATTTCCGTTTTTACCAAAAACTTTTTCACTTTGATGTTTTACATTTTCGGTGGTAATTACTTCTCCTTTTTTTATAGGTTTAGCAGCTTTTCCAACCAAAACACCATACATTATAATATCATTACCAATTGTAAAATCTTTCTCTGCGATTTTATGTTTTGCTTTAACATCGGTTGTTGGTGAGACGGTAGTTCCTTCAAACATAATTTGTTCGTTTTGTACCAAATCGGTTAAAGCGACAATTACGTTATCTGCCGGGTTGACTTTTATTAATTTTTTTTGCATGATCGTTTTTTTTTAAAGTAGCTAAGTTTCTAAGGTGCTAAGTCGCTAAGATGCGTCTCGAAAACTTAGAATTTCAGAAACTATTCCAATTAATAGTGTTTGCTAAAATTAGCAAAACCTTTTTCTATTCCGTTTTCTTCAATTTCATTTAAGGCCAGTACCAAAGCTTCAGATAAACCTTTTACCTGAGTTAAATCTTCACCCCAGAATTCAGTATTAGCCAATATTTTAGCTACAACTAAATCTGTAGCTTTTAATTGCCACGCGTTTTTAAATGCTTCAACTATCTCCGGAGAATCTTTTACAGGTAATGCTTCGTTATTCCAGGTTCCTTTGTAGAACTGAATTAAACTTGCTAATGAAAAAGTTAAGTTAACAGGCAATTTTTTATTAGCATTATAATATCCTAATAAACTAGGCAAAACTCTTACTTTGAATTTTGAAATAGAATTTAATGCAATATCAGCCAGCGCATGTTTGATAAATGGATTTTTAAATCGGTCCATTACCTCTTCAGAATAAGCTGTAATTTCATTTTTATCCATATCAAGCGTTTCACTAATTTCACTAATAACGCTGTTTACGAATTTTCCGGTAAAATCTCCGTTAACCGTTTCCATTACTAATTCATTACCATATAAAAGTGAAAAAGGAACCATTGCCGTGTGTGCACCGTTTAGAATACGAACTTTAATCATTTTAAAAGGACGTATATCTTCAACGATTTTTACATTCAAATCTGTTTTATCAAAAGGTAATTTTGCTTTTAAAGCATCGCCACCTTCAATAGCCCAAAGAAAGAAAGGTTCTGCAGCAACAATTAAATTGTCCTGATACTCTAATTTATTATTGTATTCTTCAATTTCAGCTCTTGGATATCCAGGAACAATTCTGTCAACCAAAGTACTGTGATACGTACAAGCATCAGATACCCAGGTTTTAAATTCATCCTCTAATTTCCATAAATCAACATATTGTAAAATATATTTTTTAAGCGTCTCTGAATTATAATCAATCAATTCACAAGGAATTATAGTTACTGCTTTAGAAGTATCTCCATTGAAATGTTTAAATCTTTCATATAATAAAACCGTCAGCTTTGCAGGAAATGAAACTGGCGGCTGCATATCCGGAGTATCACTTTCGATGAATTCAATTCCGGCTTCAGTAGTATTTGAAACAATAAACTGAAGCTCTTCTTCTTTGGCTAAAGCCAAATAATCTGCAAATTCAGTATACGGATTTATAGCTTTTACAATATTAGTGATCAACTCAATATCCTGTATTTTTTCGCCTTTTTTAATACCATTCATAAACAAAGTATAAAGACCATCCTGATCGTTAATCAGGTGTACCATACCGTCTTTCAAAGGCTGCACCATTGCAATACCGGCATTAAAATCAACTTCTTTATTTAGTTTGTGAAATGCGTAATCAACAAAAGCTCTCAGGAAATTTCCTTCTCCAAACTGAACTACTTTTATTGGCTGTAATTTTTCTAATCCTGTATTTTTTCTGTTTAACTGTTTCATTTTAAATCTTTAAAGTATTATAAATAACCACATTAAAACCTTATTTGCATTTAAACTTTCCATTGTAAAAGAAACATTACACTTGTGTGAGGAAAATAAATTTTGCTGTGAGGAATGACAAAATTTATTTTTCCAAGCGTAATGTTCAATTACAATCTCTAAAATCTAAAAAAAACGCTTGTGAATAAGGATTGGTATGATTACTCCTTATTTATTTTTAATATTTTGATGATATCAAGAACCTGGTTTACTTTCGTTTTTAAGCCGTCATAATCCTTATTATCTAATATATCTTTTGAAATTAATTGTGATCCGATACCTACGCAGGTTGCGCCGGCATTCAACCACGAAGTAAGACTTTCTACAGTTGGCAAAACACCTCCGGTAGGCATTATGTTCGTCCACGGACATGGCCCTTTTATTGCTTTTATAAACTCTGGTCCGTAAATATCTCCGGGGAATAATTTTACGATTTCGCATCCTAATTCTTCCGCTCTGGCAATTTCAGTAAGCGTTCCGCAGCCTGGCGACCACAATACCTTACGGCGATTACAAGCTATGGCTATATCTTCTCTAAAAACAGGGGTTACAATAAAATTAGCCCCTAAACTCATATATAAAGAAGCCGCTGCAGCATCAGTTATAGAACCTACACCCAACATCATTCCCGGTAATTCCGCCAGGGCATATTTGTTTAATGCCCCAAAAACTTCATGAGCAAAATCTCCTCTGCTCGTGAATTCCATTAATCGGGAACCACCATCGTAACAGGCTTTTAAAACCTTTTTACTTACTTCTATATCTGAATGAAAAAACAACGGAACCATTCCGTTCTCTTTCATTTGTAAAGCCACTTCAATTCTTGAATATTTTGCCATTTTATATAAATTATCTCGACACTAATGCAGAACCATCACCATCTATCATATTTTCAACTTCTTTTAAAGTAACCAAATTATAATCTCCTGCAATTGTGTGTTTTAAACAACAAGCCGCCACAGCAAAATCTAAAGCTCTCTGGTTATTATTCTGGTATTCCTGCAATCCGTAAATCAATCCGCCCATAAAAGCATCACCACTGCCTACTCTGTCTACAACCGGTGTAACCTCTTTTACTGCAGCCTGATAAATTACTTTTCCATCAAACAAAATTCCTCCAATTCTCTGGTGAGATGCACTTACGGAATAACGTAATGTTGTGGCTACGGTTTTTAAATTCGGAATCAAATCAAACAGTTTTGTATATAAAACAGGAAGCGATTTTTCATCCTGATAATTAGGGTTTACTTTCGGAATTCCTAACATAAAATAAGCCGTATCAATATCTCCTAAAATAACATTGCTGTATTTTAGCATCTCAGGCATAACATCACCTGGTGTTTTACCGTATTGCCACAATTTTGATCTGTAATTTAAGTCACACGAAATGGTAATTCCCAGTTTATGAGCAGCTTTAATCGCTTCTAAACAAGCTTCGGCAGCACTTTCAGAAATTGCCGGAGTAATACCGCTCCAGTGAAACCAGGTTGCCCCTTTCAGAACTTTTTCCCAGTCAATTGTTCCTTTTTGAATCGTTGCCATTGAACTGTGTGCACGATCGTAAACTACATTACTTCCACGTGTTCCTGCTCCGGTTTCAAGAAAATAAATTCCTAAACGTTCTCCTCCGTAAACTATGTTGCCGGATTCTACGTTCATTTTTCGCATTTCTTTTAATGCCGAAGCACCAATTTCATTATCGGGTAATCGTGTTACAAATTCTGCATTAACGCCATAATTCGCCAAAGACACACAAACATTAAATTCACCTCCTCCATAAGAGGCACCAAATGCTTTGGCCTGCGAAAAACGTAAATGCCTCTCCGTCGAAAGACGCAACATAATTTCTCCGAATGCAACTACTTTACTCATATTGTTTTATTGTTTTACCCGTAATTTTTTCTTTTTTTTTTTTACCATTAAAAGTTTTTTTACCATTAAGATATTAAGAAAGTTAAGCTTTGTATTTAATGAAGCCTAATATCTTAATGACTAATTTTTATCACAGATTAGATGATTTCTACAAATAAAACATGGTTAGTATTAAGGTTTGTTTGCTTTTATTTTTTATTTTTTATTTAAACCTTCCCTTAATGAATCTTAATATCTTAATCGTTCAAAACTTTTTTAATCTTTAATGGTGAAATATAAATATTAGAATTTGAAATATTCTTTTGCGTTGTTGTATGAAATGTCTGAAACTAATTTTCCAATGCATTCCATGTCATTTGGCAATTCTCCGCGTTTGATTTCATCTCCTAAAAGATTACATAAAATACGTCTGAAATATTCATGTCTAGGGAAAGACAAGAAGCTTCTGGAATCCGTCAGCATTCCCACAAAACAACTAATTAATCCCATATTCGAAAGTGCATTTAGTTGTTTGGTCATTCCGTCTTTCTGATCTAAAAACCACCAACCTGATCCAAACTGTACTTTTCCGCGAACGCTTCCGTCATTGAAGTTTCCAATCATGGTGGCCATCACTTCATTATCAGCAGGATTTAAGTTGTAAATGATCGTTTTTGTCAATTTATCTTTACTGTCCAAAGCATTTAAAAAGCCTGATAATTTTTGAGCCTGTGGATAATCTCCAATAGAATCCCAACCTGTATCCGGTCCTAAAATACTGTGCATACGGGCATTGTTATTTCGCAAAGCCCCTAAGTGAAATTGCTGAACCCAGCCAAATTCATGATATGTTTCGGAAAGGAATAACAATACTGCACTTTGAAACTTTAAAGCTTCATCCGGAGTAATGGTTTGATTTTCTCTTTTCTTTTTGAAAATTGTATTGATCTCACTTTCGGTAAAGTTTTCAAAATAAATCTGATCTAAACCGTGATCACTTAATTTGCATCCGTTTTGTGCAAAAAATTCAATTCTGTTTTTTAATGCGCTGCATAAATCTGCATAGGTATTAATTGCAATTCCGGACACATCCCCTAATGTGTCCAGATATGCATTATAACCATCATTAGAAATCAGGATGGCTTTATCAGGTCTGAAAGCCGTACTCATTTTAGTCCCGATAGGATTTTTTGTTAGTTTTTGATGAAACTCTAAACTATCAATCGGATCTTCTGTTGTACAAACCAATTCAGCGTTTACTTTTTTAAGAAGGTTTTGCGTGCTGTACGCCTGAGAATTAATTTTTTCTGTAGTTTCGATATAAATTTTTTCTGCTGATTTTTCATTCAGTAAATCATAGATATCAAAATAACGGGCTAATTCTAAATGTGTCCAGTGATACAGCGGATTACGCATGGTATACGGAACCGTTTTTGCCCAGTTTACGAACTTATCTTTATCAGATCCGTTTCCGGTTACAAACTGTTCATTGATTCCTAAAGTACGCATGGCGCGCCATTTGTAGTGATCTCCGTTGATCCAAACCTGCGTGATGTTGTCAAAAATTTTATCCTCGGCAATAAATTGCGGATTCAGGTGATTGTGATAATCAATTATGGGTTGATTTTTCGAGTAATTATGGTATAACTCTTCAGCGAATTTATTTTCAAGTAAAAAGTTATCATTTATGAATGTTTGATTTGCGCTCATGTCTTTTTAATATAATTGAGAATTATGCTTCGTTTGATGGTTTACCTATCGTAGCCAGGATTCCTCCGTCTACATATAAAATATGACCATTTACAAAATCACTTGCCTTTGAAGATAAAAATATGGCTGCTCCGGCTAAATCGCCCGGATCTCCCCACTTTGCGGCCGGAGTACGGCTGATAATAAAATCGTTAAACGGATGTCCGTCAACTCTGATAGGTTTTGTTTGTTCAGTCGCAAAATAACCGGGACCAATTCCGTTGATCTGAACGTTATATTTTGCCCATTCTGTAGCCATATTTTTGGTCAGCATTTTCAATCCTCCTTTTGCGGCAGCATACGCCCCAACAGTATTACGGCCCAATTCGCTCATCATTGAGCAAATATTGATTATTTTTCCCTGCCTCCTTTCTATCATTCCTTTGGCAACATGCTTGGAAACAATAAAAGGAGAAACCAAATCAATATCAATCACTTCTTTAAAATCGGCAACTTCCATTTCTATTAACGGAATTCTTTTGATGATTCCTGCATTGTTAATCAAGATCGAGACTGGCCCTACTTCTGATTCAATTTTCTGAATTGCCGTAATCACTTCTTTCTCATCGGTTACATTAAATTTATAACCTACCGCATTTATTCCTTCACTTTGAAGTGCTGCTACAGCATCGTCAATTTTTTGTTGAGAAGAATTTCCATTCACCACAATTGTTGCTCCGGCCTGACCCAATCCTTTTGCCATTGCCATTCCCAGTCCGTGTGTACTTCCTGTAATCAGCGCAATTTTTCCTTTTATATCAAATAAGTCTGTCATGGTTCTTATCTTAAATCTGTGATTTTACAAACATCCATATCTCCGTAATCTAAATTCTCTCCTGCCATTCCCCAAATAAAAGTATAATTACTCGTTCCTGAACCTGAGTGAATGGACCATGGCGGAGAAATAACTGCCTGATGATTGTTCATCCAGATATGTCTTGTCTCTTGTGGCTGCCCCATAAAGTGGCAAACGGCCTGATTTTCCGGAATATCCAGATAGAAATACACTTCCATTCGGCGATCGTGTACGTGTGCCGGCATGGTATTCCAGACACTTCCAGGTCTTAATTCCGTCATTCCCATTTGCAATTGGCAAGTTGTTACAACGCTGCCAATAATCATTTGGTTTACGGTACGGTGATTTGCGGTTTCCATCGTACCCAATTCTAATTTATTTGCTTCAGCCAAACTTACTTTCACCGTTGGATAAGTCGTGTGAGCAGGTGCAGAGTTGATATAATATTTAGCGGGATTTCTGCTGTCAGCACTTTTAAAGATTACTTCTTTGTTACCACTACCGATGTATAAAGCATCTTTGAATCCCAGTTCATACGTTTTTCCCTCAACAATTACAGAACCGCTTCCTCCAACATTGATAATCCCTATTTCTCTTCTTTCTAAAAAATAGCTCGCTTTTAGCGGATCAATACTTTCGAGTATTAAATCTCCTTTTACCGGAACTGCAGAACCGGCAATATATCGGTCATAGTGAGAATATGTTAAAACGATCTCATCTTCCTGCATTAAATCTTCAATTAAGAATTCATTTCTTAATTCCTGAGTATCATATTTTTTTACAGCTTCGGGGCTAGACGCGTATCTTGAACTATATTTTGTCATAATTTTTAATTTAATGTAATCGATTGCACAAAATTAGATTTTTATCTTTAAAAAACACATTATTGCTCTATTAAAATTTTCTAAATATTATAATCCGGTAATCGGACTGTATTTAGGAACCAAAGTTTTCATAACAATCCAGCCTGTTAAATAACAAACAGCGCAGATCGAAAAAATGATAAAATATCCGGCTTCAATACCATGAAAGCCCATAAAAGACATGTTGGTTTCTTTGGCATGATCAAATAACAATCCTGAACCTTTATTGATTATTGTAGAACCAACTCCTCCGGCCAAACCACCAATTCCGGTAATGGTTGCAATGGCTTTTTTAGGAAACATATCGCCAACGGTCGTAAAAATATTGGCGGACCACGATTGGTGTGCCGCACCTGCGATACCAATAATAATTACCGGAATCCAGTAACTTATATAGCCTAAAGGCTGTGCTATTAAAGCCAATAACGGAAAGAATGCAAAAATTAACATCGCTCTCATTCTTCCTTCATAAGGGTTCATTCCTTTTTTCTCTACAAAATAGGTTGGCAGCCAGCCTCCAATAATAGAAAGCAACGTAATCATATATAAAACAAACAATGGCAAAGCAGCCTGAGTAGAATCCATTCCGTAAACAGAACTTAAATAAGCAGGTGTCCAGAATAAGAAGAACCACCAAACACCATCGGTCATGAATTTACCAAAGGCAAAAGCCCAGGTTTGTTTGTATTTGAAACATTCCATAAAAGATACTTTAGTAGTCGTTTCAGGTATATATCCCACTAATTTACTATCAGCAACATCATCTTGTCGGATGTATTCTAATTCTTCCGGACTAACTCTTTTGTGTCGTTCCGGTTTATCATACATAAAAACCCAGAATCCCATCCAGACAAAACCTAAAGCACCAATAATAATAAAGGCCATTTCCCAACCGAAAGATTTTGCAATAAACGGAATCGATATCGGAGCCGCTAATGCACCAACGGTTGCACCTGCATTAAAAATACTGGTAGAGAATGCCCTGTCTTTTTTCGGAAAATATTCTGCCGTAGTTTTAATAGCTGCCGGAAAATTTCCTGCCTCACCTACTGCCAGAACAAAACGGGCAAAAATGAACAATGTAACACTTACATTTATAACAAGTCCGGTATCTTTTACGAGATGAATTGCTTCTTTAGCGCCTTCAAAACCTACAAACCAGTTTCCGGTAATAATACCGGCAGTGGCAATACCGCAAAATGCATGCAGACAAGCTCCAACTGACCAAACTCCAATGGCCCAAAGAAAACCTCTTTTAGTATCTAACCAGTCTACAAACCTTCCTGCAAACAATAATGAAACTGCATAAAAAATAGAGAATAACGCTGTAATATTTCCGTAATCATTGTTTGTCCAATGAAATTCAGGTGCAATAAAATCGCTCCATGTCAACGAAAGTACTTGCCTGTCTAAGTAATTAATTGTTGTGGCAAAAAATAGTAATGCGCAAATACTCCAACGATAGGTTCCTGTAGATTTTTTGGTTTCACTCATAATAACTGCATCTGGTGGTTGGTTCATAGTAAAGTTGTATTATAAAAAAGTTGATATTTTTCTGGATCATGTAATCCGGTAATTAAACGCAATACAAAACATTAAAAATCGATGTATCAAATCTAACAAAAATGCAATAATGTAATCGATTGCACAAATATAGTTTTTAATCTTTATATTCCAAATAAATTGTATAAAAAATTATTTTATACAAATAAATAAACATATAGATTAAAAAAACCAATACAAAATTACACATTAAACAATATATTTGTTAAAAGCAACTATGCGAAATTTGTCCTTATTTAGGGGTAAAATTGTACCAAAACCAGCACGATCAGATCAATCCCGGTTTTGTATCCGTATTTTAAAATAAAACGGTGCTAAAGCCTGATTTAAGGACATAAATCAATAAAAAGTCCTATTTTTGAAAGTCTGCTATAAAAACTAATATTCAACTAATTCACTATAAAATTGAAAACTTTAAAAAATTACTACTGGAAAAAAGCTCTTATCTTTTTTGTTTTCCTGACAGGAACTACCAGCCAAATACAAGCTCAGAATCAAATAATACCAATTTGGAATAAGATTCCGGACGAAATAAAAGCCCTGGATTATAAAGAGAATGAAAGCATCAAAGACGGAAAAGTTCAAAGTACAAGTTTAGTTACAATTCCTACTCTAAGCATTTTTTTACCTAAGGATAGTAAACCCAATGAGGCTGCTGTTTTGATTTTTCCCGGCGGAGGCTACCAGCATCTGGCTATTGATAAAGAAGGAACTAAAGTAGCCCAGTGGCTTAATACGTTAGGAATTGCTGCTTTTGTTGTAAAATACAGATTGCCGAGCGATAAAATAATGAAAAACAAAAATATCGGACCTTTGCAGGATGCTCAGGAAGCCATGCGTTATGTGAGACAAAATGCTGCAAAATATAATATTGATGCAAATAAAATTGGCATCATGGGATTTTCTGCCGGAGGACATTTGGCCTCGACTTTAGCCACTCATTTTGATGATAAAGTATATGAAACAAGTTCTAAAACAAGTGCCCGACCAGATTTTTCACTTCTGATTTATCCCGTAATATCAATGGTGAATGAAGTTACGCACAAAGGTTCACAAACCAGTTTATTAGGCAATAGTCCATCTCAGGAAGTACTGGATAACTTTTCGAGCGAGAAAAGAGTTACGGCTCAGACTCCGCCTGCTTTCCTGGTACATGCTACGGATGATACGGTTGTTTTACCTGAAAATAGTATTAATTACTATTTAGCCCTTAAAAAAAATGCTGTTCCTGCTGAGTTGCATATCTATGAGAAAGGCGGACATGGTTTTGGATTGGGTGTAAAAGATACCAGCAAATTCTGGACCCGGGATTGCGAAGAATGGCTTAGAACAAATGGATACGCCAATTAATATCAAATTACTATTAAGTATCATTTTTTAATATAGAGAAACATAGTATGTGTATATAAAAAAAGGGTTTTTAGATTTGTTACCCCCAATAACATAATCTAAAAACCCTATAAAAATTAGACTTTTGTATGTCTTGCAAACTTATACAAGATATCCATGATAAAATGAATATGTCAAATTTTCATTGTAATAAAAATGTTTATCCAAAAACAAAAACCCATAGAACCAAAATGATGTTTAAAAAGGCAAAAACAGCATCTGTATCGATTTCTATAAGACAAAATTACATGCTGCTTAAGAGAAAACCTTACGTCTTTCCTCATTTAGGCAAGATAATTTCTTTTGAAGTTGCTAAGATTCTGAGGCCCTGAGTTTTTTTATGTTTATTTTTTTTAAAAATGTAATAATATTTTATAAAAACTCAGCAAATGAGCGACTAAGATCCCCAGCCGCTTTTTTTCTTATTCTAGATTAAGTTGAAGTTATGATTAAAAAAATACATTTGTAAAATAAATTTCTGTCAGAACCGGAAGAAAAAACTGAGCCACTTAATTGCTCAGAAACTAATTCCTCTTTAAATAAAACGATTATGAAAACATATGAATTCTTAATACTCGGAAAAAACGAATCTATTTTAACCATTTTACTTCGACTGGTAAATGCCTATGAAAACTGGAATGCAATAGGTTTTAGTGACGAGAATCTCGCTCAGGAATATTTTCTAAACAATAAAATCGACATTGTTTTATTAAGTTCCGCAATCGAAGATCATGTCGAAAAAGAGTTTAGTTCGTTTTGTCTAAAACATCAGCCCGATGTCGAAGTAATTGAACACTTTGGGGGAGGAAGCGGATTATTGAAATCAGAAATAGAACACCGATTGTATTTAAAAGGAAAAAATTAAATCTTCTTTTTACTTTTAATTCCAAAAAATTATTATTCAATCACTCCAGGTTGAATTAAACTCTCATTTGCATAAAACACCCCTCAATGGAAAAGAAATATTCGGTCGCTATTTATCCTTCGCAGGATGTTATTGATGCTGTCAAAACGATGAAGGATTATTTAAAAAGCAAAATAGATTGGTACAACAGCTGCAATTCTTTGGCGCATATTACCATTTGTGAATTTACGATCGACGATTCTCAAATAGATACATACAAACAAAGGCTTCTTAAAGTTAGCGATATGTTTACTCCGTTTCAGGTTTATTTAAATCATTTTGGAACTTACGAAAATAGCGGTGCGTTTTTTATTGCTCCAAATGACGATTCTAAAGCAAGTTTAGTACCTGTAATGAAGAAGACACATGAAGCATTGAAAATTTCAAAACTGAAAAAAAGCGAAGATCCACATATGTCAATTGGCAGAAAACTGAGTCCCGGAAATCTTAAAATAACCTCGCAGCTTTTCACTACAATTGATCTTAATTTCTCCTGTAAAGAAATTGTTCTGAGGGAATTAGATCCTGTTAAAAAACAGTTCTTTGTAATTGAAACATTTCCCTTTGGCAGCAATCCCCAACCCGAATTGGTTCAGGGAAGCTTGTTTTAACCGCAACGATCACTAAGATATACGCAGAGTTCGCAAGAGTTTCTTTAGCAAATTTAAAATGACTCAAATGTGAATAATTCTTTGCAACCCTCGCAAAAAAACCTTGCGTTCTTCGGTTAAATCGCCACAAAGCAAAACAACCTGAAACCTGAAACAAAAAAAACCTGAAACGCGAAGCTTTAATTTTTCGTATATTTGAATTTTACAATTCATTATTATGAAATCACTGGATTCATTTTACAAAGATATAACGGATGGTTCTTCTGTAGAACCAAGTTCTTTATTGCCGCACGACATCAAAAAAGAAATTGGTCATTTTAATGTTTTTGACATTAAAGAACTTTTAGAACGTCTTCAGGGAAAATCGATTATGCCTTATGACCGACGTGCTTATTATAAAATCAGTTTGATAAAAGGTAAAAACCGCGCCGAATATGCTGATAAAATAATCGAAATTGAAAAACAGGGACTTTTATTTGCTACGCCAAAAATCCCATACAATTATCTTCCGCAGGACACCAATCAGTCCGGGCAGTTCTGTGTTTTTACGAGTGAATTTTTATCAAAGAATAAAAGCGGAATTGATTTGGACGAACTTCCAATTTTTGCTTCTGACGGATATCCTATTTTTCAGCTTACGGATGAAGAAGTCACAGATGTGGAATTGATTTTCAATAAAATACAAAAAGAAATCAACTCTGATTATATTTATAAATACGATTTGATCCGGAATTATGTAGCAGAATTAATTCACTTTGGACAAAAACTACAACCCATAACCGCTTTATATTCTAAGCATAATTCGGCTGCGAGAGTTTCTTCTTTGTTTGCTGAATTGCTTGAAAGACAATTCCCAATAGAATCTCCAAACCAACGATTAGAACTTAGAACTGCCAAAGATTTTGCGGAACGATTATCCGTTCATGTCAATCACCTGAACAAGGTTTTAAAAGAAAATACAGGAAAAACCACCACAGAATTGATCAGCAGCCGATTAACCAATGAAGCTAAGATTCTGCTGAAACAAACGGATTGGAACATCTCTGAAATCGCTTTTTCTTTAGGTTTTGAGGAATTGGCACATTTTTCTAACTTCTTTAAAAAACAAACTACTTTAACGCCTTTAGCTTTCCGAAATTGATTTTAGATTTTAGATTTTAGATTTTAGATTTTAGATTTTAGATTTTAGATTTTAGATTTTAGATTTTAGATTTTAGATTTTAGATTTTAGATTTTAGATTTTAGATTTTAGATTTTAGATTTTAGCACTTTTTAAAAGTCTTCGACTTTTAAAAAGTTTAACGTGACGTTTTTGGAATTTGGAATTTTAAAAATTGGAATTTGACAACTGTTGATTTGAATTTCGCAAACATCGGTTTGAAATTTACAATTCCCCAACCCTGCTTCGCTCCTACCTTTGTCCTGTCAATTTAAAAGATCGAAAAAGATGAACTTATCAAACAACAAAATTCTAATAACAGGTGGTGCAAGCGGTATTGGACTTGGATTAACCGAAAGATTTCTTCAGGAAAATAACACCGTAATTATTTGCGGACGACGTGAATCTGTTTTAAATGAAGTGAAAGCAAAATTTCCAGCTGTAATTACAAAAGTATGTGATTTATCTCTTGAAGCTGAACGCGTAGCACTTTACAAATGGATTGAAGAAAATCACAACGACTTAAATGTTTTAGTAAATAATGCAGGAATTCAAAAATGGGTTTCGGTTACAGATGCTGATTTTTACCAAAGCATGAAAACTGAACTTGCTACCAACATTGAAGCTCCATTGCATTTAACTTCACTTTTTGTTCAGCTAAAATCACTTAATACAGTAATGAACGTTACTTCCGGCTTGGCATTTTCTCCTTCTGCAAAAATTCCGGTTTACTCTGCTACAAAAGCATTTTTCCGTTCGTTTACCTTATCACTTCGTCACATCTTAAAATCAAAAAACATTGAAGTGATCGAAATTATTCCTCCGGCATTAAATACAGATCTTGGAGGTGTTGGTTTACATGATGCGCATCCAAGTGTAAGCGATTTTATCGCATCTATTTTTGAGCAGTTAAAAGAAGGAAGAACAGAACTTACATTTGGAACAAGCGAAACCAGATTAAACGCAAGTGCAGAAGATTTAAGAAATCATTTTAACGCAATGCATTCAAATTTATAAAAACGTAAACATTGTAAATACATAGCTTTTGGCAACGTAAAAAAAGGAATTTCATTTGTTCAAATACATAGCTATATGTGAAGATATTCTTTTTAAAACTATAGAATCTATGTTTCTATGTGTTTAATTTTTTCACGCAGATTGCTTCGCCTGTTCGCTATCGCGGGATGAGCAGATTTTTTAATTCTCAATTTTTAATTTAATCATAAATCAAAATTTAAAACAAAACATAAAATGGCAGTAAACACAAAAATAGCTCTTGTTACAGGTGGTAGCAGAGGTTTAGGAAAAAATATGGCAATCGCAATTGCAAAAAAAGGAATCGACGTAATCATTACCTACAACAGTAAGAAAGACGAAGCAGACGCTGTTGTAAAAGAAATCGAAAATTTAGGACAAAAAGCAGCTTCATTGCAATTAAATGTGGCTGAATCAGGTACTTTTGATGCTTTTTTCGTGAATGTTTCAACAGCTTTAAAAAGTACTTTTCAAACTGATAAATTCGACTTTTTGGTAAACAATGCTGGCATCGGAATTCATAATTCATTTATCGGAACCACTGAAGCAGAATTTGATCAGTTGACCAATATTCAGTTCAAAGGACCGTTTTTCTTAACTCAAAAAGGGTTGAATTTCTTAAATGATGGAGGCGGAATCGTGAATATTTCTACAGGTTTAGCCCGATTTTCATTTCCCGGTTATGCCGCTTATGCCGCTATGAAAGGGGCAATTGAAACGCTGACAAAATACCAGGCAAAAGAATTAGGAGCCAGAAAAATCAGAGTAAATGTAGTAGCTCCGGGTGCGATAGAAACAGATTTTGGTGGTGGTGTTGTTCGTGATAATGAGCAAATGAACCAGCAAATTGCCTCGGTAACAGCATTAGGACGAGTAGGCTTACCGGATGATATTGGTGGTGTTGTTGCCTTTTTATGTACCGAAGAAGCTCGCTGGGTAAATGCGCAACGCATCGAGGTTTCCGGTGGAATGATGTTGTAATTTACTAAATTCTTAAAAAACAAAACCCGACAGATTTTAAAAACCTGTCGGGTTTGTCATTTTGAATATATTGAAATTAGTAAGTATTCTTATTTAATCTTTTTCGACGATAACATCAAAACCTCCGTTTTTATCAAATACAACATCATAAAATTTGGTGTCTTTCTGTATTCCTACTTCGTACGTTGTTTTATTATTGTCATCTACCACAACGGCAATTTCCTGAATGGCTTTCGCAGGATAATTTTTTTTAAGATAGGCTTGTGCTTTTGCAGGAAGCTGACTTAAAGAAATCTGTAACTCATAAGCTTTTAAAACGCCTAAATTGTCATAAACCGCCAATGCTTTTGCATTTTTATCTGAATTGAATTTTGCTTCATAACGAATTTCATCATCGTCATCACCCACATATTTCATAGTCCAGACCGCTATTTTACCGGGATATTCTTTTTGAAAAGTATATAAAACTTTTTCAGGAGGCGTTACTGCTTTATCCGGAGAAACTCCATTTTGTCCTATTAATAAACTACTGCATAAAAAAGCAATGGTAAAGAAAAGGTTTTTCATGATTTCTAATTTCAAATTAACAATTTCTAAAATAACGTATTAAAAGTACTACTTTAAAATGAACAAAAAAGAAATTTATAAGATTTTTTAAACAAATTTTAATGGTGTAATTTGATGCCGCTTTTGAGTTAAAAAAAATCAAAAAAGCCTGCATGAAATTCATCTTTGCAGGCTTTTCTTCTGAAATAATTGAATTAGTAAGCAATTAAATTTTTCGTTTTTACTTTTTTAACCGATCCGATAATTCTCTTTTATAGGTAATTCCAATTGGTAACTTTTTATTTTTGATCACCACAAAATCTTTGTCTGTAGCTTCTATTTTATCCAGCGCTACAATGTATGATTTATGAATGCGCATGAAGTTTTTCTCCGGTAAACATTTCTCAAATTCACTGGTTGTAATTGAGGCCAGATAAGTTCTTTTTACTGTGTGCAATTTCACATAATTACCAAAACTCTGTGCAAATAAAAGCTGGTCTAATTCGATATCCATAAAATAACCATCGACTTTTACACTGACGGAATTTACAATTGTTTCTTCTGTTTTTGCTTTTGTAGATTCGGTGGCAAAAAAACGATCAACAGCTTTTAAGAATCTTGGAAAATAGATGGGCTTTAGAAGATAATCTATAACGCCGTAGTCATAACTTTCAAGTGCGTATTCAGAATAGGCCGTTGTCAGAATTGTTTTAGGATGTGTTGGAATAATTTTTAGCAGTTCCATTCCTGAAATCTCAGGCATATTAATATCCAGAAACATCAAATCTACCGGATTCTCCCTAAGATAATCCATTGCCTCGATGCCATTATAGCCCTGAAAAACCAACTCTAATTGCGGATTTTGTTTGATGTAGTTCGCCAGCACATAATGCGCTGCCGGTTCATCGTCTACAATTATACATTTTTTGGGTTCTTTCATTCTACAAACTTTTTCAGTTGCAACTTCAAATCTACAATATAAGTATTTTTATTCTCGTCCTGAATGTCTAATTTATAGTCTTTACCGTAAATCAGATTCAAACGTTCAATAGTGTTTTTCAATCCAATCTTAGTCGAAACCACATCGCTCTTTTTATTCGGAATTGAATTCACCACATGCAAATGCAGCAACCCGTTTTCGACCGTAATTATAATTCTGACATAACATTTTTCGATGGCACAGGTTCCGTGTTTAAAAGCATTTTCTATAAAAGCAATTAACAGCATCGGCGATACCTTATACGCATTTTCGTTATCAATTTTGCAATCATAAGTGATTTCACAACGGTATCCAACTCTTTCTTTTTCAAGTTGTACATAGCTGTTTATAAACTCCAGTTCATCTTCCAGGGAAACACATTTTTTGCTGTTGCTTTCCAGCTGATAACGCATTAATTGTGACACTTTCATGATCAGGTCAGGCGTTCTTTCGGGAAATTCTAAACTAATTCCGTACAGCGTATTAAAGGTATTGAATAAAAAATGAGGATTCAGTTGTCCTTTAAGTGAATTCAGCTGCATTTCATTAAACAATAAGGTTTCATCCGTTTTTTTCCTGTGAATCCGGTAGAATTTAAATACAATTATCGGACTTAAAATACAAACCAAAGTTCCTAAAACACTCGCCAGCTGATACATATAACTCCTCTGATGTGAGTTTTGATACAAACGACAATTGCTGAACATGTCGAGCATTGTTATTTCATATAAAATGACAGAAAAGACAAATACGCCAAAAAGGGTTAAAAAAATATAGGTTAAGGGACGTTGCGTTTTGAATAGGATAGGCAAAAGAAAGAAACGGTTGAATTGAGCGTGCATGTACAAAATCAGGTAAAAAAACACACCCATTAAGATGGAAGCTAAAGAACTAAATAACATCCAGTCATTTTTTAACGTATAGATGGTAAATGAAAAAGCAACAACGGCAATCTCCTGCCACCATTTGTTATCCAATATGTTATCAAATTTTTTATTCATTTTTAAAACTTAAATAGTCTACAAATTAACCACTAATTTTTAATTTTTATTACCAATAAATGACAAATTCAATTGGTCATTTATAATCGTAGTACATCATTTATTGACGGACAAATTCAGGGAAGACAAATAATTTTGTTACATAATTTCACACCACTAATTTTATGTACTTCAGAAAAATTACTTTGTTAGTTTTCTTGATTTTTGCTTGTGGTAGTTATGCACAAACCCTGTCTTTAAAAGAAGCTATAAAAACAGGTTTAGAAAACTACGGTTCTATCAAAGCAAAAAGCAATTACACGAATGCGTCACGCGAGACCCTTAAACAATCCAAGCGTGATTATTTGCCAAATCTTAACGTATCGGCACAACAGGATTACGGAACCATCAACGGGCAAAACGGTGCTTTGTATGGTTTTAATGGTTTAGGAACTGCTTCTTCCGGGCCTGCCCTGCCGGATCAGAACTGGAATTCAGCTTTTGGAGCTTTGTATCTGGTTAATATGAACTGGGATTTTTTCACTTTTGGAAAAATTCAGGAAAAAATTAATTTGGCTAAAATCGATGTTCAGGCCAAAGAAAAAGACTTGAAACAGGAAGAATTTCAACAGGAAATCAAAATTTCTGCTGCTTACCTGAACTTACTGGCAAGCCAAAGATTATTGATTTCGCAGCAAAAGAATTTAAGCCGTGCAGAGGTTTTTAAGAAAACTGCCGTTGCACGAGTTAAAAACGGATTATTAGCAGGAGTCGATTCTACATTGGCAACAGCCGAAGTTTCTAAAGCTAAAATTTCTTTGAACCTGGCTAAAAATTTCGTCAAGGAACAAAACAACAAATTAGTTGATTTGATGGGTGTTGCACCTCAGGATTTCGTTACGGATACTTTATTCGTAAATGATATCCCGAAAGAAATTCTACGAGGAACAGCCACTTCAGACAGTTTACATCCTTTATTACAATACTATAAAACGAAAATTGATTACAGCAATCAGCAAGCTAAATTATACAAGCGTTTTTACTATCCAACCATGAGTGCGTTTGGTGTTTTGCAAACGCGTGCATCAGGATTTAACAGTGATTATGTTACTGATCAAAATTCTTTCAGCAGAAATTACTGGGATGGCGTAAATCCGGATCGTACCAATTATCTGGTTGGAATTGGAATCAGCTGGAACCTGACAACCCCGTTTAGAGCAAGTAAACAAGTAAGTGCTCAAAAGTTTGTTTCACAAGGTTTACAGGAAGAATATAACCAGGCCGACAGAGAACTGAAATCGCAATTGGCACTGGCCGATGATAAAATAAAAATCACGCTGGACAACTTCGCCGAAGCACCAATTCAGGTCGATGCAGCAAAAAAAGCGTATTTGCAAAAATCAACTTTGTACAAAAACGGACTAACGGATTTAACGGATATTACCCAAACCTTATATACATTAAACCGTGCCGAAATCGACCGCGATATTGTCAACAATAATGTATGGCAGTCGTTTTTGCTTAAAGTAGCTGCCACCGGCAATTTTGACTTATTTATAAATGAATTTTAATTATAGATCCTAATGAATTTAATACGTTTTGCACTCCGCAAACCCATCTCCATATTAGTATTGGTTGCGGGTCTATTTTTCTTCGGAATTGGTGCCATCAAGGACATTAAGGTAGATATCCTGCCAAAAATGAACTTACCGGTTATCTATATTGCGCATCCTTTTGGAGGGTATACCCCGGACCAGATGGAAGCTTACTTTGCTAAGACTTATGTCAACATTTTACCGTTTGCCAATGGTGTAAAGTCGGTAGAAACCAAGAATATTCAGGGGTTAATGATTATGAAATTAACCTATTATGAAAACACAAATATGGCGCAGGCTGCTGCCGAACTAAGTTCACTCTCGAACAGAATCCAGGCGGCATTTCCTCCGGGAACCCAGCCGCCGTTTATCATTCGTTTTGATGCTTCTTCGCTGCCAATTGGTCAATTGGTTTTGAGCAGTAAAATAAGATCCAACAACGAATTACAGGATTTAGCCAACGTTTATGTTCGTGCGTCGTTTACTTCAATTCCCGGTTTATTATCTCCGGCACCTTTTGGAGGAAGCCCAAGAACTATTGAGGTAAACGTTGATCCGGATTTATTGCGTTCGCACAATATGACACCGGATCAGGTGGTTGAAGCGATTCGTGTAAACAACCAGACGGCTCCTTCCGGAAACGTGAGAATGGGTGATAAAAACTATATTACTCCAACCAACAATACGATTAAAGAAGTTAAAGACTTTGAAAAAATCCCGTTGTTTAAAGGAAGTGTTCAAAACTTAACCTTAGGCGATGTGGCCACCGTAAAAGATGGTGCCGATATTACGGCAGGTTATGCTTTGGTAAACGGAAAACGTTCGGTTTATATCAGTATTGCAAAAGCCGGAGATGCCTCGACCTGGGATGTGGTTCAGAAATTAAAAGCTGAATTGCCAAAAATTCAAAGCACATTACCGGAAGATGTAAAATTATCATATGAATTTGACCAGTCGGTTTATGTAATCAACTCCGTAAAAAGTTTGATTACAGAAGGTATTATCGGAGCCGTTTTAACCGGATTGATGGTTTTACTTTTCCTAGGTGACAGACGTGCAGCTTTAATCGTAATCTTAACGATTCCGATTTCGATTATATCAGGGGTTTTATTCCTTAAATTATTCGGACAAACGATCAACTTAATGTCTTTAAGCGGATTGGCTTTGGCGATTGGTATTCTAGTGGATGAAAGTACGGTAACCATCGAAAATATTCACCAGCATCTCGATATGGGCAAACCTAAGGCACTCGCTATTTGGGATGCGTGTCAGGAAATTGCCTTGCCTAAATTATTGATTTTACTTTGTATTTTGGCCGTATTTGCTCCGGCATTTACCATGGTCGGAATTCCGGGAGCTTTGTTCCTGCCATTGGCTTTAGCGATTGGTTTCTCAATGGTGATTTCGTTTTTACTCTCTCAGACTTTTGTACCTGTAATGGCAAACTGGCTGATGAAAGGACATGAGAAACACGAACATGCGCCAGGTATTACAGATGACGAAGCTGAATTTAACGACAGCGGCATAACTCCGGAATCCGAAAGAGATCTGATTACTCAGAAAAAAGGATATGTCGATAAAGAAGACATTGATAATAACGGAAAAATTGGTGCTTTTGAGCGTTTCAGAATTCGTTTCATGAAAACATTAGATCGTTTATTCCCTTATAAAAAAGTTACTGCTTTAGTCTATCTTATTGGTGTTACCGTTCTTGCCGTATTGTTTATTTCTTTTATCGGAAAAGATGTTTTCCCGAAAGTAAATTCAAGTCAGTTTCAATTGAGAATGCGCGCTCCTGACGGAACACGTTTAGAACGTACCGAAGAAAAAGCGATCATTGTTCTGAAAGAATTGCAAAAAATGGTGGGCAAAGAACATATCGGAATTTCTTCTGTTTATGTGGGACAACACCCGTCGTTATTCTCAATTAACCCGATTTATTTGTTCATGGCAGGTTCGCATGAAGCTGTATTTCAGGTGAGTTTAAAAGAATATCACGTAGATATGGATGACTTTAAGGACGACTTCAGGGCCCGAATTAAAAAAGTGCTTCCGGATGTAAAACTTTCTTTTGAGCCAATCGAATTGACTGATAAAGTTTTGAGCCAGGGTTCCCCTACTCCAATCGAAGTTCGTATTGCCGGAAAAGACAAAAAACGAAATGAGTTATACGCCAACCAGATTGTTGAGAAACTAAAAAAGATATCTTATTTCAGGGACGTACAAATTGGTCAGCCAATTCATTATCCAGCCATGAATATTGATATTGACAGAACCCGTGCTGCAGAATTGGGCGTAGATATGAATGATATTTCGAAATCACTTGTAGCTTCTACCTCATCATCAAGATACACAGATAAAAATATGTGGGTTGATGAAAGAGCCGGATTGTCCTACAACGTTCAGGTTCAGGTACCATTGAACAAAATGAAAAGCAAAACAGATATTGGAGAAATTCCGGTATTAAAAAATTCATTACGTCCTGTTTTAAGCGACGTTGCAAAAATTACACCCGGATTTGTAAGTGGTGAAAATGACAATTTAGGGGCTATGCCATACATTACCGTTACAGCCAACATTAGCCAGACCGATTTAGGTACGGCAGTAAAAGATGTGGATGCAACCATCAGTTCGTTGGGAGAATTACCTAGGGGGTTATTCATCACTCCAATCGGAATGAGTAAAGTATTGGTAGAAACATTAAGCAGTTTACAAGTCGGATTATTGGTTGCCATATTTGTAATCTTCTTAATGTTAGCCGCTAATTTCCAGTCGTTCAAGGTTTCACTGGTAATTTTAACCACGGTTCCTGCGGTAGTTTTAGGAGCTTTATTAATGCTTACGATTACAGGTTCTACACTAAATTTACAATCGTATATGGGAATCATTATGTCGGTTGGGGTTTCGATTGCGAATGCCGTATTATTGGTTACGAATGCAGAACAGCTTCGAAAACGAAATGGAAATGCCTTAGAATCGGCTCGTGAAGCTGCGGCGCTGCGTCTTCGTCCTATTATCATGACATCTGTTGCGATGATTGCGGGAATGCTGCCAATGGCTATTGGTCATGGCGAAGGTGGCGATCAGGTTTCTCCGTTAGGAAGAGCGGTAATTGGTGGATTATTATTCTCCACTTTTGCAGTATTGCTTATCTTGCCATTGATTTTTGCATGGGCACAAGAAAAAACAACAACACAATCTGTTTCTTTAGATCCTGAGGACGAAGAAAGCATCCATTATATCTCATCATTAAAACCTAAAAATGAAAAATAAAATTATACAATCGACCGCATTATTTTTTGTAGCCGTATTTTTTCTAACTAGCTGTAATTCTAAAAAAGAAGAAGAAGCGCCTGCTGCAGAAATTGAACCTAAAACCGAAACGTTTTCTTTAGAAAAAGAAAAACTAACGACAGAATTGCGTTTACCGGCTGAATTAACCGGTTTTCAACAAGTAGATTTGTACGCCAAAGTAAGCAGTTTTGTAAAATTGCTAAAAGTTGATATTGGTACCAAAGTAAAAAAAGGACAGCTTTTGATCGTTTTGGAAGCACCGGAAATCAGTTCTCAACTGGCCGCAGCCGAATCAAGACTAAAATCAATGGAAGCCATTTATGCCACTACAAAAAGTACGTACAACCGTTTGTATGAAACGAGTAAAGTCGAAGGAACAATTTCTAAAAATGATTTAGAAATGGCCAATGGAAAGAAAAATTCTGATTACGCACAATATCAGGCAGCCGTTGCAGCCCACAAAGAAGTGTCGATTATGAGAGGGTACCTTGAAATCCGTGCTCCTTTTGACGGAGTTGTAGCAGCAAGAAATGTGAATTTAGGAACGTTTGTTGGTCCGGCAGGAAAAGGTTCAGATTTGCCTTTATTGACCATTCAGGAACAAAGCAAATTGCGTTTAGCGGTTTCTATTCCGGAATTGTACACAGGATATTTACACAATGGCGATGAAATGAGTTTTAATGTAAAATCATTACCCGAAACTTTCAAAGCAAAAATTACCAGAATGTCCGGAGCTTTAGACATGAAACTTCGTTCTGAACGTGTAGAAATGGACGTACACAATACAAAAGGAGATTTATTGCCAGGAATGGTAGCCGAAGTTTTGTTACCGCTTAACGCAAAAGACAGTACCTTTGTAATTCCAAAATCAGCTTTAGTAAACTCGGCTGAAGGTACTTTTGTCATTAAAGTAATCAACCACAAAGCAACGAGAGTTGATGTAAAAAGAGGAAGAGAAATCGACGATAAAATAGAAATCTTTGGTGATTTAAATCCGAAAGATAAACTGGTAAAAATTGCCAGCGAAGAAACTAAGGAAGGCGATATCATAAACGAATAACCTGCGTTTAGTCTTCATTTTAGTGATTACCAAAAACTGTACGCTTAATGCGACATTCAAGAATCCGGAAGGATTGGAGAATGTAAATTAAAATTCACCTTAAGGACGATACCTGATAAGTATCGTCCTTTTTTTTGTTTTATAGTTTCGCAGAGATTCACAAAATAGCACGGAGATTCGCAGAGATTTTTTCATAAACCTAATGGTCATCCTGAGGTATAATTTTTATTCTAAAAAAAGTAATATAAAATGACATTTACCGCAAAGTTCACAATCCCGAAGCCTTGGGATACGCAGAGTTCGCTAAGCTTTGTTTTTTTTCGCTTTGCTTTGAGGTCGCTAAGGGATTGTCAAAAACTAAAAACGTCAATGGTAGCGAAATCGAAGGCTTATGAAACCGAAAATAATCTCGCAATCCCGATAGCTATCGGGAGCAAAGATTTCTCGTTCCTCGAAATGACAGACTTTATAGAAAAATCCTTTTGATCATTTATAAAAAATAATAAATACATTTGAGAAAGATAATTTTTCTACACGAACAAGTTATTTATTATTTACATACAACAGAATCTGAATTAAAATGAAAAATAGTATTATTGTATTGCTTTGTATCATTTTCCCAAAAATAGTTTTGGGCCAAACTTGTTTACACAAAAATTTATCTAAAGAATTTAACTTTGAAATAAAACTTAGAAAAATAGCAAATGCTAACGAAGAGATCGACAGTAATGCTGTAAAAGTGATAGTCTACAACAAAATTACAAATAAGAAACAGGAATTAAATTTTGGATCAGGTTACCTTTTTCAAAAAACTTTTAAGGATTGTAAAACCGTAAGATCGTATTCAACCGGAGTTAATAAAAACGCTCAAATTATCGACAACGATTTTGGAGATATCATAGTGGCAGATTTTAATTTTGATAACAGAGAAGATTTTGCCGTAAAAAATGATTCCGGAGGAAATGGAGGTCCAACCTATAATTTTTACATTCAGGACAAAAACAAAAATTTTGCATTAGACAAATTTTTAACCACCCAAATGGCATTTTTCCCATCAGAATTCATCCTGAAAAGTAAAAGGTTAATAACATACGTTCATGCCAATGCTTATCAATTATCCGAAAACACATTTGAATATAATGAGCCATTAAAAAAATGGAAATATAAAGCGTCTAGGTTAGTAACCCCTTAGATTCGCATAGCTTCTATTCTATTTTTTGTCATTTCGAGGAACGAGACTCGAGCGCTAGCGAACAGACGAAGTAAATCTCCGCAAGAAGCTCGACAAAGATTGGATTTTCGTTGTGGAGTTACTTGCGGAGATTTCTCCCTTCACTCGAAATGACAGACTTTGTGGTTATATTTTTTTTAAAATTTTTACTTAAATGAAAATTCATAGAATTTATAGGAGCTATTTCCTGCTATCATGATAAGTTTACAAATACGACGACTGCCATAGCAAATAAAAAAAAAGTTTTCAATTCTGCTATTTAAAATAATTATAAATAACTCCCATAAAAGTAATTTTGTAAGAATATATGACTAAGTTTGCTAAAAAAATATAGTATCGTGATTACATAAAATGCAATATATCCAAATGATCAACGGATTCTTACAATAATGAATAAACTGAAATTACAAACTATAAATAATTAATAGATTTTTAATAGTACGAGAAAATGAACAATAAAATACGTAAAACAATTTCATTTTTCACATTAAGCTGTGCAATAATAGTTGCGAGTTGTCAAAATGATGAAATTGAAAAATTAAATCAAGATCCAGCCGTTGTTAATGCTGAGAAATGGCTCGAGAATAATAAATATACTTTAGAAGTTTTAAAATATACCGAGGATATCGACTGGTCTAATGCTATTGTACTTAATAACAATGACGAGGAAGCAATTGAAGTCCCCTTAAAATTAGTTAAAAATACCTCTACCAATGTTATTGATGATATAGATTACAAAACCTACATGAGATTACTGCTCATTAAAAACCTTGAGGGAGGATATAAAGTCTTCGATATTGTTTATACTACAAAAGATTCCTCATTTAATATTAATGATAAGTCATTTAATATCTTAGATATTGGTTCTCAATATTCAGGATATATTACAATTAAAAAAAGCGATAATAAAATTGCATATTCAGGAAAATATGAAAATGGTGAATTATCAGCTCTTCATAATTATGAGCAGGTACAAAGTCTAACAAACAGACTTGTGTGCAGTTATTATGTAACAGTTGGCCCTTATACAACATGTAGTAACTGGGTTTGGTATCCTGATTACGGGCCTGGAAATCTCCCTTATGGATATATGCCTGGAATTTCAGGTCCGATTTTTCCATTTGGTAAACCATATACTGACCCCTGCACTGCTGCAACAACGGCAACGATGGTGTCAAAAAATACTGGCTACACAAATGCTGTAGCTGCAATCATGCAAGCTAGTATTGATGGTAACGAGCATAGTATCACTTTAGGAACTGCAACTTCAGGAGTATACTCACAGGCTCCAATGAACCATGGCGGAACAAATGGGGTACAAGTAAATCTAAATCTACCGGGGGCATGGGGCGCAATTCACAATCACCCTAATAATACACCATTGTCCTCTGGTGATATTTATACTGCAGTAACTTTAGCGACTAAAGTTGACAATTTTAATGTATCGATAATTCTAACAGGAGGAGAAACTTACGCAATATATGTCACAAATTTAGCGCTTGCACAAAGTTTTGTATCTGAATATCCACCTGATCTATCGCCTAATTATCCACCTGAATTCCCTACCTTTATTTTTGATCAAATTGATCTTGTAAAATCAAAAATAGGTAATTCTAATGAATCAAGAACTGCAGCAATTTCGTCAATATTAGATAAATATAATTCTGGTATTACATTATTAAAACTAGACAGCAGCGGAAATTTTAACCGCGTTAAAATCCAAGAAACAACGATGCCCGATGGCTCAAAAACATATATATCAGTCCCTTGTAAATAAATAAAAAAAATGAAAAATACAATCACAATTATAGCAGCAATAATTCTTTTAATGAATACTAGTTGTAAAGCACAACAAATGGTTCAAACACCATCAGATGTATATAAATTAAAAGCAAACGAACAACGGTTCATCAACAAACCTTTAAAAGATTTATTGAAAGAAATAAAACCACAGATAAAAAATGTTTTAGGTACCGTCGATTATCCATCTTATTTCTCATTTCGATTCCTAAGCAGAGAAGAACTAAATAAAAGACCTATAGACGGAACTACGATAGGACTATTTATTTATGTCAAAGAACCTCTAGACTGGAATTTTGATCAAAGACCTAAAGGCAAAGAATACCAATGGACAAAAGAAGATGTAGAAAAATATGGTAATCTTACAGTAACTCGAATTAAAGTTGCGGGCAAGGAGTAGTTAAATTACAATTATTTTTAATCCTCAATCAAAATTATTGATTGAGGATTTTTTTCATATTCTCAAAATCCATTAAGATCCACCTGCTAGCGCGATCGTGAATCTCTTGAATACAAAGATTGACAACATTTAAAATAAAAAAAATCGGTTTTTAATATCGAGTTTTTTAAATTTTTATCTACTCCTGCTAGCGCGAGCGTCCCGCTCGTGAACACAAAGAATGGCAAAATCCAAAACAAAAAACCTCGACTTTTAATCGAGGTTTTCTTATATAATCTAAAAAGATATTATTCCACATCCAAATAAGGATTCAAAACCTCAGCCAATTCATTCAGCCAGTAAAAACTGTTTTGTAAATTGTCTATTTCGTTTTGTAGTGTTTCATGTTGCCTTAAAGCTCCTAAAGCAAGAACATAATTTACTTGCCTTAAAGACTTCGCCATTTCTTGCGGATCGATTGTGTTGTTGAAAAAATTCATAAGCCTGATTTCGGCTTCTTTGGAAAGGGTGTTTGTGCTCATAATCTCTAAAATTAAGAATAAGTGACTTTGTATTTTAGTGATTTTAACGCCTATAAAGACATTTACGGTCGTTTCCGATACCGCACACCTAATGCAAAGTAAGTTTTACAATAGTTCTTCTGTCTGTAATTTTAGGAACGGCTAATATAGGAAAAAACAACATCAATAACTAAGATTTTTCCTTTTATATTAAAAAAATAATCGCGCAAAGACGCTAAGTCGCAAAGTTTTTATTCTGCAAATGTGTGAGATTACTTTTAAGCTAATTAAAGAATCAAATTCAATCACAAAAAAAATGCAAGACCCAAATTGATCCTGCATTTTTTGTAACTTGATATAAAAATATCTTTTTACACTGTCTGACGCTCGTGTTTTCCTTCTTTAATTTCTTCCACCATTTTTTTATTAAAAGCGGGCAAATCATTCGGGTTTCGGCTGGTCACCAATCCGTTGTCTACGACTACTTCTGAGTCTTCCCATTGTGCTCCGGCATTTTTCAAATCGTTTTTAACAGAGAAAAAAGAAGTTACTTTTCGACCTTGTAAAACATCAGCATCTACCAGAATCTGAGGCCCATGGCAAATAGCCGCTACCGGTTTTTTACTTTCAAAAAAGGAACGAACAAAATTTACTGCAGCCTCTTCTCTTCTCAATAAATCAGGGTTGATCACTCCTCCCGGAAGAACCAAAGCATCATAATCTGCTTCATTTGCCTGATCTAATACTACATCGACATTATATTCTTTGCTCCAATTACCATCTTTCCAGGATTTGATAGTTCCTGATTTCAAACTGATAATATCTGCATTCCAGCCTTGCTCTTCCAGATAGGCTTTAGGCGATGCTAATTCTGATTCTTCAAAACCGTTTGTGGCTAATATGGCTATATTCTTTTTCATAATTTTAAGTCTTTAAAATGTTATTAATTTTGATTTAGTTAAAATTACTTATTTCAGACAGCCAGCGAAAACAGACGATGTTAAACCTTTCTTTAAAAAAAGTTAATTAATTGTATTTCAGGTTTTTATTAAAAATAAAACTAAAATTATATAAGATTCATGTCAATTTGGTTTACTATTTTATAGTATGAAAACTCAAATTCCAATTTCTATAAATTGCAAATTCCAAAAGGATTGAGTTTTGTTTTCAAAAGCCTTCTCCTGCCCAATGTCATTAAGTTAAGCTTTTAGAAAATAAAATCTGTTTTTATCTGCGTTTTTACGAAGTAAATCTCTTTTATCCGTGTTAAAATTAGACGCTGATTTTACTGATTCGTTAAAGCGAAAATGCTGATAAAAACGGATTTTTCTAATTACTTTCTTGATTATACTGTTAAGTAATTTTGTAGATTTCCCCTTAACTTAATGACATCGCCCCTACAAGTTTGAATTTTAACATCGATTGCGATAATTAAATGTTATTTTTGATAATTCGTCGGTATTTATCTCATAGCACTATGCGATTTATTTGGAGTGAAACGACTTTTTTTACGCTATGCAAAACTATGTCTCTATGTGTTTAAATGATTAATACTTAGTGAAATTACTCTCCAAATTGCTGATAAAACAACTAATTATAGATTTTTAAGTATGAATGTGCTGCTCATTGAGGATGATAAACGCATTAGCGAATTTATTATAAAAGGTTTAGAAGAAAATAATTTTACGGTGCATCTGGCTGAAACGGGCGAGATTGCCCGAGACCTTATTCAGCACGATACCTGGGATATTATCCTCATGGATATTATGCTTCCGGGAATTGATGGTATTCAGCTGACGAAAATGATGCGTTTCAAGAAAATTCATACTCCAATTTTAATGCTTAGCGCCCTTAGTGATACTGATGATAAGGTAAATGCGCTGGATTCCGGTGCCGATGATTATTTGGTTAAACCCTTTCATTTTAAAGAATTGATTTCGAGAGTAAACGCCTTGACCCGGAGAACCAAATTTAATTATGATAAAGTAGAAACCCTGTATAAATTAGGAAGTTTAGCCATAAACCCCGAAGAACATAAGGTTACCGAAAATGATGCGTTAATCGATTTGTCTCCACGGGAATATAAATTGCTTTTATTTCTGCTAGAAAATAGAAATAAGGTCATGTCCAGAACGCAGATTTTAAACGCGGTTTGGGGCATTAATTATGACAATAATACCAATGTTGTCGATGTCTATATTTCGTATTTAAGAAACAAAATCGAGCAAAACCATAAATTCATCCATACCATAAAAGGAACGGGATATATGCTTAAAGAAGAGTTATGAAAATACGCAACAGGTTTACCTTAATATCGTCTTTTACTTTTAGCGTTGTCTTTGTCATTGCTTCGGTGATTACGTATTTTTCTTTCTATAGTTATTCGGAAAAAATCATTTATAACGAACTTCAAAAAACGTGTTTGCTAACGGGGATTTTCTATCTGGAGAAAGATGAATTACCGCAAAATCAGCATTTGATAATTGGTCAGCAGTTCAGGGAAAATTCATTGGAAATTATAACGCGTGTTTATAACAACAAAAATCAGATTGTTTATGGCGACAAGACAATCGATGGCAATATCAATTCCGGCAGACTTGATTATATCAGAAAGAACCGAAAGCTGAGTTTTAAATCGAAACATCATTTTTATTTTGGTAGTTATTACCACGACAATCAGGGCGATTTTGTGGTTTTTGTCAAAAAGAATGATCAGGAATTCAAAACCATTACCAACAGGTTAATGATCATTATGATGCTGGTTTTAATTAGCGGATTAGTAATCATCTATATCGTAAGTCGTTTGCTTTCGAATCTGGCGTACAGTCCGATAAAAAATATCATAAATCAGGTTAATGAAATCGAAGCTTCGTCTCTGGATCGTCATATTACGTCTCCCAACACCAAAGATGATATTCAGGAACTGATCGAAACGTATAATAATTTGTTCAAGCGGCTTTCGGATACTTTTATCATCCAGAAGAATTTTATCAATTATGTTTCGCATGAATTCAAAACACCTTTGACCGCCATTTCCGGAAACCTCGAAGTATTTGCGCAAAAAGACAGAACAAGCGCTGAATACAAAGAAATGTCTGAAAAAGTACTGGAAAATGTCTATCAAATCGAAGATACAATGAATACACTGATGATGCTTTCGGGATTAAGAGGGAATACAGAACTTAATGAAATTTTCAGGGTCGATGAACTCGTTTGGGATATCAACGATCAATTGCCGGATGTGCATCAGTTAAAAAGTTCGCAGATACAAATTGCGATTGAAATTGTCAATGACAAACTGCTTTCGATAAAAGGAAACAGCAACGAAATTAAAATTGCCTTATACAATATAATCGAAAATGCCGTGAAATATTCGAACGGAAATCCGATCAAGATAAGTCTGCTGCAACAAGACGATCAGCTTAAAATTGTTATCGAAGACAACGGAACAGGCATTAGCGAAGAGGACTTAAAATTCATCAAACAAACCTTTTACCGAGGCAAAAATGTGAGCGATATAAAAGGAAGCGGCGTTGGGCTTTCGTTGGCTAATATCATCTTTAAACAGAATAATATTCATTTTACAATCACTTCTAAAAAAGACGAAGGAACAAAGGTGACGCTATTATTTCCGCCACTCTAATCGTTTTCTAATGTGACTCTAACTCCTTTCTAACAGACATCAAATTAGGGCTTAATATACCGCAGATAACTTTGCAATATATTAAAACAAACTAATTTGAAACGTATACTCTTTACCCTACTCATTATTGTATCGCACAAAGGTGTGGCACAAATTGCTGCAATAACTGATACAATTGTTCTTTCCCGAACTCAGGCCGAGGCTTTGTTTCTGGAAAAGAACATTTCTCTTATTTCTGAAAAACTCAACATCGACATTGCCGATGCACAGGTCATTCAGGCAAAATTATGGCCCAATCCTACCCTTACGATTGGCGAAATCAACCTTTGGAATAATGCTACAGCACAGCAGTTACCTCCACTTTGGGGCAATTTTGGTACAACCTCTCAGGTTACTGCAGAATTGGAACAACTGATTCAGACTGCCGGGAAAAGAAAAAAATTAATTGCCATGGAAAAAGTGGGCGTTGATATCGCCAAAGAATACTTTAAAACTTTTTTACGCAATTTAAAAATCGAGTTCAGAGGCAATCTTACTGAATTGCAATATACCCAGGCACAGGAAGCCGTTTATAAAAAACAACTTTCTTCGATGCAGTCCATGCTTAAAGCGTATGGCAATCAGGTAACGCAGGGCAATATTGGCAGAGGCGAATACATCAGATTAAAAGCTTCTGAACTGCAATTCTTAAAAGAAATCGCCGACTTACGAAAAGAAAACAATGCATTACAAAAGGAATTGAAAGTCCTAATGAATCTGCCTGCTGCAAGTTTCATCAAACTTACAGATGAAGGTTTTGTTCCTGATTATAAAAATATTGACAATATCAACTTAGGGAATCTTATGGCTTCGGCAGTAGAAAACCGTCCGGACATGAAAGTGATTAAACTCGGAAACGAATACAATAGTAACAAATACAAATACGAAAAAGCCATGCGAACACCAGACGTTACTCTTGGTGTCAGTTATGATCGTGGTGCCAGTTTAATGAATGATTTTGTGGGCATTGGTTTCTCGCTTGATCTTCCGTTTTTCAGCAGAAATCAGGGAAATATAAAAGCAGCAAAAATAGCCATCGATCAGGGCAAATTACTGACCGAAGAGAAAACAATAAGCGTACAATCTGAAGTACTGCAGGCGTATGAAGATTTAGTAGTAACGAAAAAATTATACGATAGCGTAGAAACTAATTATGAATCTGATCTGGATAAACTTCTGGAAAGCTATCGCAAAAACTTCCTGCAGCGAAATACAAGCATGTTAGAATATCTTGATTTTGTTGATGCTTACCTGGACAACAAATCAATCCTGCTAAATTCGAAAAAAGACCTTAATAAAAACCTTGAAGAATTACGCTATATCGCTGGTGAAGAAATTAATTAAACCCTAATCTGATTAGCTAAAAAATAATACAAAACATAATGAAGAAACTTATTTTACTCCCGATACTTGGGTTAATGCTCGTTTACGGATGTGGCAAAAAAGAAGAAATCAAAGAAACAAAAGATGAAAAATTTTGTATCGATAAAGACCTGAAAGAAAAAATCACGATCGAGCCCGTACAAAAACGTTCGGTTACGGAATCTATCAATCTTACCGGAAACATCACCTACAATGGTGATCATGTCGTACAGTTTAATAGTCTTGTTGAAGGTATTATTACCAAAACTACTTTCTCTTTGGGCGATTATGTAAAAAAAGGACAGATTCTGGCGGAGATAAAAAGTACGGAACTGAACAGTATGCAATCTGAAAGTAAATCGTTTCAATCTCAGATAGCGGTGGCGCAACGTAATCTACAATCTGTAAAATCAATGTTTGAGGACGGAATCGCATCTCAAAAAGATTTGATGCAGGCGCAAAGCGAATTAGATGTTTTAAAATCTTCTCTTGAAAATGTAAAAGCCAATCTGGCCATGTTTAGTGCCAGCAGCGAAAGAGCTGTTTTTCAGATCAAAGCACCCACAGAAGGGTATATTGTGGCAAAAAATATCAGTCCCGGAATGCAGATCACAGATGGCAGCGATCCTCTTTTTACGATTTCTGATTTAAAAGAAATCTGGGTTTTAGTCAATGTCTACACCAGTAATCTAAAAAACGTAACCGAAAATATGCCCGTAGATGTTACCACTCCGGCTTATCCCGGTGAAATTTTTAAAGGAAAAATCACCATGCTTGCCAAAGTTTTGGATGCTGATGAACATGTTTTGAAAGCGAGAATTGTAATGGAAAACAAAAACCTGAAACTAAAACCCGGAATGACGGCAGATATCGTAATCGATAAAAGCAAAGGCGGCGAAATTTTAGTCGCTGTTCCTGCAAAAGCAGTCATTTTTGATAACAATCGCGACCACATCTTAATTTATAAAGACGACTGTACAATCGAAACCAGAGAAGTTAATCCGATTATAAAAAACAACAACTGGATTTATTTTGATAAAGGAGTTAATGAAGGTGAAATGGTGATTACCAAAAATCAACTGTTGATTCACGAACGATTAAAAAACTAATTATCCCTAAAAAAGGATAAACATCATACAAGACATGAAAAAATTTGTACAAGGTCTGGTGGCTTTCTCGCTAAAAAACTCCCTCATCGTTTTTTTCCTGACAGCCGTATTACTAGTTGCGGGTATAGTGAGCTATATTCACACGCCCATAGAAGCTTTTCCCGATGTAACCAATACCAGGGCAAGAATTATTACACAATGGCCGGGAAGAAGTGCAGAAGAAGTAGAGAAATTCATCACACTTCCTATTTCCAAACAAATGAACACGATACCCAAAAAAGCCGAAGTACGTTCTATTTCGCTTTTCGGATTATCAGTTGTAACCGTATTATTTGATGATGATGTTGAGGATTTCTACGCCCAACAATACGCCTCAAACCGTCTTAGCGGACTGGATCTTCCGGAAGGAGCCGATGCAGAAATTGAACCGCCATCCGGAGCAACGGGTGAAATTTTCAGATACATCATCAAAAGTGATTTGCCTATTAAAGAAATAAAAGCCATTCAGGATTGGGTAATCGAAAGAGAACTGATCTCGGTTCCCGGTGTTGCCGATGTGGTAAGTTTTGGTGGAGAAGAAAAAATGTTCGAAATCAAAATCAATCCAACGCAATTAGAAAATTACAATTTATCTGCATTAGATGTTTATGAAGCCGTTTCAAAGAGTAATATCAATGTTGGCGGCGATGTGATTCAGCGTGGCGATCAGGCTTATGTTGTACGTGGTGTTGGCTTGATTAATAAAGTCGAAGATATCGGCAATATCCTGATTGAAACCAAAGGATCTTCACCCATATTAGTCAAACACGTAGCCGAAGTTTCGATATCGGCCAAACCACGATTAGGACAAGTAGGATTAGACGGAGATGATGATGTTGTAGAAGGTATTGTAGTCATGCTTCGTGGCGAAAATCCGGGCGAAGTGATCAAAAAGCTGAAAGATCGTTTGACCGAACTTAACGAAAGAGTGTTACCCGATAATGTGAAAATTGTTCCGTTTATTGACCGTACCAAATTGGTAGATACAACCGTAAAAACAGTTACAAAAAACCTTGTCGAAGGGATTTTACTGGTATCGTTAATTGTGTTTATTTTCCTTTATAACTGGAGAACCTCATTGATTGTGGCCTCTGTTATTCCGCTTTCATTTTTGTTTGCTATTATTATGTTGAGAATTCAGGGATTGCCAGCCAACTTAATTTCGATGGGAGCGCTGGATTTTGGATTGTTGCTCGAAGGAACATTGGTTATTGTCGAGCAGGTCTTTGTATCACTCGAAAAGAAAGCGCATAAAGTAGGAATGGAACGCTTCAATAATATGAGCAAAATGGGTCTTATCAAGAAAAGTGTGGGCAGTGTAGCTACTTATATTTTCTTTGCCCTGATCATTTTGATTGTGGCCTTAATGCCAATTTTCTCTTTCACGAAAGTGGAAGGAAAAATGTTCTCTCCCCTCGCCTTTACGTTAAGTTATGCGCTTTTAGGATCGTTGATTCTGTCCCTTACTTATGTTCCGGCAATGTGTAAAGTGATGTTGACGAAAAATATTGTTGAGAAAGAAAATAGGATCTCGCGTTTCTTTAGAGAAAACCTTTTTAAACTTTTTCAATGGAGCACCAGACATCGCAAAGCCACAATATATGCTTTCTTAGGTTTATTAGTGATATGTTGTGCCAAATTTGCTTTTTACGGTTCAGAATTTATTCCAAAATTGAATGAAGGAGCGATTTACGTGAGAGCCACTCTGCCCAACAGTATCAATCTGGATGAAGCGGTAAGACTTACCAAAGAAATGAAAGCTAAAATAAGGAAATTCGAAGAAGTAAAATTCGTTCTTACCCAAACCGGAAGACCAAATGACGGAACAGATCCAACCGGATTTTTTAATATCGAATTGCATATCGAATTAAAACATCAGGACGAATGGAAACGCAAAATAAGTAAAGAGGAACTGATTGCCGAGATCAAGAAAGAACTCGATGTCTATCCCGGAATCGGGTTTGGTTTTAGCCAGCCTATTCAGGACAATGTCGAGGAATACGTTGCCGGGGTAAAAAGTCCGCTGGTAATTAAGATTTTTGGAAATGACCTTTTTGAACTTGAAAAAATGGCTGCAAAAGTAGCCAAATCAATCAAAGATGTAAAAGGAATCGAAGATATCAATGTCTATAAAAACATTGGTTTACCTGAATTAAGGATTCAGCTTCATGACGAAAAAATGGCGCGTTATGCGATTACAACTGCCGATGCGCAAGCCGTAATCCGAATGACCATTGGAGGTCAGGCCGCAACTAAATTTTATGATGACGAAAAGATTTTTGATATTACCCTGCGTTTCGAAAAAGAATACCGTGACTCAAAAGAAAAGATTGAAGACATCCTGATTCCGACCATGAACGGTAAAAAAGTTCCGTTGAAAGAAATTGCAACTGTAGAATATAAAACAGGTCCAACATTCATTTATCGTGAAGGAAACAGCCGTTATATTGCCGTGGGTTTTAGTATCGAAGGACGGGATTTAGGAAGTACCATTGATGAAGCTCAGAAAAAAGTCGCTGCAGAGGTAAAACTGCCTAAAGAAAATGTAATGAAATGGGCAGGAGAATTTGAAAGTAAAGAAAGAGCTTCAAAACAATTGGCGATGATTGTTCCGGTGGTATTGATCTTGATTTTATGTCTGTTGTATTTCAACTTTGGTAATTTCAAAGATACATTAGTTGCCGTGAGCGCGATGCCTTACGCCTTTATTGGTGGGTTCTTGTCACTTTGGGTTACAGGAACCGTATTTGGTATCTCAGCAGGAATTGGTTTTATTATTCTGTTTGGAGTCAGCGCGATTGACAGTATTGTCCTCATTGGAATGATCAAGGAAAACATGAGAGCCGGAATGCATATAAGAGATGCCATCTCAAACGGAATTTACAGCAGAATTCGTCCTATTGTGATGATTGCGCTTATGGGATCTTTAGGATTGTTGCCTGCAGCATTATCAACAGGAATGGGCTCGGAAGTCCAAAAACCATTGGCCATCATGATTGTTGGCGGATTAATAACCTGTATGATTTTATCTTTAACGGTATTGCCTCAGGTCTTTTATCTGGTATATCGTAAGAAAGATACCAGTACCCTGGATTTATAATCATCCTGCTATATATTAAATTCAGAAACGCCTTTAGACGAAATGTTTAAAGGTGTTTCTTTTTATGACACAAAGAGAAACCCTATTCTGATACTTTTATGCCTTATTGTGGCTAATCTTAAAGTGGCCATTTACATAAATTTATGACCTACGTTTAAAGTTGTTTAATCACTAATAGTAAAGTATTATGCAAATAACAGAAAAGGCCTTTCAATTACTCTCTCAAAAATTTTATTCAAGAATTGTCATTGTGGGTGATTACAAAAAAAATAAACACGTTGGTTTGTTAGATAAAGAGAATGATACGTTATTTACAGTATCAAACAATTTTTTATATAGCTTTAAGGATAAATATGGAAATGTTTGGTTAACAATTCCAAAGTCTTTAGTCATTAATGAGAGAGAATATTCCCCGACTGTAGGAGATACGGTTACTTATGAAGGAATAGAATATTCATTTACAACTAAAGAAGCTGTTGTAGAACTGGCAACAAAATATTTTGAAAATTTTATAGATCCTGACTTTGGAATTCTAATGGTGATGCAAGTGATGTATTTTTTTGAAAACAAAAAAAACAGAAAGGTTAAACATCCCGTTACATTTAAAAAATTCAAATATAAAATACATGATAAAATTGAAGCCTTTACATTCTGTAACTAATCAGAAAAAAGGTTAGAATAAGATAATCATATCTTATAAGGTCCCTAAAATTGGGGTATTCATTATAAATAAAACTTAAATTTGAAATTTAATTTTGAATATATGTAGTTAACTACGTAAATTTGTACACTATTATTTTCTTCACTATAGTCAATATAGAATTAGTGGATAAAAAAAATAATTGATTCAAATCCATAAACGAAGTAAACTAAATATTAAAACAAAATGAATAACAATACAATTCAAAATTCTACAGAAAATATAATTACTGTTGAAAAAGTTGAAGATCAAAAGCGAATAGAAACTGCATTTACTATTAGAAGACGGGTATTTGTAGAAGAACAAAATGTATCACAGGAACGCGAATCTATGGATGATGAAGAAGCGATTCACTATCTGGCCACTGTAAATGGCTTACCAGCCGGAGCAGCGAGATACAGAAAAATGGAAAAAGGGGCAAAAATTGAAAGAATTGCTGTTCTGGATACGTATAGAGGAAAACGAATTGGCGAAGCGATTTTATTGAAAATATTAGACGATTTAAAAAACGAAGACAAAATTTACTTGTATGCTCAGGTAATTGCAACTCCATTTTATATCAAAAACGGATTCAGACAAACTGATAATTACTTTCTGGACGCAGGAATTGAACATGTTGAAATGGATTTTATAAAATAATTTTTTAGTATTAGCTCCAGCGGAACGATATCCGTTTTTATATTGAATTGAAATATATCACCCTAGATGGGATTCTAGAAAACAATATATGTACGTTTATATAAAAAGTCGTCCCGCCGGAACTTTTGCGAATCACTACAATCAAACTGATGTTACTGAAATACTTAATGATTTTTTAAATTCTGACGGAGAGATTCCGGTACTTCGCATGATGAATTTATTAAAATGACTACTATCAATAAAACCTAAATCATTACTGATTTCTGAGAAAGTCAGATTGCTTTTGCTCAATTTTTCCGTAACTACTTTTAGCTTAGTCTGCTCGATATAATCCCGCAAAGTAATATTAAGATGCGTTTTAAAATACTCCCCGATATAATGGATCGAAACATTAAAATGATTGGCCATTTCTTTTTTCTTCAGTAAATGCGGATTGGCAATATTCGACCGGATGTAACTTAGAATAGTATCGATCTTTAAAACTTCAGTTGTTTGCAGCTTTAAATTACTTTCGTTGATGCTGGCATTTCGTCTGATAATCTGAATCAATGCCATCATTAAACTTTTGATGATAACTTCATTTTGTCCTTTTTGGCTGGCAACTTCATCTAATATTTTCAAAATAACCATTTCACAAAAAGCTTTATCATGTTCAGGTAAAATCAAATTACCATTGGTTTGATTGTGATAATAAAACAATTTTTCGATCTCTTCTATTTCTTTTTTATTCGAAAAAAAGTTAGGCAGAAACCGCAAACAATGAAACTTAGTAGGTTCAAGTGTTTTAAAAGAATGATAATCCTTTGGCGTAAGCAAATAAATGTCGTGCGTTTGGTAATTATGGTGAATCGAATTTAAGATATGATTGCCGGTTCCATATTCAATATATAATAATTCGAAAAAATTATGCCGGTGTACTTCCTTCTTCCAGGTAAGTTCTTCGACAGAATAAATTTCGAAATCTTTGTATATAAAAAAGGTGTCTTTCATAATCCTTAATTTTTACAAATATAACCGATATTTTTACATCAATTAATGATTTAGAACCTATTTACTTTGCATCAAAATATAAAAACCAAAATACTACGATATGAACTCAGATACAATAAAAATAGGAATCCTTGGCATTGGTGGCATCGGCGGATTTGTTGGAGCACCATTAGCTAAAAAATATAAAGACAGCGCTACAAAAATTATATTCATTTGCAGAGGTGAAACTAAAAATACAATTCAAAACGAAGGTTTACAATTTGAATCTAAAGATAGAAGAGAAACGGTATTTCCTGATTTGGTATCAGACAGTCCTGAAGAAATTGGAATTTTGAATGTGCTGATCCTTACCTCTAAATCCTATTCTTTAAGCCATATTTTATCATCATACAAAGATTGTATAAGTGAGAAAACCATAATAATCACGTTGCAAAATGTGGTGAATGCCAAAGAAATAATCCGCGAGAATTTACCTGAAGCTGGTCAGATTATGGAAGGCTGCATTTATGTAGCTTCCAACGTAAAGAAACCGGGACATGTTCAGCATATTGGTGGCCCTGGAAAAATTTTTGTTGGCGGAAAAGAGAATAAATCACTAATTGATTTATTAGTTGCCGGAGGTTTAGACATTACTTTCGTTCCCAATATCAATGAAATCTTATGGAAAAAATATTTGTTTGTTGCTCCTGTTGCGGGAATTACTTCGGCTTATAAAGTGACATTTGGTCAACTTTTGGAAGATCAAAATTTGATGTATATTCTGGAAAACATGATGATTGAAATTCAGTCACTTGCTAAGAAAAATAACATCAACCTGACAAATGAAGACATTGCAACTTCTAAAGACTTATTGACGAAGTTTCCATTCGAATCAAAATCATCCTTACAATTGGATTTTGAAAACAACAACCAAACCGAGAAAAGTTTCTTAATTGATTACGTGATTGAAAATGGTAAAAAACACAGAATTGAAACTCCTTTTTATAATGATGTTAATGAAAAAATAAAAATGTCGTATAACGTTTCTTAATTATTTCCATTTTTGTGATCCTGACGAAGGAAGGATCTCCGCAAAAAACTCGAGAATCAAAATCGACAATATTTGTAGAGCTGCTAACGGAGATCATCCTTCCTTCGTCAGGGTGATAAGATTGTACCTCATAATTATGATACAGGAAATCTCATAAAAACATATTTTCTCGCTTAGCCCCGATCGAAACGGCATCCTTTTATGGTGGGGTTCACCATAAAAGATATAGTGTAGAGCGGGACAAATGGTCTTAAAACACGAAAAATAGCTGCTCCTTAAAAAAATTAAACTTGAAGAAATCCTTATTATTAAAGGCTTTCAGCGATTTCTAACACTTGTCTATACAACAATAAGAAAATATTATGACAAATTTATTTCATAATCAGAAAAACCGCCATACATTTGCCTAACGGTGTTAAACAATTTAATACTTAAATAAAATGGCTAGTAAAGATCGTATTTTAAGACAAAAAGAAGAGACAAGAAGTAACATTCTTGAGGCTGCTTATGCTATCGTTAAAGAAGAAGGATGGCAAGGTCTGAGTATGAGAAAAATTGCTGACAAGATTGAATATACCGCTCCTATTATCTATGAATACTTCTCGAATAAAGATGCTATATTAAATGAATTAACCGGAAAAGGGTTTATTAAGTTAGCAAAAGAACTTCAGGAAGCCCGTGATAAATTTGAAAAACCGGAAGAACAATTAGAAGCCATGTGGATGGCATATTGGGATTTTGCTTTTACTGATACCGAAATGTATCAGGTAATGTTTGGAGTACAAATGAATTGTTGTTCACAGCAATGTTCGGCTCAGGAAAGACCTTATAAATTATTTACTTCGGTAATTGCTGAAATTATGAAAAACAGCAATCCTACTGATGAAGTAATCAAACAAAAATATTTTACTTTCTTCTCTGTTATACATGGTTTGATTGCAATTAATATCATTAACAAAAGTGAGATAATGGAAACTATCAACAATCAAATCCTGAAAGATGCGATTGGTGGAATTATAAAATCAATTCAATAAAAAAATTTTCATTTTAACTTAACAGTGATAAATGATTTAATAGAGTAATTTAGCAACTATTTTTTTACTACTTTACTTAACAGTGTTAGAAAATTTAATAGAGTAATATAGAGTTTTTTTCTTTTGTTACTTAACAGTGATAAATAATTTAATACCGATTAAAAATAGAATCGGAAGGCATCATTGTATGGTTTTTTACACAATTCTACTTAACAACGTTAGATAATTTAATATAATTAAATATGAATGCCCAGAATATCCGAATACCACAAAATTTAAACAATAAGAATGTCCAACAAATTAAAACCAATACGAAAATGAAAAATGTAATTATAACCAGTTTTATTCTGGCACTCGTGCTTAGCAGTTGTGCAGATAAGTCGCAGGCTCCGGCAGCTCCTGCTCCACCATTATTACCTGTTTTAGCGATCACAAGCGAGAACACGACTACAGATGCTGAATATCCTGCTTCGATTCAAGGAACAGTTGATGTTGAAATTCGTCCTCAGGTAAGTGGAAACCTTGAAAGAGTTTATGTAGACGAAGGAGCTTATGTAAATAAAGGTCAAATTTTATTCAAAATAAACGAACGTCCTTTCCGTGAACAATTAAACAATGCTTTGGCAAGTCTTCATGCTTATGAAGCTGCTTTAATTAATGCTCAGTTAGAAGTTGATAAATTAACTCCTTTAGTACAAAACAAAGTAGTTTCTGATTATCAGTTGAAAACAGCTAAAGCTTCTCAAAAAATTGCTGCTGCCAATATCGAACAGGCAAAAGCAATGGTTGGTTCAGCTAAAATTAACTTAGGATACACAAATGTTACAGCGCCGGTGAGTGGTTACATTGGAAGATTACCTAAAAAACAAGGAAGTTTAGTTTCTGCAACTGATGTTGAGCCTTTAACCAACTTATCTGATGTTCATGAAGTTTTTGCTTATTTCTCTTTAGGAGAAACTGATTTCATCAATTTTAAAGCGCAATACGCTGGAAACAGCCTTGGTGATAAATTAAAAAAATTACCTCCTGTAACTTTGGTTTTAGCAGATAACAATGCTTATCCTCAAACCGGAAAAATTGATATGGTTGATGGTCAGTTTGATAAAACTACCGGAGCGATTACTTTAAGAGCGACTTTCCCTAATGCGGGAGGAACTTTACGTTCAGGAAATACTGGAAAAATTCGTTTAGGACTTCAGCATGACGATGCAGTTTTAGTACCACAATCGGCTACTGTTGAAATGCAGGATAAAGTTTTTGTTTTCACAGTGAACAAAGAAAATAAAGTTACCAAAATGCCTATCACAGTTTCCGGTAAAAGCGGAACTAACTACTTAATTAAAGATGGTGTAAAATCCGGTGATCAAATTGTATTAAGCGGTATTGATAAACTTCAGGACGGTCAGGTTATTCAGCCTGAGAAATCATCTCCTGCAAAAGTTGCCCAAATAATTAATAAAAAATAATTTTTACGAAAATGTTCAAAATATTTATACAAAGACCTGTACTGGCAACCGTTATTTCCATCTTATTGGTCATATTAGGTATACTTGGTCTTACGAAGTTGCCCTTACAACAGTTTCCTGATATTGCGCCACCATCGGTTTTGGTAACGGCGGTTTATCCGGGAGCGAATGCAGAAACGGTTTTACGTTCTGTGGCACCATCACTTGAAGAGTCTATCAATGGTGTTGAGAACATGACTTACATGAGCTCTACAGCCAGTAATGACGGATCTCTTGCTATTACAGTGTTCTTTAAATTAGGAACAAATGCAGATCAGGCAGCAGTTAACGTACAAAACAGGGTTGCTCAGGCAACGAGTCAATTGCCGGCAGAGGTTGTACAACAAGGTGTAACGACTGCAAAACAACAAAATAGTTTTATCATGGCCATTGGTATGTATACCGAAGATGAGTCAAAATACGATCAAACTTTTGTTGCCAATTATGCTCAGATCAATATTATTCCGGAGATCAAACGTATTCCAGGAGTTGGTTCAGCGAGTATTTTTGGAGGTGTAAAAGATTACTCGATGCGTGTTTGGTTAAATCCAACACAAATGTCTACTTACAAAGTGACTCCAAACGAAATCATGAGTGCAATCCAGGATAAAAGTCTGGAAGCTGCGCCGGGTAAATTTGGAGAAAGAAGTAAAGAAGTTTTTGAATACGTTATTAAATATAAAGGAAAATTAACCAAACCTGAAGAATATGAAAATATTGCTATACGTTCTAATGCAGATGGTTCAGTACTTCGCTTAAAAGATGTAGCCAGAGTCGAACTTGGTGCTTATTCATACAACAGTTTAACCCGTTTAAATGGTAAAAAAGGAGTTGTAATTGGTATTATTCAGTTAGCAGGTTCTAACTCAAACGATATTCAGGTTGCCATCAATAAATTGATGGTGAAAGCCTCAAAAGATTTCCCTAAAGGAATTAAACACAACATTTTCTATAGCACAAAAGTTGCCTTAGATCAATCGATAGAACAAGTTGAGCATACTTTGCTGGAAGCTTTTATTCTGGTATTTATCGTAGTATTTATATTCCTTCAGGATTTTAGATCCACATTAATCCCGGCTATTGCTGTACCTGTAGCAATTTTAGGAACGTTCTTCTTCATGCAGTTATTCGGATTTTCGATCAATCTTCTAACGCTTTTCGCATTAATTCTGGCGATTGGTATTGTGGTAGATGATGCGATTGTGGTCGTCGAAGCCGTGCATGCGAAAATGGAGCACAAACATTTGTCTCCAAAAGTAGCCACGCATGAAGCAATGCACGAAATAACGGGTGCTATTATCTCGATTACGCTGGTAATGGCTGCTGTATTCCTGCCGGTTGGTTTTATGGAAGGCTCAACAGGAGTTTTCTATCGTCAGTTTGCCTTTACGATGGCAATTGCAATTGTAATTTCGGCAGTAAACGCTTTAACTTTAAGCCCTGCACTTGCTGCATTATTCTTAAAAGACAATCACGGAGCACACGGAGATGCTGCTTATGAGAAAAAAGGATTTAAAGAGAAATTCTTTAACGGATTCAACAAAAGTTTTGATTCCCTAACCAACCGTTATGTTGGAGGTTTGAAATTTTTAATCCGCAGAAAATGGTTGAGTTTAGGAGGTTTAGCTTTAATTACCGTAGCTACTGTAATTATGGTAAAAACAACTCCAGCAGGATTTATTCCAACTGAAGATCAGGGATTTATTGCGATTGCAGTAAACACGCCTTCAGGAACATCTCTTGACGGAACTCAGAAAGTAATGACCGAAGCAGAAAATACATTAAGAGGTTTAGATGCTTCAAGATTTGTAACAGCGATTTCAGGTTTCAACTTATTGACGAATTCTACAAGTCCATCTTCAGCCGTTGTTTTCGTATTGCTTAAACCAAATGAAGATCGTGGAGATATCAAGAATATCGACGAAATCATGAATCAGGTTCGTGGAAAATTAGGGGCTATTTCAGGCGGAAGTTTCTTCGTATTTAGTTTCCCAACCGTTCCCGGATTTAGTAACGTTGAGGCTTTAGATTTAGTACTTCAGGATAAAACCGGAGGAAAACTGGATAAGTTTAGTGGAATTTCTCAAAACTTCATCGGAGAATTGATGAAACGTCCTGAGATTGCCGTAGCCTTTACTTCTTTCAAAGCCGATTATCCTCAATTGCAACTGGATATCAACGATGAAAAAGCAAACCAATTGGGAGTGAATGTAAAAGACATTTTACAAACCATGCAAACCTATTTTGGTAGTGCGCAAGCTTCTGATTTTAACAGATTTGGTAAATATTACCGAGTAGTTGTTCAGGCCGATATTGCTGACAGAGCTGATCCGTCCTCAATTGACAGAGTTTTTGTAAAGAACAAAACAGGCGAAATGGTTCCAATAAATACCTTAGTAAAACTAACCCGTATTTATGGTTCAGAAACCGCTTCGAGATACAACTTGTTTAATTCGATTTCGATCAATGCGATCCCGAAACCAGGATTTAGTTCCGGAGATGCCATTAAAGCAATTCAGGAAGTAGCAGCACAACAATTGCCTGCAGGTTATGGTTTTGAATTTTCAGGACAAACTCGTGAAGAGATTTCGTCCGGAGGTCAGTCAGCAACGATTTTCTTACTGTGTTTGATATTCATCTATTTCTTACTTGCTGCACAGTATGAAAGTTACATTTTGCCATTGGCTGTAATCTTATCAATTCCTGCAGGTATTTTTGGAGTATTCGTAGCGATTGGATTAACAGGAATCGAAAATAACATTTATGTGCAGGTTGCACTGGTAATGCTTATAGGACTGCTCGCCAAGAATGCCATCCTTATTGTAGAGTTTGCCGTACAGAAACGAAAATCAGGTCAGGCTTTAGTCAAAGCGTCGATAGATGCAGCGAAACTGCGTTTACGACCAATTATTATGACATCGTTGGCTTTCGTAGTAGGATTAATCCCGATGATGAGCGCCAAAGGACCGTCAGCACAAGGTAACCACTCGATTAGTATTGGTGCCGCCGGAGGTATGATATCAGGAGTAATATTAGGGTTGTTTATCATCCCGGTTTTATTCATCATATTTCAATATTTACAAGAAAGAGTTACTGGAAAACCAGTAGCCGTAATTCATAACGAAGAAAAATAAAAATGGAAAATTATATAACGACAATCCTGGTAGCCATCATCGTTGGCCTTGGATACATATCCTATAAAATCTCAAGAGATCTTGATAGTAGAAAAGATACTTGTACAGAAATTTAATGACAAAACATAAAATGAAAAATTATATAACCAAAATCGTGATGATCGCCATTTTGATCACGACTATCATATCCTGTAAGGTTTCGAAGGATATTGAAACTCCAAAAGATGCATTTCCTGAAAATTTCAGGAATGCATCGGTTTCAAAAGATACAGCGAGTATTGCTGATGTGGAGTGGAAAAACTTCTTTACAGAAAAAGATATTATTGAGCTTATCGATAGCGCTGTAGCCAGAAATAATGATTTACAGATTGCTGTTAAAAATATCGAAATTGCACAATACAGATTCACACAATCAAAATGGGGAAATGTTCCTCAGGTTAATTTGAATGTAAGTGCAAGCACCAGCAATCCTTCTGATAATAGTTTTACCGGAAAGAATTTAGGTCAGGCTTTAGGCCAAAATCATATTGATGATTATTCTGCCGGAGCTTCACTTTCATGGGAAGCTGATATTTGGGGTAAAATCCGTAATCAGAAAAAAGGTGCTTATGCAGGTTATCTTCAGTCAGAAGAAGTTAAAAAAGCATTGCAGACGACTATAGTTGCCAATGTTTCTAAAGGATATTACAATCTTTTGATGTTAGATGCACAATTAGAAATCGCCAAACAGAATTATAAATTGAATGATAGTACAACCAACATCATCAAATTAAAATACGATGCCGGTCAGGTCACTACTTTAGCAATTCAGCAATCTGAAGCACAAAAATTAGTTTCAGCACAATTGATTCCGCAATTAGAGCAAAACATTGCCATTCAGGAAAATGCTTTGAGTGTTTTGACAGGATCATTCCCTAATTCAAAAACCAGAACGACTCGTTTAAGTGTTCTTGAAGTAAAAAACAATAATGCAGTTGGAATTCCGTCTTCATTGGTAAGCAGAAGACCGGACGTAAAAAGTGCCGAATTAGCTTTAAAAGTAGCCAATGCCAACGTAGGAATCACAAAAGCAGATTTGTACCCTTCACTTAAAATTACTGCTCAGGGCGGAGTAAACTCATTCGAAACCAGTAATTGGTTCAACATTCCGGCTTCGTTGTTCGGAACTGTTGCAGGAGGTTTGACTCAACCTTTACTGAACAATAAAAAGGTAAGAACACAATACAATATTGCAGTTGCCGAAAGAGAAAAAGCAGTTCTAAGCTTTAGACAATCGGTTTTGGTTGCGGTTAGCGAAGTATCCGACGCTTTGGTAAAAGTAGAGAAACTGCAACAACAAGAAGCTTTTCTTAAGGAAAGAGTAAAAACCTTGCAACAAGCCATTAAAAATGCCAATTTGTTATTCAAAAACGGTATGGCTGAATATTTAGAAGTGCTGTCTGCACAATCAAATTTACTACAAAGTGAATTAGAATTAGCTGACATAAAAAGACAACAACTTTCTGCCAATACCGAGTTATATCGCGCATTAGGCGGAGGCTGGAGATAATACCCATTACCCGTTAATTATTTATTTTTTGAGATGAAAACGCTGTGAGACTTTGGTTTTACAGCGTTTTTTTATGCTTTGGCATGGCATGGCACGCGGATGACACGGATTTGCTTCGCAAAGACACGGATTTATGCGGATTTTTTTATCTGCAATCTTGTCTTCCCGAGGACAAGAGCGAGAGCGACTGGCGAAACAATCTCCGTTAGTCGCTCGACAAAGATTGATGATTTGCTTTGCGGAGTTTCTTGCGGAGATCCCTCGTTCCTCGGGATGACAAGATTGAGAGCAAAAAATGGGAGCTAAAAACAAAAATCCGCGTAAATCCGTGTTTTCGCTTTAGCGAATCCGTGTCATCCGCGTGCCATTACACTTTATTTCTTTACTTTTGATAAGCCTAAAAAACTTCAGCAAAATGTCAATCGATCAAAACAAATACTTCAACGATTTAAAAATAAAGTACGAAAGCTATACTCCTATTTCTGAACAATCCTGGCAATTGATTGAAAACATAGTTGAAATAAATTCAATAAAAAAAGGAGAATTGCTTTTAAGGAACGGGCAAATTGCAAAAGAAATTCATTTTGTGTGTAAAGGCGCTTTAAGGGCTTTTATAACTGATACGGAAGGCAATATTTACAATAAAAATATCTTTCTCGAAGGGGATTTTGCAGGCTCAACAGTTTCTTTAATTCAGCAAACTCCTTCTGATTTTGCTATTGAAGCGCTTGAAGATTCCATTTTGATCAATATCAATTATAAAAAATATCGAGAACTGATTTTTCAAAACGATGATTTAAAAAACTTCTATATTGCTTATTTAGAAAAAAATTGGGTCATCGAAAAAGAACAAAGGGAAATTTCAATAGTGATGGAAAATGCAACCGAAAGATATCTCGATCTATTAGCTAAACATCCTGATATTTCAGAGAGAATCGCATTGCTTCATATTGCATCACATTTAGGGATTACTCCAACACAACTAAGCCGCATCAGAAAAACACTGGAAAAAGATTTGTAAATCAACCTATGTAAAGGTTTCCCCTAAAAGCAAAAGTTATCTTTGTTTAATAATTGCATTGAAATGAAAAACACAAATCTCACCGAAGACAATATTAATAACCTAACTGATTTCTGGAAAACTGTCGGAACTCCTTTCCTATCCTATCATAAAAAAGATAATTTTGAATATTGCAAAATCGAAAATTCAGGCTGGCCCAATAAGTTGTGGCTACGCAAAGATATTACCAAAAAAGATCTGCCGGATATTATTAAAACCATGCAGTCTAACTCGGGTTTGGTTTTGCCGTATTGGGATATCTTCGGAACAAAATCTTACGAGATACTTGAAGCTTACGGTTTTGCATTAAAAACTGAGCAGGTTGCGATGGCTTTAAAATTGGATCAAAAATTTAAATTAGAACATAACTTAAGCTTTAAAAAAATCGATAATGAACAAGATGCTAAAATCTGGTCAGACTTATATCCTAATGCTTTTGGATATGTAATCAGCAAAGAAATCCTGATTCATAATCATGATAAGGTTCATTTTTATTTAGTTTCTGATGAAGATCAGCCTATCGGAACATTTATGCTCTTTCAAACTGGAAATAATATCGGGATTCATGGCGTTGGTGTAATTCCTGAAATGCGTAGAAAAGGTTTTGCCGAAGAAATCATGAAATTTGCGCTTAATCTTTCTATAGCGTTAAAAGCCGAATATGCTTTACTGCAAGCTTCTGTTATGGGAAAAGCCATTTATACGAGGCTAGGTTTTGAGGATTTGTTTGTAATTAAAAACTATGTTTTGAAGATTGAGTAAATGGTACGCGGATGACACGGATTCGCTTTGCGAAAACGCGGATTTGAACGGATTTTTTATGCTCATTTTATGTCATTCTGAGCGAAGTTGAAGTACTGCAAAGAAACTCCACAAAGTATTTAGCATATCGAGCTACTAACGGAGATCCCTCGTTCCTCGGGATGACATACGTCTCGGAGCTACTTGCGATCCTTCAACTTCGCTCAGGATGACAAACTATACGGCAAACCCGGTTTAAAAAAATATACATTCTTTACTCTTTACTCTTTACTCTTTACTCTTTACTCTTTACTCTTTACTCTTTACTCTTTACTCTTTACTCTTTACTCTTTACTCTTTACTCTTTACTCTTTACTCTTTACTCTTTACTCTTTAAATATTAAAATCCCTCACTTTGTCCTAAATGACCTTAAAATAGTCGCAAATACCTATTCAATAAAAAAATAACATTTGTAAGTTTGTAATACATTAACTAATAACCTATTAAAAAACAAACCTATGAAAAAAGCAAAAATTATTTTTTGGATTACTACAATTATTATTTTTCTGTTTGAAGGCGTTATGCCAGCCTTAACTTCACAATCTGAAATGGCAAAAGAAGGAATCAGACATTTAGGATATCCGGAATATTTCGGCAATGCATTGGTCGTATTTAAAATCCTGGGAGTTTTGGCATTAGTGATTCCACAGGTCCCTAAGAATGTAAAAGAATGGGCTTATGCCGGATTTGGTTTCGATTTTATATTTGCTTCAATAAGTCATCTGGCGGTTGACGGAGTTAATTTCCAATCCTTTTTCCCCTTAATCTTTTTGGTAATTCTGGCAATTTCATATACATATTATCATAAAATTGAACGATATAAAAATATTGCTTTATAAAGTTTTTATAGTGATGATCGAAGTTTTTAAGACAAATGTTCAGGAAGCAGCACAATCACGAATGATTGTTGAAAAACTTCTTGAGCATTTTCCCGGCAGCAACATCAATTTTGACTTGGAAGATTGTGATAAAATTTTACGAATCCATAGTATATCCATTTCAAAAAAAAGAGTTATTGCGCTGCTTAATGCCGATGGTTTTGATTGTGAAGTTCTTTCATAATCAATTAAAAAACACATAATTAACTGATTTTTAAATTCTTAAATTTAAAATTGTAAATTTATATCTTACTAACCTGTTAAACAATAGAAAAAATGAATTTACCGGCAGGACATCAAACCATAATGCCTTATTTAATTTTAAAAGGCGCATCCCAATTTATCGACTTCACAAAAAAAGTTTTCAATGCACAAGATTCTAATCAAAAAGTTTTGCGCGACGACGGGACCATTATACATGCTGAAATTATACTAAACGACAGCACCATTATGGTAACCGATGAAATTAAAGACTGGTCTCAGCAAAACGCTAATTTATTTGTCTATGTACCTAATGCTGACGAAACGTATAAAAAAGCATTGGATAATGGCGCAACAAGTCTCATGGGATTAAGTGATCAGGATTATGGCCGAACTTGTGGCGTAACAGATCCTTTTGGAAATATTTGGTGGATAACAGCTGTAAAAGAATAATTTAAATTAAAAAAATCAACAAAAATGAAAGCAGCACTTCAAAAAAATATTGTTGAAACCTTTAAAAAATTAAACGAAGTCCTTTCTTCTTTTTCTGAAGAAGAATTAAATACAGTTCCCTTTAAAGGAAGCTGGACACCGGGGCAGGTGGTACAGCATATTATTTTGGGAAATTCCGGTTATCCAAAATTATTTGCAGGAAAAACTCAAAAAACAATCCGAAAATACGATGAACATATAAAAGAACTTGAATCTATTTTTCTCAATTTCAGTATCAAAATGGAGGCACCGGATTTCTTAAAACCTGAATTAAAAATCTACAGCAAAAATGCACTAACTTTATCTCTCCTTCAAATAGAATCAGATTTACTCAATGCATCCGAAAATTATGATTTAACGCTAACCTGTCTGGATTTTCAGGTACCGGGTTTTGAAAATTTTACGATTTATGAATGGATTAATTTTGCACTGGTTCATTCGCAAAGGCATACCCATCAACTACAAAAAATTTCAAATTATATTACAACCTTATAAATCCAGTCCAAGTACATGAAATCAAAATCAGGTTCCATTTTTTTATCCGGTTTAATTGCAGGAACATTTGATATTCTGGCTGCTATATTTGTTTATGCTTTTATACTAGAAAAAACAACTGCTATAAAAATCCTTCAGTCTATTGCAAGTGGTATTTTCAAAAAAGAAGCTTACACCGGAGGACTAAAAATGGCCTGGTACGGACTGGGACTTCATTACCTGATTGCATTTATTTTTGCCTGGTTTTATTTTACAATTTATCCTTACTTACCATTTCTTAGAAAAAGTACCATCATTTCAGGATTTCTTTACGGTATTTTTGTCTGGATTATAATGAATCTCATTATTTTACCGCTTGTATTTCCGGCTTTACCAGAAAAACACTTTGATTTTCCTTTACTATTATCAATAACAATATTGATGTTATGCATAGGGCTTCCTATTGCATCAGTTACTAAAAAGTATTACTCCTTAATACAATAGTTTTCAATTTTCGATTACTGCTTTTAGTCTCAGTTTTCAATTGTGATTCATCTAAAAACTTAAATTTAAAAAAACAGCTTTTAGTTTGCAGTAAAAACTGTTAACTGAAAATTGGATTGTAACTCGCTAATGTAATATAATCTTAGTTTTTAGTTAATAATTTGACATTTTATTGTATATATCTTTTTGTTATTCAGACTTCCGTAATTCGTACAAAAAAGAACCACTTAAAACGTTAATTTTTCAATCTCAATCAACTATAAATCAATTTTTTGGCTTAATTTTATAATTCCCCATTTTCGTTACAAAATTCCCACATAAATCCTTTTGAGTTAATTTTTTGATCGATTGGATTAATTGTCCCTATGTTCATAAAGTAATTTTAGATAAAATTTTAGAGACAGAATATGGAGACAGCTACAAATCTGGAATTAGTTACTAAACATGGTGTGATTTTAGAAAAAACAGAAAGAAGTTTTGAAGAACTGGGAGTTTTAAATCCTGCCGTATATCAAGATGGAAATAGTGTACATATGTTTTACAGAGCTGCCAAAAAAGGAAATTTTTCAACGATAGGATATTGCCGTTTTGAAGGCCCTCTAAATTTAGCAGAAAGAAGTACTGAACCTGTTTTTACTCCTGAATATATTTATGAAATTCATGGTGTTGAAGATCCAAGAATTACAAAAATAGAGGATCGTTTTTACATGACTTATGTTACCTATGATGGTTTAAATGCTTGTGGTGCTTTGGCAACCTCTAAAGATTTAAAAAAATTTAAAAAGAAAGGAATTATTACCCCGAGGTTTATATTAAATGAATTTACTAATCTAATTAGAAAACATTTACAAAATCCGACTATTGCCAAAATACTCTCTTTTAATGTAGAAAGACATTATCCATTGACTGAGACTTTAAAAGACAGCTTATATATATGGGATAAAAATGTAGTATTATTTCCGAAAAAAATAAATGGAAAATTCGTCGCCTTACATCGCTTATTTCCATCTATTCAGATTTTGACTTTCGAAAAAAAATCAGAATTGACAGTTGATTTCTGGAAAGATTATCTCAAAAATTTGACCGATTATATCGTAATGGAGCCTAAATATGATCATGAAACAAGTCATATTGGTCCGGGCGCTCCTCCGATAGAAACACCTGACGGATGGTTATTAATTTACCACTCAGCAGAAAGGCGCGAAAAGGGATTGGTTTATCATGCCTCGGCAGTTTTACTGGATCTTGAAAATCCTCAGAAAGTATTAGCAAGATTACCCAAACCAATTATTACGCCTTCAGAATATTATGAACGACACGGATATGTAAATTATGTTGTTTTCCCAACGGGAACAGCCATTTTTGAAGACCGATTATATATTTATTATGGTGCTGCCGATGACAAAATTGCGGTAGCTTCAATGAACCTAAACGACTTATTAACTGAATTAAAACAGAATCCTCATGAAAACGATCTCAAATAAATCGAAAATAGTTTTTCTTTCTACTTTTCCTCCAACACAATGCGGAATTGCAACATATACCCAAGATACAATAAAAGGAATTACCAATGTTTTTGGTAAATCTATTACCTGCCAGATTTGCGAATTGGTCGATAAGCCAAAAGCAAAACCTACACAGGCTTATACCTTAAATACTAAAGACAAAGCAGAATATGCTAAAGTGGCAGAAGAAATCAATAAAGATAAATCAGTAAAACTGGTTCATATACAACATGAGTTTGGTTTATTTGGAGGAAACTATGGAGACTATTTATTAGATTTTCTAAATGTGATCAAAAAACCATTAACGTATACTTTTCACAGCGTAATTCCAAATCCTAATAAAGAACTAAAGACATTTGTCAAACTATTACTTTCTTATAGCAATTCGGTTTTTGTAATGACAAATCAGTCAAAAGAAATTTTGATGCGTGATTATGATATTAAAGAAGAAATTATCACTTGCGTACCACACGGAACCCATATTGTAATTTATGAAGCACCGCAAAAAGCCAAAGAAAAATTTGATATTCAGGATAGAAAAGTGCTTTCTACTTTTGGTCTTTTAGGAGAAGGAAAAAACATCGAAACCGGTTTACAGGCAATGCCAAAAATTATTGAAAATACACCAAATGCGTTGTATTTAATCATAGGTAAAACACATCCAAATTTAATAATTGACGGTGTTGATGCTTATCGTGATAAACTCGAAGGTATTGTTAAAGATCTGAAATTAGAAAATAACGTTCGTTTTATAAATGAATACTTAGATACAAATGAACTTTTAGATTATTTAAAAGCGACAGATATATATTTATTTACCTCAAAAGATCCTAATCAGGCTGTAAGCGGCACTTTCTCTTATGCAATGAGTTGTGCGTGCCCTATTGTAGCTTCAAAAATACCACATACTTTAGAAGTTTTAACTCCGGATTCCGGTGTATTAGTTGATATCGGAAACGTAGATCAATTTTCTGAAGCCGCTATCAAATTACTTTCAGATGACAATCTAAGAGAAGAAATGGGAATTAATGCTTTCAGAAAAACAAGAGCTTCATCTTGGGAAAATGTAGCTATTACCCATATGAATACCTACAAACAATTGATTGATAATCCTGCTGAGATTAAATACAGTTATCCGTCAATTCAATTAGGACATATCAAAAAAATGACCACAGATTTGGGTATTATCCAATTTAGTAAAATCTCTATTCCGGATCTGGATTCAGGATATACCTTAGATGATAATGCGCGCGCTTTAATTGCGATTTGCATGCATTATAAACTAACACAGGACAAAGAAGATTTAGCTTATATTTTAATTTATCTGGACTTTATTGTACGCTGTCAACAGCCAAAAGGAAACTTCATCAATTATGTTGATCAGGAAAACCGCGAGCATATTGAGCAAAATGCAGAAGTAAATTTAGAAGATTCGAATGCAAGAGCTATCTGGGCTTTAGGAACTGTAGTTTCAAACACTAATATCCTGCCTGAAGCTATTGTAAAAAAAGCGGCTAAATGTTTATTAACCTCTTTAAAATGGGCCGAAAACATTCAGTCGCCACGTTCTATTGGTTTTGCAACAAAAGGTTTATACTTATATCATACTGCTGTTCCTAACTTATACGTAGCCGCGATTATCAATAAACTGAATGCAAAACTGCTTTCTAATTATGAAATCCATGCGTCAAGCGATTGGAAATGGTTTGAAAACTACATGACTTACGGAAATGGTATTTTACCGGAATCCATGCTTTTTGCTTTTTTAACAACCAACAAACCTATTTATAAAAAAGTAGCTTTGGATTCTCTTGACTTTTTAATGTCGAAAATGTTTACCGATAAAAATTTCAAAGTAATTTCTAATAATGGCTGGTTGCATAGAAACTCAGAATCAGTAAACGAATACGGAGAACAGCCAATTGATGTGGCGTACACAATTCACACTTTAAATTCATTCTATAGTGCTTTTGGTACTCCGGAATACAAAAATAAAATGAAAATTGCCTTTAACTGGTTTTTAGGAAAAAATCATTTGGGACAAATTATGTACAACCCAATTAGCGGTGGCGGTTATGACGGACTTGAAAAAGAAAATGTCAACCTAAACCAGGGTGCAGAATCTACAGTATGTTTCTTAACTGCGCGATTACTAATGGAAAACCTTAAATTATCTGAAACAAAAGTGATTCCGCTAATGAAACCTAAAACCGAAATCGCTATTAATCTATAATTTATCGCAATATATTTCTAACTAAATATACTATTGAACCCTAAAAATCCCTTTCTAAAAAGGGATTTTTTGTTTTTAACAATTGCCGTACAACGTAGCTTTATTCTATTTATTGTGTTTGATTATGTTAATTATATAAACTTCTGAAAAAGTTGTGTAAGATTTTTTCTGTACTTCTAAGGTAAATTTAATCTATAATAATCAAGGGGTATGCCGTCTTATTAAAGAACTGATTTTCATTGATTTGATTTAACTTAAAACATAGTATTTTGATCCTTACTTTAAAAAATACATTCACAGAAATAGGCAATGCAACAGTGTTTGCCAAACAGTTTTTTAAGGAGGTTTTTGTTCCGCCTTATGAAACCAGAGAGTTCCTGAAACAATGTTATGTTATTGGCTATAAATCATTACCACTGGTTGCCATAACCGGTTTTATTATGGGTTTGGTACTTACGCTACAATCGCGGCCAACGTTGGTAAAATTTGGAGCTGAATCCTGGTTGCCCGGAATGGTTGCACTTTCTTTAATCAGAGAAATTGCCCCGGTAATTACAGCACTAATCTGTGCGGGAAAAATTTCATCCGGAATTGGTGCCGAATTAGGTTCTATGAAAGTTACGGAACAAATTGATGCCATGGAAGTTTCAGCCATTAATCCTTATAATTATCTTGTAGTAACCCGAATTTTAGCCTGCACTTTAATGGTGCCAATATTGGTGTTTTTTGCTGATGCTATTGGTATTGTTGGCGGATATGTAGGCATTAATATTCACGGTGATGTAAATTTTTACCGTTATCTGACACAAATCCTGCAATCACTTGAATTTCTGGATCTGTTTCCTGCCACTATCAAAACATTTTTCTTTGGATTTTTTATCGGAATGATTGGATGTTATAAAGGTTTTAATGCCTCAAATGGAACGGAAAGTGTGGGTAAAGCTGCAAATTCTGCCGTGGTTACAGCTTCGTTAACCATTTTTATTATTGATATGGTCGCAGTTCAAATAACCGATTTATTTTTTTAAGATGATTAAAGAAAAACAAAATACAGAACCCGCTAAAAAATCTAAAAAGCAAGATCCGATAATCGTGATTAAAGACTTGCATAAAACTTTTGGTACTGATAACAAAGTCCTGCAAGGTGTAAACCTTACGGTAAACAAAGGTGAAGATTTAGTGATATTGGGACGTTCCGGATCAGGAAAATCTGTTACGATAAAATGTATTGTAGGTTTAATTGAACCTGACAAAGGCGAAATAAAAGTTTTTAATGAAAATGTACTCAATCTTTCAAAACCTGAATTGAATGAAATCAGGGTGCGAATTGGATTTTTGTTCCAAAGTGGTGCTCTCTATGATTCTATGTCGGTTAGAGAAAATTTAGCTTTTACATTAAAAAAACACAAAAGGGATCTAAGTGCCGAAGAAGTTGAAAGCGAAGTTATGGAAGCTTTAGATAACGTAGGATTGAGTGATGCGATAGATAAAATGCCTTCTGAACTATCCGGCGGTATGCAAAAAAGAATTGGCTTAGCCAGAACTTTAATCCTGAAACCTGAAATCATTTTATACGATGAACCAACAACAGGATTAGACACGATAACATCCCGCGAAATAAGTGAATTAATTGTCGACATCAAAAATAAACGCAAAACCACTTCGATCATTATTACACATGACATGGCTTGTGCAAAGCTTACCGCTGACCGAATCATGGTACTAAAAGACGGAGCAATACACGCTGAAGGAACATACGAAGAACTAGAAAAGGACGAAGACGAATGGGTACGCTCTTTTTTTCAATAATATTAAAAATAAATAATTAGAAATCATGGATAAGCAATCTGGATATACTTGGAAATTAGGAATGTTTGTAACAATAGGCTTATTGCTTTTTATAATGGCGATTTACTTTATTGGAAAACAAAAAAATCTTTTTGGTTCAACATTCAACATCACATCACAGTTTAAAACCGTGAGCGGTTTAGAAGTGGGAAATAATGTTCGCTTTTCAGGAATTAATATCGGAACAGTTGAAGAAATCAGGTTAATCAACGATTCTTCTGTTGTGGTATCAATGGTCATAAAAGATGAAGTTCGCAAATTTATCAAAACTGATGCCCGTGCGAGTATTGGTTCTGATGGGTTAATGGGCGATAAAGTACTGACTATTTCTCCAGGTGTAAAATCTACCAAAGTAATCGAAAATAATGGTGCAATTGCTTCTATTAATGGTATTGAAATGAATGATATCATGAAAAGCGTTAAAAAAAGTGTTGATAATGTTGCCGTCATATCTGATGAAATTGCCATTTTTAGCCACAGCATGAACAACGGAAACGGCGCATTGGCAAGATTAGTCCGTGATGATAAAATGGCGAATAGCGTTTCTAATACACTTTCTAATCTGGAATCCGGTACAAAAGGTTTCAGTGAAAATATGCAGGCTGCAAAAAGCAATTTTTTGTTTAGAGGTTATTTCAAGAAAAAAGAGAAGGAAAAAGAAAAGCAAAAAGAGGAGTTGAAAGAGAAAAAAGAAGAACAGCAAAAAGCTAAAGAGAAAGAAAAAGAAGAAAAAGACAAGGCTAAAGAGGAAAAGGCAAAGGAAGAAAAGGAAAAAGCTGACAAGGCTAAAGAAGAAAAGCAAAAGCAGGAAGACGCTAAAAAAGCTGAAAAAGGCAAACAATAACAGATTAAAGCCAATGAGTATGAAAAATTCATATAAAAATATAAGCCTGAAAATCTTAAAAATAACAGGAATAGTAATAGCAAGTATCTTGTTATTACTATTTTTGATTCCGCTGCTATTTCCCGGAACTGTTGCCACTGAAGTAAAGAAAATCGCAAACGAACGATTAGATACTAAACTTGATTTTTCGAAATCAAGACTTTCCTTTTTTACCCATTTTCCATCGTTAACCGTTTCTCTTGATGATTTATCCCTTACCGGATCTGCCCCGTTTCGCAATGATACTTTGCTGAAAGCAGAACAGGTAGCCTTTGGTATCAACTTAAAAAGACTAATTTTTGATAATGAAGTAAAAATTAATAAATTATATGTTTCTAAAGCGTTAATCAATATAATGGTTAACGAGAAAGGACAAGCCAACTATAATATTTATGTTGCTCCTGAAGATCGGGACAAAAAACCAAACGATCCAAATGAACCTGATGAAGGAACTGCGATTCGATTAGAACGAATTGATTTGGAGGATTGTCATGTAAAATACAACGACCGTTCTGCTAAAATCCTGGTAGATGCAAAAGGTTTTAATTATATTGGAAAAGGAAATCTGAGTGAAGACATTTTTGACTTAAATACTGAGGCCCAAATTGACAATGTTGATTTTTATTATAACAGAACTGCCTATCTTAGAAAAAAAGAAGTCCGTGCTGATTTGATTACCAGAATCAATACTCATGCACTTTCGTTTATCCTTCAGAAAAACGAATTAAAAATCAACAAATTACCTTTAAAATTTACAGGTTTATTTACCATTTTAAGAGATGGATATAAAATCAATATCAAAGCAGCCTCTGAAAATACCACCTTAAAAGATCTGTTTTCCGTAATGCCTCCGGAATATTTAACCTGGATGGATGAAACCGAAATTTCAGGAAAAAGTGATTTACTTTTTACGTTTAGAGGAAACTATAATGTGGCCAAAAAACAAAAACCCGATTTGGCTTTTAATCTAAAAATCGATAAGGGCGCGATAAATTATCAAAATGCCCCTGCTCCATTAACGGATTTTCAGATGAATCTCAATGCGGTTTTACCATCACTTGATATTGAAAAATTAATAATCAATATGGATACTTTTAAATTTAAAGTAGGCGAAAAAGATTATTTCACGGCATATTTGCGCAGCAGAGGTTTTAACGAAATGACCGTAGATGCAAGTGTAAAAGGTGCATTAGATCTCGCTACTGTTGATGCAGCATTGGGTTTAACCAGTATGGATCTGAAAGGGATTCTAAAAACAAATATTCAGGCAAAAGGGATCTTTAGTACTTCAAAAAAATTATTTCCTAAAACTATTGGCGGGATTGCATTACACAACGGTTGGCTAAAAACCGACTCCTATCCTAACCCAATTAAAGACATCACTTTTGTAGCCAATGTGTTAAATAAAGCGGGAACTTTTCAGGATTTAATTGTGGCCGTTGCTCCTGCCTCATTTGTTTTTGAAGGAAACCCAATGTATGTAAATGCTACACTTTCTGATTTTAGCGATTTGGCTTACAATGCCAAAATAAAAGGAGAACTAAATGTAGGCCGTATTTATCAGGTTTTTTCCAAAAAAGGACTTGATGTAACGGGATATGCAAAAGCAGATCTTTCCCTTAAAGGAAAACAAAGTTATGCCACAAAAGGACAATATGAGAAACTCGATAATCGGGGTACAATTATACTGAAAAATATCAAGGCAACATCAGAACTTTTTCCAAAAGCATTTTTTATCAAACAGGGAAATTTCCGTTTTCAGAATGAAAAAATGTGGTTCGAAAAATTTGATGCTTCATATGGAAAATCAGATTTTGCCATAAACGGCTATTTACTCAACACTATTAATTACTTTCTGGAATCGCACGGAACCTTAAGCGGTAACTTCAACATGAAATCGAAATTGATTAATGTAGATGAATTTATGGCGCTTAAAAAAGGCGAAAATACAGATCGTAACCTTGAAGTAGAATATGCCAAAGAAGATCATCCAAAAATGAGCGGAGTTGTCATTGTTCCAAAAAATTTAAACGTTGCCCTTACCGCAAATGCGGACAAAGTAGAATATAACGGACTGGTATTAAATAAACTTAATGGTAAAGTCGGAATTACAAAAGAAGGCTTTTATTTAGAAAATACCACTTTTAATATTATCGATTGTTTACTGGGAATTGATGCAACTTATAAAGATGAGTCGCCAACATCGGCCCATTTTGATGCTCATTTTACTGCCAAAGATTTTAGCGTTCAAAGGGCTTACAAAGAAATTCCGATGTTTCATGATATGGTTACCGTTGCTGAAAAAGCACAGGGAATTATTTCTGTTGATTATAAAATAAAAGGCGATTTAGATGGAAATATGAGTCCAATTTATGAATCTCTTGAGGGTGGCGGAAAATTAAATTTACGTGATGTAAAAATCAAAGGATTGAAATTATTTGACGGAATTAGTTCCCAAACAGGACAAAAGGGGCTGGATAATCCTAACCTGAAAGGAATTGAAATTAATTCAACTATTGATAATAATTTAATTCATATTGAGGATTTCACCTTTAGTGTAGCCAGTTTTAGACCCACAATAAAAGGAACGACAAGTTTCGACGGACTTTTAGATTTACGAATGCGATTAGGGTTACCTCCATTTGGTATCATAGGATTCCCGATTGTTATTACAGGAACTCATCAGGATCCGAAAATTAAAATATTTAGTAAAACAGGTCAAAAGATTAACGGTTCTGTTTACGACGAAAAACACAACAAGGTCATTCGGGAAGAAAAAGTAAGTAACCCAAAAAAATAAATTCAAATGAAAACGAAAAAAAGAAAAGGCAGCGGTGCATTCGAAAAATTTGCCACCAATGTCTCTAAAGCTGCCGGAAGTACAACAGCTTTTATTGGTGCTTTTTTAATTGTGGTAGCATGGGCCATTTCAGGACCAATATTCGATTACTCAGAAACCTGGCAGTTAGTCATTAACACCGGAACTACAATCATCACCTTTCTGATGGTTTTTTTGATTCAGAAAGCACAAAACAAAGATTCACTTGCTATTCAATTGAAATTAAATGAGTTGGTTGCTTCAAACGAATACTCCAGCAATAGTCTGGTTGATATTGAAAGTATGACCGAAGAGGAGATGATGATCGTGCAAAAATACTACCACAAACTTAGTGAACTGGCTAAAAAAGACGAAAGCATCAGAAAATCACACTCTATTGCAGAAGCATCTGAACAACATGAACGTAAAGATAAAAACAGAAATAAAATACGCACTCGAAATATCACCAAACAATGAAACTACGCTCTACTGAAACTTTCTGGCCAATAAAAAGCACCATGAAATACAGTTATCCCTCTATAAATGAAGATCTTAAAACAGAGATTTTAATTATTGGAGGAGGAATAACAGGAGCTTTAATCGCTTACAAATTAATCTCTGAAGGCAAAAAAGTAATATTAGTTGACCGCCGCGATGTTGCCAACGGAAGTACCGCCGCAAGTACTGCTTTGCTTCAATACGAAATTGATGTTCCATTACATGAACTTATCAAGATCAGAGGAGTTGAATGCGCAGTTGACAGTTACCAAAATGGTAAAAAAGCCATTTTTGATCTGCGAACAATCATCGATACCATAAAAAGTGACTGCAAATTCGAGTTTAAAAAAAGCATTTATTATTGTTCTTTAAAAAAAGATATTCCATTTTTAAGAAACGAATATAAATGCAGAAAAGAACATGGATTTGATGTTAACTGGCTCGAAAGATGGCATCTGGAAAAAATGGGATTAAATGCAATTGCTGCCATAGAATCTCAAACAGCGGCGGTTATGGACCCCTTTAAACTGGCAAATGATTTGCTGCACTATTGTCATAAAAAAGGAATGCAGATTTTTGACAGGACCAATATAACATCCGTTCAAAGTCAGAAAGGAAAATCGATCGCGCATACCGAAAGCAAATTTACCATCACGGCAGATCACGTTGTTCATTGCAGCGGTTACGAAAGTACCGAAACACTTACTGAAAAAGTGGTTGATTTAAAGAGTACCTATGTAATTGCCTCAGAAAGTTTAGAGGTTTTACCTGCATCTTTTAAAAATGCTATTTTTTGGGATACTTCATCTCCGTATTTATATTTTAGGGTAACTGCTGACAACAGAATTATCATGGGCGGCGGTGATGAAGAGTTTAAGAACGCGATAAAGCGGGATAAGTTACTGCCTAAAAAAGAGCAGTATTTGTTGCGCCATTTTAAAAGAAAATTTCCAAAAATTGATTTTAAAATCGATTATTCCTGGGCTGGAACTTTTGGGGAAACAAAAGATGGTTTACCTTATTTCGGAAAACCTAACCCAAACAAAAATGAACATTATGTCCTCGGTTTCGGTGGCAACGGAATCACCTTTAGCGTTATAGGAATGAACTCTATTTTAGATTCGATCAATAATAAAAAAAATCAGGATTTAGAGTACTATAGATTTGGACGTTGATTTTTTTAGCTTCTAAGTTACTAAGGTTCTAAGCCTCTAAGTTTTTTACTTAGCAGTTTAGCGACTCAGAACCTTAGTAACTTTTTTAAACTATCAACTCCATCTGAATATTGCAACGTTTATAAGGTGTTTTCAATCCATAAACTTTCTGGAAACCTAATTTATAATACAAGTTAATTGCAGGTTTCAGGATTGTATTGCTTTCCAGATATATTTTGCCTGCCCCTAGTTCTCTGGCGCTATTTACAATTGCCTGTCCGAGTAAAAAGCCAATATTTTTTCCCTGCGCTTTTGGCGAAACGGCCATTTTTGCCATTTCAAAATCATAATCTGAATCTTTCATTTTAATAAGTGCACAAACACCAACGGGTTCATTACGATATAAAGCCACAAAGATTTTACCTCCTTTATTTAAAATATATTCCTCTGGATTGTCTACGGCCTTATAATCCATTTCTTCCATTTCAAAATAAGTCGAAATCCATTCTACGTTTAATGCCCTGAAAGCCTCACGATATTGAGGTTCAAAATCTACTATTTGTACGTCCTGGCTTTCACGCTTTTTCTTTTCTTCATTTACCCTTTTAAACAAGCTTTTTTGCGCCAGTAAAAATTCCCATTCTTCGAGTGCTGCCCAAAGATTATGAGTAGATTGGGTTATTAAGCTGTCAACCGCTGCTTCAACATCTTTTAACTGCAACTTCAATTCCTTTGAAAATTCGATTCCCTGTGCTGTCAGTCCAACAATATTTCGACGTTTATCATTACTTTTTAAGCTTTCCTCAACTAACCCTGCAGCAATCATTTCCTGAACAATTTTACTAACAGAAGGTTGCGAATGGCCAATTTCATTTGCGATCTCTGTAATGGTTATTTCCCGTTCTTCTATCAATGTATAAAAAACCGGAAACCATTTTGGCATAAAATCCATGCCATAAGATTCATATATTTTAGCAGCATCATCAGTAATAATGGCTGTCATTAAACGTAAGCGGCTTCCTAAAGCCACTTTACCTACCTTATTAAAAAACTCCATATATAATCAATTACATAACTAGTTATGCAAATGTATGTATTTTTTTAGATACAAAGGTTCTAAGTGGCTAAGAATCTAAGTTTTTTTTCATATATCAAGATATATCAGATGAAAATGAGCTTCTTGGCCCTGATAGAAGTGTAAATCCTCTTGTGACGGTGTTCGGTACAAAAGATTGGAGCGGATAGCAGGAATAGCTTCTGAAGAAAATTAATAAATACAAAAAAAGACGCACTGAGGTACGTCTTTGTATAATGTTCGCAAGTAAAAAACTTAGCAACTCAGAACCTTAATAACTTAGCAGCTTTAATCAAGCTGTTATAGCCAACGGATTCAGATTAAATTTATATTCTTTTGGACTGCAATTGAATTTTTCCTTGAATATTTTTGAGAAATAACTTCTGCTGGTAAAACCTATGCAGTATACTATTTCGGAGATATTGAGGTCTGAAGTTCTGATTAGAATTTCGGCTTTTAGAACACGCATATGAGTAATATAATCGTTTACGGTTCTGTTGTGGATCATCTTGAAACCTTCCTGCAATTTGTTTGGCGATAAACCTGATTTTTTGCTTAAGGATTTAATGGTAAACGGTTCTTCAGGATTTGCTTTTATAGCTTCTGAAAGTTCTTTTATTTCTTCCATTTCGCGTAGGGTCAGGCAACTTGTATCTTTCGAAAAAGAGCTTACATCATCTGTATGTTGTTGAATTTCCATTGCCAGAATGATTCTTAAAATTCCTTCTTTCAAAAGATTTCTAACAATTCCGGTTTGGGTAATAGCATTTAATTGTTCGATTTTTTCAGCAATTTTTAAATTGTATGAACCTACATAAAAGAAATCCTGGGCAGCATTATTTTCGAAAAAAGTTTCTTTTACTTTTTGGTTTAAGGAATGCATTTGCTCCTGGGCAGAATGTTGGGTTCCTACAATAATTAAAGTAAATTTTGTCTTTTTATCTTTTTCAAAAAATAAAACATTATCCTGATTTTCTTTTGAAGTTACGATCGCGGTCTGAAAAGTTTTAAATGCTCTCTCTTCACCTGTAACACCAAAACTGTGTGATAGATTTCCTTTAGAACAATAAGCAAAATAAATCGGGGATGACTTCACATTAATGATATCCATTCGAACATCGACAGAAAAAGTCATATCAAATTGAACATATGAGATGTTATCATTAAAAGATGCCCCTATGATTGAACCTTTTGCAAAACTGTTACTCGTTTCAAGTGTATATTCATCTAAATCAAAAGTTACCTTTCCTCCAAAGTTGGTATGTAACTCTTCAAATATATTCTGAGTTTTTTCTGTATTTATAGTAACTATTTTCATTTTGCAGGGATTTAAAAATTCTACTTAATTTTATATAGATTTTTATATAAGCGAAGTCCGTTTTGTAGTACTGGATTTCTAAAAATCTACAGTCCAAAGTTCGGTTAGAAGCAGAGCAAAAATGTTATATAATTTTTCTAAATTGTTTTATAATTACTTCTGGATGTTGGGCCTAACCTATAATATTATTACCTTAACAGTACAAATACAATACAACCCGATGAAAAGTTTTTCTTTCTCCCCTATAGCTAATAATGATGCTAACATTTTGATTTTAGGTACGATGCCGGGAACAAAATCATTAGAACTCAACCAATATTATGGTCATAATCAGAATAATTTCTGGAAATTCATGTTTGCTATTTTTCAGGAAGATTTCTCAAATGATTATGAAACCAAAAAGGCACTTTTGCAAAAAAATAAAATTGCTTTGTGGGATGTCCTGCAATTTTGTGACAGAGTTGGAAGTTTAGACAGCGCTATAAAAAACGAAATAGCCAATGATTTTGAGACGTTTTTAAAACAGCATCCAAATATTAAATTCATATTATTTAACGGGCAAAAGGCGGCGGCTTTTTTCAGGAAATATGTTCATTTAGAAAAGTCATATCAACTTATTACTTTGCCCTCAACAAGTCCGGCAAATGCAGGGAAACCCTATCAGTCTAAATTAGAAGAATGGAAAATCATAAGTTCTTTATCCTAAATAATCTCCGGAACTAAGACATAGCAAATTAACAGGATAATCACGATTTCAATTTTGAGTTTCGTAATGAAAAAATGCTGCAAAATACTAATAGTTGAAATTTTATAACATTTTCGTTTTAAAATATAACAGGAATCTTACAAATCAAACTAATTTTACCAAAACAAATAAAGCCATAAAAAAGATGGAATGATGAAATTGAGGCTTTTTTTTAAATACAGATATTACTAAGAAAACTTGAAATAAGTTTTAATTATAAAGAGAACATTGGTTATGTTAGTTTATTTTTGAAAAAAAAGCTATTCTATTTTATAGGGTAGCTTTTGTTTTTGTATACCAAATCAAATCAGAAAATTATGAAAATTCAAACTTACTACAATCATATACGGTTTTACACCCCACATCATTTTGTTTATTATCCTGTTTTAACAATCTTTCTGGCAGCAAGTATCTACTTTGCTTTTACAACAGCCGATACATTAATCTGGTCGTTTATAAGTGTTGGTTTTATATTCTTGTTTTGCCTGGCTTTTATGTTACGCCAGCATTATGCGCTAATACTTCAAAACAGAATTGTACGATTAGAACTGCGTTATCGTTATTTTACCCTTACCGGAAAAAGACTGGAAGAATTCGAATACAAATTAACCGACGATCAGCTGTTTGGTTTGCGTTTTGCTCCGGACGATGAATTATTGCCGCTTATCGAAGATGCCCTTAAAAACAATCTAACCGGTGATGCAATAAAAAAAGCAATCGTACACTGGAAAGCCGATTATAACAGGGTTTAAAATTTTCAATATCAATTGCAATGACAAAAATTAATGCAGGTTTTATTTAGATAATTTCCTTTTATAATTAAATAAAATATAGATTAAAAAGCCAATCAGCCAGGCACCAAAAACAACGCCAAAAAAGATGCCAATAATCGACGGATGGAGATAGTTGGGTTCATAAAACAATCGCTCTAAAGCAGTGAATTTTTCCTCCAGAACCTTTCTGTCAAAGTTATTATTGATTCCGTTCAGGAGCTCATTATTATGATCTTTAAAATAGGCAACCTCTTTAGCAAGCTGTTTAGGAGTAATGGAACTTTCGACTTTATATTTTTTAAACAAAGTATCCAGTTTCTGGAAATTAGCGACCAGCGAATCCGGTTTGTACTTATAAATTAGCTTGTATCGCTTTACCGCAGCATCATACTGTTGTTTCTCAACCGGAATTCCTTTTACAGGTTTGTACAAAGAATTATTCTCTACAAATATGCAAATATCTACATCGTATTGTGGATCAACACCTCTGCCTTTATAGATAATTTCGGTACTGTCTTTTATGACATTCTTTTTAATGATTCGCTCCAGAAGTTCTTTTTTACCAAAACCAATACTATCCAAAATGGTATTCGTTGCAGCAGAAACTTTATCTAAATCTGTTGTCAGCATTTTCAGAGTATCAATACTATAATACTTATAATCAACACTATAATAGTTACCCGAAATCAAAGTACTGTCAACAACTTCGATAACCGGATAAGGTTTTGGATATAAAATATTAAGCGGATTAAATAATTTCTCTGAACTATAAGAGGTGTAATTATACAAAAACGGATTCAGTACATTCAGCAACGTTTTATCTTTATTGAATTTTGCCTCAGACAATTCCGATTTTAGTTTTGCATTCATACCAAAACTGTAACTTACAAAAAACGAAAAGCTAAAAAAAGAAACCAGCAGTAATAAACCGCCAATTTTAAGCAAATTGGCAAACGAATAATTACGTCTTGAATGGTTTTTCAGTAAAAAAATCAGAAAGAAAAGTAAAAACAATCCTGTTACAAAAAACTGCGAAATAGACACATCATCATAAAACTTAAACCTGTAAAACTCCGTATTAACGTAAATACTCCCTACTCCTTCAAACTTAAAATAGCCGTATAAAAAATAGCCCAAATGAATTAATAAGAGCACTACAAAAGACTTTACGAGATATTGCTTTAATTTTTTATCCATAATTTTTTTCAGGTTTTACTTTCAAATATAGAGAATCCATTTGAAATAGCAATTACAAGAGCAATAACAAAAAACAAAACCTTTAGCTTTTCGACGATAAAATTTAAACAAAATAAAGATTAAGCCGGGCGTGCCACTATCCCGATAAGCGGGCAAAATTACTTTGTGTACATACGCCCGCTTATCAGGATAGCGTCGGGCTATACGCGCTACTTCGGTAGCATGCTCCTATCCCTCACGCACAGTCGTTTTCAGGAGATGTTTTCGTAATAGACAAGATTGTATTACCTGATCTAAAACAAAAAAAAAGACGCACTACTGTGCGTCTCTGTGATAAAACCTTTGTCTGTATGAAGCTAAAACTTAAAAGCTAAAAAAAGACTTAGAACCTCAGTCACTAAGAATCTTATTTAGTAATTTCAAATCCTTCTTTTACAATCTCTTTCTCTACTTTATCAATAAGTTTATTCGTTTTACCGGTTAATCGTTCTTTTTTCCAATCTCCTTTTGCATAAATAAGCATGGTAACAATTGCCGTAATAACAGTCGAAATAGGGAAAGCCCACCAAATCCCTACTGCTTCAAGGGATGTATTGTGTGATAAAATATAAGCTAACGGAAATTGCAGAACCCATTGCGAAACCAGTGTTAAAATCATAGGAAGCGTTGTGTTTCCAACAGCCCTGAAAACGCCCAGCAAACACATTTGAAGTCCCAGAAATCCCCATGAAAGACATGTTATTCTTAAAAAAGTTGTTCCACCCGCAATGACCGAAGGTTCATTTGGTACGAAAAACGCAATTAGGTGTGGTGCAAAAGCATATGCAATTAATCCAATTCCGGTTAATAATCCGAAACCCAAATAAGCGCCTAATTTTGCTATTTTACCTGCACGAAGCATATTTCCGGCACCAATGTTTTGTCCTACCAGAGTGGCAATGGCCATAGAAAGCCCCAAAGCCGGAATCATGATCAGCTGAATCAGGTTAGAACCCGCTCCGTAAGAAGCCACGGTGGTTGTACCAAAATGTACAATCAAAAAAGTAATCGCTGTTAAGCCTATCGCACGCATCGATTGCTCGATCGAAGACGGAAAACCAATTTTAAAAGCCTTTTTAATATGTTTAAAATCCGGTTTAAAGTCTTTTAATTGCAAATGAATTCCATGTTTTCCTCTGAACAATATTGCAAATCCTATTATTATCGCCAGGCTCTGTGTTGATAAAGTTGCCAAAGCAGCGCCTTTTACGCCCATTGCAGGAATAAAATTCCAACCAAAAATAAACAACGGATCTAAAGCAAAATTCAGGATTACAGTACCCAGTACAATATAAACTGGCAAAGTAACACGGCCAACGCCACGCATCACCGACTGAAAAATCATAAAACTAAAACTGAAAACCAATCCAATAAAAGCAATTTGCATAAAGCCCAAAGCATCTTTATAAACCTCCGGGGTTACCTTTAACACCTGGAGGAAATATGGACTTAGAAAATATCCAATAATCGACAAACCGATGGAAACTGTAACCACCATAAGCAAAGTTTGTGCGGCAACATGATTCACCATTTCCTGTTGTCCGGCACCAAAATATTGTGCGATAAGTATTGATCCGGCAATGGCCAATCCGGTTCCTAAAGCAATCGTCAGGAAAATTACGGGCGTACTTACAGACACTGCCGCAACAGCATCTCCGCCCAATCGTCCAACCCAAAAAGCATCTACTAACTGATAAGCGGCTTGTAGCAAATTGGCAATCATAATAGGTACTGCCAATTTTAATAATGAAGAAAGTATCGGACCTTCTAATAATTCATTTTTGTTCATTTTGTATTTTTTGTTTTTTGTTTTATTTAGTTTTCTGTCAGGAATTACACAAATCTTCACGAATTAAATTATTACTTCTCTTTGTTGAAATTCGGGCTTATTTGGACAATTAAATTTATAGATTTTTTTTTTAAAGCGTATCCAGTTTATCTGCGTAACCTCTGATGGTTTCTAAAGCTTCGACTCTTTCTTCGGCCGAGAAAACGGCCAGAACCTCATCTTCTGCCTGTTTCATTAAAATCCGGATACTTTTTGCCATTTTAATTCCTTCATCTGTAAGACTTACAATATTTTTTCGTTTGTCGTCTTTGTCTTTCTCAACAGCAACCAGAGCTTTTTTTTCTAACGCATTTATACTTCTTAAAATAGACGATTTATCACGCATTGTAGTATCCGAAAGTTCTCTTTGCGAAAGATTCCTGCGTTGCAAAATCATAATTAACGGAAGCTGCTCTAACTGCAAGGTAATTCCGGCTTCGTTCATCAATGCATTTGTATGACGAAAAATAGTTCGTTTCATTCGATGAATCTGGAAGAAAAAGCTATCTGAAATCTCTTCTTTAAAAGCATTAAAATCTGTTTTTGATTTTTCCATGAAGCAAAATTACAAAAAAGAGTGACATGTCAACTAATTTTAACAATATAATAATTCTTACAAATAAAAACCAACATCAATATATTGTATCGCAAAATAAAATTGAAAGATTATTTTTACTAATTTAGTACACGTTTTTTAATAAATCTAAAAGAGAAGAAATCATGAAAAAATTATTCTGTTTTTTAATAACTTCAATGATCTGGATTTCAGGCAATTCTCAAAACACTACTGAAATAGCAGAAGAAAGTACCTTGACTATACCACAAATTAAGGCAGAAGCAATTCAGGATTATGACGCCACTGATTTGCCATGGCATGACAGACGTTTTAAAGTAACTGCGGGAGCTTTTTTTCCTATAAATAACACTCAGATTCAGGTTGGTACAAATGACGGAAGTAAGGGTACGGAAATAGATCTCGAAGACGATTTGGGTTTTTCAAAATCAAGTGCCTCTTTTATGGCAACATTTGACTGGCGTATTTCGAAAAGATCGAGACTGGGTTTTGAATATTTTGCCTTAGACCGAAGTTCTTCAAAAACCTTACAAAAAGATATTACGTTTGGTGAACATACGTATAGTATAAATACAAGTGTAACTGCCTTTTTTGATGTTCAGATTGCACGAATTGCGTATGGTTATGCTTTTTTATCCAAACCAAAGTATGAAGCTGGTTTATTAATTGGGGCTCACGTACTTTTTACAGATTTAGGCTTACGTGTTAACGCCAATCAGGCCAGTGCAGAATACAGGGATAGCTTTAATTTCACCGCTCCTTTACCGGATGTTGGGATCTGGGGCGAATTTGTATTAGGACAACGCTTTGGTTTATATGTAAATGCCAATTATCTTGCTTTGAAAATCGACAACATTGATGGCCGAATCGTGAGCTATAATTTATCCCTTTTATACAATGTTTACAAAAACTTTAGTCTTACTGCCGGATACACGGGATTGAATTTTAAAATAGATGCCGTAGAAAACAGGCTAAACGGATTTTTAAAATGGGGATATAACGGACCAACATTAGCCGCAGCATATACTTTTGGCGGTCATATTAAGTTTAATAAACATTAGAAAAGTTAAATTCCAATTTTTTAAATTCCAATGCTTTACATTACTTTTCATAAATGACAAGTTTGTTAAAATTTCTTGCGTTTTTTTATCAGGCAGAACAAAAAACAAGTAAAAAAATCCGATTTTATCCGCATTTTCATAAAGCGAATCAGTTTTATGTGTGTCTCTTTTTAGACAAAGTAATCGTAAAATAATCCCAATCCTGATAAAATAACAAACCCGATATCTTTTTCAGGATATCGGGTTTATTGCTCAACCTTAAACTTAACTCAAAATAAACTAACTTACTTATTTCACGATTGGAGTGAATTTTATAGCTGTTCCTCCGCCAGCTGCTAATTTAAGATCCAGTATGGTTTTACTGTCTACTGTTTGTCTTGAAATTGTTACCGGGTACGGATTCGTTTTATAGTTCGCTCCTGCTCCATCAGCATAAATCTCGGCTTCGAACTCTTTTCCTTTATCTAAAAATGATAAATCTACTTTAAGATTTCTGGCGTTGCTATTGGTTATAGATCCCAAATACCAGTTTTTATCTTCCCAGTCTTTACGGACAATTGTTGTATATTCTCCTATTTTAGAATCCAGCACTTTAGTATCTGACCAGGTACACGGAACATCTTTTATGAATTGAAATTCCGGCTTTCCAACATAATTTTCCGGTAAATCTGAAGCCATTTGCAACGGACTGAAAATAATGACATACAAGGCCAGTTGATTGGCCAAGGTAGTTTGTACTCTCGCCCCTGAAGGTGTCTTATAATCAAAATTGAAGTTACCGGGTGTATAATCAAAAGGTCCTGAAAGCATTCTGGTAAAAGGCAAAGTCGTTAAATGTTCCGGTGTGTTTCCGCCATCAACTGACCAGGCATTATATTCCTGTCCTCTTCCGCCCTCCTGCGACATAAAGTTGGGGTAGGTACGTTGTAATCCTGTTCCTTTTATGGGTTCATGATTGTCAATCATGATGTGGTATTTCGCCGCAGTTTCCATTACTTTTCTGTAATGGCGTGCTCCGTATTGGCTGTCGTGCCATTCTTTTTTATCCAGATATTTATTTACATACCCTGTTTTTACGGTATTTACACCCATTTTCTGGTACAGCTTAAAAGCATCTTCCAGCTGGCTTTCATAATGTTTTGTGGCTCCTGCAGTTTCGTGATGCCCAATTAAGCGGACATTTTTAATCGCCGCATATTTTGTAATTTCTTCTAAATTAAAATCGGGATAGGCTTTTACAAAACTAAATGAAGATCCGTCAGCCGTCCAGTCGCCGTCCCAGCCTTCGTTCCAGCCTTCCACCAGAACGCCGTCTAGATTGTTTTTCGCAGCAAAATCGATGTATTCTTTCGTATTCTTAGTTGTTGCACCGTGTTTTGGTCCTTGTCCCCAGGTAAATTTTTCTAAATGCATTCCCCACCAGATTCCAATATATTTAGAAGGTCTGATCCAGGAAAGGTCTTCAATTTTTGAAGGTTCGTTTAAATTCAGCATAATGGTAGAGGTGGCCACATCACCGGCTGTTTTTCCTACTACAATGGTTCTCCACGGCGTTTTAAAAGGGGTTTGGGCATATACTTTTACCCCATCTGCCCACGGTACTAATTCGCTTTTGTATTGTTTATCATTTGTTTTTAATAAAGTCATTGAAGCAAAATCAGTTAAATTGGCTTCGTGAATAGCTACAAATAATTTTTCTTTGGTTTCTAAAGTCGCCGGTGTATTGATAGTATCGGTCTTACTCACTGGTGTTTTGCGATAGGTACTTTCATAATAACTGTTTTCACGATGTACCGGAATCCACCAGACATCATTATCTGATTTAAAAGTAAATTGTGTAATCTCATTCAAAATTTTGACTTTATCTAAATGGGGCTGTTTTGGAAATTCATATCGAAACCCTACACCATCATCAAAAACCCTGAAAATAATATCTACCAGGCGTTCTTCTCCCTTTGACTCTTTCAAATGAACAATTAATTCGTTGTGATGATCTCTTACTTTTTTGAATTCTCCCCAAGGCTGATCCCAGGTTTCATCAGCTGATTTCTCTTCCGTGGAAACCACTTCAAAATTCTCGGTCATTTTTGGGATTCCCTGAAATTCAAATCCTAATAAAGAAGGTTCTATAACTGATTTTCCGTTTGATGTAAAACTGTATTGGGGCTGACCAGAAGCTGTTAATTCAAAAATTAATTCGGTATTTTTTCCGGGAGAATAGATTTTGTATGTTTTTTTAGTACTGCAGGCAAATATCAACATTGATGCTAAAGCGATTAGACAGTATCTATATTTTATGTTTTTCATTATTTAATTGTATTAATTACAACTCTTTATTTAATTTCGTTTAGTAACTGTTTTGCTTTTGCAGGTTGCATGGAAACAAAATAATTAAAAGCCTGGTCTAATTTTTTCTGGGCATCGGCATTGCCTTTCTTTTCTATTCGCAGATTATACATTTTACTGATATCAGGAAAAACAGTTTCGGTGTTTTTTACACCGGCAAATGCTTTTACTTTTTCGATGTATGTGTAACCAAATTCTACTGTTGGTTCGAACATTGTACCTTCTCCAAAGTCATTCCATGTAATCAACTGAAGGTAATTTACATTGGCATTTTTAGCCAGTGAAAGTGTCTCATCAAGAGTCGCTCCATTGTTGTGCTCTATAGTCCAGCCAATCGCAGCTCCGCCGCCACCTTCGGCATAAAAATCTTTAAAACCAGGATAAGCACTTCCTATTGCAACTGCCAGTTTTGGTTTTGTATTGGTATAAAAATTAGTAAGATAGGTACTGTTTTTATACACCCATGCGTATTCTCCGGAGGCATTGTCTCCTGCTTCTACAGATTGGTCCCAAAGGGTTAAAAAAGTAGGTTTTGTGGATAAAGTATTAAAAACGTTTGTCCACTCTGCCGGGGTTTGCAGCACAATTGGTCCAAAATTCAGCAAAAGGGGTTTTCCGTTTATTTTGATGTAATTTTTATCTCCAAAATAATTGGTTTGCATATAACCCAAGTCGGTTTTTGCAGCACTGGTTACTGAGATTGCTTTTCCTGCATCGACAACATTTTTTGTGACTCTGTCTTCGTAGACTATGGCATATTCTAATCCAACTTTATCCAGCATGGCGATAAGCTGTTCTGTATTTTCTTTTACCATTCGATAATCGTTGACATCAAAAGTGCCATACCAATCGATCAGGACTCCATCGATTCCCGAATATTTCATCAATAATAAATGATTTTCGATCACATTTTTATCGCCTGAATGATAAGGTCCAATCAGCGGATAAAAATATGACGCTATTTCCCTGCGATTGTTTGCGCCTGTGTTGTTCGGATTTTTGTTGGCCATTGTCCAGTGATATCCCCATTTTTTATCGGCACTACTTTCATTGGTTTCAAACCAGGGCATATAATGAACATAAATTTTGGTGCTGTTTGTTTTTTCAATCGCGACAGGTTCAACTGTTTCTTGCTCTGTAGGCTTATCTGAATTTTTATCATCGCTGCTACAACCCGCGACGACTAAAATATTCAGGATCCCAAAAAACAATAATGTGATAGATCTTTTCATATTGATGTACTATTTATTTTATGACTGGCTTGTGCCATTTTTTTTTGCCACAGATTAAAGGATTAGAAAAGATTTTTAATTTAAATCTCTATTTCTATAAGTTTAAGTATGTCAGCCTTCCACGACTAACCAACATGGAAGACTGACATTCAATAACCTAATACCCAGGATTCTGTACAAGGTTTTTATTTGTAGTTAAAACTGTGCTCGGAATTGGGAAAATAGCTCTGTATTTTTCCGTTGTTCCTTTTTCCCACCATGGCTGGAAGAATGTTCCAAAACGGATATTATCTGTTCTTCTTCTTCCTTCAAAAGTAAATTCCTTCAGCAATTCTTTATCAATAAAATTAAGATCGATTGTTGTTGGCATTTCTTCTCCGGCACGTGCTGTGATTTGTTGTACGAAAGGTTTCGCCAAATCTGCAGATCCTAAACGCACATAACATTCGGCTTGCATCATTAAAATTTCGGCATAACGAATCAAAACAAAATCATGATCACGTTCCCATTGTTCTCCGGCTTTCATTTCGTATTTTCCTAAACGCACTCCCTGATTTTCTTTAGCATCGGCAACACTTGTTACTTCTTCTGTATACGTAAGCGGTTCTCCGTTATCCATTACGATAACCTGACCTGTTGCTACATTGATCTGGTCACCGGCAACCATACATTTTCTTCTTTTATCTGTTGCGGCAAAAGCCGAATAAACTCCCGGTTGTGCACACATTCCGTTAGCACTCCACGGATAATCATTTCCTGAAGCCGAGATTGTCAGTTTATGTAAATAGTGACAAGACATTGAGTTCATATAATTACCAACTGTTCCTGCTTTTTGATCGTATGGAATTGCAAAAATAATTTCAGGTGACTTTTCATTTTGTGTCGCAAAATTGGCAAAGAAATCCGGCGCCAGGGTGTATCCTGTAACTTTCTGACACATGTTGATACAATCCTGCCAACGTGCTGTTCCTATAAAAGCTTCTGAGTTTAGATATAATCTTGCCAATAAAGAGTAGGCCACGTTTTTTGTCATTTTTGAATACACGACATTTGAATTTAAATTCGGAATGGCATCCAGCAATTCTTTCTCGACAAAATCATATACTTGTTTTCGGGTAGAATTTGATGGCAAAGACGTATCTTCAAAATTGACTACGATTGGCACGTTGCCAAATAAATCCAGAAGATTGTAGTAATAATAAGCCCTTAATGCTTTTAATTCTGCATAAATTGGTGCTTTTGCTGCATCGGTCAATGATGATTTATCTACCTGATAGATAATCGAATTGATTTTGGCAATTCCGGTGTAGTTATAACGCCAGGCCGAAAGTATCAAACGGTTGTCTGCTTTCCAAGTATGTTTTTGCGCATCCTGATATTGTCCTCCGTCGTACCAGTTGGTTCCTCTGGTTGGAATTGTTGCTTCATCTGAAACGGTTTCTTCTAAAAAGAATACATATTCAGAGGTTGGGTAATTATTCGAGATACCATCTGCAAATCCTCTTAACGAAGAATAAGCTCCACCAACTAATGCATCAACTTCTTTTGGGGTATTCCCAAAATTTCCATCCTCTACTTTATCATATAAATCCTCATTTAGATTGGTACATGATATCGTAAAAAGCATGCTCATTAATATTGCTGCTGTTATTTTGATTTTCATTTTTTATATTTTTGAGTTAACTGACTTAGTTATTTATCGTGAAATTTAGTCCAACAGAAATTGTTGTTGGTCGAGGATAATTATTGTATCTGTCAATTCCGGGAGCTGCTAATCCTGTTAAATCCATTACTCCGGTTTGGTTTATTCCGTCCTGTGCATTTAAGCCAATTTCAGGATCAACCCCTTTGTATTTTGTAAATACGGCAAGGTTTTCTCCCATAAGATATATTCTCAGCTTAGAACTTTTGAATTTTAATGGCAAAGTATATCCTACTGAAACCGTTTGAAGCCTGAAGAAAGAAGCATCTTCAATCCAGTAACTGGAGTATTTTGGTGCCGATGTAATACCGCTGTTCAGGAAACTATCCGGAACATTAAAGGTTGGTAATCTGTTAGGATCGTTCAACATCATATTTGTTGCGTTTAATGCTTTTTGACCAAACATTCCGTATCCTGAAATACCAAGATCAAAGTCTCCGTACGTAAAATTCATTCCAACACCCAAAGTCAGATCCGGCTGTACATTTCCTAAGTCCCTTTTATCAGCATCTACTAAAACATTGTCCAATACTTTTTCACCAGCGGCGTTGTAATATAACATTTTACCATCGGCGCCAAGCCCCGCACTTTCATATCCCCAGAAAGTTCCAACCGGATAACCTTCGGCAATAATTTGAGAATATTGTCCTGACATACCCGCTAAACCATGAAGGGATCCGCTGTAAATAACATCTGTTTTGTAGGTAGGATTTGATAATTTTTCGATTTTTTGAATGTTATGTCCTAAAGTTAAATTAGCATTCCAGGAGAATTTATCTCCTTTTACGATATCGGCATTTAAAGTAAGTTCTACTCCTTTGTTGGACATTTGACCAACGTTTGCTAACATGGTTCCTACTAAATAAGGAGGCTGTGGCACTTCGTAAGTATACAATAAATCATCTGTGTTTTTAGAATAGTATTCGAATGAACCTGTAATTCTGTTGAACAGACTAAAGTCTACACCAATGTTTAATTGTTTTGTTGATTCCCATTTTAAATCCGGATTCGGGTTTTGTTTAGGAGAATAAGCCAGACTCCAGGTTCCTGTAGTTGGATCGTAGTAACTGTCATTTCCAACTCCTAAGATCGAAAGCGATTTATACTCTCCAATTCCGTCCTGATTACCTGTAACTCCGTACCCTACCCTAACTTTAAGATTGTCTAACCAGCCTTTTGTGGAACTCATAAATTCTTCGCTTGAAATTTTCCAGGCTGCTGATGCTGAAGGAAAAGTTCCCCATTTGTTATTTTCCCCAAAACGGCTTGAACCATCTCTTCTTACTGTACCGGTTAGCAAATATTTACCATCATAAGAATAATTGGCACGGGCATAAAACGAAACCAAATTTGATTTTCCTTTATAAGAATACACATCGCCCAAACGATAATTGTACCCTGCACCCAGATTGTTATAACTAAAAGCATCGGTTACGAAACCACTACGTTGTGCACCAAAACCTTCGTAAATATTTTCCAGATAAGAATATCCGGCAAGGGCTCCAATGGTATGTTTATCAATTACTTTATTATAATTTACATAAAGCTCGCCTTGTGCATTTGCATATTCTGCATATGTTTTCTGAGCATAACCATTTTCAGTAATTCCTTCCATAACCGCATAACTTGGTTTGTAAGTGCTTCCTTTTACTGCATTATGTTCATATGAAATATTCGCTACGGCAAGAAAATCTTTAGCAAACTTAACTTCAGTTTTAAAGTATCCTAACAATCTGTGTCTTTCGTTATCAACTGTTCTGTTGGTTAAAATTTCAACCGGATTTTCGTAAAGAGTTCCTGAAACAGACGAGAATTTTCCATTTGAATCATATACCGGAATGGTTGGATTTAAATTATAAGAGCGTTCAAAAATTCTGTAATCTAAAGGATGCCATTTGTCAACATTGGCAAATAAGCCCATATCAAATTTCACTTCTTTATTATCTCCAAGATATTGATAAGCGTTAATGTTTCCGCTTAATCTCTCTAAACCTGTCGATTTTATAACGCCTTCATTGTTCAGGTAAGAAAGTGAAGTTCTAAAACCGCCATCTGTTTTTCCTGAATTGATACTTAAAGTATGCGATTGCGAAATAGCGGTTTGTTGTAATGCTTTTTGCCAGTTTGTATTTCCGCCATAATCAACAGCATCACTATTTCCTGTCGAACGCACGTAATTTCTCCATTGATTTGCTGATAAAAGATCTAAATTATCTGCCACATAACCTACGCTTGATAATCCGCTGTAGGTAACAGAAACTCCTTTTGTACCTGATTTTGTTGTAATGATAATTACTCCGTTTGCTCCTCTTGATCCGTATATGGCTGTAGCGGAAGCATCTTTTAGAACGTCTACAGATTTAATATCAGATGGCTGAACGATATTAATATCTACTCCTGCAATACCATCAACCACAATTAGCGGGCTGTTGCTTGCCGTTAAGGATGTTCCTCCACGCAAACGTATTGTAGACCCTGCTGCCGGATCTCCTGATGGACGAATGATGTTTAATCCTGCTACTTTTCCCTGTAAAACCTGTTCTGTAGAAGAAATTGTCCCTTTTACTAAATCATCTGCTTTTACACTCGAAATGGCTCCGGTTAAATCTGATTTCTTTTGCGTTCCGTATCCAACAGAAACTACCTGAACCTCAGCAAGCATATAACCGTCATTTTGTAAACGAACGTCTATGTTTGGTTTAGTTGTTGCGGTAATCTGAACCTTTTGAGTAGTTGATCCGATAAATGAAACTTCGATAGCACCTCCTACGGCTACCGTTAAGGCAAATTTTCCGTCAAAATCTGTAGTAGTTGCATTTCTGGTTCCTACCTCAAGAACTGTAGCTCCCGGCAATACACTTCCTGTATTGTCATAAACGGTACCTGATACCTGCTTTTTTTCCTGAGCAAACATTCCTGCCGAAAGAAAAAGCATGAAAATCATGAATACCACATTTTTAGTAGTCCACATTTGATGCAGGACTATTTTTTTATTTTTACTATTCATATGTAGTTATTTATTGTTTTTTATCGGTCATATGTAATTCGCATATCCATTATTAGCTATTATGACCAATTTTGGGGTTATGCTCATTTCATTAGAATTGATGTTTTAATTTGATAGCGCCTTATTTGTCTAAAGTTTTAAGAGGAATCGTGGTATCCGCAATTGTTTTGTCTTTATTGTCTTTTACCAAAACATGAATTTCATTTAAATTCGGGACATCTTTAAGCTCAGTAACCAGGTTGACAAATCCTTTTATCTCAGCCGTTCCTCCGGTAAATTCACCAGAGATTACTTTGCTTCCGGCTGTAATTGTGTAGATCAGTTTGTTTACTCCGGATTCATTATTTTTTCTTGACATACCAAGAAAATCTTTCTGACTGATTTGTAATGGAAAAAACCCAAAAACCGGCGGTGGCGGCGGTATATAAGCTCCTGCATATAAAACCTGATCCGGGGTTGTTCCTGCCCAGTCGTCTTTTACCATCAGGAAAACTAAATTTTTCATCTCGTAACCATCCGGGGCATTGTAATATTCTTTTGGAACCAAATCCATTTTATAAAAACCGTTTCCTAAATCTTTCAATTTTGTTTTGGCTACAATTTCCGGCAACCATGACTGGTATTCTTGTTTAAGATCCCAATCGTTTAGTCCGCTATGTATATGAACGCTTGTAGCACCTGCAAATCCGGGAGCTAAATTGGCATTAAACAAAATACTTACTCCTTTATCAATTGTTGGTTTGGTCGGATAAGCTCTGATTAGCTCATTAGCCGTGTAAAATGAGGAAAAATCAGTGTATGGCATGTTCGCCACTTCACTTTGTTTTGTTCCGGTTTTGTTTTTTATACGAAGCCAGAATCCGGCACTTGCAGCAATTTCAGCCGGAGTTTTAGAAAAATAATCCGTTGGAGTTAAAGTCATACTCCAGATTTTGTCTTTTACGTGAGTAAGTTTGGCAAAATCAGATGAGTTTGCCCAATTTCCCGCATCCGGTTCTGATGGTGACCAGATCCAGAGATATAAATCTTCATTCTCAGCAAATGTAGTTGCCGAAAGATCAAAAAACCACGTCACTTTTTCATCATATTTGTATACTACAGGAAATGATGACATACTTCCCACAGCTCCTACAGTTTCTTGTGCCTGCATAAAATTAGGAGCCATAAAAAGGGCAAGTAAGATTGTATATATAAATTTTTTCATATTACTTTTTAATTAATAGCCGTTAATTTAAATACGTAAGACACAAATACTGTCCCTCCGGAAGTACGCGATAACTGAATCTCCATTTCTCCGTTTTTCCCCGGAACCGATGTTAATCTTAGTTCATCTGTTTTCTGAGTTTTTTGTGCATCACTATACAAGTAAATTTTAATAGCATTGCCCGGGTTTGTTGGCTGAAAATCTGAGCTTAATCGCCAATATCCTTTTGGGGCAAATAAAGGAGGAACATTACCCGTAACTTCATAACTTGTTGGATTGTTCTTTTCATCTACGCTAAATTTGATTTTAAAATCTTCGTAGTTAAAATAGGTACTCAAGTTTTCTTCGCTAGGCTCGATCTTATTTGCCTTCGCAAAATCATCGACCATTTTTAAATTTGTTAATCCCCAGTTTCCATTTACTTTTTCATAAATGGTAATCGGATCAACGTAGCTTCCGTCTTCTGTATTATCGCAGGAAATCGCAAATAAACACATCATAACAGCTAACCAGTAAATACTTTTACATCTCATAAATTTTGGTTTTTGTTAGTTTTTTATCCCTCTAAAAGGACAGCACGAAACTAGATCTTAAATAAATCTTAAAAAATAAATCTTTGAAAAATCAAGATAAAATCCGAACATTTTTAAAACTAAAAACCTGTAAATCAAAATTTTACAATATTTTTCTAAAACCAAAAATCAAGACATTGTTGAGATAAAAAACGCAAATAAATAATGGTAAAAATGACAATATCCAAAATAAAGCATATTATTTTTTCACTATATATATATTTAATTGCTTTTTATTGTATAATTGCAAGTTATTAGATTACTTTTAACATTTCGAAACCACTTTCACACCATAATCCCGCTTTCTTTATACATATTCAGAAGAAGCTTCCCGATTTTTAAAAGTCGCTAATCATCAGCTCTTAAATTAATTTTGAATAAAAAAACGAATTAACTCACACAAAACTTTAATCTTTTTTCTACCCTAAACCAAATCAAAACATGCGAAGAATAGTAATTCTATATTTTTTCATTGCAGGTTTTTCTCTAGCTGCGAAAGAGACAAATCCTGTTCTAGAAGAATTAGATAAAGTGCTCCTTAAAAAGGATATTTACTTAAAACAGAAATACCATAAAATAGAAGCTCTAAAAAAGAATGTATCAAAATTTACTTTAAGCCAGAACAACGAAGAACTTTATGACAATTACATGAAGTTGTTTGATGAATACAAATCTTTTAAATACGACTCTGCTTATTATTATTTAGAACAGGCTAAAATCAAAGCAATTGTTTTAAAAAAACCCGAATATCTATCCAGAAGCCGCATTAAGGAAGGTTTTGTACTGCTTTCGTCCGGACTTTTTAAAGAAGCTATTGATACTTTGAATGTTATTGATGACCAAAAGCTTGATCTCAAAAACAAATTCGAATTTTATTCTATAAAAGCCCGTGCTTATTATGATTTAGCCGATTATAACAAAGACCAGCGTTTTAATATCCATTATGTACAACAAGGAAATCATTTTCTAAAAAAGGCTTTAGAATTGATAGGAACCAATACCAACGAATATTGGGCAGCAGAAAGCTTAAAGCGTCTTAAGCAGCAGGATTGGCGTGGTGCCGAATTTGCCTTTAGTTACTGGATTAACAATTACCAATTACCACCGGATTATTACGGAATTGCAACTTCGAGCCTCGGTTATATTTATTCTGAAAGAGGCTATACCAAAAAAGCAATTCAATATCTTGCTCTTGCGGCTATTGCCGATGTTAAAAATGCGACAAAGGAAACTGTGGCACTTCGAAATTTAGCCAATGAACTCTTTAAAATGGGCTATTTGGACAAAGCCAATGAGTATATAAACATTGCCATGGATGATGCGACTTTTTACAATGCCAGACATCGTAAAATTGAAATTTCGTCGATCCTGCCTATTATAGAAAAAGCGCAGCTAAACAATGTAAAAGACAAAAACGACAAACTGGAGAGAATCATTATTTTACTCACAATTCTGACCCTGATTATCATTTTGTTTTCGATTATCATTTTTAAGCAATTAAAGGAGAGAAACAAAGCCAGAAAGATAATGGCTTCATCCTATGCCCAGCTTCAGGAAATGAATATTAGTTTAAGCGAGGCCAATGCGATTAAGGAAGAATATATTACGTATTTTATCAAGGCAACTTCAGCATTTATTAATAAAATAGATCATATCCAGAAAAGTACACTGCATAAGATTATTACCAAAAAAACAGATGAAGTTATTGCGAGTTTAAAACGCTATAATGTCAAAGAAGAACGCGAAAATCTCTTTCACCAATTCGATGAAATCTTCCTGAAGTTATTCCCTACTTTCGTGACGGATTTTAATCATTTATTTCCAAATGACCATAAATGTGTCGTTAAAAAAGGAGAACTTTTAAATACAGAACTCCGCATTTTTGCTTTGTATCGGTTAGGGATTCAGGACAGCAGTCAAATGGCTGAATTTCTGGAACTTTCCGTTGCTACGATTTATACGTATAAAACCAGAATTAAAAGCAAATCTGACTTTAAAGATACTTTTGAAGAGAAGATTATGGCGATTAAAACGATTTAAAAAAGGGTTTAGCCACAGATTTAAAAAATTTAAATAGCTGTGTATATTTTTTTGCCACGAATTCCAACAATTTTCTCCAATTTTCTCCAATTTTTATGCTCTAAATTAATAAAAAAGAATTCGTGAAAATTCGTGGCAAAATTTTTAATAAACAATCTAATATGAAAATCTTTTAATCCTTTTAATCTGTGGCAAAAAATCATTCCGAAGGCTCTAACTGAAGGATCACATTCTGATATCTCGTACTTAATGAAAATAACTGCTCGGCAAAAATCATAATGGCAAGCGGAACAAAGAAAAAGGAAATTAGATTTTCTTCGTATAAAAAATAAGTGGTTACCATAAAAATTCGTGCATACTCAAGATAGTACATCCATTTTCGCTGTTCTAATAAAGCACCGCAATTAACTAAGGTTATCAGAATAACCGAAAGGACAAAAACTTTATCAACACCATTTAAAAATTCAAAATAATAGGTAAAAACGGTTAAAAATAAAGTACAGAATCCTAATTGAACGTAGAGGTAATTTTTAAATCGAAGTCTTTGATGCGGATTGGCTTTATCCTGCAGGAATCGTTTTTCTAAGATTGGGCGAATATCCTGATCCATATGGGCAGGACTTCCAAAAACAGCTTTGCATTTGGCGCCAAAACCTTCAGAACGTTTCCATAATTCGTAAATCTCAAAATAGTAATGAAAGTGCTGCCACAAAAAGCTGTAACTTTTTAGCGGATGTGTTAATCCATATTTTGGTTTTTCTTCTTCTTCCTGAAAAGTCCCAAAAAGACGATCCCAAAAAGTGAACATATCACCATAATTCTTATCTAAATATTTTTCGTCAGAAGCATGATGAACGCCATGAACAGAAGGGGTTACAAAAACATACTCGAGCCATTTTATCCGGCCAATAAGCTGGGTATGTGTAAAAAAGGAATAGGCTCCATGAACAATCAGCATGGTGATTACCATTGACGGATGAAACCCTGCAAACGGCAGCACGCACCAAAAACCAGTTCTGACTATGGCCTGAAAAGTTGTAATTCTGGCTGCAGCGGTAAAATTAAATTCTTCGCTATGGTGATGTACAATATGGGCTGCCCAGAAAAAATTGACTTCATGACCTAGTCTGTGGTACCAATACCAAACAAAATCGGTAGCAAGAATCAAGGCAAACCAGACAAAAACATTACTCGGAATATCCAGGATCCTGTAATTGTCATAAATCAAATAATACAATTGGTAGAAACTTGCGGCTATAAATAAATTGATCAATCGCTCTGCAATACCAATACTAATATTCGAAACTGAACTTTCATAATTAAAAATTTCTGGTTTCTTTTTACGCTGGGCTAATTTGTACTCTAAAAATAAGAATAGAAAGAAAGCCGGCATTGCAAAAGCTAGAAAATTAATATGTTTCATTTTAAAAATTACTTTTGATTTATAAAAAACTCAAATACATTTTACTATAATCTTAAAACAAAGATATTTTCATCGATTAATACCTTCTCTTTTGAAAATAATATTAATCAATGAAAACAGTCTTTATATTCTAAAACCTGATTTTTAATTCTGCTTAAACTTTGGGCTGTCCAATGCAACTTCTTTTACAGATTGCGTGTCGGCTACTTTTTGTAAAGCAATAATATATGCAGCAATACGCGGCGTTACGTTGTGTTTTGCTGCAACTCTAAAAACAGTTTCAAAACCTTTTTCTAAAATATCCTCCAAACGGGTATTAATCTGGTGAATTCTCCAGGACTCCAAAAGTGAATTTTGAAGCCACTCAAAATAAGAAACCGTAACGCCTCCCGCATTGGCTAAAATATCAGGAACTACTAAGACATTATTATTGTGTAATATTTGATCCGCATCAGAAGAAACTGGCCCGTTTGCACCTTCGACAATAATTCTGGCACGAATATCATTAGCATTTTTTTGCGTGATAACATCTTCTTTAGCCGCTGGAATCAATACATCAACATCTAGCAACAATAAATCTTCATGTTTGATTGCAACTGAATTTGGATACCCTTTAATACTTTTATTATTCAGGTTGTAATACAAGATTAATTCCGGAATATTTAATCCTTCCGGATTATAAAAAGCTTCAGAAACATCACTCACAGCAACAACTTTTAATCCTTTTTCAAACAAGAATAAAGCCGAATGTAATCCTACATTCCCAAAGCCCTGAATGGCAACAGTAGATCTTGCAGGTCTTAGTTTTAGTTTGTGAAGTGCCAGTAAAGTAATAATACTTACCCCTCTTCCGGTTGCTTCTACCCTGCCTAAAGAACCTCCTGAATGCAAATGTTTTCCGGTTACCACAGCATGAATTGTTTTGCCATGAACCAGTGAAAATTCATCCATTAACCAGCCCATTTCATCCGGTCCTGTTCCCATGTCCGGAGCCGGAACATCTTTTTCAGGTCCAAAAATATCAGCTAAAGCTTTAGTATATGCTCTTGTAATTTTTTCTAATTCTGTTTTAGAAAGTGTTCTCGGATCACAAATGATTCCGCCTTTTGCTCCTCCAAACGGAATTCCTGTTACCGCAGATTTCCAGGTCATCCAGGCTGCAAGGGCTTTTACCTCATCAAGATTTACGGCATTATCATAACGAATTCCTCCTTTTGATGGTCCTAAAGCCGTATTGTGAATCACGCGATATCCTTCAAAATTCTGTTCTGTACCATTATCCAGCGTAATAGAGAAATTAACAACAATCTGTTTTTCCGGTCGTTGTAGTTTCTGCCTGATTGATTCGTCTAAATTTAGAATATCGGCAGCGATATTAAAGCGATCAATCATAGATTGAAAGGGATTCTGTTTTATTACTTGTGTACTCATGATCTGTATCTTTTTAAATTTGGGTTATTTAGTTTTGTTATTTCTGTTAAAAGCTCATATGTGATGTTACAAAGAGCCTTATTATTTTTATAAATAATTGCTACAGCTGCAACATGGAATTTTCATCAGGCAGCATTGCATCATAATATTTGTATTTCTGTTTGATCTCATTTCAATATTTTTTTTACTATTTCTAAAAAAAGCCTTTCATGGTGCATGAAAGGCTAAAAAAAAAATAACTAACAAGTACTTTCTCTATTAACGCCATCTCATCGCATAGTTTGACATGCAACACATCGTGAAGCTGCACATAAACGGGATGATATATAGGACATAGTTTTTCATTGTTATGGCAAATTTATAAATTAAATTTATAAATTCTATAGAATTAGTCGAGTTTATTTCAAATATTATAAAAACAGCTACAAAAGAACCTGTAAACTAACATTTTAAGACATAAAAAAATTATTTAAATTGTGAAATAACAATCAAAATAATAGAGATTAAGGCCAAGAAGATTCCGATAAAATTTATTTTAGATAATTTTTCTTTGAAAAAAAGCAACCCAACAAGGCTTCCTAAAATGATAACTCCCATGTTCATTCCGGCAAAAACGGTAGAAGGATTTTCGGCGAATGCCTTATGTGCTTTCAAATAAAATAAAATATTTCCGAAGTTAAAAATACCAACCAATACCCCAAAAAGGATGTTTTTAACCTCTAATTTTACTCTTTTAATCGCGATTTCATAAATAGAAATTAAAACTGCTACAGCAAAAGCAATACAAAAAACAACAAATAAAGAAGCGGGATAAGGTAAAGTGGTATAAAGTGCTATTTGTTTAAAAAGGATATCAATAACTCCAAAACCAATTAAAACAGCAGCCGGAAAAAACCATTTGTTCTGTGTATTTTCAGATTGTTTTCTAAGAATAAACAACAGCGCCAAAAAACCAATTGCAAGTCCGACAACTTTATAAGTATTAAATTCCTCCTTAAAAATAAACCAGGCCGCGAGTATAGGGATAAATAATGATAAGCGCTGGGCCGCATCCGTCTTCACAATTCCCATATGTTTTATAGAAGCTACCAGAGAAAGAAACACAAAAGGCAACAAAACCCCAATAGCAATATAAATATTCCACGGTGCGTTTGAACCAATTTCTGCCAGATTTAGACTAAAAGTAAAGTAACAAAGCGCTAAAGCAACCACATAATTAAAAGCTATAATCTGAACTGGGTTGCCACTGTATTTTCGGGTTATTTTAAAAATCACACCAACAATTACACTACAAAGAATACTTAAAACAAGAAACAGCATAGGATTAAATTTTGAGCACAAAAATAGTACTTAAACTCCTCTTGTTTTATTTTTTTTACTGCAAAGTGCGCAAAGTTTTTTTAATTAAGGAGTTTTAATAAAACGCAAAGTTCGCAACGCTTTTTGCTTAACCTGTTTTGTAAACTTTGCTATAAAATTTCCATTTTTTACGTCTTCAAAAAAATTAATCGCTCTTTAACCATCCAGTAATACTCATTCTTGTGTTTTGGGTAATAAGGACTTCATGAACCAGTTCGTTGCTTTTAAAGAAAACTGTTTTTCCCTGAGTAGGCGAAATTTTTTGATTGTTATTTTCCTGATGAATCATTAATTCCCCGCCATCACTTTCCTGCCAATTGCTGTTAAGATAGCTGATCATGGAGTATTTTCGACTTGGGTTATTTTTAAACTGATCTAAATGCCTGAGATAAAAATCTCCGGTTTCATATAAAGAATAATGAAATTCATAGCCGGTAATTCCGGTATAACAGCTTTCATTCAGATACAAAATAAAAGCTTCAATTTTATCAAAAAATTCATTTTCGAAAACATTGTTGTGCTTTTTATCCAACCAGTATATAGAATCACTACGTATAGCGCCATCGTAAGATAGTTTCTCTGAATTGCCAATTCTGGCTGCCAGCAGCAAGCTTTTCTCATTTAAATCGATTAAGTTTTGCTTTAAATGATTGGCAAGTTCAGGACTTAAAAAATGTTCTGATATACCAACTTTGTTTTCAATATAACTCGCAATCAGATCTTCGAAACCATTTTCCATTTTTGTTAGGGAAAACTGTAAATACAGCCAACGGAGCAAGGTAGAGGAAATAAAAATGGTAATAGGCTTTTTAGAAATAATAAACCTAACTGGTTTTATACAAGTCAGTTTACTGCTACAATTAACTCCTTTAACCGCAAAAATAAACCCGACAGGTTTTAAAAACCTGTCGGGTTTGACTATGAAAACATTTGATTTACAATTTACTAATATAACTTCCGTACATATCTTTAAACTGATGTCCTTGTGCAAAACGATCTTTGCTTAACTTTTTATATTCTACCAATCCCCATAAAATAAATTCTTTCATGAAATACTGGTCTTTTTTATCCAATTGTGGCTGGTATTTCTTTAATAAAGTATCTAAAGGCGTTACTTCATCTAAAATAGCCTGATATTCCTTATCTGAGGCATCATCTAATAATTCAAATCCGCTTTCGGCAAAAAACCATTCAATCAAATCTGAATATGGTGTTTTTTCTCCGGGCTTTTCTAATTTTTCGATCTTAGGCAAAAGTGTTGGAAATAAAGTTCGAATCGCCGATCCAATTAAATTTTGTGCCACTGCCGCAGCTCCCTCCTGTTCTCCTTCATACACCAATTCTACTTTTCCGGTAATGGCAGGAATAATTCCAATGAAATCAGATAAACGTAAAGTAGTTTTATCGATTCCTGCTTTCAAAGCACGACGTTCAGCGGTACTCATTAAATTCTCGAAAGCGGTAATACTCATTCTGGCACTTACACCACTTTTGTTGTCAATGTATTCGCTATCACGAGCTTCAAAACTTATTTGCTCTAAGATATCTTTGGCTAAACTTGGTACGTGAACCAGTTTATGTTGTGTTTCGTCCAGCTTCGCTTCCTGTTCTGTAATGGTTCTGGCAATCGCAACACTTTCAGGGTAATGCGTTAAAATCTGAGAACCAATTCTATCTTTCAAAGGTGTTACAATACTTCCCCGATTCGTGTAATCTTCCGGATTGGCTGTAAATATAAATTGCATGTCAAGCGGCATTCTCAGCTTAAATCCACGAATTTGAATATCGCCTTCCTGCAAAATATTGAACAAAGCTACCTGAATTCTCGCTTGCAAATCCGGTAATTCGTTGATGACAAAAATACAACGATTCGCTCTTGGAATCATTCCAAAATGAATTACGCGATCATCTGCATATGATAATTTAAGATTGGCCGCTTTTATTGGATCAACATCTCCAATTAAATCGGCTACTGTAACATCCGGAGTTGCTAACTTCTCGAAGAAACGTTCGTTTCTATGCAACCACGATATTGGGGTTTCATCTCCTTTTTCATCAATTAAATCTTTAGCAAAACGCGAAATCGGATTCAACGGATCGTCATTGATTTCAGACCCCGTTACAAACGGAATGTATTCGTCTAATAATTCGACCATTTTACGCGCCAAACGTGTTTTTGCCTGGCCACGTAATCCTAATAAATTGATGTTGTGACGAGATAAAATCGCACGCTCCAATTCCGGAATTACGGTATTTTCGAAACCGTGAACACCTTCAAAAACCGGTTTTCCGGATTTGATTTTCTCGCGTAGATTATTTCGCAATTCGTCTTTGATACTTAAACTTTTATATCCTGAGGCTTTTAACTGACCTAATGTGTTTATGTTTTCTATTTTCATATTATTTATTTAAAAATTGAATGATTTAAAGATTTAAAAATTCAATTGATATTTGATTATTTTTTATTCGGGAAGCATCCTGAACAAAAGAACGGTAGAAACCTTTGAACCTTTGTCAGTATGGAGCTTTCAACCTAATTAACGAACCCTCTTCTTCCTATTCGTTTCATAATCTTCAAAAATCATTTCGCCTAAACCTTTTAGTCCGGTATAAAATGCTTTTCCCTGATTGGCTTCGGTAAAATGATTGACAAAACGCTGCAAATACGGATCGTTTGCAATCATAAATGTCGTAATAGGGATATGTAATTTTCTGGCTTGTTGTGCCTGTGTGTAACATTTATCTACAATATATTCGTCGAGTCCGTTACTGTTCATATAATAGGAACCATCACGTTCGCGCACGCAACTTGGTTTTCCGTCGGTAATCATGAAAATCTGTTTGTTGGTATTTCGCTTTCTGCGCAAAATATCCATCGCCAACTGCAAACCTGCAACGGTATTGGTGTGATACGGCCCCACCTGTAAATACGGTAAATCCTTGATTGGAATAGTCCAGGCATCGTTTCCAAAAACCAGAATATCCAATGTATCTTTTGGATAGCGTGTGGTAATTAATTCGGCCAGAGCCATGGCCACTTTTTTAGCTGGTGTGATTCTGTCTTCACCATATAAAATCATACTGTGACTGATGTCGATCATCAAAACCGTACTCATTTGGGCTTTGTACTGGGTTTCTTCTACCACCAAATCATTTTCGGTCAGCATAAAACTTTCTACACCATTGTTGATTTGGGCATTTCTTAAACTTTCGGTTAGCGAAATACGCTCTAAACCATCTCCAAAATTAAATTCGCGGAATTCTCCGGTATGTTCATCGCCATTTCCGGCATGCTTGGTTTTATGATTTCCTGTTCCGGAACGTTTTAAATTCCCGAAAATTTGATCTAAGGCTTGTTGCCGAATGGCGCGTTCTGTTTTAGCAGTGATTCCAAAACCGCCTGTTCCATCCTCTTTAACCTCGTCTTTTATGTAACCTTTCTTTTTTAAATCTTCGATAAAATCATCGATTGTGTAGTTTTCGTCGGTCAGTTTATATTCTTTGTCCAACTCCCGAAGCCAGTCTATAGCTTCATCAAAATCCCCCGAAGTGTGGGTGATTAGCTCTTTGAAAATACCAAAAAGTTTTTCAAACGGAGACTGAAATGGGGCTTCGTACGTCTTAAAATAAAAACCTTTTTTAAATTCGTTTTTCATAATTCTAAAATTACGCTATTTTAGAATTATGAAAAAAGAAACGTTTATTAATTTTTAGTTAAAGTATTTCAATAAAATTAGCCAAAATTGGCAAGAAGTCTACTAATTATTCAAACTTCCCATCAACATAATACCAGACATTATTTTCGAATCTGAAGGTCGAAAATTCATAATGTGCCTGAGGCTGATGGTTGGAATCCAGAAAATAAGCTTTAAATTCGACTGTATTTTCAGTGAAACTCAAAATCTCCAGTTTTTGCCATTTATTACTTGTTGACCACTTCAAAATTTCTGTTTTTGAATAATATTTTCTCTCAGAAATAGAAGTAGTTTCTAAAAGATAATCAGCATTATGAGTTGCATATGCCGAATATCTGGAACGCATTAAAGCCAAAGCTGTTGGTGCTTTTTGATTGTTTTCAAGATACAATCCGCAACAATCTTTAAATAATAAACCGGTATCGCAAAAGCATTTATTCTCCATCAACCTGCTCTTCGCCGTTAATTTTTACGTGCAATTGATTCAATAAAACCTGATATCTGCTGATTTCTCTTAAATCTTCATCCTCTTCTGCATGATCCAGCATTTCGTCTAAAGTTTCATTTACTTCAAGCAATTTGTTATTGGCTTCTCTATTATTTTTTGCAGCAATTAGGTCAATAATCTCCTGCACACTTACTTTTAAATCTTCGAATTTCATATCTATAATATTGTTTTTTTTGTTTCAGGTTTCAAGTTTCAGGTTGAAATGAGAATTTACCGCAAAGTGCGCAAAGTTTTTTTCTAATATCTAAGGTTTTATAAAAAACACAAAGTTCGCAAAGCCTGATCAATACAAAGCTTTGTGAACTTTATATTTTCCATATATAATCAAATAATAAATTCTTAGCGAACTTTGCGGTAAATTTCAAGTTTAAAGTTACTCGGTTCGAAAACCTGAAACTAAAAAAACTTGAAACCTGAAACTTTTTTAATTCTCTTCTTTTTTATCTTCGTTGAACTTCTTGATAATTTCTTTTAGCTTTTCTTTACGTGCAATCTCAGCCTGTTTTACTTTGTTTTGGGCTTTGTGCAATTTGTCGTTGTGCTTTTTGATATTCCTTTCGTTGTTGCGTCCCATTATATTTCTCTTTTAATTTCTTCTAAAGTTTTCCCGGTGTAAATCAGTTCGGTGATGATTTGCTTTCGTAAATCATCGATATCATCATAATCAAAATGCTTTGCCCATGAGGTTAATTGCTGCAGGTTGCGGATTTGTTTGATTCTTTTTGTAGTTTCAAAACTCGTTCTTAAAACAGGCTTCCCATCATATTTTGGATTTTTCTTGTGTTGATACGTTACCGTATTTTTATCAAAATCAGCTTCAATATAATAGAGCTTTTCTTCGGCATTATCGGGATAAAAATCTTCCCAGGCGGCAAAACCTATTTTTGTTTTTGATTCGCTTTCCGGATCACGGGCTACCAAACGCCATTTGCTGTTGGCTAATCTTCCCCAATGATTCGAAACACGGTACATTCCGGCTTCGGTATAATAATAGGTACTTCCGGCTTTGCTTTCAAACTGTTTCTTTAAACCTTCAATTTCATTTGGCAGCACCTCATGAAAAACACAAAATGTGTTTTTGAACGAATTAGGATGTGGCTTAAAGTTTTTTTGCATGTGCAAATATACTCAGATTGTTTAAAACTCCCTAAAACAAACATAAATTGATTAACTTTGTACCTTATAATTTTAAAATAAAAAGATCATGTCTAAAGATTCACACGAAAATTTGCTGTTGGCTAATCTTCCCCAATGATTCGAAACACGGTACATTCCGGCTTCGGTATAATAATAGGTACTTCCGGCTTTGCTTTCAAACTGTTTCTTTAAACCTTCAATTTCATTTGGCAGCACCTCATGAAAAACACAAAATGTGTTTTTGAACGAATTAGGATGTGGCTTAAAGTTTTTTTGCATGTGCAAATATACTCAGATTGTTTAAAACTCCCTAAAACAAACATAAATTGATTAACTTTGTACCTTATAATTTTAAAATAAAAAGATCATGTCTAAAGATTCACACGAAAAAATGTTGCAAAAGGGAGTTTACACCGGCATCATAGAAAAAGATGAAAACAACAATTATTTCTGTGGTGAATATCTTTTAGATTATAAAACAGTAAGTGCTAATCATGCTGTGGGTGATTTGATTACTATTAAATCTGTTATTGAAAATCCGAGTGATATTAGTTATGATAAATATCCAAAGAAATCAAAAAACTTTCATAAGGCGAATCAGAAACCTGAGGATAAATAAAATTTGTTTTAGGTTTTCTTTGTTTCAGGTTTTAAGTGAAATGAGAGTTTTACCGCAGAGTTCGCAAAGATTCTTATTCTATTGGAATGTTCCAAAAATACAAAGTTCGCAAAGCTTATCACACAAAGCTTTGCGAACTTTGCGTTTTTATAAAAACCTATTATCAAAAAACTTTGCGCACTTTGCGGTAAAAATTAGCGATAGAAATAATCTGTTTCAAGTTTACATTTACACGTAACGTATAACTTTTAACTTTTTCACAGTGAATATTTTTTGCTTCAAAACTAAAAAGTTAAAAAAAAGTGTACCTTTGCAAAAAATTTGTCTTTTTGAACAATTAATTTCAATTTCAAACTAATAGACAAGTAGTTACCTTATTTATGAAAAAAATAGTTGAATACCGCAAGTTACTAAACGTAGACAAAACTGCAGAGTTAAAAGATTTAAAAACAATCTATCGTAATGCGATGAAAGAAGCTCATCCTGATAAATTTCAAGGTGATGAAGCTGGTTTGAAAGAAGCTGAAGAAAAAAGCAAGGCTATTATTGAGGCTTATCACTTTTTGGTAAGCATTAATCCTGAGACGATTAAAGCAAATTTACCGGAATACAATGAGACTATCGCAACTTCATCAATTACTGATTATAAATTTGTTGAAGGTCGTTTGATTATCGATTTTTCTAACGGAAGTGTTTACGAATACATTAGTGTTCCTAAAGCAACTTACGTAAAAATGGTAAACGCTGATTCTCCTGGAAGATTTGCAAAAAGACACATTCTGAACTCTTTTACCTGGAGAAAGAAAACAAATCAAGAATAGATTTATACCAAAATATTTACAAAAGCACTCCCTTACAGGAGTGCTTTTTTTATGCATAAAAATTAAAAAATTATCTATTTATATCCATAATAACAATATAATTAAGAGTTTTAAATCAAATCAAGCCAGCAAACATGCTGATTTTATGCGAATTAAACCAAAAAAAACTATAACAAAATTTTAGGTTACAAAATTCTTTATGTTTTATAATTTTAGATACTTTTGTTGCACAAATCAATTAACTAATTAATTTTTTATAATGAAAAAAATACTTTTTTTACTAACCGCTTCTGTAGCGATTATTTCATGCAGTAAAGTTAAAGACGGAGAATACCTAATTACCGGAACTGCAACAGGAATTGAAAACGGAAAAACAATCATTCTTCAAGGTCAGGATCCTACTACAAAGATGGCAGTAGCTCTTGACACAGTAAAAGTTGAAAACGGAAAATTCGAAATAAAAGGTAAAGTAACTGAACCAGCTTTTCATACTTTAATTCTTCAGGGGGCTAACGGGCCAATTCCTTTTATATTAGAAACAGGAGAAATCAATATTGCTATTGATAAAGATAGTATCCATAAAACTAAAGTTTCCGGAACTTACAATAATGATGAGTACGCAAAATTCAATGAAGACTTAACTAAGACTCAAAAAAGTCTAATTGATTTTCAGAAAAAGAATACTCAAAAAATGCAACAAGCTCAACAAGCTCAGGATACAGTAACTATCAATAGCCTGATGAAACAATACATGACGCTTCAAACAGAAGTTCAGGCAAATTCTAAAAAGAAATATTTAGCGTATGCTGAAAGTCATCCAAAAGCTTACATCTCTGCTTTAATCATTCAAAGTATGATTTCTGATCCAACTGCTGATATTAAAAAGACAGAAAGCTTATACAATGCTTTAGACGAGTCTTTAAAAAATACTACTCCAGGAAAAGAAATCAAAGCAAAACTAGGTCAAGCAAAAATGCCTGCAGTTGGTGCGTCAGCAGCTCCTGTTGGTAGCCCTAACTGAAGAGCAGATTTTTCAGCTCCTAATCCGGAAGGAAAAGTAGTTTCGCTTAAACAAAGTTTAGGTAAGGTAACTATCGTTGATTTCTGGGCTTCATGGTGCGGACCATGCAGAAAGGAAAACCCTAATGTGGTAGCGATCTATAAAGAGTTACATTCAAAAGGGTTAAATATTGTTGGTGTTTCTTTAGATAAAGAAGCAGCAGCCTGGAAAGAAGCTATTGCAAAAGATGGTTTAGTCTGGACACAAGTTTCAAACTTAAAATTTTGGGAAGAGCCAATTGCAAAACAATACGGGGTAGAATCTATTCCGGCAACTTTTATTCTTGATGCATCAGGAAAAGTAGTAGCTCAAGACCTAAGAGGTCCTGAATTGAAAGCAAAAATATTAGAGCTTTTAGCTAAATAACATCAATTTCAGAATAAAAAAATCTCCCTAGTGGAGATTTTTTTGTTTTATCTCATACAATAACTAAAAACATTTTAGCATTAAATGCCACTTTAGTCTGTAAACATTTAAAAACATTTAAAACAAGCCCTATAAAGAACTGAATTAAAAGAATTGAATAGTTATACTTGTTCTTTCTTTATAAAGCAACAGCAGCCTTAAAAGATGCCAACATAAAAACTTGTTTGCTCAGACGTAAATTTTTAATCTAAAAATTCAAAAAACGCCCAATTGCAAAACAATATAAAGTAGAATCTATTCTAAAAACTTTATCCTGATGTATCAAAAAATTAACGGTACAAGAATTGCGAGATCGGAATTGAAAAGTAAAAACAGCAAATCCAATAAAAGAATAATCTTACATTTAAAAATAAATAGAAAAATCTTTTTTGCGGAGAGTTTTTTATTTTATTCAATTCCAACGAATTAAAAAATAACTTTAAAATAACTTAAAATTAAGTGCGATTTTAGTTTGTAAACATCAAAAACGTTTATATATTTGCAACCGCTTAGCAAAACAAAGCGCATTAATACAAGCTTCGGGGAGATACTCAAGCGGCCAACGAGGGCAGACTGTAAATCTGCTGTGTGAACTTCGCAGGTTCGAATCCTGCTCTCCCCACAAAAAGGGTAAAAGAAGTAAAAAAGTCACTTTTTCAATCTTTTCAAAAAACCATAAAAAACGTGGTAAAACCTGCAAATCCTAGGATTCGCAGGTTTTTTTCTTTTATACTGCTTTTCATTTTTTTTAAAACCGCTCAAAAGTTTTGTGGCACATTCGGTGCACAATTCCATGTCACTGCAATGTGCACCAGGAAACTAAAAAAACCTGTATTTATAGGGGTTAAGGAGATTAACGACTTGTTTATTTGATGCTATAATTCTACATTTATTAATCTAAAACATTGAATTATGTTAGAAAGCAGTTTTGGGATGGTTTTCTTTTTGAAAATTCCCCGCAATGAAAGCACAATTAGAAACGTATATCTTAGAATTACCATAGATGGTATTCGTAAAGAAGCTTCAACCAAACGTAAATGGGAAAGTTCACGCTGGGATCAGAAATCCGAAAGGGCAATTGGTACAAAAGAAGATGCAAAGTCTTTGAATTTCTTCTTGGATGCACTGACTTTAAAAATTAATGAAATCAAAACAGAAATGATGTACAGCGGTAAAATCATAACCGCTGAAAAAATCATGGATCATGTTTTGGGGAAAGTACAACCAAAAGTTAAAGTGCTGGAGGAATTTCAAAAGCACAATGATGAAATGAGCGCCCTTTTAGGCAAAGGATATGCAAAAGGGACTCTTGACCGCTTTACTATTACTAAAAACCATTTAACAGCCTTTATTAAATTCAAATTTAATAAGACTGACCTGGAATTTACAGATATGAACCTAGAATTCATAAAAGACTTCGAGTTTTACCTTAGAACAGTTAGAGATTGTAGCAACAATACAACCCTTAAATACATTGCTAATTTCAAGAAAATTGTAATTCGTGCGATTGACAAGGAGATAATCCTAAAAGATCCTTTTAAAAACTTTAAAGGAAGAAAAACTAAGTTGGTAAAAAAACCTCTTTCTACTCAGGAATTATATGAATTAGAAAGGCATTATTTTACCACAAACAGACTCAATGTGGTCAGAGATGTATTTGTATTTCAGTGTTATACAGGATTGGCATACATTGACGCTTATCAGCTTAGAAGGGCAGATATTAAAGACGGGATAGACGGTAACTTATGGATTATGTCTGAGAGACAGAAAACGAATTCAACCACGAACGTCCCGCTGCTTCCTCAGGCACTTAAAATAATTGAGAAATATAAAGATCACCCGCTTTGTGTACAGCGTGGCACAGTGCTGCCGGTATCTTCCAACCAGAAAATGAACGAGTATCTTAAAGAGATTGCAATTCTTTGCGGTTTTCCATTTACTCTTAATACGCATATGGCGAGAAGAACTTTCGGAAGCACCGTTACCTTAAACAATAATGTACCAATAAACGTTGTAAAGGAGCTCCTCGGACATGCATCTGTTAAACAGACTGAAGCCTATGCTATCACGGAACAGAAAACTATTGGACGTGAAATGTCATTACTAAATAAAAGACTTAATAAAACTAGTGTCAATATTTCCAAAACAGATTTGGCTATACTAACTAGATTAGAGAAGGAAATAAATGAAATTAAAAAGAAATATAATATACCTTCATCCTCTTAGACTTACACACAGTAAATACGCCTAATAAAACAAAAGAGGTTATCTCAAGAATGAGACAACCTCTTTTCATATAATTCAACTTCACTTCTATAACGTGGATGATAAGAAGGACTGTACTTAATATAGCCAATTTCTTGAAGCTGCTTAAAATATTTATGATAAGTCGGCAATGTGTTTATATGCGACAGCTTCATAAGTTTACTTCGGCTGACTTTAATCCTTTTCCTCTCCCCTTGCCTACAACCCAAACTTAGAATTGCTGCTAAAAGAGCCAAATGCCAAACGTTGAGTTTTGGATCATCCATGTAAATGGATAATTGATCTATGATTTGTTCTTTAACTTTATTATTAGTTTGATTCATCTTTGAAAAGTTTTAGCAGATCTTCTCTATTGTAGTAGTACGATCCAAGAACCTTTTTAAATCGGACCTTCTGTGTCATTCGGAGATTTTGAACCGAACCGGCAGAAATATCCAACAGCTTTCTGACAGCTTTACTCTTTAGCCATTCAGGCTCCACAGATTTATTCTGACTGCAATTCAATTGCATGAATATTTGTTGCATTTTATCCTGCAGAAGAAGCCCAAATTGTCTTAAATCTTCTTTTGTAATATTTTCATCCATAACAATCATCATTTAAATAAAATGCATATGCAACAATTTGGCACAACAAGAAAATATCTTTTCTTACCTTTTTGATTCATAATGAGATAACTCCATTTAATTAATTATTCTTCCAAAGGTAAGACTGATATTTGGAATTTTCATGGACATAATATGTCCATATTATAGACAATATTACTATTTAAGGAGTTAGTTTCCTTCTTCAAAAATAACAATTACTGATTACCAATACATTACATTACAATGGTACAAATATGGAACAAAGTAATTATTTTATTTCACGAAACAACATATATTTAGCACTCACAAACTTAAGAAGTAGTTTGTAAGTAACCTATCATTATTAGGCTCTTCTGAGCAATGGCCAGAATCGCCCCAATTACCTGCGGTGCGAAGCCCAATCGCGAGGTGAAGTGGTATCTACCTAAAAATTCTTTAAAATTATTAACTACTTTAGTTTTCATAAAAAGGAAACTATTTAGCTGATTTTTTTTATCTTTAGAATTAATTAAAATTGCTACTGTGCCAAAATCTTAAGGAATAAATATAATGAAATACAAAGTAATTGACGACATTCTTCCGCGTTTTGATACTAATCACTCCGCGCATCTTCAAAGTCTATCTAAAATAATTGATGAAGCAATTGACTTTGGAACAAATCTTTTAAAATGGGAAGCAGATAAAAAACTGGAAGGCGATTCAAATTTAGTTCATTTGTTATTTTTTAGAAATATTCTTTCTACCTCTGATGGGATATCAATATTAATTAAAAACTCATCAATAGAAACTTCAAAACCATTATTTAGAGTACTGATGGAAAGTGTTTTTTCATTAGAATATATATTACAAGAAGATTCTAAAAATCGTGCACTAGCATATCTTGTTTGGGATGCTCATAAGACAATAAAATTTATAGAGAAAATAGACTTTTCAACCGAGACAGGAAAGCAACTAAAATCAGATTTTGCGAAAGACAAATTTGCGAAAAATACTGTATTGACAGACAATCCAAAATATTTGGAACAAAAAAAAAACGCTGAAGAACTGTTAAGATTACCTGACTATATTGACATTGAATTAGAATATCAAAAAACTCATGCAAAGAAAAAAAATCCTAATTGGTTCGCTTTATTTAATGGACCAGAAGATATTGAACAATTAGCATCACGAGTAAGTTTAAATGCTCTCTATCAAATTCATTACAGAGCTTACTCTGCAAACATCCATTCAACGAATGTTCACAAAGACAAACTTTATGATAACGGTGATGGAACTGTTGATATTATTCAAATCAGATATGCTAAAGATTCTACATCTGTTGCCGCTGACACACTAAATCTTTTATTGTTGACATTCATTACCTTCCATCGAAAAAGATTACCCGAAAAAAAAGACGATTTTCTAAATTGGTACACTGAATTTAGAATAGAATATTTAAAAATATTAGAAGCAGTAAAAAATAGCTAGGATACCAGTAATTACAAGTGATTTGTATTCACATAAATTTGAACTGTCCAATTTTAGTCTAAAAAAATATTATTAACATACAATTTAATTATGCCAGAAGTAAAAAGACAACATTACGTCCCTCGTACTTATTTAAAAAACTTTTCAAGTCAACGAGGTGACAAATTCTATATAAAAGCATTACCATCTGCAAACTGCATTGAAGAAGCTATTTATGAATCCAGCACTCTAAATATATGCTTGCAAACCGGATTATACACCCTGCCTGGAGAAACAGAACAACAAAGGATGTTAATTGAAAAGTTTTACTCTAATAACTACGAAGCTTATTACAATGAAGTTTATGAAATTCTAACAAATCCCACCCGAAAAACGATAACAGAAGCAGAACGGGAATTAATAATTTCTACCGTTGTTACAATGTTTTACAGGACAACAAAATGGATAAATCAACATAATACATTTTTTAATAGAGTTTTAGAAACTGCTTTTACGTTAGCTAAGAACAATGGATTTGATCATTTTATGTTTGAAAAAGAAAAAGTTTCAATTGCTAATAAAACACTTGAACAACTTCAAAAAGAATACAAATATGAAAGCAGACCATCACAGGTCATAACTCAATTAGAGACTGCATTAAGTTTAATAAAATGGCGTATTGAAAAAGACAACATAATGGTTGTTAAAATTATCGATGAGCCAGAATTTGTAACAAGCGACAATCCCGTTGTTTACAGTGGTCCGAAAGGAAAAAATTTAGCACCGTTTGATGCGGAAAATATATTAAAATTGCCACTAGACCCAAAGCATCTTCTTTTATTGATGCCATACGGAAATGACGAAAACAAACTTAATATTACAAGAAGTGAGAGATCTGGTGTTACGAGTGAAAACGCAAAATTAACATCAAATTATTCTCAGTTCCTAAATTCTGAGAGATTTCTATTAGGAACTGATAAAGGTTTAAAAAGTTACATATCTACAAAACAAAAAACAGAAAGACCTTTGAGCGCCGCAGAAAATTTAGAGTTTGATAAAATTGATTCCGTACTTGACAAAATGTTGAAAGAAATAAACCTAAAATAGATTAAGCATCTTCTCCAGATTTTAATAGAAAGAGTCATAGAAGAAAAAGGTTTAAATGTCCGTCTTATATAGTATATCATTTTCAAAGTCATTTCTAATCTATAAATCATTATTAAATAAGCAATATTCTATCCCTATTCATTTCTTTCTCCAAATACACTAAAGCGCTGCATTCTTGATTAAATTTACCGCTAAATTGTACGCAAAACTGTATTTATCAGGTGAACTTTTTGTCAATTTTTCAGTATTTTCCCTATGATCTTCAGCACTAAGCAAATATTCCTCTACTCCATATCGTGCCAGAATGTTTTTTAAAGGCTGTTTACCCCACACGTCTTCAGCTTCACCATCAGGATGCAAATTTACAGTATGACAATATCCCAGATGAGTATACCCAAATTCAGCTGTGTACCTTGTTGCAATAATAGACATTGCAGGAATTTTTTCTATATCTTGCTTTGCATTGGCAAATACAGCACACCAACCAAATGAAAATTTCCCCGCTAAATGTGCAGGAATTTTAGGATTGAGTCTTTTAGGTAATGATTCCAGAAAATCTAAATTAGTAAGAAGAGCATTTTCAGCAATTTTGATTTTATTTTCGTCTGCTTTTATACGGAGAGGTAAGCCCTTAAGATCATCCTCGCTATAATATCTAGTAACTACTCCTCCTTTATTTTTCGCCCTTTTCATTACTATAGGGATAATTGTGTTATTGTAAAATTCTTGTAAATTATAAATGCCATTAAAGTCAATAGCTAAATTAGCATCTGTACCAACATAGACACGTAGTGATATCATATCTTCAGGCAAGTCATCCTGGGTTTTTCCAAACCAGTCAACGTGAAGGAGCCATCCAGTTATTCTGGCCAATGCAATAGCAAAGTTTACGCCATCGTTATTTTCCCATTCAACTATTAAACTCCTGTCAAATCCTATTTCATTTTGCCTGCTATTATACATAAAGTTTTTTTTATATTAAACAGTTATATTTTATTGTTCTTATAAAATTTAGAAATCGCCGTAATCCAGTTTGCTTAAAATTTTACTCTTTTTTTTTTCTTTTCATTTCTTATCAGCTCAAAAATTTGAAACATTTTTTTATCTGCATAAGTTAACTCGTATAAGTCATTCGCTTGATCAATAATGTTTATTTCAGGTTTTCCAATTGCCCATCTTAAAGATTGATCACAATGCCATTCAGCTCTTTCATATGGGAGATCATTTAAAACAACTGCAAGCAAAAAGCTTTTTTCGCACTTAAATTCTATTCTCTCCTGCGATTGACTAATAATTTTTATCGGTAACATATTGTGATCCTTATTTCCAAAAATAATCAATAAATCACCCATAGGCAGATTTTTGTTTGGAGGCGGTCCCTTTCCCATTTCCCCTAGCCTTACATTTGTTTGATTAAACTTAATTTTTGGGTTGTCTAAAATTATTGCTTTAACCAAACTTGAATTATCGGTGTTGCTATATACAAAACGGTACGACTGTAATATTTGAAGGCTATTATAGAATTTAACATGTTCCTGATCTTTTAGAACCAAAGGATAGTCTTCTTGAGCGGCTCTTAATATTTGCGCAGCATCATGATCCAAAATTCCAAAATCTGCTTGTAACTGCAATTTATATAGTATAGTTGGACAGCAAAAACTTACCATAAACTGGGGACTTATGGGAAGGTATATTTCAATACCTTTTTCAAAAATACCAAGTCCTCCATATTCAAAGTTATTGTACATAACTACTGGAATATCTGATATTATAAATGGAATATCAGTCTCATTTTTAATCAAATAAATTCCCATTTTTAAAAGCAGGTAAATTTCTTCCTCTATATCAAAAGCATTAATAATTGAAAAAGCTTTAATCTCTTCGGAAGTGAATCTTTCATGACCATTTGTTTGACTTTTTTTCGAATCTTTAATTACTTTCTCAATAGTATTGTAAATTTCTCTGTTAACATAATCTATTGTTAACCTCTCTAAGTTAGTTCTTCTGAACTGGTTTACTGTAATAGCGGCCAAAGATGCAAAATCATCAGAATCGAATCCTTGAAAAGACCCTTGCTCAATTATTTTTTTTGTAATTTCTGCATATAAATTATCTATTTTCTGAAAAAGAAATTCAAAATTAAATTCTAGCGAATCTGCTTGAACTGTATTATAATTGTTTTCGCTTCCACTATTTAGTATTGATGAAGTATAACTTTTTTCAGTCTGCTTATCAAAAACATAAATGTGTTTTCCTTTTGAGTCAATGCTAAATCTTTTCAGAATTGATTGAGGCAAATAATGATGCTTTTTTGATTCATTTGTCATAAATTAAAGATGTAAATTAAACTATTACTCAACCTATAACGAAGGCTACTCTTAACATTAAACTAATATTAGTTCAGATTTTCTACTTCTTTTTTATAATTCCTAATTCTATAAGTATATCTCTTTTCATTCTGCTTAGGGGTCTTTTTTCAAAAAGTTCCTCATCATTATACGTTCCAAAAGCAAGTCTGTACATTTCGTCTTCGGAAATGGATAATCCCTTAAATTGGCTTGCTAGAATGGTGAGATAACTTTCGGAATAAGCAGATTTTATTTTACGTAAATCGTCTATTTCATCTTCATGCATTTCATAAATTTCTTTTATTTTGAAAGCTGATACCGTATTAAATGATTTTGATCCGGGGGCTGAAATGATATTAAAACCATAAGTATCAAAACTTTTATTGTAATATGTAAATTTAAATTCTGGCTTATCAATGTAAGGATGCAGATGAGTTGCTAATGTCATTTCATTTGAACCTTTAATACTGCTGTTGCATATATTGCAGCTGGGAATTAAATTGTAAAAAGATAGTGCCAGCAGTGGGTAGCGACTTTTTGCAAACCAATGATCAAATTCAGGACGAGTAAGCTTTTGTGGCTTGATTACAGTCTTGGTGTACATCCTGTTACAGTATGTGCAAGTATTGATATTTAATTTATGAGCGAGGTCATATGTAGAATACACTAAATTCTTTTTTGAAGAAAACTTATCATAATCAAATATTTGGTTTAACTGACTGTAAAAGTTACCATACTTTGCTAAAATTGTTATTTCAGCTACTGTCCTTGACGCTACCGGTTTTCGTTTAAATTTAAAATAGGTCAGCCACTCTGCGAAATTGTATCCTGGAACAACGCTGCTGAAAAATTGCATTTGTATCTGAATCAATTGATCAGGCGCTCCCTTTAAAATAATCTCCAAATTATCATCATTTAGAAATGCTGTTACTGCTGCATCAGCATGCAGAATGATTCTTGCTTTAATAATAGTCAGTAATTTAGCAGAATGATTTACATGTGCATCTTTAATCTTGGCACTATTCGGATCCAAGTAAATCATAATCTTCCAAGCTTTTCATTAAGCAAATCAATTTCTCTCTGAATAATTTCTTTCTGTACACCTATCTGGTCATTTAATTCATCAAGCATTTCTGCTAATTTGATTTTAATAACCGGCTCATCAATTATCTTTATGATGCTTTGGTGATGGACGAATTCTTCCTGATCTAATACGTAAGATGATCCTAATTCTTCTTTTTTCTGCTTTTGTTCATTGAGCCACATGATAGTATGTTCAATCTTTTTCTTGGCAAAATCTCCTATTAAACCATTCTCTACAAAAAACGAATCTGCTAAGAGATCTGTAATGTTTGCTCCAAATGACTTCTTCGGATCTATTTCACTATTTAAAACTATAGTTTTACGATTGCTGTCTTTCTTAAGGTAAATTATATTACTGCTTGGAAAATCGGACAATGTTAATGGGTCATGGGTTGCAATCACAATTTGTAAACGTGGATTTTCATTATTGCTAGACTTCTTTCTTTTAGCAACACTGTCCCATACAGCTGGCTTTAATTGAGCAAAAATTATTGGGAGAGTTTCACATAAAGTGTTTATAAATTTTCTTTTCCAAATTGGATGATATCCCAGGTCAGCTTCATCAAGAATCAGCAAAAAATTTTCCGATTCCCTAACATGATTATTTGTAAAGGTAAAATCGTGGAATGTTGAATATAGATTTAGAATCGATTTCTCACCATAAGATAAATTCTTATTTGACTCTATATCGATAACGTCTTTTAGTGCAATTGGAATATTTGAAAAGTACTCACGTACTTTTGCATAGACATCAAAAAGAGCCTTTGTTAGATCGTCTATATCTTCTCTGTCGACATCAATTTTTAATATTGACCTTCCATTTTCAAAAACGATGTTGTCTGAAAGGGTGACAAATATCTCATGAAGGCTTTTAATCGCCTTAAAACCATTTACATGATGCATTATATTTGATTTCAGCGATTCGGTCTTAACCCCCGACAGCTGCTCAAAGCGCCCATATTCTTTCATGACAATATCCATAAGTTCAGTATAATTGTCAAGCTTGATTTTATCTTCATACCTGTAAAAATTCTTATCAATTTGGACAATATATTTTACCAAAAAATGATTTAATAGTTCATCAAAACTCTTACTATTTAAAATTCTTTCAAAATTAAAAGAACCAGTAAGATCCGTTATCGCAAATGTGTCATTAATAACCAGAAAAGACAGAATATTGATTTCGATATCCTTTATAAAATCTTCAGAACTATGGACGAGGTGCTGATTATGCTGCGAGTTATTTCTGTAAGCGGGAATATCCCAGATTTCATTTAGCGCATCCAGGATATTAGAAGATTTCAGGATATCAAGGTATGAGTTTAAAAGAAATTCAGGATTTGAATAATCTTTAACAGTTAAATCTCTTTCTATAGTAACCTGCAGCGTTTCATTTTTTTTGGGGTTTCCTAAATTTGTATCATTATATACTTTTCTAAAATCACGTTTGTATAACTTTTTGGGAATTATATTCAGACTTTCATAAGTTGGAAAATCAGGATACGCCTCCTTAATTTTTTGACTTACATCAGCATTTAGGAAAATAATATCCTTTCGAATATTCTCCATAAAAACTTCGCCTATCATTTTTTCCGGATGACTTGAATTCAAAGCCAAATGCGAAAAAAAATCTTCTATTTTCGGATCAAAAATTGGCGAAAAATACAATTCAGTAAATCCTTCAGGAGTATATTTAGAATACTTTATGCCAGGTGGAAAATAAACCGTTATGCCTGTCCCCTTTACAAACTGTCCTGATTCATTTCTATCTCCTGTCCGATTGTCTAGTAAAAAATGTCCATCAGCATCCTCATAAATAAAAACCGCTTTTGTAAATTCTTGGTAACCTTTATTTATCACTTTAAGGATACTTGTTTTCCCGGCTCCATTGGCCCCAACAACCGCTGATAAAGAAGAAATCGCTGTGCCCCAGAAACCTTCAATAAAACTTGGGTTTTCTTTGAAAATCACCATAAATGTTCGATCATCAATACTTTCAAATTTATAAATAAATCTTCCTCCAAAGTTCAATGTTTGAGGCTGGTCAAACAAAAAATGATCGTTTATGTAAACAGCTGCTAGTGTCATAGGTTTTTTATTCTGCAAGTAAATATAATGTTTAGTTTGCAGACTGCATAAGTTGTTTATGCTGTAAATAATTGTAATTTTATAAAGAATCTTACTAATAACTTTATACTTTGATAAACATAGATTTTCTAGATGCAGGTTGTGCAGATGCAATTCATATTAATTTTATCGGTAGTGATAATAAACCTCATAATATCTTAATTGATGGCGGTAGTGAGAAGGGAAACCTCTATGAAAAAGGGCTGAGGAAAAGAATAGATGAAATAGTCAACATTAAAAAGGAAATAATAGATATTTGGATTATAACACACATTGATGACGATCATATAGGTGGTATTCTTCGCCTGTTAAAAGATGCTAAATTGCTAGAAGCTGTTGACTTATCCCAAACAACATTCTGGTTCAATTATTCCAATTGGGATTATGACAGCGGTATCCGTACAAATAATCTAAAAAACGTTAAGCAGGGCATCACACTAAGAAATTATCTTATTGAAAACTCCAATATAAAAGAAAGCGTCACAAACAGTGACATTATTGATTTATGGGGAGCAAAAGCAATAATTCTTTCACCCGACAATAAAAAATATAATGCACTATTGAAGGTCTGGAAAAATGAAGAAATTAAAATAAGAGAATCAGAAACCTCATCTTTGAAAACCAATAGAAAAAACGACTACAATAAAAAAATTGAGGATTTCGATATTAGCAAAGAAGTGAAAGATACTTCTGTAGAAAATGGTTCAAGTATTTCCTTCATTCTGCAGTTTAATACTGAATCTATATTATTTTCGGCTGACAGCCATTCAGATACTCTAACCTGTTCCATTAATAGAATTTGTAAAGACCAAAAATTAAAGCTCAAATATATGCAGATTCCACACCATGGGAGCAGATATAACATCAGCAACTCTCTGCTGAAAATTATTGACTGTGAAGACTATATCATTTCGGCAGACGGATTCAACCGATCGAATTTACCAAATAAAGAAACTTTTATCAAAGTGCTCCATGCCAATCCTGATAAAATTATAAATTTTCATATAACACAAAAAAATGAGCTCACACGAAATATTTTCAAAGTTGATAAAGATTCTCAAATCAATTTAAAATTTCCTGATCAAGGAAAAAACCACCTTCATTTTACAATAGGATGACAACAGCAAAAGATTTTATAGTACGTATTGAAAACCCTGTAGGATACAGTGGTGGATTTATTTATTCTCCAACTCAGGATGCAGAACTGATATATGTACTTGCCGCAAGACATTCTCTTGTTAGTGACGATGAACTTCCATGGACTGCTCTGGAACTTTCAATTGAATTTCTTATTGGAAACAAATGGTCAATGTATAATTTACAAAGCGACGACCTTATATTATTTGGGAAAAATAATGAACACGAAGACATCGGGGTTTTAGTGATAAAAAAATCATCCCTGCCCGTAATTCTAGATTACAGCAAATGTCCATCTCTCTGTATGGTTCCACAAAAAGATCATTTGCTTGAGATAACAGGTTATCCTAAAATAGTTCAGAACGAATTAAAAAGAACGCTTTATCAATTAAAAACACTTAATGATAAGGATTACAGCAACCAAATACAGATTGAACTCTCTGATCCGCTAACTGGTGAATATAATGACGACAACCTTGTTGAAGGCTATTCAGGAAGTCCAATATTTATAAAAGTTAAGAACACTTTATTCTGCTGCGGATTATTTCTCGCCTATGAGAAAAGAAATAAAAGAATTCTGGGAATTAATCTAAATCTGATTAACGATCTTCTTTTATCAAAAGAGTTAGAAGTAATCCCACTGCATCAAATAGAAACAGATGAGGCTATACTTGATGCGATTGAAAAGCTAGACAAAAATTCCCTCCGTGTCCTTTCAAGAATACGAAGCAGTGTTGGAAAAGTAAATCTTCCACGCATCAAAATTACAGATGAAGCGACTACACTCATAAAAAACAACTCTCTTTTGATTTTTACAGGTAAACCAGGAACAGGTAAATCTGCTCTGGTAAAAAATGTTTTAGAAAGTTTAAAAGATGAATATAAAACTTTAGCCTTACAAGGTGAGCAATTAGATAGAGCGAGCATTGAGCAATTATTTTCTGAACCTCCTTTTAGCTTTACAATTACATTTGATGATATACTTAATTCGCCCGCTTACGGTAAACGAAAAATACTTTTAATAGACAGTATTGAGAAAGTTCTTGAAACCAGTAACGCTGATACTATTCTTGATTTCTTCGAATTACTTTCGAAGAGAACAGATATAACTTTAGTCCTAACCTGCCGTAGCTATGCGGTTGAACAGTTAAAAATACGCTTTTTAAGACATTTCCCCCCCTTTCCAAACTTCGAAATCCCGCTGCTTGACATAAGTGAGATTAATGCCGTCGCCGAGGACTATCCTGTTCTTTTATCACTGTTAGGCAACATGTCACTAGCAAAAGTACTTCAAACACCATTTAATCTTGATAAGGCTATTATTCTGCCCGAAGACTCACTTAAATCTGATGTTGATTCTGAGGCAAAGTTCAATCAAATTATGTGGGAATATGTTATCGAGGGTCTTGACAGAATAACCGATATTGATCAAAGAAAATTACGTGGAGAAATCTTCATGAAAATTACTTTGCAGCGAACCTCTACAATGAGTGCATACACCACTATAGATGATGCACCATTGAAAATTTTACAATCTTTAACTGCTGACAATATAATTGATCGAGAACCAGTTTATAAAAACAGTTATGCTCCGGCGCACGATATTTACGAAGACTGGGCTTTAACACGTCATATTGAGTTTAATTATATAAAATATGTTTCCAACCAAGTAAACTATCATATTTTCTATGATAGTCTTGGATCTACTCCAGCTGTAAGAAGAGCTTTTAGAATTTGGTTTTCAGAAAAAATACAAATTATTTCAGAGCCAATAAATTATTTTTTAAAAGCGACGCTAAGGGAGCAAAAAATACAAAAATTCTGGAAGGATGAAATATTGATTGCAATTATGCAGTCACCCTACAGCAGTCATTTTCTCAAAGAAAACAAAGATTTTCTATATCTAAATAATTTTGAGTATTTCAAAAGGATTATTTTTTTAGTACAAGTCGCCTGCCAAAAACCGGATTTCACATTATTAGAAGATTTGGAGCCGGAAAAGAGGATCGAACTATACCATAACATTAATTTGATTCCATACGGTGAAGGCTGGCCCCATATAATTGAGTTTATTTATTTAAATCTGAATACACTGCAAACTCAGATGAAATTAATATTATTTATGATGTTACAGTGGGAAAAGGGGTTTAAAAAAAGAAAGCCCTTTCCAAATGAGGCCGGGCATGTTGGCAAAATTTTAGTCTGGTACTATAATTTATTTACATCAAATATCACCTCTGAAAATGATAAATCAAATTCTGAGGATTTGAATAATGGTATTATATTACTTTTTAGTCTAGCGGATGTTGTCAAGGACGAATTGAAAGAAATTATAGAAAATGCATTTCGTAACGAAAAAAATGCGCCTAATTCTGTAGTGGGAAGTTTATACGATACCATAATATCAAATGTTCTAGATGGATATGAGAGCAAAGAGATTTGTAAAAACTATCCAGACCTAGTTTTGGAAATAGCAGAAGAATACTGGTTTTATTACCCACCTACACCCGAGGAAATAAATGAAATGGAAAAGCATTTCCCTTTTGGGGCACATTACCGGTCAGGTATCCGCAGCGAAAATGATTTTGGAATTAAGGAAAGTACCTCAAGAGATTATTCACCCGGAAGCCCTTATGAGACGCCAATATTAAATCTTCTTTTAGTTTCGCCTTTTAAAACCTTAAATTTTCTATTAAAATTATTTAATCATGCCGCTAACTCGTACATGAAATCCGATTTTGGGAAGAGCAATCAATTTTTATCTAAGGCCGATATTCGTTCAGAAATAACTGTTAATATGCCTGACGGCAGAACTATCACCCAATATGCAAGCCCCACATTGTGGATGATGTTCAGGGGCACGTATACCACAGTTCCATGCGTTTTAAAATCAACTCTGATGGCCCTTGAATGCTATTTACTTCATATCGGTAAAGATTTAAAAGAGAATAGTGCTGGGAATTACACTGAGTTTTTGAAGACAGTTTGGGACTATAGTTTTGAAATTTTAATAAGCAAAAGCAATAGTGTTATGACTGACGCAATATTAATTAGTGTTGCAATTGAGCACACGGATCTTGTTGGAAGCAAAATTTTACCTTTGTTAAAAATTAAAGAACTATATAATTTTGATCTTCACAGATGCTTAAATGAAACAGAAGCCATCAGTCCCATAAGTCACAAAAAACATATGCGGCTGCGTCACCTCCAGTTACAAAATTTTCAAAACCTCAAACATAGAAGCAGAAATATCGAAGATTTGGTATTGGAGCTGAGTAATGGAAAGCACAAAACCAATGTTTTTGATATAATTGATCATTTTAATTCTGAGAATCCGACAGACCAAACCTGGCGTTTTGCTCTAGCAAGAATAGACAGACGAAAATATAAAATAATAGATAAAGTTGAGAATGGTTATTTAATGCAAACAGATTTAGAAGAAGACCTGAAAAAAGTTGTGGAGCAGAATATAGAGAAGCAGCAACTCGAGCATCCAGTCTTAAGTGCCACTTTCTGGTGCATGCAAAAATTTAAATATAAAACTGTTGAAGATGACAATTATACGAAATGGTCAGAATTTTATTCAATTTCCAAAGCTGCTGACACTAATGAAACAATCGATAAAAGACATAAGCAAACAGGGTTGGTCGCAGCGATCGGCATCCGGGACTTTTACTCCTGTTTAAATACAGCAGAAAAGCAATGGTGTGAGACTAAAGCAATCGAGCTTTTTAAATACGAGCTTTTTGAAAATAAGCAAAACTTAGATCTTTTTACTGCCAAATATGGCCTTCAGGAGACAGAAGCTGTTTTTTCAGTAATGCCTATTATAATGTCTCATTCTGATAATTCAGAAAAAAAATTACTAAGACAGTATATTTTTTATGCTTTGATAAATTTGCATGATAGATCAGAATATCATTCTCTTAAAGAATCTATAAATAAAAATCTGTGGCAGTCGGATCCTGAGTTTGTATTAAGCTGTATTTCTTCTATTATTGAATTCTCAGAGATTTCCCATCTTAGACAGCAATTACAATATTTTAACAATTTTAAATCTTCTAAAAAAAATTACTTTTTATTTCTTAAAGAAGCCTATTATAAGTTTATACTGTTCATTATTCCTAAATTCAAAGTTCCTGCTAATTATTTACGCAAAAAGAAATATCAGGAAATTTTAGACGAATACAATTGTAAAATTAATTTAATAATGGAAAAAGTTGGAGAAGAGAAAACTCCTGCTAACATTGATATCCCCGACTATCATTCAACTGGTAGCGACTGGTTATTTGAAGCTTTAAAATTGGTTCCAGCCGATACAAATCAAATTATCCTGCATAATTACTATAAATCAGTATTGAATTTCATATTTAAAAGCTTCACGAAAGATTCCGATTCATCTGACGATAGACTCCATTATTCATTGCAGCAACTTTTTCATGGAAAATTTGCCTTATTTATATTAAGCCAGCCTGAACATATTGCGATTGAACAATTTCAAGCACTAATTGACTGGGCGTACGTTGAGGGATTAAAACGTACATTTTCGGATAAAAAATATGATTTTGTGGAAAAATGCCTGGACGAGATGATCAACCAGATTATAATTGACGAATCTAAAAGTGATATTTTTTGGGTATTATGGAATTATTTAAGCATTAAATCTTTAAGTACAAAATCTTTCATTTTTGACAAAGCAGTTTTACTTAATCATCGTATACTTTCCCTATCTCAAAGAGAATGGGTGCCTTTAGAGAATAAAAAACATTTTTTCGAAACATTTATTTTAGAAGGAGGCGACCTGAAATCAGCTGGAAGACTAATTGCCGGCATTGGTTATAAAGAATTAATGCCAGACGGTGTACTTTGGCTGGCTGAACGGATTAAAAACGAGTGGCCTAACAATAAAGACTGGGACTTTTATCTTGAAAAAATTGTTATATACACTTATTATGACGGCATCCAAAGAAAGGAAGTAACTGCTTCTGCGAATCTTAGAAATGCTTTTATTTCATTACTTGATAAATTGATAGACGAAACTGCTTCATCAAGCGCCTATATTATACGAGATGATTTTATATCCTCAAAAGGCTTTTAGACTCTATTTTAAAATAATTAATATTGTATAATAACGGAGCTAAAAAGCTCCGTCATCTGCAAAGGAATAGTAAATATCCGGAGTAATGATCAAATGATCCAGCAGTGCAATATCGAGTATTCCTCCCGCTTCCTTTACTTTTCTGGTTATCTGTTTATCAGCCTCGGAAGGTCTGATCTGTCCTGAGGGATGGTTATGAATCATAATCAGCGATACGGCATTTGCTTTAAGTACTGCTGCAAATATTAGTCTCAGGTCAACCACAGTGCCGGAAATACCTCCAGAAGATACTTCGTAAATACCAAGCACTTTATTAGATTGATTTAAAAGCATGATTTTAAACTGCTCGAAAAATTCTATTGTATCTGAATTCCAGGACTGGAGTGCCAGCTGGTATGCCGTTTTGGAAGAATTTATAAAAGGTCTTTCAGATGCTTTTATTTTTGTTTTGTAGACCAATTCAATTTCTGCTACCTGATTCCAGTTCTGAAGTGTTTTTGAAGTTTCCATGATTTCTAAAGTTTTAAGATTAATTATGGAACCTCGGCCGGGAATGAGAAAGCGAGCGAAAAAAGCAACGCAATAAAGCAGGTTTTTCACCTGCATTTATGGGGGAATTTTTTTCGGCGAACCGCCTTTACTTCCCGAACTTTGTTTTAGAATTAAGCCTGAACCCCTGAGACAATATCCCCGCCTTTAAGTGTCTGCTCGCCGGAATTTTACATAAAAAAAGCCGAAAATTAATTTTCGGCTCGGACTGCTTTTTTGTTTTTTATCCGCTTTTTAATCTGATACAGGTTCTGATTCAAAAGTTTTAGAATCTGTTTGTGATGCGTGGATTCCTTATTTTTATTTCCCCTGCACTGCACAATTTCAAGTGACGGAAGCGCCACTTCTATGGTCTCTACAGGCTTGTTTTCAAATTTAGCGGAAAGGATAAGAGAGTTTTTCTTTTTATAGTATTCGTTGGTAAATACGCAGTGTCGGAGCATATCGCCCTCTTCGAGAAAATCCTGAACACTATCCATAACACTTATGCTGAGATTTTCCCCAGTAAACTCCAATCCAAAAAACTGTTTTTTCTGCTCTTCATAAATAATCTGCGCTCGCTGTATTTCAGAACGTAGTTCCTTTATTTTAAGACGTCTCTGAATTTTACGTTTTCTTTCCACAAGCCTGTCGTGGTGCTGGGTTAAGTTTTCAGGACAGACGTTCTCAGGAATGCATAAATCATTTTTAAACCATCTGAGCAGGCTGATATAATCTTCCCAAAGCGTAAAATCTGACACCTTGTAACTGTTTTTAAAACACGTTTTAACTGCCTGCCAGTTCTTTTTTATCTGCTGTGAGCGCGACAGCAGATAATGCTTCAAAAAATCTATATGCCCGGTTTTGAGCATTGTTTCAGCATAAGGATCTTTCAGAAGAGCCGTAAAAAGCACCTGCGGGGCAATGGTGTAAAAACTTCCTTTAAAACCGTTTCTTTTAAGGACATCAAGCGTCTGCGCTCCTGCATAAACCTTATAAGGATTAATGCGGTATTTGGGAGAATCCTCAAAATTTTTGGGACGGATTTCAAGGGGTGAGTAATATTTCCAGGCATCATAGGTATTTGAAAAAATATTGGTGCCAAGCGAGAGTGTGCGTACCTCCCCTTTTGAATTTATCCAGTGCTGCATTACTTCTTTGTGAAAGTAAGTGGGCATCAAATTCTTTTTCATGTTTTTATGCGAGCACATAATACGCACTACCTGAAATTCTGCGCATAAATTCAGAACAGCCCAGTACTCTATTTCTTTGAAATGTACCTGATTGTACTGCTGTATTTTGAGTTTTCCCCTGCATGCTTTGCAGTTCATATAATTTTTGCAGGATTTTTTCTGCGCATCAGGTTTCCAAGTGTGGGTGCATTCCAAACAGTGGAATTTTCCCCTTGAGAGCACCGCCCATTTTAGGAAAATGTCTTTTTCTGCCCTCCCCTGCATTTTTTCCGTTACAGGTTTAAGAGAGACACTCAGTTCTGTAATCTGCTTTTCGATGATGGTTTTAGGTATCATAGGTCAAAGAGTGTTAAGTTTTTTGTTGCGGGTTTTAGAGCAGGCACTTGCGTTTTTGGAATGTTGCTGTTTTGAGGAGCTTCGGAAGCAGAGCTAAACAAATCAGCTTTTTCAGGGGGCTTTACCACAACCCTGCATTGCACAGGCTCAGGCTGAGCAATACTGTCATCGGTATAATATTTAACAGCCATGCCAAATATTTCAGAATCGTCAAAGGCGCAGAATCCAGTTTTTTTGACCTCACCTAAAATGTAGTTGAAACAGCTCTCCAAGTTTTTGGATGCTTTACTGAAGTGCTGCGCAAAGACGGTGTCGCTCTGCGCAGTTTCACTCAGATAATTTTCTATAGCGGTTTTAAATTTGTCTGAAACTTTCATAAAGTTGATTTAAGATTGAACAGTAAGTTTTATTCAAAACTGCTTCTGTAGATGTCAAAACAGTATTCTTCGAAACACAGCCAGCACATAAAAGTGTAGTGAGGCAGGCGGTGTCGGTTTTTTACAGCTTCGCCAAGCGAATCTTCGATTTCTTGCATGATGCCTTCTAAATCATCAAGATGCTGGATATAGAATTTTTTACAATCGGCATGATAAATAAATTCGGAAATCATACCGCTGATGCATCCCCCATTCTGCAGGTCTTCAAGGAAAGATTTAAGCTGTTCTTTTTTAGTTCCGTCATAGGATTTCAAATCGGAAAGGATAATTTTATTGAACGCAAGGCTCACATCATAATCGGCGTATATTGATTTTTCTAAGGCTTTCATAACTCATTTCTTTAGGCTTATACATTTATCGTCCGAATTAAAAAGGCAGGTCGTCAGGTTCTTCTTTTTTATCCTTTTTGGGAGAAAAATTATCCGACTGAACAGGCTGAGTGTCTGATGTGAAAATCAGTATTTCAATATTACTGGTGTGAAAAGTGAGACTGCCTATGGCTTTACCCTCACTGCTGAGATAAGCGTTCACACCGATTCTTCCGAATAGTTCCACCATTGTGCCTTTTTTAAGCCACTGGGCTATACCTGCACTGAGCCAGTAAGAGCAGTCAATAAAAGTGACTATTTTTTTTACCTCATTACTGTCTTTGGTTTTGTAGGTGTCATTAACTGCAATAGAGAAGTTAACAACCTGTCTGTCTTTTGCTGTTTTGGCAACAACAGCATCTCTAGTTAAGCGTCCTGTGATTTCCATGATTTAAAAAATTTTAGATTATTACTGCTTCTTCCCACCTGCTCCGCAAAAATTGTTTTCAAAAGAAAAAACGGAAAAAAAGAAAGCAGGAATAAAGCGGGCGGTTAAGGATACGGCGGGCTATAAGTCCCGAAGGGCGGCAGGGCCGTTATGCGCCTGCAGGATCCGGCGCACGCTATCTTGGCTGCCTTTTTATCCGTTTCGAATGAAAACTTTGATCTCAAAAAAGTTAATTATATTTGATCTCAAAAAGATTCCCGAAGCAGAAACAAACGGCAGCGCATTATTATCTAAATTGAAGGGTTTTGCTACAGGAAGCCAGGAGAAAACATTTTTCAGTATTGGTTTTCTTCAGTTTAATTATTTTGGTTTTAATCTAACTCTATTTGATTAATTATATTTGCTTTAAAAAATCAGCACTATGGAAAACTTATTAACCAGCATCCTTAGCTCTTCAATTGTTTCAGCTTTGATTGTTTTAATTATTACCAAAATTACTGAGGGAAGAATTCAAAGTACTTTTGACAAGAAACTTGAAAGCGTCAAAAAAGAACATACTTTAGAAATCGCAAAATTTCAAAGTGAATTGGATTCACTTAAAGCGAAGGAAAATTTTAAGTTTACTAAATTACACGAAGAGCGTTTTAATGTGTTAAAACAAACTTACGCACTGTTAAATAAGAATAGAAATGATTTAGGTCTTTATGTTGCAGAAATTAAACTAATCTCAAAAAATACTACATTTGAGAAAAATGAAGATAGATTGCATATGAATTTTATAGCTTCACAAGAAGAGTTTGTAAAATATATCGATGATAATTTATTTTTTTTTAGTGATAATCTTGAATCAATGCTTGCTCAGTTCTTAGAAGAATCTTTTCAAATTTCTATTGATTATAACATAAATCATCCTGTTAATAAATTGGTGTTTCCTAGTAGAGAAGTTAAAAAGGATGCGGTCTCAGCTTATAAAAGACTTAACGACAACATTCAACCAATTATGATTGCAATAAGAACAGAATTTCGAGAACTTTTAGGAGCTAATTTATAATTATTTTTTTTCTTCCTCTTTAAATAAATTTTTTCCAGTTGACTGTTAGTTTTTTCATCTTCATCTTTTAAATTTTATTTTATAATTGTTTCCTGCCAGTCAAATGGAAATTTTTTCTTCCATGCACGATGCCAGTCGGTTTCTCCCTCCTTCCATAAGTCACAGTCTAATTTATTGATATGCTGCCAATGCCAGATGTTAATTTCACCGCATCTTCCACGCACTTTCTCTCCGCAGAAACCACACACGGCAACTTGTCCCGAATGGCCAGGACTAATTTTTTTTCCATCAATGTCTATTGCATGCTGCATACTTGTAATAATGAAAGCTAAATGATTAACTATAGAATATTACGCTGTAATACTCCCAAATATATCGCTTTTTTCTCAATGAAAGCACTACCAGTTACAGTCCAAAAAACTCCCAACAAATTAATTACTAATTACTTATAAGTACGTCATCAAATTTTCCGATACCAGTACTTCATCTTGGCGCTGGCGCCATCGGGTTAAGATTGTTTTTACGAGCCGCATTATACTTTTAAATACTGCTCGTGCATTATTTTATATTTTAGGTTTAATCCTTTCCCTTTGCTACTTCTCCTTTTTTAATATTAAATAAGAAAGAGCCGGATCGTTTAAGAGCCGTTCCATTTCGGAATGACATATATCCTGAATATCCTGCTTTATCTGCAGGTAATTGCGCTGGACCATTGCATTGTCTAGTTTCCGAACAGGCGGTATTTCCTTATAATTTTCAATCTCTCTTTTAAGGGCTTCATGGTCATTTATAATTTCATTATGAAAGGTTTTGAGTTCAATTTTGCAGTCAGGATCATCGGCAACCATCCCTACAAATTCTCCTGAACTCAGTGATGAGATTTTCGATGGCGGCACCGCAGATTCCAATTGTTTTGAACGGCTTATGGAGGTGTCGGAACTGTTGATTGACAGGCTTTCCCTGTCTTGCATAATTTTTCCGAATCGCTCTGATAATTGTTTGGAAGTATCTCCTGTAACCTGACCGCTTATTATATTTCCAACAATATTCATAATAACATCTGCCTGTTCCCGTCCATAGTCTTTGCGGAGCTGGGTAAAGTCCTGAATACCCAGACAGGTTGCCACTTTATTGCTTCTTGCAGTAGCAATTAAACTGTCCATATTATTGAGGGATGAGCGAGGTACTGAGGGTTTTGTTCGAGGCCGCGGCTTTATGTATTGATACTCTCAGAACATTTCAGCTGGTTGTCCTCTCCATCCTGGGACCGCTTGTTTTCGGAATAGCTGTCTTCGACGGATTCCAGCATACGCTTACTGTGTGGCTGGCAAGATATATTAATATTTATCTGTGGCTCCCGGTTGCTAATATTTTTGGAAGCATTATAGGCAAGATTCAGGAACTGATGCTCAAACTGGATCTTTCCCAGGTGCAGGCTACGGGAGATACCTTTTTCAGCAGGACCGATATGTCTTACCTTATTTTTATGATAATCGGCATTATTGGGTACTTCACTGTGCCGTCGGTTGCTAACTACATAGTCCACGCTGGCGGCGGCGGGGCCCTGAGCCAGAAAACCACAACCCTTTTAAGTACCTCAGCCAGTTCAGCAGTTTCCAAAACCTCACAGGGGACAGCAATGGTTCTGGATACAATGGGAAATGCTGCTGGAAAGATGTCACAGAGCATGTCTGCATCTTCAGCTTCATCTCCATATTTTGAGGAGAAAGGAAATTATATGAGCGACAGGCTCAAAGGAAATTCAAAATAAAATTAAATGAGCTCATGTTCACTAAAATGAAAAATATAGACACTGCATTTAAATATGTGAGAGGATTTACTTTACTGGTTATTATATGCTGCGCTTTGATCTGCTGTTACACCCTAAACAGAAGTTTTCAGACTGTAAACCGCATGCAGGATAAGATATACATCCTGGCGGCTGGAAAAGCTTTGGAAGCATATGCGTCGGACAGAAAGGATAATGTGCCTGTTGAAGCGAGGGATCATATTAAAACTTTTCACAAGTTTTTCTTTACCCTGGACCCGGATGATAAGGTAATTAAAACCAATGTCACTAAAGCTCTTTATATGGCGGACGAAAGTGCTAAAAGAATTTATGATGACCTGAAAGAAAACGGCTTTTATTCCGGAATCATTTCGGGCAATATAAGCCAGACCATCCAGATTGACAGTGTAACTGTCGATATACAGGACTATCCCTACCGCTTTAAATGTTTTGCCAGACAGAATATCATCAGAACCACCAGCATTTTGAAAAGAAACCTGATTACGGAAGGGAGTCTGCGCAATGTATCGAGAAGCGACAACAATCCGCACGGTTTTTTAATTGAACGTTTCAATACGATTGAAAACCGAGATTTAATTGTTGAACACCGAAAATGACAGGTTATGAAATCATTGTTTAAAAAACGGGAAACTGCATTTACATACCATAGGCACTATCTCTCTGCACAAAAAAAATGGTCTGAAAAAATGAGCAGTCTGGCGGAAGGGTGTTCAAAGAGGAAGCTAATTTTTCTTCTCAGCTTATTTGTTATCCTATCGGCAGGCTACCTTCTTTATAACATTTATAATGCCTTTTCAAAAAAAGAAGTTCAACAGGTAAAATTTTCAGAACAGACTGTAAAAATTAAAATAATCGATTAAAAAATAAAGACATGGAACAGAAGACGATATCAATTAAAGAAGCAAAAAAACGAAAAATGCTTCTGGCTCTGCCGATCATAACACTTCCTTTTATTACCATTTTTTTTTATACTCTGGGAGGAGGAGGAATGGAAGCTGCAGTGGCTGAAAATGAAATAAAGAAAGGATTTAATTTTAAACTGCCGCTTCCAAATTTTAAAGAAGATTCTTCTCTGGATAAAATGAGCTACTATGACCAGGCAGCAGTAGATTCAGTCAAACTGCAGGAGCAGATTAAAAAAGATCCAAACTATTCAAATCAAAAAGTTCTTGAAGAATCTTTAAAGGAGTTCCCAGAACTGGATTTTGCATCCCATAGTTATTCAAAAAAAAGAAGCGGCTTGAATGCAGTGACTCCCCAGGACAGAAACGAGCAGAAAATCTTTCAAAAACTGCAGCTTCTCCAGAAAACTATCAGCCATTCTGCAACGGTTAACAATTACGGCCAGGATATGAGGGAGTTCGAAAACTATGGCTCATCAAATGAAGTATCTGCCCAGATTAAGAACTTAGAACAGATGATGTCTGCAATGGGTGAAACGGCGCCGGATCCTGAACTGCAGCAGCTAGGAGGCATGCTGGAAAATATACTGGATATCCAGCATCCTTCAAGAGTACAGGAACGTTTAAAACAGAATTCGGAAGATAAAAAGGGAAAAGTATATTCGGTAAACCTCAAAAATAACGCAGAAATTATTACCTCTTTACAAGAGAATACAGCACCTGCAAACACTTTTAAATTGAATGGCTTTTTCACCGCAGATGAAGATTTAAATCCAGATTATCAAAAAAATGCAGTTGGAGCTGCCGTGCACGAAACTCAGACAATTGTAAATGGATCAGTGATTAAACTAAGGCTCACCGCTGATATTACCCTTCAGGGAACTACAATTCCAAAAAACACTTTTGTATACGGCATGGCATTCCTGAAAGGCGAAAGACTTGAAATAAAGATAGAAAACCTCCAGCACCATGGTTCAATTTTTCCGGTGCAGCTATCAGTCTATGATATAGACGGAATTGAGGGAATATACATTCCAGGTACAATCAACAGGGATGTGGCTAAAGCATCTGCAGACCGCTCGATTCAGACCCTTGGACTTACCGGGGTTACCGATTCATGGGGAGCACAGGCTGCAGGAATGGGCATTGAGGCAGCAAAAAGTCTTATGAGTAAAAAGGTAAAACTCATAAAAGTACTGGTAAAAGCAGGATACAAGGTGCTGTTATATGATGAAAAACAAAAGAATTTAAAACCTTAAAAAAGAGAAAGATGAAAAGAATTAATTATTTGTTTTTAATGGGCCTATTGCTGGTTTCTGTTCTGGCTTATCCCCAGATAAACAGCAGCGAAACAGTTTTTTATGAAGACCTGTATAAAAATCTTCAGATCGGCTATTCGAAAACTACCAGCATTGTTTTTCCCTACCCGATTAAAAGCATAGATAAAGGGAGCGCTGATGTGCTGGTGCAGAAAGCCAAAGGGGTAGAAAATATCCTGCTGGTAAAAGCGGCAAGACAATATTTTTTCCAGACTAACCTGACAGTAGTTACATCTGATGCAAAATTATACGTATTTGTACTGAATTACGATGAAGACTGCCCAGACTTGAATATAAAAGCAGAAAGTGCAGTTGCTGCAAGCAGAGATGTATTATTTACTTTAGAAAATGAAAATCAGAAAAAAATAGAGCAGTCTGCTTCACTGGCATTATCAAAAAAAATAAAGACCAGCGGTTTTAAAAAATCTAAATTCCAGATAAAACTGGAGATTAACGGCTTATTTATCCATCAGGATGTTCTTTATCTGCGCTTAGTATTTGAGAATAAATCCAAAATTAACTACGATATCGACCAGCTGCGTTTTTTTGTAAGAGACCAGCAAAAATCAAAACGAACCGCATCACAGGAAATAGAATTACAGCCACTATACAGCACTTCATCATCCGCTGTGATTCCTTATAAGTCTGAAATTATAAAAGTATTTGCGCTAGAGAAATTTACGATCCCAGAGAATAAGTATCTGACCCTTCAGCTCATGGAAAAGAACGGCGGAAGGCATTTAGAAGTTAACGTTAACAATAATCTGACTGACAAAGTAATACCCCTTCCTTAATTCATAAATCTACTTTTAAAAACTCAAAACAGATTATGAATATAAACATCAATGAGACTGAAATGCTTTTAAGTGTTGCAGAGGAAATGGCTTCTTACGGCTACAAGTATGTCGCATTTCCTTGTGATGTAATAACTGATCCCGATACCATTGAGTCCTTTATGAACTCATGGGATGCAATGGAACATTGTTATGCGCTGACTACTGATAGAGACTATTTTAAGAGTAAGACCATAGATTCACTTAAAAATGATTTAAATATAGTGATGCAGAGCGGTATTGACCTTATAGCAGTGAGAAACTGGATCTTACTGAATTTGTACGATTGGAAAGAGAAAAGAAAGAACTATTTGAAAACAACTTAAATACAAATATTATGAATGAGAATAATTTAAAATACCTGAAAGACCAGCTGAAATATACTGGATTTGGAGAAACTTTCGATACTGAATTGAAAGAAAACATGCTGAAAGGAGATAAGGATTTTAAAATCATGCACACCGGCATTATGAACAATGGCGTCCCCAACAGAGATACCGTAACGGTTGAGCTGAACTTCAAGAAGTCAGACCAGACTGATATGTACTTTTTTAATTCCTATCATGTGAATCTTCAAAAAGAAGAAAACAAGCCGGGTATGGAACAGACCTTTTACATTAACAATGACGGCACAATCATTACACTAAAGGAAGCTTATAATCTGATGGAAGGCCGTTCAGTAAATAAAGATCTTAAAACTAAAGAAGGAGAAAGCTACAATTCTTGGTTAAAATTCGATTTTAAACAAACAGATAATTCCGGGAATTTTAAAATCAACCATTACCATCAGAATTATGGCTATGATCTGGAAGCAAGCCTTGAGAAGCATTCCATAAAAGAACTCAATACGCCGCAGTATAAGGAAGACCTTGTAAATTCCCTTAAAAAAGGAAATCTTCAGTCGGTGACTTTTGTTGTCAGCGGCGTCGAAAGCAAAATGTTCGTAGAAGCAAATCCGCAGTTTAAGACTCTTAATGTATATGACGGAAACCTCCAGCGCATCAATCATCGAGAAAGTAAAGATGAGAAAAAATCTGAAGGAGAAAAAACTTCAGAAAAGCAATCTGACAAAAAACAGTCTGAGACCACTGAGGAGAATAGTGAAACTCCTTCCGCGAACAAACCCAAAAAAAGAAAACAGCAGTCTAATTCGGTTTAGAAATTTTAAAATTATTAAAGTTTAGATGATGAACCCGCAGTTTCCCGTAAATAGAGTAGAAATGGAATTCAGCCAATGGAAAGCAAGAGAGGAACGTTTCAATACGCTCTTTTCAATTACTCCGGCAGAAAACAAATCTTTATTGGCTGAGAAACTGCGGCAGTTCGACAGAATCAGAACGAAATACAAATCTTCAAAAAATGTTGAGGAGCAGCATACGCTTCAAATCCTTAAAATGGAAATCCATAGGATGTCAAAACAATTATATCCAAGTCTCATTTCACGTATCCTAAGGAAAATAATCACCAGCACGCAAAATCAGCTTTCACTTCGCAGTGAGGCAAAAAAAGACGAAAGAAACTTCAATTCGCTTAACGAGCAAGTAAAGAGTATCGGCTTTCCTGATTTATCCGAAAAATTAAAAAATCTTATTGACAAAGAACAGGAAAATTTCAGCATTCCTCTATCCTACTACATTAATGAAAAAGAAAAGATTACTCATACTCTTTCGTTTTCAAAAAATGCTGAAAGGCATTTTGAACTCGATGGATTTAAAAGCAGCATGCAGAATAATTCTGCACCAGAAGACAGCAGGGATTATTACTTTAAAAATGGGCAGGAACGCAATTTTAAACTTAATGAAGTTTATAATTTATTGTCAGGCCGTTCTGTAGAGCATAATCAATCATGGTTTCAGCTCGACTTTAATGATAGAGACGCTTCGGGCAATTATCACTTAAAAGAATTTCGAAATGAATATGCTTATGATTTAGAAAAGACTTTAAAGGCCATTCCTTTAAAAGAGATATCTAATACATATGAAATGGAGAAACTAAAACATGCTTTAAGACAGGGTGACAGAGTATCTGCTGTGCTGATTAAAAATGGACGAGAAAATCAGATTTATATAGAGGCCAATCCGCAGTTTAGATCATTGAATATCTATGACCGGCATTTTCGTAAAATCCAGACAGCTTCATCAAAAAACCAGGCAGCAACATTCCCGAAACAATCTGTCCAAAAAGGAATAAAATCTAAAATACAGCAGTGATGGAACAATTAAATCCTTTAACGGAATTCTTTAGATCGATAGAAAAAGACCAGCGCATCAGCATTACCCATATTGGAATTTTTGCGGCACTGCTTCAATTCAGAACAAATCAAGGCAATATCAATCCTATCAAAGCCTACAGGCATGAAATTATGAAAATAGCCAAAATAACCGGCCCTGTCACGTATCACAGGTGCATAAAAGACTTAAATGAATACGGCTATATAAACTATGTCCCCAAAAAAAATAGAAATCAAAAAAGTGTCATTTATTTTCTCGTTTAAAAGGCAGGTTCTGACATAGTTTTAAAATTAAACTTAAAGATCGAAATTATCGAAATAATAAAATGTAGAGGGTTAAGAAAAAACATCTCTATGAAACTATCACTGCAAGCGGCCCGCATCCCAAATTAATTATTGAATCATCACCAGCCGCAAGAATATGACTTGATTTAGGAGAAAATTTGAATTTCCTGCTCTTGTTTTTTTAAATATAATTATTGCTCAACTGAAGCAAAAAATTGGTGTATTCCTAACAGCCGTTAGCATTTTTTTAGCCCCGATAGAAGTGGAAATCCTTTTGTGCCGGGGTTCGGCGCAAAAGATTGCTTCGCCAGTTCGCTATCGCTCGGTGAAACGAATAGCGGGAAAAAGCTCCTAAAAAATAATATCAAACCTAATATAATATAATATAATATAATATAATATACCCCATGATCACCTGACCGCTGTTCTATAAACACAGATCCTTATGCTGTAAAAAAAAAAACCCTGTCCGCTTTACATCTGATAAAAGACAGCCCGCCAAGATTACCCATATTGGAATTTTTGCGGCATTACTACAATTCAGAACTGCTGCAGGTTATACGAATCCTATTAAAGCATATAGGCATGAAATTATGAAGATTGCTAAAATAAGCGGGCCTGTTACCTATCATAGATGTATCAGAGACCTAAATGATTACGGTTATATAAATTATCTTCCAAAGAGAAATAGAAATCAGAAGAGCATCATTTATTTCACCCTTTAAGAGTTTACTAAAATTCTCAGTAAAGATAGCAAAGCTGTATTTACTGAGAAACTTGAGTTCTTTATCTCACCAGTAGATATTTTTTTTGCCACAAAAAGTTTAGGTGTTTTTTAAAGATATTTCACCATTATAAGTTTTGTGGCACAATCGTGGCATAAGCTATTTTGTAAAGAGTAAATATACTGAAAATCAAACTCTAAAAAGTTTTAGATTCGAATGTGCAGTTAGTCCAACAATTCTGTCGACAGGGTCGGCAGAATTTATTTTCCATATTCAAATGTTTTCAAAATTAGATTATATTCATTAAATTAGCAGTATGGATAAAGAAGCAGAATTAGGACTCGATTTTATAATTGACAAATTAACAAACTCAATAGAAAACGTGATTACTGGAGATAGTTTTCAGACTGAAATTTCTATTCTCCAAAATTCTGATTTAAAGTCTTTAACAAAGAAAAATGGCTGGCTTTTTAATTGGAATGAAGAATTTAAAAATCCAATTAGAGATGTTTATAAACTTACAATTTTTGGAAATTCAAAAATAATTCAAGGTCTTATAAGCTTAGAAGTTAAGTCAGATCATGTCTATATGCATCTTGTTGAAAGTGCTCCATTCAATAAAGGACAAACAAAGGTTTATGCTGGTGTAGCTGGTAATCTAGTTGCTTATGCTTGTAAATTATCTTTTCAGCGCGGTCACGATGGAAATGTTTCTTTTCTTTCAAAATCGCAATTAGTTGATCATTATGAAAAAACACTTGGAGCATTCCATTTCGGTGGTAGAATTATGATAATTGAAACAAAATCAGCTTTGAAATTAATCAATAAATATTTTCAAAATAAATAATTATGAAAACTAAAAAATTAGATTTAGATATAGACAGTATTGGTGGACTAAGTTCTCTAACATTAGCTGAAGAAAAAGCTTTAAGCGATTTTTTTCAAAAGAAAAAACTAACAAAAAAGAAAACTGAGAAAAAGAAATTAATACTTAAAAATTAGAACATACCATATCAGACATTTGATCTAGTTGATACTTTTTGCTCCAAAAATTTGGCAATCAGATGAATTATTATCTCAATTGGTTCTGTCGCATCTGTCAGAATCAAATATAAGAATTTAAGTAATTTAAAAATTAGCTCGCCAATTTACAGAATGATTTAAACATAGATATCCCTGGTATAATCATCTGACTCCTTCTAAGCATATGCACAACTTCAATTCCACTCAATGTTCTTTTGGCCGATTCAAAACTTTTAAAACCTAAACCGTTTTGTATGCGCCACTTGATAAAACGATGGTCCTGTTCGACAACATTGTTAAGATATTTACATTGCCGGATTTTAATCTTTGAGAACGAACGCTTGTTATATACTTTGATCGCTGCTGTATTAGAACCGCTTTTATCAATGTTTATTACTCGTGGTTTGTAGTTATTACTAATTGCTTTAATTAGAAAACACTGAGCGCTCATTCTCTGTCTTTTTCTGGTCAAAAGAAAGTCAACCGTATTACCCAATTTATCAACTGCTCGATATAAATAACACCATATACCTTTTACTTTGATATAGGTTTCATCCAATCTCCAGCTTGTCCCCACTTTGACCTTTCTCTTCTTGATCTCTGATTCACGCAAAGGTGTAAATTTATAAACCCAGCGCTTAATCGTAGCATGATCCACAATCACTCCCCTTATCTTCATTATTTCTTCAACATCCCGATAACTTAAAGTAAACCTAAGCTTAAAATATAATGCCTGGAAAATAACAGACTTTGGATAACAATTACCTTTAGTATTCATTTTTCGATGGGCTTAAAATTCTAAAGATAAAGTTATTCCCAAATGTGAGAGAACAAAAGATTTTATAGTGAATGGGTTCATTAAATCATTATGCGAATTATATAACAACAAACATATGCATATAAAATAATGGTATTGTTTAAGTTGCATCTTTGACCTAACAAATTAACCTCCCTATTACTTCTGTAAAGTTTATTTTGCTAAGGCAAAAAATATCTTATATAAATAGTTCTGCAGTGTTCATTCCAAGGACTATTCTGAAAATCTTTCAAACTCTTTTTAACTATTTAAGACAAACAACATTTCCTTTATCTTCCATCTGCAAATTGGACTATCATCAGGTTAGGTTTAAAACATTTTTTTGTATTCCTCTAAATAGTTTTCAGAAAATTTGATACGGCTTAATAATACTTAACATTTATTTTCTAACTAAAATCTCACTGCAGAATTTAGAACTGACACATTTTTGCCATAAAATTTAAGGCTGTTTTTTTTGCTAAATAAATTATCTTTTTCTTTAAATCATTTGAGAAACCAAATATATTTTTGTTTCAATCCCCAACAGGACATCTAAACCAAATTTCTACAGCCAATAAAAGACATCACCTACTTGTAGTAAGACAATCTTTTCAAATCCTCTATAAAATGTTGTGAAATATGTCCTTTACGGGTCATAAACGGCCAAAAGGCGCCAATTGAGGACAATTGGCGCCTTTTTTTATATCCTGTTAACAAATGAGTGAACTCCTTTTTTGTTTTTTATCTCCTTTTTTAGAATCACATTAAAAAGAAAATAAACGACAAAAAAATTAGTATTCACATGAAAAATAAGCAAATTTAAAATTTAGAATGTTATAAGCTAACAGGATCTGAACATCAAGATTGGAACAATCTAAAATATATATTGGCCTGTCGAATTAGTTGACTTCCGATTTTGCAGAGCCCAGAAATATTGATCTATCTCGAAGAAAAGCCGTAATCCAGATTAAGACCATAGGGATTCCAGGATTCACCATTGAGGCATGCTTGGCAAGCTCGGTAGCCATTGCTCCTGCAAAATAGCAGCAAAGCAGAATGAATCCTATTTTCATTGTCTTAGGTATGGCAAACAATACAATAAATATCATCTCCATTACCCCTAAAACACTTGGATTGAATTTTTCTAAACCTGCTACCGACCATGGGAGATGAATAAATTTCATCAGACCGCTTATAAATATTATTGCAGTTGTTAATGATGTCAGCGAAATCGCAGTGATTTTTTTTAATTTCATGCTTTCTTTAAAATTAATGTTTTAATTCTCTCGCCTCAACAATTACAAAATACCCAATGCGTTCCTTTATCAGCCATTTCCCCTCCTGGAAAACATATTTATCGTCATATTTAACGCTGTAATCTGAAAGAACATCCTTTCCTTCCGTTTCCCTGATCATTTTAATTTGTGTGAATGAAATACCAGTAGCCGTATTACCATTGATCTTTACCGAATGCTGACCGTTTAATGTAAAATAAGTTTTAACATGAGAGGCGTGTACATTGAACTCTTTTTCCATGTTTTCTCTTCCGGAAACATTTCCTGCTAAAAAATCACCCATATAAGCTTTATAAACAACATCCGGTGTAAATAAATTAACTACCTCGGAGATCTTTTTTTCATCACTTAAATAGGCATAATCATCAATTAAATTTCTTAATTGTTCTTTCGTGTTTAAAATTTCTAGTGTCATAATTTTATAATTAATAGTGTAAATAATTCATGTTAAAAAAAATAGCTGTTTTAATTGTTTCTAATTTTTTCGATTTAGATGATCAAAATGCTTTATCCCCCAGCCTGCAATGGCAACTAGCAAGCTCCTAAGTGTCTTTCCGTGAGCCGTTAATTCATATTCTATTGCAATACCGCTGTGTTTTGATTCACTTCGGAAAACTATGTCGTTGAACTGCAGTTCCTGAAGTGCCTTTGATAGTATTTTAGGGGATATTCCGGATATACCCCTTTGAAGATCCATGAAACGCGTACTTCAATGTTGTAATAAGAAAACAACTATCAGCATTTTCCGTTTTCCTGACAATAACAGCATTGACCTGCTGATCATTTCTAGAGAAATTTCATCAGAACCTGTTGCGTTTTCTTTTGATTCCATTTATTATCATTTCTTACTATCAGGCTTTTAACTTTAAAGAGTCATAAATTTTTATTCTTTGAATCTAATCGATGTCAATAACTTCAAATAGTTCGTACGGCTGTAGCATTTTTGCGTCAAGCCCTATATGAAAATCCAGATCAGAAAGCAACGTTCTGATAGTCTTTAGTTCAAGTCCGTGCTGTCGGGCTAATTGAAAAATCAATCCAATACCCATACTGGTAATATTGTCTGTCCACCGATTAATTTCTTGTACATTATCAAATTTATTTACAAAGCTCTCCACAAAAGCCTTTCTGTAGGGAGTGGCAACAAACTCATGCTCTTTAGAGTTTTTGGCATAATCGGATATATCTTCTTTGTCAAAGTCCGTTCTTTTTAGAACAAGTACCATGCAACCTGATACTGGTGAGTTTTCAAAAGGCAGCCCGCTAATCTGTATGCGGTCTATACGCATTATTGTAAAAGGCCATTCACCGGTTGAGGGCATTAACTGATATAAATTAAGGATCGAAGAGTCTATTTTTCGTTCTGTTTCCATATTGATTTTTCAATTTTTCAGGATATGCCACTCAACTTAGAAAAGCTTTCAATCCGTATTTATTTTTATTCTGTTTTATTTTTTATTCTGTTTTATTTTTTATTCTGTTTTATTTTTTATTCTGTTTTATTTTTTATTCTGGACAAAATTACTTTATATTTACTTACAATTTATTACCTGTTACCTAAAGGTTAGCAGGTAATAAAAACAAACCACAATATGAAAGAGCAAAAAGAATCAGAAGAAGAAGTTGTTGTAAATAAAGAATTTACAGACGAATGCCACAGAGTGATGGCAGCAGTAAGTGATGCCCTCTACGCCATTGGTGGAAAGTGGAAATTAATGATCATCATCGCTATGGCCAGAGGCAACAACAGGTTTACAGAACTCCAAAGACAGGTTACCGGAATTTCTGCCAGAGTACTCTCAAGTGAATTGAAAGAACTGGAACTTAACGGTTTCATCATCAAAAAAGTTGCCGTGGGATATCCCGTAACAATCGAATATCAGCTTTTACCCTACAGCCATACTCTCGAAGAAGTTGTTGCTGCGATGACTAAGTGGGGAATGCAGCACCGTGAGAAGATCAAAAAAGACAGATCTTAGGATAAAAAACGATGTAGCCCCGGATAAAGCTAGGACCGCCCTGCTTTTTTTTCATGACGGCTCTCGCTGTATTATTATGTGAATCATCTGAACAATCAGAAATAGAAATAAACTTATTACAATACCACTATTTTAGGTTTTTCTATTTTATCTATTTTCCCTCCTGTTAAGACCATTCTGTTTTCCAGAGCGTTATTAAAATCATGAGGGTAACCTTTGGATACTGAGCTGGCATTGTCCAATTTTTTAATCTGCATTTTATTCAAATGCAGATCAGCTGCTTTTAGATTGTTTTGAATCTGTTCAAATGTTCTGGCGCCAAGAATCGGAATTACTCCTTTTGACTTCAGCCAGGCAAGAGCTACCAACTCCGGCTCACTTTCAATTTCTCGAGCAATTGAAAACAATTCATCCAGCACAGTTTCTGCAGTAGGATCACCCTGATATGGAATACTGCCTTTAAATGCAGTAGCCCTGCCACTTTCGCCTTTTCGGTATTTACCAGTTAGAAGCCCGCCTGCCAAAGGTGACCATGCCATCACGCCAAGGCCAAAAGCCTCTGCCATTGGTAAAATATCACGTTCTGTAGCACGCTGTAAAAGACTGTATTCTACCTCTATAGCACTCACGGCCGACCATCCTCTGAGATCAGCAAGTGTTGCAGCTGCAGAAACCCGCCATGCCGGAAAATTAGAAATACCTCCGTAAACAATCTTTCCTGCATGTACAAGATCATCAAGGCCTCGTACAATTTCTTCAATAGGAGTAAAAAAATCATCCTGATGAACAAAATAGATGTCAATCCTGTCAGTATTAAGTCTTTTAAGGCTGGCCTCCACAGACTGAACCATATTTTTACGATGGTTGCCAAGCGTTCCCAAAGCTTGTTCCGGGACTATTCCTCTGGTATATTTAGTAGTGATTACCAGATCATTTCGTTTGGAGGATATTGCTTTTCCCAGAATTTCTTCTGATTCGCCGCATTGATAGGTATCCGATGTATCTATAAGATTTCCTCCAAGCTCCGTATACAAAGAAACTATTCTATCGGCTTCTTTTGAGTCCGTGCCGTATCCCCATGCCTGTCCAAAATTTCCAGCACCTAATGCAAATTCACTAACTGGTAAGCCTGTTCTCTTACCTAAAAGTTTGTAATTCATCTTTTTAGTTTTTAAATTGAATTACAAAGGTATTTAGTAAAATGTTACTTTATATTACTGCTATACAAAAGGTTAGTGATTATTATTTGGTTAGCCGTTGTGTAATTTCCAGATATAAGAATTTTAAATTTTTAAAAATTATAATCGAAGTAGCCTCTAATACAATCAAGTCTTTTTAACTAAATCTCTAATCATTTATTATTACTAAAAACTAAAATTGCAGTCACAATTCCCAACAGGACATCCAAACCAGAATGCTGATTCCATACAAAGACATGCCCTACCCGTAGGCGATCTCTTCAAATCTTTCATAAAATTTATAGAAATTTGTCCCGTTGGGTCACAAAAGCCCAAAGGCGCCTATTAAAGACAACCGGCGCCTTTTTTTATTATAAGCTTACTTATTTACTAGTCTAAAGGCCGCAGTATGCTATGTTTTATTGCATCAGTATAAAAAGGTTAGTATGTAGCAAAGCTGAAAGGCAAGTTCCTTTGTGTTTAGGTTCTTCATCGATTTTCCGCTTCTGCAGCCGCAAGGCCAATTCATTTTTTTTGCCTGGAAGTAATAAGCTTTGTGAAAAAATTGCGGGATATGGCATTAAAAAGAAACCGAAAATTGAGTATTGATTAGAAATAGGGAAATTGGGTTTGAATGTGCAGTTCACCAAGACAAAAAAGGGCTTTCAGCAGCCCTAGCCCCAATAAAAGTGGAAATCCTTTTGTGCCTCGGCAAAAAAGATTGGAACGTATAGCGGGAAGAGCTCCAAAAAGAGAGCACTATTATGATCACTAAAAATTAGATTCTGGTAAAAGCAATCGCATCAATCCGCTAATTTTACCCGTTGCAATCCAGGGGTAAAATAGTGTAAAACAACAATAGTTTCTAAATACCTTCAGCTGTAAAAGAGATGATGAGAAATGAAGAAATTTGAAATTAAAAAAGCAGATCAGGGCAAATGGCTGGTATCGCACAACGAGCTGCCAAAATTTACCTGCCTCTTTGAAAATAAAAGATTTAATGCAGAGAGAACAATAACAGGACTTAATACCCCTACTGGTGATCCCAAAGAAGTACAGCTATTGCAGAATGGAAAAGTGGCTCAAAGAGTATCATAAGGATAAAATAAACGGGAAACGACGGATAACTAAACGGCAGTTTTGAGACCCATATTTTGAAATTTACGCCGCACTGGCAAAAACATTACAAAATACCACCCTTCACCTCCACTAAAAAACAGGAGTATTTTTATCTCTGTACTGTTCTGAAAAAAGTTTACCTATTGAGTATATTTTCATTTTTAATCGTATTTTAGTTTACCAGAAACCCCTTGAGTTTGATAAGCTGTAAATTACTTACCCTTACAAAACTTTATGTTTTATTTTTATTACAACACAACAATGGACAGATACACAGAAACATTTGAAACCTGGAACAAGATCGCTTCACTATATCAAGACAGGTTTATGGACCTGGACCTGTACAACGAAACTTATGACTTTGTATGCGATTCGATTGATAAAGCAAGTCCAAAAATTCTGGAAATTGGCTGCGGGCCCGGAAATATTACAAAGTATCTATTATCAAAAAGGCCGGACTTTGATATTTTCGGGATAGACATTGCCCCAAACATGATCGAGCTTGCGAGCAGGAATAACCCAAAAGCTCATTTCGCTGTTATGGACAACAGGGAAATTGCCGCGATTAAAACAAAATATGACGCCATAGTCTGCGGCTTCTGCCTGCCGTATTTATCTTTGGCTGACTCTCGAAAACTCATCAGTGACTGTTATGATCTGCTGAATGAAAACGGGCTGGTTTATATGAGTTTTGTAGAAGGCGACCCGGGCAGATCTGATTTTCAGACCGGCAGCGACGGTGATCGGATTTACTTCTATTTTTATAATTTAGAGGACTTAAAAACGCAATTTGTCAGGAATAATTTTGAAGAACTCCAAGTATTCAAAGTAGAATATAAGAAATCAGAAACCCAAAATGACATTCATACAATAGTTACAGCCAAGAAAAAAAGCACGACATAAGGATGTGAAAAACTAAACATTTTACACTCTTTTTTTATAATACAGCGTGAAGAAACTTTCTGAAGTTTCAATGGAATTCAGAAGTAAATAGCGTAAAATTTTATATTCATTTGTCGACGAGTTTAAAATTTAAAAAGAAAAACTTCCTGTATCGTTCTAAAATTTAAGCAATTAAAATAAAAAAATACCATCCCTGGTCTTAAAAAAAGTTATTATCTTGCTAAGGAATAAGAAGAGAATTACAAAAACAGCAGTATAGCTTTACAATCTGACTTTGAGTTTATTTTCAAGAGCCAGTTGTAGCTTGTTCTGGCATTAAAATATCGGTGTGACTATGAATTGCATTATTGTTGACGATGAAGAAATGGCAAGAGCCATCATAGAAAAAATGATTGAGAACACCCCTCAATTAAACTTGTTACAAGAATTTTCAAATGCTATGCATGCCATAAAATACTTGAATCAGAATGAGGTCGATTTAATTTTTCTGGATATCCACATGCCTGATTTTACAGGTTTCGATTTTATTCAAACAATTAAAAGTCCTCCCAGAATTATACTGATCACTTCTGATAAGAATTTTGCTATCGAAGCTTTTGAATACGACTGTATTGTTGATTATTTAGTAAAACCTATTACAGAAGATCGTTTTCAAAAAGCAATACAAAAAGCCAATGCAATGCCATTATCTACGAAATTAATTGTAAATAAAGAGGTAAAAGAAGATAATGCAAATGAATTTTACATTAATATTGATCGCCGTTTAATCAAAATTGAATTTGCTTTGGTTAATATTGTAGAAGCCAAAGGAGATTATATTCATATCAAGACGGAAAACAAAAACTATGTAGTTCACTCCACTCTTAAAAAAATTGAAGACAAATTGCCTAAAGATTTGTTTTTGAAAGTACATCGCTCCTTTATCATCAATACCAAAAAAATTATTGACATTGAAGACAATAGTGTCTTAATTGGTAAAGATGTCATTCCTGTAAGTCGTGCCAATCGGCCAGATTTAATGAAACGCTTGAATTTATTGTAGATTTTTAATCAAAAATAGAATTGTATTCTTCTGATACTTATCATCAGTTGTTTACTATTTTATTCAAATGATTTTGAGAAAAAAATGATCAAACCAAAATTATTTTTTTGAATCTTCCTAATAATTTTATAGGCTACTACAAAAACAAATAGCTCAATTTGAGATCAAACTATTTAAAATACTAAAATTCATTAAAAAGAAAAACGAGATTAGATTATACTTGCAAACTTTGTAATATGATCTAAAAATAGTATTGTTTACTCCTATTACACCTATAATGGCTTCTCATTAATCACATTCTCCTGAATCACAAAAAAACTACAATAAGTTTTTTAAAAAAAATAATCCAATCTTCTACAAATAAACCAGTTACAGCAGCCACTATGGCTTTTCGTCTCTATTATTGAAGTTTATTTTAGAAAAATACACTTAATCAATACTAAGATTTCATTTAACTATAGTAAACTTCCATCCATCGAAATTTAATGAATTCAGGATTCACATACCTGTAAGTTTGCTTCATAAAAATTATATATTATGAAAATAACAATTGTAGGAAGCGGATACGTTGGACTTGTAACTGGGGCCTGTTTCTCAGAGGTAGGCATCGATGTTCAATGTGTTGATGTTGATCCAGTTAAGATTGACAACTTAAAAAAAGGAATTGTTCCGATCTATGAACCTGGTTTAGAAAAAATGATTACCGGAAACATGGAAAAAGGAAGATTGCACTTTACAACAAACCTATCAGATGCAATCCAAGATTCTGATATTGTTTTTATCTCTGTAGGAACCCCGTCTGATGAAGATGGAAGTGCAGATCTAAAGTATGTACTACAAGTGGCCCGGGACTGTGGCAAACACATGAATGATTATATGCTGGTAGTAACTAAAAGTACCGTTCCTGTTGGAACTTCAAGAAAAGTTAAAGAAGCTATTGAGCAGGAGTTGGCTAAAAGACAGGTAAACATTTTATTTGATGTAGCCTCAAATCCTGAATTTCTAAAAGAAGGGGCCGCAATTGATGATTTTTTAAAGCCCGACAGAATTGTGGTAGGAACAGAAAGTCCAAGAGCAGAAGAATTACTCAATAATTTGTACAAACCTTTTACCCTTAACGGTCATCCAATAATTTTTATGGATATAGTGTCTGCAGAAATGACTAAATATGCGGCAAACGCAATGCTTGCCACTAAAATCAGCTTCATCAACGACATTGCTAACCTTTGTGAAATTGTTGGAGCGGACATCAATAATGTTAGAAAAGGAATAGGCTCAGATGCCAGAATTGGGAATAAATTCATCTATCCTGGTATTGGTTATGGTGGATCATGCTTTCCCAAAGATGTGCAAGCATTAATAAAAACTGCCGAAGAAAACAATTATCAACTCCAAGTTTTAAAAGCTGTCGAGGCCGTAAATCAAAATCAAAAATCAGTATTATTTACCAAAATACTAAATTATTATAAAGGAAATTTAACTGGAAAAACTGTAGCGATATGGGGACTATCTTTTAAACCACAAACAGATGATATGCGAGAAGCACCATCCCTAGAAATAGTTAATAAACTTCTTAAAGCTGGTGCAAATGTAAAGGCATATGATCCTGTTGCAATCAAAGAAGCGAAGCATTATTTCGGTAGCTCAGTATCCTACTATACAGATCAATATGAAGTTTTAATTGATGCCGATTGTTTAGCGGTATTAACAGAATGGCCGGAATTTAAAATACCAAACTTCAAGATCATAAATAAATTACTAAACAGAACTGCAATTTTTGACGGTAGAAATATTTATGATGCCACAGAAATGAAAAGAAACGGTTTCGATTATTTCTGCATAGGTGTTAATACGACAAATCCAGTTTTAAAATTAGAACTAAACACGGCTTTCTAAAATTTAATAGTAAAGAATATGACACGAAAAAAAATTCTTGTAACTGGCGGCGCCGGATTCGTTGGATCGCATTTATGTGAAAGATTATTAAACGAAGACCATGAGGTGTATTGTTTGGATAATTTCTTTACTGGCCAAAAACAAAATATTATTCATTTACTTGATAAGTCTTATTTTGAGTTGATTCGACATGATGTGATTGCACCCTATCTTATTGAAGTTGATGAAATATACAATTTAGCTTGTCCTGCTTCTCCAATTCATTATCAATACAATCCCATTAAAACCATGAAAACATCTGTTATGGGAGCTATTAATATGTTAGGACTTGCTAAGAGAGTAAACGCCAAAATTTTGCAAGCTTCTACTAGTGAAGTATATGGTAATCCACTAATACACCCTCAACCGGAAAAATACTGGGGAAATGTAAATCCCATTGGAGAACGCTCCTGCTACGATGAAGGTAAACGTGCTGCCGAAACCTTGTTTAGTGATTATCATAAACAAAATAATGTGAAGATTAAAATTGTTAGAATTTTTAACACCTATGGCCCAAGAATGCATCCGAATGATGGCAGAGTGGTTTCCAATTTTATAGTACAAGCATTAAAAAATCAAGATATAACGGTATATGGTGAAGGACAGCAAACCAGAAGCTTTCAATATATTGATGACCTGGTAGATGGCCTGATTAAAATGATGGCTTCCCCTGATCGCATTACAGGACCTGTAAATATTGGAAATCCAAATGAATTTACGATTCTGGAGCTTGCTAAAAAAGTTATACAACTTACCCAATCAAAGTCAAAAATTGTTTATCAACCATTGCCATCAGATGACCCGATGATGAGAAAACCTGAAATTTCTATTGCAAAAAAAGAACTTAACTGGTCTCCATCAGTATGTCTTGATGAAGGTTTAGAAAAAACTATAGCTTTTTTTAAATCTGTTCTTTAATCAAAAAAATCCAATCTTATAAAACAAAATCATGAAGAAAAAAATTTTAGTAGTCGATGACGAACACACTACTTGTGTGTTATTGGAAAATTTTTTGTCTCCAGACTACCAGGTTGTTACTAAAAACTCAGGAATTGAAGCGCTGGTCTGGCTTGAAAATAATTTGCCCGACTTAATAATCAGCGATATTCAAATGTCTAAAATGAATGGGTTTGAATTCTTGAAAGAAGTTAGATTAATGGGGTTTACCAAACATACGCCGGTAATATTACTTTCAGGAAACAAAGAAAGTAAAGAACGCATTAAAGGTTATCAGTTAGGAGCTCAGGATTACCTGACAAAACCTTTTAACCCAGAAGAACTAAAGGAAATTACCCGAAAAAATTTGTTTCCAATTCACTACGCCAGTAACTGGTAAGCACTTAAAAGTCCTTGATTTTAAAACTCATATTTATTGCCATGACCATACTTTATATAGGAAAATCGACTGAAACTTATAAGCAATGTGCTAAAGATAAAAATAGTAATCTAATTGCTGTACCGACCAGTATTGAGTGTTTACAACTACTCAAAAACAAAAATAATATTGATGTAATTATATGTTCTTATAACTTAACCGGGAACACAGGATTGTATTTATTTGATGTCCTTAAAAACGAATCTATTTTAAAAAACAGACCTTTTATATTAGTTTCTGATGAATACAATAGTTCGCTTTTTGCAGAAACTTTTGCAAAAGGCATAAGCGATTACTTTGTTTCTTCTAGTACAGCGGTTAACCAAATAATAGAAAGAGCACAATCACTATACAAATTAAAAGACTTAAATAAAGTGGTTATCGATAATTTAATTCCTAACGAAACTTACAAATTACCACTATCAAAAAGAATTTTTGATGTTTTTTTTGCTTTTTCAGTGTTGATTTCTATCGCTCCTTTAATGTTATTAATTATGCTGGCAATAAGACTTGAGTCTAAAGGAAAAGTCTATTACATTTCTAAACGGGTGGGCAAAAAAACATTCGATTTTTACAAACTAAGATCAATGCATTCCGGTTCTGAAGACTTAATAAAAAAACTAGCACAAGAAAATAATCAGTATAACAAAGCAAAAACGCTTACAACCATTGATTTCGAAGCCCCCTGTCCAAAATGCACTAAATTGTTAAAAGGAAAATTGTGTTCACCACTACTACATATTGATGCTAAAGAAATATGTGATTATTGGTATAACACCCAAAAAAATGAAATTGAAAAAACGAATTCAACTTTTATAAAAATAGCAAACGATCCTAGAATTACCAAAATTGGAAAATTAATTAGGAATACAAGTATTGATGAACTACCTCAGTTAATTAATGTAATTAAAGGCGATATGTCTATCGTAGGAAATCGGCCTCTTCCAGTATATGAAGCCGAATTATTAACAAAAGATACTATGTCAAAAAGATTCTTAGCTCCCGCTGGTATTACTGGTTTATGGCAGGTCGAATTAAGAGGAAGAGGAGGCGAAATGTCTGAAGAGGAACGAATGCGCCTTGACAATGAATATGCAGATCATTTTACCGGTAACAACTATTCTTTTTGGTACGACATCAAATTAATTTTAAGAACCTTTCCTGGCTTAATTCAAAAAAGTACTGTTTAATTCAAAAACCAATAACAATGAAAACTATTTTTAAAATAATGATTACCCTGTATTTATTAATCTTTCAAATTTCTGAGATAAAGGCTCAAAACAGCTCCGTAAATGAATCTGGATCTTCAAATACAAAATTAATAATTCCCAGCCTTAGTGTGCTAATTGATTCTGCGCTTGTTAATAATGGTATGGTAAATTATCGAAAATTGGAGATTGATGCTAAAGATTGTAATTTAAAAGGTAAGCAACAATACTGGACTAGAAATTTTGGAGTACAAGTAAACAGTGGATATGGAACCTTCAATAATTTATCTTCCATTAGCGGAGATAATTCGACCGTAAATTTAGCAAGCAATACAAAACAATTGAATTACAATGTTGGTCTCTATTTAAAAATGCCTGTTTTTGATGTGATCAATCGTAAATCCCAAATTAAGCAAGCTAAATCAGAACTGGAACAAGCTAAAAGTTTAGCAAAATCTCAAGAAGACGAACTAAAACAAGCTGTTATACGCAATTATGAAGAATTAGTTCTCAAGGAAAATTTACTCGAATTACGAGCTTCAAACCTAGGAAACGCAAGAGTAAATATGGAAATGGTGGAAAAAGAGTTTAGAAATGGTATAATCCCGATTTCTGAATACGTAAGAATTTCAGATATGACCTCCAGAATAGCTGCCGAATTTGAACAGGCAAAATCCGAATTTCTGGTTTCAAAGAAATTATTGGAGAATTTAACCGGTCTTGAAATTAATTAAAATTACAACCTTAAAATAATATTTATTCATGCGTTATGTTTTTTTTAAAATTATCTATTTATTCTTCATAAAGAAAGGTTTATTCTATCGATGAATAAGCCTTTTTTATTTTTAATAAGCTCCTCCCCTTACTTCTGGCGCTTAGACTTTTTTTGCATAAATTTTTATTTTCAAGGAATAAATTATCAGTTAAGCATCCCACCAAACGCACTCCCAAGATATTTTATCTCAAATATTTAGCATTTAATCAATATTAAATATCCATTCAACGACAGATAGCTTCAACCCAGCGAAATATAGGCTACTTCGCTTTTAATAGTTGGTAATTTTGAATCATAATAACAGATGCATCACTAAAATGACGCAATCAAAATGGGTGTAAATAAATAAGTAAAAACACTAATAACACTAATATGAAACTAATAGAATTTATAAAATTAATTTTAAAACATAAGGTAGCTTTTATTGTGATTCCCTCATTTGTTGGAATACTAGCCATTTTGTTTACCAATAGCCCTAAGCACAGTTATTGTTCTCAAACAAAACTTTATACAGGGTTGGCTTCTGGTTCATCTGTAGAAATGGATAAATCATTTAATTACTTTGCTACTAATATTGCATTCGATAACTTAATTAACATTATTAACTCCAGAGACACTCAGGAAGAAGTTGCGATACGCTTATTAAGCCAGCATCTACTTCTAAGCAAGCCCAATAGCAAATTTATCTCTGACAAAACTTTTGAGGAATTAAAAGCAGATATGCCAAAGGAAATCTATCGCTATGTTTCAAAATCACATCGTAACTCTAACATCATTCAACCCAATTCTGAAGATGAAGAGGCCATCAATACAATACCTGCAAACGTTAGCAGAGCTGATTATGAGCAAACAGTAACCAATATAATGAATTTGATGAAGAGTAATAACACAAATTTCGTGTATTCTTTATTAAACTTCGATCATCCCTATTATTCGCTGGAAGCTATTTCAAAAATAAAAGCGGTACGTATCTCTACCAGCGATTTAATAGAGTTAAGCTATGAGACCGAAGATCCTGGTATTTGTCAGCAAACATTGGCAATCTTTAATGAGGTTTGTATAAGAAAATACAAAAATCTTAAAGAAACCGGTTCTGATGCTGTAATAAAATATTTTGAAACGCAACTCAATCATTCTGAAAATAAATTAAAAAATATAGAAGATCTTCTATTAAAATTTAATCAGGACAATGGCATTATTAATTATTATGAGCAAAGTAAGGCGGTTGCAAATGTAAAGGAAGATATGGATGTGGAATACAGTAATAAAAAAGCAGAATTAGCCGGTTCTGAGGCCTCTGCAAAAAAATTAGAGCAAAAATTAGAAGTGCAGGAACTGGTACAGGAAAAAAGCAATCAGATTCTTGAAGGCAAGAAACGTTTAGGCGAACTGAATTATGAAATTGTAATGGGTGAAGCAAAATCCAGCAATTCTGAAAAATCTCCCAATGTTGAAGCACTACAAAAACAAGCTTCACAACTTCAGACCGAAATTAAATCGAGTGTAGCAAAATTATATACTTTTCAAAATTCAGCAGAAGGCGTGCCAACATCAAAAATATTACCAGAATGGGTTGACAAAGTAGTTGAAAGAGAAGACCTTAAAGCCAAACTGCAGGTTATGAATAAGCGTAATAGAGAATTTGGACAAGAATATGCTAAATACGCCCCTGCTGGTGCTAATCTAAAAAAAATTGAACGACAAATTAATGTGGCCGAACAGGAATATTTAGAAATTCTGCACGGTCTAAATTTAGCAAAATTAAAATTTCAGGATACGCAATTATCTAGTAATCTTAAAGCTGTCGATCCTCCTTATTTTCCATTAAAACCAACACCTTCAAAACGAAAAATAGTCATTATTGCTACCATTGTATTAAGTTTTATTCTATTGTTAGGGAGTTTATTGGTTATGGAATTTTTCGACAATACCTTAAAAAATGTAACTCTTGCAGAAGATAAACTTAAGATTCCTGCCCTGGGTATGCTCTCTAAAGTATTTAAAACAAATGGTAAACTAGATCTGATTAGCATTCAGGACAGGCTTATGGAACTCGTTATTCAAAATCTGAATCACGCACTTAAAACACAACAGACGTCTAATGGAACAAAGATTATAACAATATTAAGTACTCAGAAAAATGAAGGAAAGACCGTAATAGCAACTAATATTGCGAAGAAACTAAAGTATGCAGGTAAATCATTGGTAGTCCTTAACCATTCTGATATATCAAAACCAAGAACCAGTTCACAACAATTTCCTTTATTGAGTCTGCTTTTAGGTTATCAAGATCCTCGAATAGATTACGATCATCCTTTTTTAGTAAATCCTTCTGATTACCTTGATGCCGCTGAATATCTAAAATATGAAGTTGATAGAGAGTTTTATGATTCAGACAGCTATAATGAATTAACTATTAAAGGAACAGGTATACCTGAAAAACCGCTTGATTATGTGATTATAGAATTACCTAATGTTCTGGATACGAACTATCCAGCCGATTTAATAGTTGCCTCTGATTTGGTAGTATTAGTTTGTAGATCTAACAGATTATGGTCTAAGGCTGACGAAAATCTATTGAACAACATAAAGGAGCTTACTCCATCAAAACTTCAGTTTATCATTAATGGTGTAGAAATAGATGAAGTAGAATCACTTTTAGGAGAATTACCAAAAAAACGATCTAAAACACGAAGCAAAATAAAAAATATCCTTCGCTTTCAGTTTCATCTAAAAAATCATATCTAATCATGTTTCAAGTAATTACAAAAATATGTAAAGAAGATAACTTCTTATCATTGTCCGGAAACCTCGTGATAGCAGTTTTAGGACTTGGAGGCTTTGCTTTATTAGCAAGAAGTCTGGATCCTGAACACTTTGCTCAATGGGTAATATTTATTTCCGGAGGATCTCTGGTAGAAATGTTAAGATTTGGAATTACTAATAATGCTTTAGTTCGATTTTTATCCGGAGCATCAAAAGACAAAAGCGAGCAATTAATAGGATCTAATGTCCTTATCAGTCTGGTCAGCACAGTGAGCATTGCGATGGTTATGGTTGCAGCCAATATTTTTTTTAAAGAGATAATATCCAGCTCTCTATATCTATTGTTTTTTACCTGGTATCCGTTATTGGCTTTCATAAATCTTCCTTGGAATAATGCCATGATTGTTTTACAAGCCAAAATGGAATATGGAAAAATACTCTGGATTAAAACTTTAAATAGCGGATTATTTTTTTTGTTCCTGGTGATAAACAAAATAGTACTTAATTTTTCTATTGTACACCTGATATGGGTATTGTTACTAATAAACTTGCTTACTACTCTCATTTGTATTAGCAAGGGTTGGGATGGATTACTACATATTAGAAAAGCGAATAAGTCAACAAATGCAACTTTACTGAACTTTGGAAAATATAGCACTTTTACCTTAATAGGAACCAATTTATTAAGAAATGCTGATCTTCTCATTATCAGTATAAGTCCGTTAGGAGTTACGGCAGTAGCTTTATTCAGTATTCCCCTAAAATTAACCGAATTGCAGCAAATTCCTTTAAGAAGTTTTGCTGCTACAGCTTTTCCAAAAATGTCAAAAGCCAGCTTAAAAGGAAATATCAGCGAAGTTAAAAATCTGTTTTACAGCTACTGCGGCGCACTAACTTACTTATTTGTCTTCATGTCTATTATCACATTTGCATTTGCTAGAGAATTTGTACTCCTTGTTTCTGGATCCCAATACTTAAACTCCAGCTCTAATGCATTTGATATCGTAACACTGGTTAGAATATTTTCCATCTATGGATTATTATTACCTATAGACCGAATGACCGGAATTGGTTTGGATAGCATGAATAAGCCACATATTAATGCCTTAAAAGTAATCATCATGTTAGGTATTAATGTTATAGGAGATCTTGTTGCTGTTTTCATTTTTAAATCTCTCGAAGCAGTTGCAATAGCTACTCTTTTGTTTACAACGGCCGGTATCGTTTTCGGAGCCTATTGTATCAATAAAGAGTTTGATTTTTCGACCATTGAAATTTTTAAAAGTGGGAATCGATTTTACTTAGCTATATGGAATCAATTTACCAAGTTAATAAATGAATTTAAATTTCTAAAAAATTAGTTATGAACTCATTTAATAATCATACTGATCCTTTTGAGGCAAATTCCGGATCTAATCGTCTCGCCAATCTCAATATATTTGCTACAATTTTTATAAGTACAATTCTAATTACTCTGCTAGTTAGTAAAACTGGAATTATTGGCTTGCTAGGTGTCATAGGATTAATTTTTGCAATTGTATTGATTTATACCATTTTTACTACCCCTAAATTAGGTATCATTCTACTCCTCTTCCTAGGCTTTTTTGTTACAGGACTCGTCAGATATGTCCCGTTAGCCTGGGGATTGTCTGTTGATGGGGTAATTATTCTAATTTATTTAGCTTTATTCTTTAAAGGTTTCGCTACCAAAATACCCTGGCATCAGGCAAAATCTCCTCTAACTCTTGTAATATCCATCTGGATGGGATATATAGTGCTGCAAATTGGAAATCCGGAGGCTCAAAGCAGGGAAGCCTGGTTTTATGCCATGCGAGGCGTAGCTTTGTATCAGTGGCTTTGTATACCATTATTATTTGTATTATTTAATAAGCAAAAGGACTTAAATACCTTTTTTATTGTATGGGGAATACTTTCTCTCCTTGGAACGCTTAAAGGTTTTCAGCAATTTCATTTTGGAGTAGATCCATTCGAACAAAGATGGCTGGATCAGGGTGGTGCAGAGACACATATTCTTTTTGGTAAATTAAGGGTCTTCTCTTTTTATTCAGATGCAGGGCAATTTGGGGCTTCACAAGGACATGCAGGAGTTGTATTTGGTATCTTGGCCTTACTCAAAAAAGGAAATTTTAAGCTCAAATCTTTTTTCATATTTGTTTCATTAGCAGGTTTTTTCGGAATGCTAATATCTGGAACCCGCGGTGCCATAGCTGTTCCTGCGATTGGCGGAATTATGTTTTTGATTCTTAAAAAAAACGCAAAAGTGCTTATTCTTGGAGGCATTCTTGGTATTGCAGTCTATGTGTTTTTTGCCCACACAACCATCGGTCAGGGAAATGCTGAAATACGAAGAATGAGAACCGCATTTGATCCCAACGAAGCTTCTCTTCAGGTACGATTAGAAAATCAAAGAAAATTAAAAGGATATTTAAGTACTCGCCCATTTGGTGGTGGTGTTGGAGCTACAGGTAACTGGGGCCAGCGTTTTACTCCCAATACATTTTTAGCCAATACCGCTACAGATAGCTGGTATGTAATGATATGGGCAGATAATGGTGCCGTTGGACTTACCTACTATCTCATTATGCTTTTTTTTATTCTGGGTACCGGAGCCTATAATGTCATGTATAAACTGAAGGATGACTGGCTAAAAGCGCAAATTGCAGCCTTAACTTGCGGAATGGCCGGAATTATGATGGCCTCTTATGGGAATGGTGTTTTCGGACAAATGCCAACTGGTATGCTAATGTACGTGAGTATGGTTTTTATGTTCATCGCGCCGAAAATAGAACAACAAAAAACTCCCATTCAACTGCACTAACCTTCTATCCATCGAAATATCTTATAACACCCTGTTTTGTAAACGTACGTTTGTATTATAAAATTTATTATTATGAACTATAGAAATTTAAACGACTTAAACACAACTATTCTTAAAAAGCTTTACTTAATTCCCAGAGATATTGATCTTGTAGTAGGAATTCCAAGAAGCGGAATGTTACCGGCCAATCTACTGGCATTATACCTAAATTTACCTTATACCGACATTCATTCTTTTATAAAGGGATATAGTTACAAATCTGGCGCAAGAAAACAATTTTTTAGTGAAAACGAATATAAAAAAATTTTAATAGTAGACGATAGTATCGCTTCTGGTTCTGCCTTACTAGAAAGTAAAAGAGATTTAGCGCATTTAGAATCAAAATTCGATATCAAATACTGTGTAATCTATTATACGACCGAAAACGGACATTTAGCTGATTATGCTTTAGAAGCTGTACCCACACCAAGATATTTTCAATGGAATATCTTCAATCACACTACTTTGGAAAAAGCCTGTTTTGATATTGACGGCGTTCTTTGTTTAGATCCTTCTGATGAACAAAATGATGATGGTGTTCTATATCAATCTTTTTTGCTTAATGCGGTACCACTTTACATTCCTGGAAGTAAAATAGGAACTATTGTTACCTCCAGGCTTGAAAAATATAGAGTTGAAACAGAAACCTGGTTAAACAAAAACGGAATTGTCTATAATAAACTGGTAATGCTTGATTTGCCAGATATGAAAGCAAGACAAAAGGCAAATAACCATGCAGGGCATAAAGCAAAGGAATACCTGTATAGTAATTACAATTTATTTGTAGAAAGTGACCTGGAACAAGCCGCAGAAATTAACCGAATTACCAAAAAACCAGTTTTTTGTACACAAAATTTTGAGATGGTCTACAATTCTGAATCAGTAGTATACAATCTTAAAAGCGGAAAACACCTTCCCTTTTTACGCCGCTTTGCCCTAAAAGTAAGAGATGGAATTAGAAAACGTAAAAAACTGTTAGAAAAAGGAGAATTGCAAAAACTTTTACAGCTATAAGCTGACACCATTTTTTTCTTAAAAATCACAATGTTCAACTTTATAATTCAAATGTTTATGCAGGCTATAGAAACTATTTTAAAAGGAATTGAGTACAGCGTTTATTGGTACTTTACAATGTCGTGTTTATATGTTTTGGTGTTTTCAATCGCTGGACATTTCTATAAAAAACAAAGAGGTTTTACAGCTAAAGCACAAAGCAAAATTGCGGTATTTATACCCTCTTATAAAGAAGATTTTGTTATTGTTGAAGTAGCAAAGTCTGCATTAAAACAAAATTATGAATTCGAAAATTTTGATGTAGTCGTTATAGCAGATTCCCTGAAACCTGCTACAATCCATACTTTGAAATCACTACCTATAACTCTAATTGAAGTTTCTTTTGAGCAAAGTACAAAAGCGAAAGCCTTAAACAAAGCCATGCTGGAGCTGCATGAAGACTATGATTTTGCTGTGGTACTGGATGCAGATAATATTATGGAACGTGATTTTTTGCTAAAAATGAATGATGCTTTTCGAAGTGGCTATCAAGTAGTACAGGGACGCAGGAAAGCAAAAAACCTAAATACGTCATTTGCCATACTTGATGGTGCCAGCGAAGAAATAAATAATCATATTTTTAGAAAAGGACACAGAGCGCTTGGTTTTTCATCAGGACTGATTGGTTCCGCAATGGGCTTTGAGTATAGACTATTCAAATCAATGATGAAAACCGTAGACGCTATTGGAGGTTTTGATAAAGAATTAGAATTCAGGTTTGCAAAAAAAAGAACTACAATAGAATATTTAAATAATGCCGTTGTACTGGATGAAAAAATTCAAAAATCAACTGATTTTTCCAATCAAAGAAGAAGATGGTTGTCTACACAATTTATTTATTTAAAAAAATATTTTGGAACAGGCTGTAAAGAACTATTGGTAAAAGGAAACCTAAACTTTTTCGATAAGGTATTGCAGATGATTGTTCCGCCAAGAATTCTGCTTTTGGGGCTTACGTTTTTAATCGCAGCCGTTTATGGTTTACTCTCTTTTGGCTTTAATCTTTATTCAAATGTTTGGGTCTATGGGTGGTTTTTAAACTTGATTATGACAATTCTGGCTTTCTCTTTAGCACTGCCAAAATCATTTTATAATAAAGCTACTTGTAAGGCACTATTTTCATTACCCTCTGCTTTTTTTAGAATGGCGCTCTTACTCTTTAAGCTTAAAGGTGCTAACAATAAATTTATTCACACTGCCCACGGAGCGGTACAAAACTAAAGAATCATGAGAATAGGTATAGAAGCCCAAAGATTGTTTCGTTCTAATAAACATGGCATGGACAGAGTAGCACTTGAATTAATTTTAAATCTTCAGGTTATAGATAAAGAAAATGACTATTTCATTTTCGTAAAACCAGACCAGGACAAGTCAGTAATTCAGCCTACAGCAAATTTTAAAATTGTTGAAATTCCTGGCGGTTCTTATCCATGGTGGGAACAGTTTAAATTGCCCAAGGCAGCCAAAGCCTATCATTGCCACTTGCTACACTGTACCAGTAATACAGCCCCTTATTGCAGAAAAACTCCTTTAATTACGACTCTTCATGATATTATCTACATGGAAGGAAGTCTATTAAAGCTATTACTCAATAAAGCTTCTCTATATCAAAAATTTGGTAATTTATACCGAAGAATTATTGTTGCAAAAGTCGTAAAGAATAGCAGTTGTATTATTACTGTTTCAAATTTCGAAAAACAAAATATTAATCATTTTTTCAAACTTAAAAACAAAAAAATTAAGACTATTCACAACGGAGTCAATCAAAATTTTACAATAAAAATGGATACTCATCATTTGAGTAAAGTAAAAGCTAATTATAAACTTCCTGAAGATTACATATTGCATATTGCGAATAAAGATCCCAGAAAAAATACAAAAGGAGTATTAATAGCATTTAATGATTTTTTAAAAAAAGCAACTATTTCTTATCAACTTCTCCTGCTAGGTTATAAAGAAACCGACCTAAAAATAATTTTAAACGATATTGATGCTCAGCATCTTCGCAAGCATATTATTTTGATTGAATATATTTCTGATGAAGATTTACCGGCAATCTACTATTTATCAAAACTGTTTTTATTTCCATCATTGAGAGAAGGATTTGGTATTCCGATTATAGAAGCCATGGCTTGCGGGGTTCCTGTGATTACATCTAACACCTCTTCTATGCCAGAAGTTGCGGGTGATGCGGCTCATATTATTGATCCAAATAATACAAAAGAGATTTGTAATGGTATGATAAAAATCGCATCTGATCTTAAATATAGAAATGAACTGATTCAAAAAGGGCTCCTTCAAAGTAAAAAATTTTCATGGAACAGAATGGCGTTTCAAGTTTTAGAACAGTACAAACAATTGTATAACGAAATTAAAATCTAAGGTTATGATAAAAGGAAAAGACATTGTCATTATTGGTATTCAGCCATGGGACATTCAGATAGGAAGTAATTGTAAAAATATTGCACTCGAATTCGCAAAAGACAACCGCGTTCTATACATAAATCCTCCGATGGACCGGATCACCAAAATAAAACAAAAAGGGAATGAAAGAATTCAAAAACGCATAAGAATAGCAAAAGGAGAAAGTGCAGATATTGAAAAAATAGCCCCTAATCTTTGGAATGTTTATCCAAAAACGACTATTGAATCTATAAATTGGGTGAGCTCTCACTTTATATTCAAAATGCTAAATAAGCGCAATACAAGATTTTTTTCAAATGATATTAAATCGGCCATTGCGAGATTAGGATTTTCAAATTTCATATTATTTAATGACAGTTCTATGTTTCTTGGGCTTCATTTAAAAGAAATGCTTCGTCCTGAGGTTTATGTATATTATATGCGGGATTATCTCGTAAAAGTACCTTACTGGCAAAAACATGGAGAACGAATCGAGCCACAAGTTGTTAGAAAAGCAGATGTGCTTACAACCAATTCAGATTTTTTTGCAGATTTTGGCTTACAGTATAATCCAAATAGCTATATGGTAGGGCAAGGATGTGATATCTCTCATTTTAGCGATTATGATAATATGATAAAAGTGCCGGATGAATTTACAACTATCCCGTCTCCAGTAATTGGTTATGTGGGTTCGCTAACAACACTAAGACTTGATATTGCGCTTCTGGAATACATAGCGATTCAAAAAAAAAACTCGAGCATTGTTTTGGTTGGCCCCGAAGATCAGGATTTTAAAAAATCTAATTTGCACAAGTTGCCAAACGTGTATTTTCTGGGAAGTAAAGATCCATCGCAGCTTCCAAATTACGTTAAGGGCTTTGACGTGGCTATGAATCCACAAATAACCAATAACCTTACAATAGGAAATTATCCCAGAAAAATAGATGAATATTTAGCGATGGGAAAACCAGTAGTTGCAACTAAAACAAAAGCAATGCTGATGTTTGAAGATTGTGTTTATCTGGGTGATACCAAAGAAAGCTACATTAATTTAATAGAAAAGGCACTGCTAGAAAATTCTGATGAGCTCATAAAAAAAAGAATTAAAGTTGCTCAAAACCATACATGGACAAACAATGTTACTGCTATTTATGATGCCATAAAACAAGCTACTAAAAACAAAATAAAATGGGACTAAAAGAAAAAATAAAATCGAATGATCAGCTAAAAAGCCTGGTGCATTGGTCTGTTCTTATTCCTAATCAGACCAGGCCAAGATTATGGATAAAGTACTTCATCAATCCTTTTTATCATAAAAAAGGAAAAGGAGCTATTATAAGAAGAAGAACACGCATGGATGTTGTTCCCTGGAATAGATTTGAATTAGGTATAAATTCAACTATTGAAGATTTTTCAGCAATTAACAATGGTGTTGGATCGGTGATTATCGGGAATCAGACAAAAATTGGTTTAAGCAATACCATTATAGGTCCTGTAACCATTGGAAATGATATTCGTTTAGCTCAAAACATAACGTTGTCAGGATTGAATCATAACTATGAGGATATTAGTATTCCTATTCATGAGCAAGGTGTTTCGACCGCACCAATTAGTATTGAAGACAATACCTGGATTGGAGCTAACGTGGTAGTTTTAGCCGGCGTCACTATTGGTAGACATTCTATTATAGCAGCTGGAAGTATCGTTACAAAAGATATTCCCCCCTACTCGGTTGCTGTAGGAAACCCAGCCAGAATTATAAAACAATACAACTTTGAAACCTCTAACTGGGAGAAAATTAAAAACTAAAGTCATGGAATTATTAAAACTACTTTTTTGGATGCTATTGTTTATCGTATTTTACACGTACATAGGTTATGGCATTTTGCTTTTTACAATTGTCAAAGTAAGAAGGTTTTTCAAAATTGGTACAATCCAAGAGATCGATGATAGCTACGAGCCCGAAGTGACTTTGTTTATTGCAGCGTATAACGAAAAAGATTATATAGCATCTAAAATGAAAAACACTTTAGAGCTGCAATATCCTAAAGAAAAATTAAATATTGTCTGGGTCACCGATGGTTCTGACGATGGTACTCCAGAACTGCTTTGTAATTATCACAATACAACAGTACATCATTTGGATGCCAGAAATGGAAAAATTGGAGCAATGAATAGAGGAATGGAATTTGTAAAAACGCCAATTGTAGTATTCAGCGATGCAAATACGATGCTTGGAAAAGAATCTATAAAACGTATGGTCAGGTTATTTGGAAATGAAAAAGTAGGATGTGTGTCTGGCGAAAAAAGAATTTTTAATCACGATAGTGACTTTGCATCTGCTGCAGGAGAAGGACTCTACTGGAAATATGAATCAACCTTGAAAAAATGGGATGCTGAATTATATTCGGTTGTTGGGGCAGCCGGTGAATTGTTTGCCATTAGAACAAAATTATACCGCCATGTTGAAAAAGATACTTTACTCGATGATTTTATTATTTCACTGCGAATAGCCCAGCAAGGATACACCATAAAATACGACTCGGAAGCATTTGCCATAGAGACAGCTTCTGCAAATGTAAAAGAGGAGTTAAAACGTAAAATAAGAATTTCAGCAGGAGGTATTCAATCAATAGTCCGATTAAGGTCTTTATTGAATGTATTTAAATATGGTACACTTTCATTTCAATACATTTCACATCGGGTACTTCGTTGGACATTAGCACCTCTTTGCTTGTTGGTATTGATCCCGATTTCCTTTTTTCTGGCATACAAACCAGGCATCCCGGAGCTTCAACTTTATTCCGTTTTGCTATGGCTACAGCTATTATTTTATTGTGCAGCGCTTTTAGGCTGGTTTTTAGAAAATAGGGCCACGCGAATAAAAGTGCTATTTGTTCCTTACTATTTCTTCATCATGAATCTTTCTGTAATCTTAGGTTTTGTTCGTTATATCAGAAACAACCAATCTGTTAATTGGGAGAGAGCTAAAAGAGCCAGTTAGAATTTTTAATTCATCAACAAAAAATAACCAAAAATTTTAAAAAAATGAAAACAGGAATCATCATCATTTGCTATAACAATGAATACAACATTGATAAGGATCTTTGTATCAAATATATAAATGATGTTCAGGATGTTGAGTTCTGTTTAGTTAACAATAACAGTAAAGACAATACCTACGAACTCTTAAAAGATATAAGCGGAACATGCAAAAATGTCTCTGTAGTCAATATAAATAAATACAAAAGTAGTACATCAGCCATTAGAGCCGGAGCTAGATTTATGTTTAACGAATACAATTTAAAACAGCTCGGATTCATTACTACAAACACGTTTAATAAGTTTGAAAACTTAAGCATGCTACTGAAAGTCATTCAAGAGAATCAAATTGATATTTCAAAATATGATCAGAAGATTTTTTATACAAAAGAAACAAAACTAACCCTTTTTCAAAGCTTATTTCCTGTAATGGATTATTTAGCAAAAAGCAATTGAAACACTTTTCTTAAAGATTAGCAGAATTGACTGCTTTTATCCGTGAATATTGGATTTATTTCCCGGAATGACATCAATACAAATTCGTGAAAAAAGAACATTTTCACATGCCGTTTACAAAGACTTTCATCAATTGTAAAATACTTTCAAATTCGTCTTCAGACTCAGGTGTAAAATTTAATAATTGATATTCATATTTATGCGCAATCTCGTAGCTTTTATCAAGACTTAAAATAGATATTTTATGTTTTAATTTATGAACACAGTCTGCCGCTAGTTTGTAATCCCGATCTCCGATACTTTTATGATATGCCGCTACTTCAAGTGGAAGTTCTTTTTTAATAATACTAATGATTTTTTCCTTAAATGTATCGTCATCTCCACAGAGTTTGTCTATATAATCTAAATTAGGATGTTCCATAGTTTTTAGGTAAGGTAAAATAAAATGTTGTTCCAATGCTTTCTTGACTTTCAAGCCAGATCGAGCCTTTATAATACTCGATAATTTTGTTAACTATAGAAAGCCCTACTCCTGAATTTTGATTGTTACTTTCTAATTTTGTGAATATTTTAAAAATTTTATCGTGGTATTTTTCAGCGATTCCAATGCCATTGTCTTTAATATAAAATTCAAAATCCTGCTCTTTTTCTGTATAACCAATTTCAATTTTGCCATGTGCCTTGTCATTATAATGGATGCTATTTTCAATTAAATTTTGCAGTAATTGCTTAAATCTCCAAGTATTCCCTTTTATTTTTGGTAAATCATTAACGATCAAAATTTCAATGTTTTTTGGAATATGAATCTCTCTCTTAATTTCATCAATCACCTGATTAAAGTCAATTAATCTTTCTTCAGATTCTAATTTGTCTACCGTAGAATAATCTAAAATTCCTTTGATGAGAAAATCCATTTTTTCTACATTCAACAATACCTGATTAAGCGAACTTAAGCAACTTTGACCCATTACGTCTTTATTGTCCTCAAGAACCCAATTAATCAAAGTATCTATATTTCTGAGTGGTGCTTTTAAATCATGAGAAACTACATGAGCATATTCGTTAAGTTCCCTATTTTGATTTTCTAAACTTTTCAGCAATTCTTCTCTTTGCTTATTCATCGTTACAATTTCTATAGATTGCTTTTTTAAGAAATCAGACTGATTAAAATCTTTTTCATTACCCAATTTTTCAGCATCCAAATTCATAGAATTTAAAATCTCAGTTAAATTTGAATTTATTTCTTTTAAACTATTGGCTTCATCGCGTAGTTTTTTATTGGCTTCAAAAAGTTCATCAGAACTAATTTTCATTGCACGTTGCAACATGCTCATCTGATCCTCGTGATTATCATAAGATTCATTGACTGCCTGTAAAAAATGTTTTAAATCTTTTAAATGCTCAGGGTTTATAAATTTAGCAATTTGCCTTTTTAATAGCGTATTCATTATTCGCTTATTAGGGTTAAAGTCATAGTTTGGTTATGTAATTCACAAAAGGTATTATCACTAAACGGAGCCATTTCGCCATAAGAGTAAAAGCCCGTAATTGCTACTTCATTTCCTATTATTTCCTGAACGTGCTCTATTTCCTCTTCAACACGTTGATTCATAACCAATTTTCTTCCTACACAACTCACCAATAAGGCAAGTTGTGGCTGATTTTTTCTATTTTTCATCGCTAAAGTAGCCGCTTGCGATGCTCCCTCGGCAATAGCATCTACAGAAGCCATCATGAGTTGTACCTTGGCATTTTCGGGTGCATCGCCGGCTAAAATCATCGACTGATCCTCGTTATTAATATTTAAAATAGTACGAACAACAGCTTTCGATTTACCTTCCGGCGTAACATTTAAAGGATATAGCAAAGAAGCTTGAGGTAACTGATCAGCCTTGTCTCCTAAATATTTTTTATACAAATTCAAAGCAGGCTGTCCATCGATTTCATACAATACGTTGGCTTTTGATCGTGTAATAATTCTTTCCGGACCAAACGAGCTCCATCCTCCAAAACTGGAAAACGAGATTTCTAAAGTTTCGCCATAAAAGCCAATTAAAACGACTTCCCCTTCTTTTGGATTTTCTTTATAAGAAGCTAATGTTTTCTCAAATTTTGCATCATCACCACACATACCTCCCGAGATAGGGACTTTATTTTGAATGCCATTTTCAAGGCCCTCAATAAGTGAACTTCCGTTTACGAAACTTCCTTCTGAAAGTACAAATAAATGCTTTAAATTCTCTTTCGTTATCTGTTGGTAAAGAGATTCTCCTAAAGCATTCGCATCTTTTTTATGATTAAAAATATTATCAGTTCTAATTTCAAAGCTGCTTTTTTCAAATTCAATAGCAGTAACTACGATAGAATCATCAAATACATTCGCATCAATAATTTCGCCTGCTGTAGAACCAAATACCAGATGTTCATAAGGAAACTCCTTTCTGACCGCTTCAATGACTTCCGGGCGTTCCAATTGCATTCGGTTTCCGAAAACAAGTACCAGCGGATTTTTTAATTCACCCTCTTTTTTCAGGTACTCCCAATTTTCATTCTTTTTTTTATAAGCTTGAATTATTTTCATAGTATCTATCTTGGCAGTTTAATAAAAAAGGTAGTGCCTTTATTGAGTTCACTTTCTATCCAAATTTTTCCGTTGTAATTTTTGACTATTTTTTTTACAATCGACAATCCAATACCTGTTGATCTTTTATTAGAACTAAAAGATTGAAACATTTCAAATATTTTTTCCTGATTCTCAGGAGCAATTCCAGGTCCGTTGTCTTTAACTGCAAAAACATAATACTTTTTTTCCTCTTCACAACTTATTTCAATAATTCCCAGAGGCTTATCAATATAATTTACCGCGTTGCTAATAATATTTAAAAACAACTGTTGCATTCTAAATCGTTCTGCCTTAATTGTTGGCAGTTCATTTTTTACCACAACCTGAATGTTCTTTGGTATATGAATAATATCAATTATTTTGCTTATTTCAAGATTTAAATTGATATTTTCAGTAATCATTTCAATATCATCTACTTTAGAATACGTTAGAATTCCTTCAATCAAATGATCCATTTTCTCCACTTTGTCTTCTATCATATCAAGATATTGAGCCGTTTGTGCATTAAACTCTTTATGATTGTCCTCTTTTATCCATGTAACTAAAGAATGTATGCTTCGCAGAGGTGACTTTAAATCATGTGATACAATTTGAGCATAATCATTGAGCTGTTCGTTCTGTTTTTCTAATTTTTTAAGCAAATCTTCTTTTTGCAATTCCAGACTTTTTTGTTGAGTTATGTCTAAATGTATTCCTATTGAACCAATTACTTCACCATTGACATTATAATTGGGCGCACCACTAATTAGCCAGTGTCTTGTTTCTCCTTTTTTATTAATAGAAGTTACTTCATACGAATCCGACTTACCCTTAACTCGCTCTTTATTTTTAAAAGTAACTAATTTTTTATCCTCGGGATGAAGCAAAATTTCAGATGCTTTGTTGCCTAACAGATCAATCAAAGAGAAACCGCTCATATCACAAAATGACTGATTAGCCAATTGTATGATATCATCCTTATCTACTTCCAATAAGCCCATATTCATATTGGCAATAATATTTCTATATTTTTCTTTTTCTCCTTCCAGGCTTTCTTTGTACTTTTTTTTGATGGTAATGTCTTCAAAACTCCACAAATTGCCGTCGTTTTTGTTGCCTTTGGCTATCGGAATAAAACTCCTTTCGTACACGCGTCCATCAGCCAATTCAATCTCTTCAGAAAAAACATTTTTTTTGTTTCTTAAAATTTCTTCCACTCTCTCAATAAACTCATTTGGCCTTTTAAAAAAGTATTTATTTTCTTCCGTTGCCATTTTAAAGTCAAGACCTCTCATTTCCCCCGGTTCTCCTTTAAAATCAAATAAATTACAAAATTGTTTATTTGCAATTAGCACCTTTCTATTCTCATCTTCTAATAAAATACCCGACTGAAGATTGGTTATTAAAGAAGTCAAACGATTTTCAGAATCTCTAAGCTGTTGATTGAATTCTTTTTCCTGACTAATGTTTTCTTCAATAGCGAAAAACTTAATAACTTCTCCCTGCTTGTTGTGCAATGCTTGCCCTTGTATCCGAACCCAGTATTTTTCTTTAAATTTTGTATAATTTAAGACCTCGCAATTAAAAGGAAGTCCTTGTTTTATTTGATTCTTTAAATAAGCTATAGTTTCTTTATCAGTTGATTCGCCTTGCAATAAATGACCAGGACTGTGGCCAATCAACTCTTCATTGGAGTAGCCGGTCATTTTGGTAAAACTGCTATTAGCCCACTCTATTTTACCTTCTTTGTCGCAAATAATCACGGCGCTAATATTTTTATATGCAATTGAAGAAAGTAACAAAAGCTGTTCTTCTTTTTGTTTGTCTTCTGAAATATCTTCAATCATTGCAAAATACTGAATAACTTTTTGGGAGAAATCCACAATGGGCTGTCCCACTGTTTTAGACCAAAAGGTACCACCGTTTTTTTTAGCATGTAAAATTTCTACTTCAAAAGTATTTCCCTCGTAAAAAGCACTGATCATTCTGCGTATTTCATCTTTACTCGATAAAGGATCCGAACCTACTTCAACAGGTGTTTTACCAATAATTTCATCGTACTTATATCCTGTCAATTTAAGATAAGCATCATTACACCAAAATATCTTTCCGTCGGCATGCGTAAATACAATACCGTTTTTATTGGTTTTTGCTACCAAGGACAACTTATTTAACTCTTCCTGATTTCTTTTTTGTTCTGTGATATCGCGTCCATAGATATTAACATACCATTCTTCCTGCAAACTTTTACAAACAAAGGAGTAACACTTACCATTGCTCTCTGCCTCAAACATCCATCTTTCTTTTGTTTTATCTATTTTATGTACGATAAATTTAAAAAAGACCTCAAATTCATATTCAATTCCGTTATACCTAAGTTTTCTTAAATCCTGTGCTGCTGGATTCATTTTTAATAAATGCCCGGCAAAATCAATGCGAATTAATGGATCCGGATTCTGAGCAGCAAATAGCGCAATATCAAGAATTTCCTGACTGACATCTTGGTGATTATTGATTAAATCAAGTAAATGTAATGATGGATTGGATTGCATAAAATCAAAAAAAGAAATTTCTTTTTCTTCAAAATTATGTACAGAATTATGCCAGAGCTTCCCTAAAAATAAATAGCCATCAGCATAGTTTTGAAACTGTCCCTGAAGAAAAATTTTCTCTTGAATTGATTTGATTATAACGAATTGATTTGTGACTTTATAAAAATTGTCACTATTTAGATCTTCAATAAACGGTTTGGTAATGGTAAATGAATGAAAGAAATAGTCATTGTTTTTTAATTCAGGAAGCACCTTTACCAAACTTTCACCTTTGTTTTTGATAAGTAAGTTCTGGTCTAATAAAACATTAAAAGGGAAAATCCTATTGAATGTTTCACTATCAAAATGAAATTGAGATTTTTCCATGCTGTTACCTCCTTAATTTTAAAAATTTCATGAATAAGGCATCAGTATAACACTCTCTTATTTCGAATGTTTTCGTTACCAAAAAGTAGCTCAGACCACTACTAAACCGAACTCAAATTCCAGCTATTCAACTTTTTAGAATTGTAACGTAAATTACTACATTTTTTCTTAAACTACAAATTCAAAAAAAATAATATTATTCATTTTTATTACTGCGAAATTAATTCATTAGTGCTCCAGTAATCGAGTATTTTTTTTATTCTATCTACATAATCCTCATACTTCAAAGGTTTTAAAATGTAACCCGCAATACCTATTTTATAAGACTCCATAACATCTCTATGATTATTAGAAGTGGTTAAGATGATTGCTGGAATGTATTTTAAGACATCATCCGTTTTTAAGATAGTCAAAAATTCGATTCCGTTTAACTTAGGCATATTAAGGTCTAAAATAATAATGTCTGGTATTGTTTCTTTCCTTTTTAATACATCAACTGCTTCCTCTCCATTATTTGCTTCAATAATGCGATGGTTGAGCTGTAAACTTTTTAAAACTCTATTGAATTTCATTACTTCAATTGCATCATCCTCTATCAATAATATATTTAACGATTTTGCCATTTTCTAATTTTTAAATTTTGATGCATATTTATCCAACTTCAAATGTATTTCATTTCCTTTGGAGTAAGAGCTATTTTTCGTCAAATCATAGTAAAGTATAGACAACTGGAAAAAAAGTATCGATGAATGGTATTTATATGCAACCGATCCATAAAAAGTATACTAAAACAAATAAAAACGAAATTCAAAAAGATCTTAAACTTCAATATTTTTTTTTGCACTGGATAGCAATTGGATATTATTTTTGAGATTTCTTAATAGATGTAAAATCCTTAATCAGTATATTACGTACACTAAATATAAAAAAATCAAAAAAATACTTCACTTTCCTTGCTAATATCCATTTATCGATACAAACTTCGTAATCAACTACAGATCAAATGTAAATATTGATTTTTCACCGACAGTAAACTGCCATTCATCGAATAACAAAAAACAATTCTTACAATCGTATTAGATTTGTAACAGAATTAAGACCTAAAAAGATAATTATTACCAAAAATAAAATAACAAGTTCAACAGTGATTATCATTTCATTACCTGACATTCCTGATTTATTAAGTTCTTAAAAAAATTATTAACAAGAAATGAAGTTTCATTCAAATACCACTGGAAAATGAAAATAGCCATTGGTTTCGCAAACATAATTGCTATAGGAATCAAATCTAAGCAATATTTAGTATTATCAATGATCATTATTACTATTGAAAGGGTTTAGGAACCAAAAACACACAATGAAGCAAACACTTTGATGATGAACTTTTTAGCTATCTCATTGATCGGAATGGCACTATAAATTATTAATAAACCTTTAAAAAAGAAAATTTTATTCCATACATATCAAAACCGATAAATTATCACAAGTTATAGTATCAAGAAACTATTTTTTGCGAGTTATCTGAAAAATGACAGGCTAAAAATATTTTTTTGTTTCATTTTTATCGCTACAATTATCCTGTTTGCTTAAATATTGTTCCACTATTGCAGTTACTTCCAGAATTACATTGCCATTTATTGTTGGACTTTTGCCATTTTAAAAATCAATTTTGAAATTGCCTACATCTTCAAAAAAGACTTGCTGAGTACCAAAAACATGACATCCTTTTTTTTTGCCCGGGCTTTTATCAAAATAAAAATCAGCAAAAAGGCGATGTAATTCTAGTGAAGTGCTATTTTTCTAATACACAAACAAACTTTTGATCCTAATTTAATTAAAGTAAAAGGAAAGTACTTCTTGTGGCTAGGATAAAATCTTCGGCAAAAAAATGCATTGATAATCTTTTAATCATCTATAAAAAATTTAGCAATTGTACAATTTTGGTAAAACAAGACAAAAACAAGCACCTCTTTTATTGTCTTCCCTATTCTTTAAATAGATAGTACCTCCTACTCGATCTAATATGGCTTTTATTGTTGACAAACCAATACCAGCATTCTTACCATATTTTGAACTAACCGTTTCAAATAATTCAAATACTTTTCCCCAATAGTCTTCGGGTATACCTGGACCATCATCTTCATAAACAAAAGAATAACTCGTTTCGTTTTCTGCTATTAAGATCCAAACATTACATTCATCTCTGTCGGTATGTTTTACCGTATTTGATAAAAGATTTTGAATGATTTGAACAAAACCGATTTTTGAATGCCTTATGACGGTATCACAATTCCTGTAATGGATATGCGTCTTAATATTTAAAGCCCCATTGTCAACTATATATTGAATAGTACTTTTGACATTAAAATCTTCAAAAGAAATTTGATCGTTACTAACTTTTGTATATTCTAAAATACCATTAATTAAAAAATCCATGTATTCATTGCGAGAATAAATCAAATCAATACAAGCTTCTAATTCTGTGTTTTTGATAATTGTTTCATGATCTTCTTTTATAAAAACTAATAACGAATTTATGCCTCGAATTGGGACTTTTAAATCATGAGTAAGACGATGGGCAAAGTGGTTCAACTGCACATTTTTTTTCATGATTTCATCATTCAAATCTTCTAAAATTCTATTTTTTTTGCGAAGTTCAAATTGCGAAATCACTTGATTGGCCAATGCTTTTAACGATTCTTTTTGGCTCTCTGTAAGACCTTCTCTTGGTTTTGTATCTATAACACAAAGCGTACCTAAAGAATACCCCTCCTTAGTATTTAAAGGAGCTCCTGCATAAAATATTACATTCGGGTCTTTAGTCGTTAACGGATTATCATGAAACCGTACGTCTTTAGTAGCATCTGGAATAATAAATAATTCATCAGGTGTATTTATTGCATGTGCACAAAAAGCAAAATCCCTGGGAGTTTCGGTCGCATTTAAGCCATGATGCGATTTAAACCATTGTCGATTATGATCAACTAAAGTTACCAATGCAATGGGAGTACCACAAATTTCCGCCGCTATTTTGGTCAAGGCATCATACTCTTCTTCGGGTAATGAATCTAGTATTTTATAAGCATCTAAGGATTCGAAACGAAGATCTTCATTATCAGGGATTTCGGGTTTATGCATATAAATAAATTTTATTTGTTTTTTTTAAACAAAATAAAACTATGTAATGAAGTTCTATTTATTTCACTTATAAATCTAACCAATTTTACTTAATAATATACATGATTATTCAAAAATTAACTTACAAAAAAAGATCTGTTACTACGTTCTAACTATTAAGGTAAAAAAATAGAGCAACAAAAAACTCCCATTCACCTACACTAAACTTCCATCCATCGAAATATCTTATAACGGCCTGTTTTGTAAACGTATGTTTGTACTATAAAATTTATTATTGTCAACTATAGAAATCTAAACGACTTAAAAATACTGTTCTGATTTAAAAGCTTTTGGGAATATAATTCCTTAATAAGACAATATAAACCATTTTAGAAATCGTAGTACATCGAGAATTTCTTTCTTTACTTATTTAAATAAATAGTAATACCAAACTAATATGAAAATGATAAAAACAAAAATCGGAATTACATTTAGTACTTTTGATTTACTTCATGCCGGACATGTAAGAATGCTCGAAGAAGCAAAATCATATTGTAGCTACTTAATCGTGGGATTACAAACGGATCCCACAATTGACAGACCCGAAAAAAATAAACCTACACAATCTGTTGTAGAAAGATACATTCAACTTAAAGCCTGCAAATTTGTCGATGAAATTATTCCGTATGCTACCGAGCAGGACCTTGAAGATATACTTCAGGCTTTACCTATTGATGTAAGAATTTTAGGCGATGAATATAAAAACATAAATTTTACAGGACGTGAATATTGCCAGAAAATGAAGATCCAGCTTATATTCAACAAGCGCAATCATCGCTTTTCAAGCAGCGGTTTAAGAAAAGAAGTTTACCAACATGAATGCCTGAAGATTGTTTATTTACCTTAACTGTTTTAAAGGATCATTCAGCTGCAGTTCCTTCTGAAATTTTTTTTTTTTACAATAAGTCAATAGTTTGCTGCAAGGCAAATTCATGTTCCTAAAGAAAAATTCAATAGCAGAGAGAAAACAACAATCTTTTAGAAAGCTAGGTTTTCAAATTGAAAAAAATATAATTAGCCAACTTAAGCAATTCTATAATTAGTATTTCGGTTTACATTATTTTACAGGGACTAAATAGCCGTCATAAAAAAGAAATTTTATCTCATAAAAGGAGTAAAAAAAGACAAAGATTAACTTAACCTAAGTAACATATATTTATAATCTAAAAATTTACAACACTATGGAATCAACTTGGATTATATTAACATTCACTGATGCTGTTGTATTAATCATGATGATTTATATTTTCAGACAAAACAAAAAAGACAGAAAAACTTACGAAAAAGATCTAAACAGACCCACCAATCTTTATGAGGACGAATCTGAAATAAATGATGTACTGTAAAATGAATCGTATTTTATATTTAATAAGCACTTCCATCGGTTTTGTCGCAGCTGTCAGAATCAAATACAAGAATTTAAGTAATTTAAAATTTAGGCCGCCAATTTACAGAAGGATTTAAACATAGTTTTTTCGGGATTAACCATCTGATTCTTTCTAAGCATATGCACAACTTCAATTCCACTCAATGTTCTTTTTGCCGATTCAAAACTTTTAAAACCTAATCCGTTTTTTATACGCCACTTTATAAAACGATGATCCTGTTCTACAATATTGTTGAGATATTTACACTGCCGGATTTTAATCTTTGAGAACGAACGCTTGTTATAGACTTTGATAACGGCAGTATTAGAACCACTTTTATCAATGTTTATTACTCTTGGCTTGTAGTTATTAGTAATTGCTTTAATTAGAAATGACTGCGAGCTCATTCTCCTCGTTTTCTGGTCAAAAGAAAAGTCAACCGTATTGCCTAATTTATCAACTGCCCTGTATAAATAACACCAAATACCTTTTACTTTGATATATGTCTCATCCAATCTCCAGCTTTTCCCCACTCTACCCTTCTTTGTTTTATCTTCGACTCAAGCGAAGGTGTAAACTTATAAAACCAGAATTGAATAGTAGCATGATCAATAGAAATACTCGCATTTTCATGATCTCTTCAACATCTCGATAGCTTAATGTCAACCTAAGCTGTAAAAACTTGAATTATATTTTTTTTTGTTCATTAAAATCAGATAAATACTTTAAAAACCAGCGTGTTTTTTTTGATTCGTGTTACATGGAAGGTAGCATCGAGTGATATTTTTATAATTGTAACATCTGTTAGTAAATGTCTTGACGATTCTTAATGACAAACAAAAAAACCTCACAATTTGCGAGGTTTTTCTTTTGAATTATTTTACTATTTCCATGATATCGATTAATCGGGTAACTCAAAATCAATGACAAAATCAGTGATTCGATTTGTTAAAACAATATTATTCTGGTTATAATGTTCTACATACATAGCTTTGTTACTATCCGCTTTAAACAATCTATAATCAATGACAGTTGACAAATTAGCGATATTTACTCTTAGTTTTTCAATTTCTAAGCCGTCAATATCTTTATTGCTGTTTAAAATATTATTAAACAATAACAATTCATTAATCGATTCAATAACTTCCGAACAACTTAAAAAATTGTTCTTTTTAATTAGTTTATAAATTAAAAATTTAAATTTATAAATTACTGAAATGGATTTATCTGTAATAACATAATTTGAATTTAATGATTTCTTAGCTGAAAAATTAGAGGCCAGAAAGTCAACCACTACTTCTGGACTTATTTGATTTTCATAGTATATTTTAAGATTTAGTAAAGGCTCATCCCGAGATCGGGCAAGTGAAAGATCTATTTGCCTCAAATAGGCATATAAAAAAACTATAAATTTATAATTAAAATACATTTTCTTTTTCATAGTGTATATTTACCAATTAAACCAAGGTGCAACATATTTAGGTTTTAAATCTTGTAAATTTAAATTATTGCCTCCTGTCAAAATTCTTGCTCCGCCACTCACATGAGGCAAAGGAGTCAATTGACTGCTTGGTATTGAAAATTCAACATAAGCACCTTTACCCATTTGTCCAAAATTAGGGTTGGTAGAAAATGGCTGTATTTCAACATCAACACCAACATCTATCCCTCCAGAAACTCTTGACGGAAAAAGTGTCTTGGACTCTTTAATAGCTTTCAATGCTTCAGGAGAAGTATGATGTCTAACTAATGTCAGATCGCTATTGTTACTTGCTGTATTCCCCATTCCTGTCGGCTCTGTTTGGCTCATTAAGGATTTGTCATATTCCAATCGAGCTCCTGCAGTTTCAGCATTAATATTACCGGCAAGAACTGTCGCAGAAGGTTTAACTTCTGTTCCAAACCAGATCCCTGAACCGCTGGCTTTAGCTGCTGAAAATCCGGAAATACCGCCTCCAATTGCTCCAAAAGCTGCAGTCATGCCCAAATTGGCATTCCAATCTTTGCCAGATATCAGATTTGTCATTGCTCCTAGAGTAGCTGAAGTACCAGCACCGGATAATGCACCTGGAATAATTCCAACTGCACCTATAGCCGTGCTCATATAAGCTCCTGCATAGCCTGAAGCAGCACCAATAAGTCCTTGTACGCCACCGTTAACAAGACCATCTGCAAAACTTCCTCCCTGAGTCCATGCGCCTACAGCACCTGATGTAAAACCTGCGCCAGCCCCAACAATAGCTGCTGCCAGTAGCGGACTGGCCGCACCTGCAGTTACCACAGTTAAGCCGACAGCTACAACTACTGTTGCCACAATAGTTATGGCCTGCGAATTTCTCTTAATCCATCCCCCTACAGATTTCCATGACAATTCTCCACTGGGATCCGTGTATTTTAATGGATTATTAAATACATATCCATACCTGTTGTAATTCTGGGTATTACCTGGATCCTGCACATAATTATCCGGCTGCAGGAAACGATGCAGTTTAGCATCATACAGACGCCCGTTCATATGAATAAGCCCTACACTCTGCAGATGCTCATGCCCGGTATAACCCCTGTCCAATAAAGTAAGACCGTTTAGTGTATTTCCTGATCCATCCTGCACTAACACATTACCCCAGGCATCAAACAGTCTTTTTTCCAGCACTTGTCCTGCCGAATCGCTAATAGCTGCGATGCTGCCCTGATAATCCCTTTGTAAATATAAATAATTTTGTACATTGCCGTTACTTTTTAACACTACAGGAGCACTGTAGCCGTCGCCGCCTATATAAGTTACAAACTCTACTGCTCCGGTTTGAATATTATGCTTAATCTCCATACTGCCATCTGCAGAGTAGTATTTGCGTAATGGTCTTATTAATTTTTCGTTATCCGTACTGCCATAAAATATGGTGCTTCGTTTATTAGCGTCATTGTATGTAAAACTGATTTTATCTTTACCTTTTTCTTCAATCTGGTATGGGCTTTTGAAGACATTATAGGTAATATTCTGTTCCTGATTTACCTGATAGTGTGCTAATGCAGCCGGCGTTACTGTTATCGAGGTGTTTTGGTACGCTTTGGCGGTATTGGTATAATTATAGGTCCCTGTTGCATTCTGGGTTATCCTTCCTCGGTCGTCATAGCTCTGTGCTTCGGTTACACCGGCAGTGTTTTTAAAAGATGTAAGACGGTCCAAAGCATCATAAGCAAAACTTTCACTCCAGTTGAATAAATTATTGGTTCTGCTGGTTAAATTTGCTTTTTGAGGGTCAAACACCGTATTAAGGGTGATAATGTTTCCAGGGGAAACAATCAGTCTATCCTGTTTGGTTTGAGAAATTAAACCATAAGGATCGTAGGTATTTGTAATGGCAATATTACCGTTGGCCATAGTCGCGGCAGTAAGCTGTCCTCTGGCATTAATGGTATTGGTCTGCCATAAAACCTGCGAATTGGACGTATCAATTATTTGCCAGTGCTGACCATTTTTATAGGTATGCTGAACGGTTTTTGTACTGGATTTTCCAGCTGCAGCAGCTGTTGAAGTTTCAGTATTTACCCTGCCGAAGGCGTCATAAGTCAACTGTTTGGTAAAGCTCGCATAAGGAGTTGTTTCAACCAAAGATGTCAATCTTTTATTACTGTCATAAGTATAAACAGTTGTCGTGACCGCATTATTTTCTAAAACATCTGTAAAAGTGCTAGAGGTCAGTAATTTGCTGGCAGCATCATAAGCATACGAAGCTGTACTGCTGGTATTGGTTCCAGCGATTGTTTTTTGAACTATTTTGCCTGCTGCGTTTGGAGTGTAAGTAGTGGTGCCATTGGGTGTTACTTCTGTTAAAACCTCCCCTAAATCATTGTAAGTATACGTAAATGTTCCTGCTGATGGATCTATTAATTTTGTTTTTCTTCCCCATCCATTCTGCTCGATAGTCGTTACGACTCCATTATAATTTGATGATTTTAGATTCCCATTAGCAAAATAACTATATGTAATCGTCCCTCCCGGTGTATCGGTTATAGATACCGTATTGCCTAATGCATTTTTGGTTGCAGATTTTGTTTTAGCACCGTCATTAACCGTTGCGGTCAAACCAGAATAGCTGGTACTTACAGTTTTGCCTGTAAAAAATATATTTTGGGATGGTCTTCCATACACATCATATTGGGTCTCGTTCCACTGCGTGGCACTGCTGCCGCTATAAGGTTCACTTACCTTATAATTACGGTCATAAATGTCATATAGATAGGACACACTCGATATATTCCCGTTTAAGTCTTTTGCACTTGCGGTTATTTTTCGCCCTAAATCATCATAGAGTTCTTCATTATAACTGCCGTCATCTCCGGTTGCGGTTATTTTTGTTTTTTCGCTGATTCGGGTATAGACATAGGTATTATTCTTGCCAAGATAATCGGTGGTTTTTGTTTTCTTGAACCAGGCATCATATAAATAAGAAGTGGTTAACCCATTTGGATTGGTCTGCGAATTTAACACGCCATTAGCCGTATTGTAGCTATAGGTAGTCGCTAGTCCTTCTACGTCAATACTTTTGGTTAAAAATCTTCCCGAAGGGTCATATTCATAATTTGTTTCTCTGGGACTGAAAGTATTACCTGAAATTGTTTTTTTGGTAATGTTTCCAAAGGAGTCATACACATTGTCTTCGGTGATAAAGTTAGTATTATGTCCTTTTTTCTTCACTTGAGTCAATAAACCGCCTGTATTATAAACATACTGTTCTTCAGAACTCATAGTATCTCCTGAAACTGTCACACTTTGTGTTTTATTTGTGGGCCTGCCTACAACGTATGGGGAACTTGCAGGTGTAGCGTAAGTCAGATTAGTTACTGTAGTTTGCTGGGTTGTTCCTGCTTCTTTTACTGTAACTGTTGATGATGTAGGATTATTATAACCATCGTATACAATAGAGGAAGTTTCTGTGCTGGTATTTTCCAGTCCATTGTATTGCTGAGAACTGGTCAGTTTGAGATTGAAAACTTTACTTGTGCTTAAAGTACCTGTATAGGCTGATGCTGTTTTACTAATATAAGTGCTAGGAGCCGCAGAGCCATTTGCACTGTATTGTCCCAAGACGGTATAACTTTCAACGTTTGCTCCCCTAAGGCTGGTATCAAATGCAGATACGGTCGTGATCACAGAATTTGTATCATTATACCAATTCGTTCTTGCGGTTGACCTGAAACACAAAAAACCTAATCCTTCTGTATTGGAAATGGCGTCGTAATAGGAAAACGACTGTTTTTTATAATCGGCGGCACTTTGTCTCTCAATCATGCTGACCACTTGAAGACTTGATGCAGATTCAACATTTGAATTAGGGTAGCTTTCCGTAAGAGAACTTTGATATATGCTGGTAAAATTTTCATCATATCCTGGGCTCAGTGAGCGATAGGTAATCGACTCTGTTACACCGTTTCCTGTTCTGATAGTGCGCAATAGCTGATCTTGGACGTTATCTTTTGCAGAATTAAAATAATGGATTTTATTATTGCTTATAAAGGCTATTTCCAAGGTTGGATTATAAGGTTTGTCCTTGCTCTGAATTCCTCTCCCGGTAGGTAAAAAGATTGGCAAAGCATTGAGATTGATATCAGATTGATAAGGGGTAGTGGCAAAAACAGCCACACTGCTGGTAAAGGCATCTAACTTATTGATAAAGCACGTAATATTTAAATTACCTTCAGTATTACCTGAATTACGTGTACTGATAGTTTGGATCAAATCTGTCTTTCCATCCTTATCATAGTCACAACCAATGTAGCTAAAGGTATTTGTCGCACTATTTTGCACATACGGGATACCTGAATAAGTCTGCACAGATTTTCCGAAGCCAGCTCCTGTCGAAGTATATTTATACCATGTTGTCGATCCATATCCACTAGGAATGATAAAATCAGTCTTACCGTCCCCATTGTAATCACCTAGTAAAATAGTTTTACTTGCATCTACCGAAATATTTGTATCTGAATAATCCCATAATAAAGCAAGCTGATTCGAGCCAATTAGCGTATAGCAGGTTGCCTTTCCATTCGCGAAGACTATAAAGTCAGATTTCCCATCTCCATCGACATCGGCTACTTCAACTCTTGAAGCAGTAGTAAGCTTAAGTAACAACTCTCCAGAATCGGTTAAAAAATTATTTTCATTATCTCTCTTTAAATCAACAAAATACACCCTTTTTTGAAGACATAATGAAGCAGGATTATCAATTGCGATCACATCCGTAAGTCCGTCGCCATTAAAGTCGCCTGAAAGTATTTTTTTTGGAACAATTTTATTAAGGTAACATGCTGCAGATGATTGAAGCGGAAAATTCACCACTCTTTCATACTGGTAAAGTATAGGACTCGTACCGGAAGAAGAATAAACGGTAAATGTATAATTAGTATCTGTTTTCTTAACAACAGCCCAGCCCTGTTTTGGCATCAGGTGATTGTTCCAGCTCAGCCATGTAGTTGGAAAAATATCTTCAAATGCCCCTACATTATGTTCCCATCCGATATTGGTATAATTGGCCGCACCGAGATCAGAAAAAAACCAGTACTTCGCTTTGCTGGATGCCCCATTAGTGGGGTAAATTAAAAACTCCATTTTTTCATCACCAGCAAAATCACCTGAGACGGTACCCGCATTTAGAGAATTAATATTACCAAGGCTTAGGTTCGAAGTTATATTAGCATAGGAAATGGCATCGCTCGTATCATTGTAAGTGAAAACTGTTGGATTATAAGATTTAAGACCATCGCCAGATTTTTCAGTAATACTTGCTAATCTGGAATAATTTAGGGAATTAGGATTGTGAGTTAGTTTATAACTCCTAAATACTACATTATTACTGACAACCTCAATGGAATTAAGGAGTGCCAATTGTATGATACTTTGCCCCCCAACATATCCAATTTTTGGCCGAGTTGTTGTAACATAACTAAAATTTATTTTATTCAATGGGTTTGCTGTACCAACCCCACCATAAGAAATTGACGTGGGGGATAAAGTGTTGAGAGAATTACTATAAGAGTAACTGATTCTTATACCCTGAGGGTTTTCCCAATAGGTGATTGAATATTCCAATACTGATCTAGAGTCTGCAGAGTTACCGTAATAAGCCTTAGAACCATCAGGGTACTCCACTAGAAAATAAGAAGGTCCGTAGGAGGAGCCACTTGGATGTATTCCATAAGAGGTAACTTTTATATTGGAAAAGTTCTCTGTTTCATATACAGCACCATTTGCTCCGTATGAACCATTCTTGAGAATTAAACGCTGGCCATCAAGCTGGAAACGATCCAGATTGTCGAAATCAACCCCATCGATGACACCGTCATGAAATTTTGTTGCGCCTATTCTGTTAATTTTGGAGATTCCGCCTATATTCCAGCCATATCCGGCCAAACCTTCACCTCCCTGACTACTATAAGTTAAACTTACTTCCGGCACTACACCATTAATTCCAGGTGGAACTAAAATAGGAATGCTGTAATTGGCTGCTCCTGAAAGAGAAACTGATAACTCGCCTTCAGTGATCCCTGTCTCAGAAGAGGTTCCTGTAGGAGTAATGACACCAGCAGGTAAAATTCTGTTATTGGAAGTCACATTCGATTCGAATGTAGCCGATAATGATGCTTTCTCTGTATTATCTGTTCTTTTTATGGGTATTAAACCTTTAACGGGTATGCCTCCGTTTTCCTGCGCAGATATCAAAAAAGAAAAACTTAAAAAAAATAAGCTAAAGTAAAAGTGCTTCATAATCTATTCTTTAATAATTTTAATTGATTTTTGTTCCCCATTGTTGTAGCGAAGGACAACAGCATAAACTCCTTTGGGATAGTTCTGAAAAGAGATATTCTTATTATTAACCTTACCCATATTGTCTGCAGTTAGAAGCAGCCGGCCGTTCATGTCATAAATGGCTAAAGAAGAGATTTGAGCATCTTCAGTCAGATCCCATTGAAGATATAATTCTTGTTTGACGGGATTTGGATAATAGGAAATATTATCGTTCGGGGTAAACCTTTGTAAATCTTCTTCCTGCAATACAGAAACTTCTTTGATACTGTCATTAACCTTTTTTGCTGATAAACAGTTTATACATAGTACACGTTGTACTTGATTGCCAGAACCATCATAAGTAAATTTTAACATGTCATTTTGAGCACTTACAAAATTTGTAATTCCCAGAAAAACAGCTATCCAAAATATTTTCATCATTTCTCTTTTTTTATTTTAGCAAATAAAATAGAAATAAATATTTAGTACAATACTTACATAAGTATTATGTAAATATGAAAATAATCGTTAAAATCCTATATTTAATCGATTAAAAACTAGCTGAATTTATTTTCGGTGAAGTATTAACTTATTTTTAACAAAATATTCTATATGTTAAAATAAATTTAAGTATAATTTTTCTTTCAAAAATATTAATCCTGCGCATAAATATTTTTTTTTACCAATAGTTCTAAGGAGTAAATGATCAAAATAACACTCGCGTGATATTAATTTCTTCACCAAGAATCAATTTGTATTATTAAGTAATATAAAAGGCTTTATAGTACTTATAAAATTCGAATTCATTGATCATTAATGGGACAAAGAAGATACTTTGGATTTTGTGGCAAAATCGTGGCACATGGATATTTAGAAAAATAGAATTTCAGTAAAGTCAAGGCTTAAGAAGTTTAGGTTCAAAACTATTATAATTAACTTGCAAAATATCTTCAAGATTTACCTTTTGACTGCTGTTCTAAAGAAGCAAATAATTGATTAATTTCTCTCTAGTTTTCCCGCATGCTCTGCAAATATATCTTTGATTACCAGACTTTGTCTTTCCATACTTTATCATCTTTCGAATATCACCAACACATCTGTAACACCTAGTCTGGTTTGACTCCATTTTTTTCGATTTAAGGCATTATAAAATAAAAAAACAGCCCAAAGGCTGTTTTAATTTTTATGCGATATTAATATAAATATCTGATTTTCTGTAAATGTTTAGATGCAATAATTAACCAACAACACATCTGATACATTACCGTAGATAAAGGAACCCAAAGTATATTTGAAGAAATTAGTCTGGATCAAAAAAGTGTTACTGATTTCAGGATGGGAAATTAATCATTTAAGGACAAGACAATTTTAGTATTTGGTCCAAAAAAATAATACTTGATAAACCATTAGCTTGTTTTACCGCAAAGATTACGGTATGATTGTTAAGTCTGGAGCAAAAAAAAACCACTATTTTAATCTTAATTTAAAATAGTGGTTTTGCAATAAATAATAATAATAATAATAATAATGATGTATTACAATTATTAAGTTAATCTCAAAATCTATAGGTAATTATTTTAAAATAGGCTATTCAATTACTATTTTTTTGGTTATTTTAGTTGAATTTTGAGAAATCGCTGCCAAATATATCCCCTTAGCAAGTTTAGTTCTGATAACTTGATTTGTATTAGATTTTAGATTTTTTGTTTCGTATAATACCGCTCCGCCTATTGCGTATATAGTTAGAGAATAATCTTCGTTTGATGATGAAGCTAAATAAATATTAAACTCTCCACCCTTTGATGGATTAGGATATACTTGGACATTAGTATCTATTTCAACATTATTTGTTAAAATATTTTTCTCATCTGCACTTTTTGAAGTATTTCCTATTTTATTGAACTTAAATAATTGACATGAAGTCCCGTAATATTCCCAAAGCTGAAGATTTGCTGTACCATCCATATTACAATTAGAAATGTCCCAACTTTTTGATGTATCTATAGCTGATTTTATACTATAATAACCATTACCCACATCAGTTACTAGCCATGTTTGAGCATCATTACTATAATTATCCCAAAGTCTTATTGATTTTCCATTTGTTGGATCTGCGCTATCTAGATCTATTACACGTCCTGTAGAACTTGCATTTGATTTAAAACGCCAATAGCCATTTCCGGCATCAATGGCAATCCATTGTTGTGCTGTTGCCCCTGATCTATCCCAAGGACGAATTACAGTGCCATTTGCATTAGTCCCATACTTAAGATCTATTACTTTATTTGAATTTGTTTTAAATTCAATTTCATAAACACCATTGTTTACTAGTGAAGTGCTACTACAGATTTGTGATGGTATATTACTATTTGCATATGCAGAGAACCACTGCTTAACTGGTGCGCCACAAGACTCCCAATCGTTATTGAAAGCAGTTGTAACATTATATGGATCTGCTTTAGTTATCAACCCCTCTGGTGCAAGTAAATTCCAACTACAATTTCCGGTAGCGTCAATTCGACCTTTCAGATTAAGACCAAAACCGCTTGTTGTACCAGTACCCCATGTCTCGGCACCGGTAGGAGACCAATCTGTTTCTGTTATCATAATAGGTGCTACATTAGCAATTGGCTGCACGTTAGCATTCCAGGCATTATTAAAACTAGTGGTATTTTCTGCATTAGCTCCCCAATATCCCGGATAAACATGAACAGCATAACCTATATTACCTCCTGCTATCAAATGGTTTGGATATCCTTGGTAATGAGACTGATATCCCGTTCCCGGTATCCAGCAGACATTATTTGCGCCATTGCCTTTAATTATATTTACTAAATCCTGAAAGTAATTATGCAAAGCGGCAAAATGCTCATCACCTGTTGCTCCCCAATTTCCATTTGTCCCAAGTATTTCTACAGGTTCATTGGCTATTTCAAACATAACATTATCTACATTCTTTAAACTTGGATGGTTCGACAGATATTGCCATACCTTTCTTAAATAAACATGGTAATTGTCTCCATAAGCAATTCGATTAGGACATACGCCAGGAGGACGAAGGACAACATAGAGTCCTCTGCTTCTGGCATGATTAATTAAAGGGACTATAACTTGATTTACATAAGTTACTAATCTATTGTAATCAAAGCATGAGATATCATTTTCTCCTGCTGAGCAACCAGGTGTATTGGTCCAATAAGGGTCAATATGAAGTCTTATATAATTTAATTTCCACCCGTTATTTGTATCCGTGAGCGCATCCATAACGGCATTATTATAATTTAGACACCCCTGAACATTATAGTTATCCCAACGACATTGATTATAAGAGCAACCATTAAACCAAGGACTGGGAGTAATGGCAACACCATGCAGTAAAACGTTTTTTCCGCAAGGATCCTTTAAATTTTTGCCTTCAATATGCAGTGGAGGCAGTGGCATTCCCGGCCATGCAAATAATTGTATTAGGGGAATAAACACTAAAAATAGAATAAGTAATTTTTGAACTCTTTTCATAACATAAATGGTTTAATGGTTAAATAGTTAAATGATTTAATTAATAAATATCCTACCTCGCCTTTGAGTAGGTTTTTTACTGCTAATTTAACAATAAAAAACAATTAAAAAACAACCGATTGTGTTAATTTATTTTATTAATTATAAAATATAATCACAATAAAATAGGTTATACATATTTTATAGCAAAAAAAATAATCAAAATCATTAACAAGCTATTTTTCAAACTAAAAATTAAAAATTTCTAAAAATACAGTTTAAAATTTAGCAAAAGAATCAAACAAAATATAGAATTAATTTTCATAATTATCAAAAATAATTAGTGATGTTTACTTTTAAATATCCGCATTAAAAGCTAAAAAAGAAACTTTATAAAACAACTGGTTGCCTAAACAATAAAAAAACAAAAACCGTTTTTTAAGACCCGAAAACTTCTTTTGGCAACAATTGAAACAAAAATGATGCTTCAAATATGTTATTAATAGCTTCAAAATTGACAATCTTTATTTCAACTTTCCAGCTATTTTTACCTTTAGTATTTTTATTAAAAACAGGAAACCAAAAGAAGTATTCGCTTTTTGACAAAAGCTCTCTATAAAATAATTCTCAATAAGCACAATGGTAAAAAGCAAAGAAAAAACAGCAGGTGTATCTAGGAGTAATACATCACAAAAGCTTTCTATAGTAGAAAAAACAGGTTATGGTTTAGGTGATTTTGCTGCGAACCTGATTTTTCAGACTTTGCTGACTTTCCTTGCTTTCTTTTACACGGATGTCTATAAAATTCCTGCCGGCACAGCAAGTATTATCATCTTTACCGGCGGTTTTATCGGCGCCTTTTTTAATATTATTATGGGGCTAATTGCTGATCGGACCCAAACCCAATGGGGAAAATTCAGACCATGGATATTATGGACGGCCTTGCCTTTTGGAATTGCTGCTGTTCTCTCTTTTTTAACTCCAAATTTTAGCCAAAACGGCAAAATAATTTACGCTTTGCTGACTTACTTTTTTCTGGTGTTGATTTATTCAGCAAACAATTTGCCATATGTTGCTTTAAGCGGCGTTTTAACGGGCGACATGAAAGAAAGAAACAGTCTTTCCTCCTATCGTTTTGTAGCGGTAATGATTGCCCAATTTATAATTCAATCACTTTTATTGCCATTTGTTTCAATACTGGGACATGGCGATAAAGCAGTTGGATTTCAAAATACAATGATCTTATTTGCTGTGACGGGAGTTATTTGTTTGTTAATCGCTTTTTTTACTACGAAGGAAAGAATTATCCCCTCAAAGAATCAGGAATCTTCCATTAAACAGGATTTTATTGATTTGTCTAAAAACGGACCCTGGTTGGTTATGTTGCTGGTTACCGTTCTGGTATTTATAACCTTGTCTTTAAAAGGAGGAATGTATGTTTTCTATTTTAAATATTATTTAGATCCTGTTGCACAAACTATTTTTTTGAATGATATTGGGTTTACTGCATTTATTGACAACCTGAATAGTTCGTTGACATCTATGGGATTTGTCACTTTCCAATGGCCAAAAGATGCTCCCACTTCGGCATTTAGTCTTTTCAATGCCGGAGGTATTATTTTTATGATCTTTGGAATTATGTTTTCAAAGCTTCTTGCAGATTCCTTTGGTAAAAGAAATATTTACATCACTTTTATTTTTTTATCTGCTCTTAGTCTGCTGCTGTTTAATTTTTATAATAGAACGGCTATTGCAATGTTTTTTTTAACCCAATTACTACATGGGTTTATTTATGGAATAACAATTCCTTTATTATGGACTATGATTGCTGATGTGGCTGATTACAGTGAGTGGATAAACAACCGAAGAGCGACTGCTACTGTTTTTTCGGTAATGATTTTCGGGCTAAAAATAGGAATAAGCATTGGTGGGGCATTAGGGGCGGCTTTTTTATCAAAATATGGTTACGTAGCCGAAGAAGTCAATCAAATACCCGCAGCTGTAGAAGGAATTAAACTTTCGGTAAGTATTTATCCTGGCTTTATATTCATTATTAGTGCAGTCTTATTGTGTTTTTACAGCATAGATAAAAAAATGGAAATTCAGATTGAAACAGATTTAAAACAAAGAAGAGAATGCTAAAATTTAAGTCGAAAGTTTGAAAGTCGTAAAGTCAAAAGGATCATTTAAAACTTTTTAAAATCAATGTATTGCTCGTTTTATCTAATTTTAAAAACGTGACATTATATTGTGATTATTATTTTAATATAACTTTTACAGATTAAACTAAACAATGGAAATCAATAGTTAAAATGTGCCGTTAGGCACTAAATATTGATAGTCATTAGATTCGAAATTTGTCGGCGTGCCGTAGGTACGCACCAAAACGATAACCATTGCGTACTTACACGGCACGCTAAATTATTCCAATTCATGTTTTTCCTACCAAGATCTAGTACCTAAAGGCACTAAAACGAAGCAATTAAGCTTAACGAGTTATTTAAGATTGATTCAGACTGAGTATTTCCCATTATAAAAATTTCAGCAAGCATCAATAATTATAACTATTAGAATGTAGATTCCTGAAACTGAAAATATCTGTACTTACTAAAACAACAAACAGCGCATTAAAAATACGCTGTTTGCCAATTACTAACTTAACTCAAACTACCAAAATTTATTTTTTTTTAGTAACCAGGATTATTATCGCTTGGTTTTATATTAGGATTTGAAGATGTTTCTCTGTTTGGTATTGGCCATAACTCACTTTTACCAGCCTGGAAACCAGTACCTGCTAATTCTGTACCGGCAATACCCCATCTCATAATATCATCAAAACGACTTTGTTCACCGGCAAATTCTACTTTGCGTTCATGAACAATTGCTTTAAAAACAGCATCTTTTGTAGCCGTAATATTAGTTGCTAAATTGGCCCTGTCTCTAACTTCTTTAATGTATGCAATTGCTGTAGTTTGTGAACCTCCTGCTCTTTGGTTTTCACATTCGGCTTTCATAAGCAATACATCTGCGTAACGCATCACTTTGAAGTTAATACTTGAGCGTGTCGCTTCATCTTCTCTTATGTAATAGTTTTGATATTTTTTCCAGCCTGCTCTTCTAATACCTGCAGAAGTAGTAAAATTACTTGCCACCATTACTTTGGTTCCTTTCAAATAAGTTGAACCTGGTACATAAAAAGTATCTCCAAAACGATCATCACCTACTTCATACGAATCTAACAAATCGTCTGATGGATACACGTTATACCAGCTTAGGTTACCGTATTCCTGTCCTCTAAGCGTAGACTCTTCAAAACCGGTTCCCTGACTATCACCAACTGCACCCCATTGATCACCTGTTCCGTTTTTCTCGTCAAATTCAATTTCAAAAATGGATTCTTTGTCGTGTTCTGTTTCTGCCATAAAGTTGTTGTAAAAACTGCCTTTATCCTCAAGACTGAATCCGGTAACGCCATTAAAAGCAACCAAGGCTTCATCATATTTTTTTTCGTATAACAATACTTTTCCCAGATAGGCATAAGCGGCTTCTTTATTAGCTCTTCCTGCTGCTTCTGTTGCTCTTGGCAAAAGATTTTGGGATGCAAATACAAGATCTTCTTCAATCAAGGCATAAACTTCTGCCTTAGGACTTCTTCCTTTACCAACAATAGTACCTGTTTTATAAATTGGTAAATCTCCAAATCGTTTCACTAAAAGAAAGTAATAGTAAGCTCTTAAAAAATGAGCTTCTCCTAAATATTTGTTCTTTTTTTCTTCTGATAAAACAGAATTTGGAAGAGCATTTATTTTTGCCTCATTATCCAGCACAAAATTAGCTCTGGATATTCCTATGTAACAGGCTTCCCAATAATATTGAATAATATCATTTCCTCCATTAAAAGAAAAATCCTGAAATGGCTTTTTGTTTCCTTCTAATTGTGGGTTTCCTAAAGCATCATGAGCCATAAGATCCATTGCAAAAGAAAAATTTCTTCCGTAAAGTCCTCTTGTCTGTAGACCTGCATAGGATGCATTTACAGATGACTGCACCTGTGCTTCACTTTTAAAGAAGGTTTCAGGTGATAAAGTATTGGGATTAGTTAATTCTAATTCCCCAGTGTCACATGAAGTTATAGTCAAAACTCCGGACAGCACTATAAGTATATATTTTATTTTTCTCATTATCTTTTATAAATTAAAATGTAACATCAAGTCCAAAAATCATAGATTTTGGTTGTGGATACCTTCCTAAATCAATACCTGCAGAATTTGCATTAGCGTCTGCACGTGCGATCTCAGGATCTAAACCGTCATATTTCGTAATTGTAATTAAGTTTTGCCCGCTTATATAGAATCTTATTTTTGAAAAATAAGCCTTAAATGCATCTCCGGAAAATGTGTACCCTAAGGCTATATTTTTTAGTCTTGTATACGATCCGTCTTCAATATAACGCTGGTTTGCAGAAGACCAGTTGATATCTGCACCTTGTGCTCTTGGTAAAGTAGCAGATGGATTTGTCACAACACCATTTACAACAATTGCTCTGTCTAATACAGCAGTACTGGCATTAAACAAACGATTCATACCAACTAGATCAAAAGTATTTGCGTTGTAAATATCGTTTCCTTGAACTCCTGATATAAAGCAGTTAAAATCGAAATTTTTGTAAGCTGCACTAAGATTTAAACCATAAGTAAAATCTGGATATGGATTCCCAATATTTGTTTTATCATCTGAATTAATTATTTTATTACCATCTCGGTCAACAATTTTAATATCTCCCGGTTTGATTGTCGTTTGACCTGGTCCGAAAACAGCATCTACTTCTGCCTGATTTTGATAAATTCCATTGGTTTGATATCCATAAAAATAGAATAACGGCTGACCAACTTCCAGTCTTGAAAAGTTTTCTAAACCTGCTCTTGGCGTTGGACCACCTAAAACACTTGTTACTCCAGGCGCTAAACCGGTTACTTCGTTTTTACTTGTTCCTAAGTTAGCTATGGCAGACCATGTAAAATCTCCTTTTCTGTCATTGTAACCTAATGATATTTCAAATCCGTGTACTTTTACATCAGCAACATTTTGAATTTGAGTTCCCCCACCAGCAGATCCTACAGAAGCAGGAAGGGGCACCGCAAAAAGAATATCGCTGCTTTTATTGTTGAAATATTCTAAAGTACCTGTGAATTTATCTTCAAATAAAGCAAAATCCAAACCTATATTTCTGTCTAATTTTGACTCCCATTTCAAATCTGGGTTAGAAGCAACTCCTAAAGATACACCTGGTGCATTTGCTCCGCCAATTGGATAATTATAATTTGCAATTAATGTTGCACTATATTGATAATTATCTATTCTGTCATTTCCTGTTGTTCCTGTACTTGCTCTAATTTTTAATGTACTGAAGATAGAATTTGCCATAAAATCTTCTTTGGCTATATTCCAACCTACAGCAACTGAGTAGAAGTTACCCCAACGGTTATTGGCTCCAAAACGAGACGAAGCATCTCTTCTTCCAGAAACAGCAAGTAGATATTTATCATTATAATCATAATTGATACGAGCGATATAACCAATATTTTTTTCTACATAATTGGCTGAACCTAAACTACCTTCATTATATCGCAACTGATCTATTTCGTCTGAAATACTGTAACGGCTTCCTGCAGCAAGAGTTTGCGATTTTCCATCAATTTTAGTAATAACTCCTAATACTTCAAGATTATGTTTTCCGGCAATAGTAGTTTTATACGTTAAACTGTTATCAAATACAATAGTCTGACCTTGTCCATTTGTTTCATTTGTAGTCGAAAATGCTTGTTTATGATAAGAACCATCCTGAAAACTAGGCACAAAAGTGTGATCCTTACTTGTATAATAATCTAAGGAAACTTGTGATCTGAATTTTAAACCTTTATAAAGTTCCAATTCTGCAAAGATGTTTCCAATTATAGATAATCCATTAATTTTTTGATACCCCAAATTAGCTACACGTACAGGATTTTCGGCATCGTTACCATCAATTGCACTAGGTCCTTGATATCCGCCTAAATTATTTGAATTGTAAATAGGGAAATATGGTGCCATTTTAATAGCATGCTCTAATAATGTTCTTCCTCCTGAACTACGCTCCGGATTAGTGGTACTGAAAGATACACCGATATTGCTTCCAACTTTAAGTTTTCCAATATCCTGCGTATTATTAGATCTAAAAGAATAACGTTCAAAACCAGTGTTAATAATAGCACCTTCTTGTTTCATATATTCAGCAGAATAACGGCTTGTAGAAGTCTCTGTACCATTTGAAAAACTTAAACTATAATCCTGCATAAGACCGGTTTGAAAAATTTGGTCCTGCCAGTTGGTATTTATATTTCCAAATTCAGCAGCTCTTGCTGTTAAATCACTTCCTAAGTCTTTGGCATATTGCAGATATTGCTGTGTATTTAATACGTCATATCTTTTTGTAACCGTTTGTCCACCTACATACGTACTAAAATTTAGCTGTCCCGGACCTTTTTTTCCTTTTTTAGTAGTAACCACAATCACCCCATTAAAAGCTTTTGAACCGTATAATGCCGTAGTAGAGGCATCTTTTAAAACTGATATACTCTCAATATCATTGGGACTTAAACCTGAAAGATTACCTGCTAAAACCCCATCAATTACATACAATGGAGTACTGTTACCCATTGTAGATAAACCACGAATACTAACAGTAGGACTTGAACCCGGCGCACCATTTACAACAGTGACACCGGCCGCGCGTCCTTGCAACGCCGATTCTGCATTAGTAATAGGAACAGCAGCAATATCTTTTGAACTTACTGTTGAAATTGCTCCAGTTACCTTGCCTCTTTTTTGAGTACCATAAGCTACTACAACTTCATTTAAGCTTTGTGTAGACAGTGCTAATACAACATCAATTGTTTCTCTGGTTCCAACAGTAATTGTTTGCGAAACCAAGCCCACATAAGAGAACGTTATTTTATCTGTAGGACTAACTCCTTTTAAAGAGTATTTACCGTCAAAATCTGTTGATGCGCTGTTCTTTGAACCTTCTACATTAACACTGGCACCAGGCAAAGGAAACCCTGAAGGATCGGTAATTACCCCCTGTACCGTCTTTGATTGTGCAATCAGATTCTGACTGCAGATTATTAGCAATGTGATTATTGCAATTCTGAATTTTAAAATCATTTTTAGTGGTTTTTTGATTAGTTTAAATAGTTGTTTGGTTGTAAAGTTTATTTATTGTTTTGATTCTCAAATTAGCTTATAAGCATTTTCGATCCTTTTAAATTGATTAAAAAAAGGCTGACAATAAATAATTTTGGTTTTCATTTCATACTGTAATTTTTTAAAAAATGTTAATACTTACTTGTTAAATTGTTTGATTTTCTTTGAATCCAAAAATATAAGGTTAACATAAATTTCATCTATTAAAAATGTTGCAAAAACTATCAAATTTGTAGCACGAAACCTTCAAAAAATACATAATCACCTATTTATCAAATATTTAAATATAAATCACCCAAATAAGGTATTCCTAATATTGCTATCGGTTTTTTGAGTATGAAATAAAAAAATATAGGTTTTATAGCTTTTTAATAATTATCTAAAAATGATTTTTAATGTTAATTCATTATGTTTTCAGTAATTTGATCCTGATTGTATTTCGGAAATCGGTTATTTATTAAAGCAAAAAAAGAGACTGTCTCACAAGTAAGTGAAACAGTCTCTTTTCTGTTTTTTTTTAGTCAGACGCTATCAAACTGAAACTCTAATATTCAATTCTCAAGAGCTTTTGAAACTTCTTCTTTTTTGGTTCAATAGCACTATTGCTTCTTATTATGTGTGGGCAGATATCCGAATTTTTCTTTATAACATTTTGTAAAATAAGAAGGAGAACTAAAACCAACTTTAATACTAATCTCAGACATATTATCATTCCCTAACTCTATTAGCTCTTTTGCTTTTTCTAAACGAACATTCCGTATAAATTCATTTACGGTTACGCCTGTTAATGTTTTTATTTTTCGGTATAATTGACTTCTGCTTAAAAACACGTTCGAGGCCAGAACCTCAACACTTAGTTCATATTCACTAATGTTTTGATTAATGTAATTCAGGACATTTTTTATAAATTCATTATCCAAAGTCGTTGTTTTTTCTTTTGCTTTTGGAGTAATTCCGTTATAAAATTTATTAAACATAATCTGTCTGCTTTTGATGAGCTGAATTAAGCTGGATCGTAGAATATCCATATCAAAAGGTTTACTCAAATACATATCAGCGCCGGAATCAATGCCTTCTAATCTGTCTTTAACCAATGCCTTTGCAGACAACATCATCAACGGAATATGACTGGTTTTTAAATCTGCCTTAATATTTACACACAGTTCTAAACCATTCATAACTGGCATAATAACATCTGTTAAAATCAAATCAGGCATTTTTTGCAAAGCTAATTCCAAACCAACCTGACCATTTTCTGCTGTTATAACTTTGTACTCCTTTTTAAGTTCATTTTTTAAATAATTTCGCAATTCAGCATTATCTTCAACAATCAAAATGGTATAAACTCTATCTTCCATCTCCTCGTCATCTGATGATTCAACAACAGATTTTTCGGCAATTGGTGTGAAACTTATTTTTTTCTCCTTTTTAAATTCCTTCGGCATCACTTCGTTTTCATTAAAGAATTCTTTTCCCAGTGGAAATAGCAGTTTAAAAGTTGTGCCAAAACCCAATTTGCTTTCTACTTCGATTTTTCCTTTATGCAATTCTACAAATCCGCGAACAACCTCCAATCCAATTCCTGTGCTTCCATAATAAGCTTTATTCAAATTATTTACCTGATAAAAACGGTCAAAAATTCTCTTAATATCTTTTTTATCCAATCCCGAACCCGTATCTTCAACAATAACCTCAAAAGATCGATTAGTATTGGTAGAATTTATCAAAGGAAAATGAACGAACTCTTCGTCGACCACTATTTTTATTGTTATTTTTCCATTATCGGGAGTAACCTTAAAAGCATTTGAAATTACGTTAAAAATAATTTTCTCGAACATTTTAGGGTCTACCCAATCCTTTAATGCTTTTTCATTTGATTCATAATGCAATTGAATTCCCCGGCTTAAGGCTTCTTCATTAAAATAACTCACAATTTCCTTTGTAAAACTTACTATTTCAACCAGTTGTACCTTCAAAGGCATTTTATTAAATTGCAGCTGATTGAAATCCATCAGCTCATTGATTAATCTTGAAAGTCTGTCTGAACTTTTCTGAATAGTCTGTAATTTACTCAATACATTTACTGGTAAATCTAGGTTATTGTTCTTCAATATATCGCCTAACGGATTTAAAATTAAAGTAAGCGGCGTTCTAAATTCGTGCGAGATATTGGTAAAAAATTGTAATTTCTTATTGTTTAATTTTTCAATTTGAATTGCTTTTTTCTGTTCAAATTCTATCATTTGTTTTTGTTTAAAACGATTTTGATAGTACTGATTGGCAAAATAAATTGCTGCCAATAATAACAGGGAATAAAATAGATAAGCAAAAGGTGTTTTCCACCAAGGCGGTAAAATTTCAATTTCTAATTCCAGCGGATTTTGATTCCAAACTCCATTTTTTTCAGAAGCTTTCAACTTAAAGACATACTTTCCCGGTGCTAAGTTTGTATAGGTTGCCGACCGTTTACTGCCCACGTAATTCCATGAATCTTCAAATCCTTCTAAATAGTAGGCAAATTCATTTCTGGCAGGAAAAGAATAATTTACAGCGATAAAATCAATCGTAAATACAGACTGATCATGCTTAAGAATGATCTTTTTTGTCTGCGATATTACTTTTATTAAGGGCGAGTTTTTTTCAAGGGGACCTACTGACTTATTAAAAAGTTTCAGATCTGTTAAGTAAACCGGCAGCTGTTTTTTACTTTTAACTAAATTGGGTGGATTAAAATAATTTAAACCTTCATAACTTCCAAAATAAAGCAATCCTTTTTCGTCTTTCAGGACAGCATTGTTATTAAAATCATTTCCTAATAAACCGTCATAGATAGAGTAATTAGCAGTACTATTATGTTTTAAATCAAGTTTTGTAATTCCTTTTTTTCCGCTTAACCAAATACACCCGTCATTTGATTCTACAATAGATGAAATTGACTTTTCGTTCAGACCTTTGAAGTTTATATACCATTTTATGTTGTCTGCTTTTTTATTATAGCTAAATAATCCTGCCCCATCAGTACCAATCCAAATTTCTTTGTTTTTGGACTCATATAAGGTATTGATAGTATGTATACTTTTATGATTTTTAAGCTTTTCAGACATTTTATCCCGAAAAGAAGTTACTGAAAAAGAAAGAAAATCGTTTGTATTAACTTTGTACAAACCTGTTGTTGAACCAACCCAGACAGCATCATCAGAATCTGTCATTACCTTTCTGATATCTGAATTTATTATTCCGCTTGCATAAAATGGTTTAGAATTACAATGATGAAATTGACCATCTGAAGGAGTGTAATAATGCAGCCCTTTTGAAAAGGTTCCTATCCAGATTACACCTCTGGAATCTTCAGCAATACTCATAATATTGTCTGATGCCAAACCGGGAGTATTTTTTGTGCTGTAATTAACAAACGTATTGCTTCCTTTTTTTAAAACAAAAACACCTTCATTCCAGCTTGATAACCAAATATTTTGCTTTTTATCAATAAATACATTCGTTATATTGTCATTGGTTAATCCAGAATAAAAACTTCGGTCAGACTTGGTAATATGCTTAAAACTCTTAGTTATTGTATTGTAAACATCAACTCCTCCTCCTTCCATAGAAATCCACAACTGATTTTGATAATCTTTGGCAATGCCGGTAACACAATTGGTTTGTAAGGACTGTGAATTTCCGGGCAAACTTTCGATAATACTTACTTTACTGTTTATTTTATCAAAAACACCTAAGCCTTTATTGTAATACCCCAGCCAGATTCTATTTTCTTTATCTAAAAATAAAGACCAAACAGAATTTGAACCTAAACTTCGATTACTGTATTTACTGTTTACGTATTTTTTTTGAACAAGACCCTGATCGTTTACAATGATTAAACCATCGTTTTCTGTTGCACAAAGAATTGTCTTCGAATCTGTTGCCAGTATTGACATAATTCTTTTTCTGGTAATAGGATAATAAGCAGCATCTTTAACTTTAGAATTTAAGTCGATCTTTACAAGTCCTTTAAATCCATTACCTATCCAGAGGTTCTGCCTGCCGTCTATAAACATGGAGACAATATTTAAAGAAAGCATTTCATTGTTCTTGCCAATGTTTAATTCTTTAATCTCATTTTTTATAGGGTCAACTGCTTTTAAACCAAAGTTAGTCCCTAAATAAACAGTCCCTTTTTTATCTTTTACCAAGCAATTGATAAGGTAATTTTCTGTATTTGAAACATTCGTCTTAATCTTGGTAATTTCGCGGGATTTAATATTTAGTTTCAGCAAATCACTATTAAACGTTCCCAAAAAAAGATTCCCATTGTTGTCTTCTATAATACTCTTTACAGAAATTACAGTTTCTTTTTTAATTTTTTTCTGAATATCAATACTTTCAAAAGTATTTAAATTTCGATTGTAGAGACATAAACCTTCATCTGTACCTATCCATAACCTATTGTGAGTATCTACATAAGTAACATAAATAAGATTACTATTGATCGAATTAGGTATTTTAGAATTTTGCTCATAAGCCACATAACTTATCCCATCGTATTTAAATAAACCTGCACCATTGGTACCAATCCACAAAAAACCGGACTGATCCTGTGTAATGGTATATATGCCACTTTTTGAAGTCTCCTTATTTAACAACCGAAATTGATAGTCTTCAAATGTATTTTGAGAAAACAAACTATTTATTGTAAAAAATAAGATAGCAAGAACTCTAAAATATTTTTTTTGGGACATTATACAATGGTTAGTAAATTAAAATAAATATATGCTCTTTTAATCGAAACTTATTATTTGCTATTCATTCAATAAAACTATTCCGCCGTTGCAGGGAATTTTAATTTCAATCTCCTGGTTATTTTTAAGTTTTATTTTTTCTGTTTTTCCATTTAATTGTTCATCATCAGAGTAACATTTTAATACTGTTCCTGAAGCAATCATTGACAGTTTCGTTTTAATTTTCAATGTTTCTTTTTGAGCATTAACACCTGCGATATACCACTTTGTTCCTTTTCGGCGGGCAATTACTGCGTATTTACCCGGATAACCTTCTAAAAAACGAACTTCATCCCAGGTAGTTGGAACTTCTTTCATAAAATCGATCGCCCATGCCGGAGCATCGGTTAAATTATTGGGTGCCAATGCAAAATGCTGAACACCACTCTGAAAAAGTACCGCTGTCGCTAAAGAAAAAACATCAGAGGTCATTCGTTTCGAACCTTTATTGGGAATATTATCACTGTTATAAAATTTATTTAAGGCGCTTCCTCCAAAATCCATACTTCCTACTGTGTTTCGAATAAAAGTATGTGTAGCAGCATTAGTGGCTTCGTTGTCACAACTTGCTTGCCCAAAATGCAGATTCTCACTTGCCAAAACAGCCTCACTAGCGGCAAAATTTGGGTACATACGCTCCCATCCTCTTGGTAATGTACAACCGTGAAAAATAACCATTAACCCAAAATCATTCGCATCTGTCAGGATATCTTCATACAACTTCATGGTAACTTGTTTGTCTCCTCCAAAAAAATCTACTTTTATTCCTTTTACGCCAATACTTTTCATCCACGCCATTTCCTGACGGCGGGTTGTCGAATTGTCCATCATTCCTCTTGGTCCCTGAGGGGCATCATTCCAATAGCCATTAGAATTGTACCACAAATACAAGCCAACGCCTTTTGCAGTGCCATACTCAGCCAGTTCTGCAATTTTATCTTTACCTATTTGTGTATCCCAAAGTGCATCAATTAAAATAGTTTCATATCCCATTGCAGCACTAAAATCGATGTATTGTTTTTGTACGGGAAAAGTAGTGTTGTTATCCATTTTCATGATCCAGCTCCACGAACCTTTGGTATATTTATATTCTTGTGAAGCCTTGAATTTTGGTTGAACCAAATCAAACGGAATTGTGGTTGCTACAATCGGAGCCAATGTTTCACCTACAGTTATAGTTCGCCATGGCGTTTCGCCGGGAAGTGATATTCCGGGCGCAGTTGTTCCGTTTCCGTTATTTTCTCCCGCCATTGGAAAACCAATCGTGTATAATCCTTTTTCATGACCAATTAGTCTGCTGCTACAATAATTACCATCTACGCCTGTCTCTGAGATTAAAACCCAGCCATTATTATTTACTTTAAAAAGACACGGAAATGTATAACCTTCTCCCATACCATTTTTGCCCATTGGAGCATCTAATGTATAGGAGGTTTCATAGCTTGGGGCGGTTCTGGCAAAACCTGTCATTGGCTTACTTTGCGGACAAAGAAATGTAGTTGTTCCCTCTGGCAGAATAAAACCAGATGCTTCTTTCTGAACTACACAGGAGCGGGTTTCATTTTGTGAATGTATTTTATATTTAAAAGCGACATTGTTATTACTCACTCTAAATAGTACATCAATAGTAGGTTTATTTTCTTTAGTAAAAGAAAACACGGCTTCATTAGCCTCATAATGCACCTTGCGTTGCTTGATATTAGGCAGCTCATATTTTTTCTCAATTTTATTTTGAGCCACATCAGGTTGTGAATTTAGTCCTGTTGTAAAATCACCGACATTAGTTTTTAAACCAAGCGGAGAATTTTCAAGAAACGTTTTTTCATTGTATGAAATACTGTAGAAAGGCATTCCGCCTGAGACTGAAACAGAAACTTTAAGTTTTCCATCAGGACTATTTACAATTGATTGTGCATTTAATTTTAAAAAACTAAACAGACATAAACATATAACACATTTAAAACTCATAACAACCTTAGTTTAATTGGTTCATTTTTATTTCTAACTGACAATATAGTTATTGTATAAATACTTTTGTCATTTTTAAATCTTTTGCATCAGAGCTCGTACCGTAATACACTTCATATTCACCCGAAGTTCTATTTAATCCTCTTGTGCCGATATCATAAAATTCAAATGAAGCAGCAGGTAAATCGATAGTTACATTTTGCTTTTCACCAGCTTTTAGATTGATTCGTTTAAAAGCTTTCAACGATTTTAAAGGCCCGTCTTTATCATTAACTTTTCGAACATATACCTGAACAATCTCTGTTCCTTCTCGTTTGCTGATGTTCTTTATCGAAAAATTCAATTGTGTATTTTCATTCGATTTTATCTTTGTCTTACTCAGATCTGCTGTACCAATTTGGAATTTAGAATAACTCAAACCAAAACCAAACGGAAACAAAACATTTGTCGTGTATCTATAAGTACGTCCTTTCATCGAATAATCTTCAAAATCTCCTAAGATGTCTGAATTTTTATAAAATGAAACCGGCAATTTTCCCGCAGGATTATAATCTCCAAAAAGAACATCGGCGACAGCCTGACCACCTGATTCTCCCGGATACCAGGCTTGCAAAATGGCATCACAACTTGCTGTTTCTGGTGTAAAAGCAATTGCAGAACCAGAGCAGTTTACAAAAACTACTTTTTTACCGGCAGCTTTCAGTTCCTGCAAACATTTTCTCTGAACTGCCGGAAGTTCAATATTGGTTCTGTCGCCGCCTTTAAAACCGGGAAAAGAAACAGGCATTTCTTCACCTTCGAGAAGTGTCGAAAGTCCGCCTACGAAAATTACCGTATCGATGCCTTTTAATTTTTGAATTAATGCTCCGAAATCTATATCGTGTTCTTTTCCAAAATCAAATTCAAGATTGGCCTGCCAATTATTGGATTGGGCATAGAGAATTTCGATTTTATATTTTTTACCCGCCTCTACTGCAAAAGCAATTTTTCCGGGAACCGTGCGCCAGTTGGTATATTTTGCTATGGATGCTCCATTAACAAATAATTCAAAAGCTCCGGTCGCTCCGGTATTAAAAACAAGATTGTCATTTTCTTTGGCCAAAAATTCTGCTTCATATTTTGCCGAAAAACCTTCCAGTTTCACTCCCGAAGCAAACTCATGCTGTCCGGCAGTCGTGATTTTTATCGGATTTAAAATTTGCTGCGACACAGCACTATTCCCTTCTCTGTTTGGATTATTCCAATAAGTGGCTTTCATTCCTTTTTTGCCTTCAAATGAGATTTGGTCAAAATAACTTTGATTTACTTTGTCTTCTACCAAATCGCAGGCTTTATCATACACGATTTTACTTTCGGTTATTTTTGATTCTATTCCACTTTTAATGGTGATGGTTTTTACCGGCGTTCCGTTATAATTTCCCCATAACATCGGTTCATTATCTGCATTTGGACCTATAACTGCTACTTTGTTTATGTTTTTATTTAAAGGAAGAATGTTGTTTTTATTTTGCAAAAGTGTCATTGATTTTTGCGCCATTTCGAGTGCCAATTGCTGATGTTCTTTACTATTAAGCACCGATGGCGGAATTTGGGCCCAAGACACAATGGCGTCGTCATCCATTTCGCCTAAATCAAAACGACCGGTTAAAACACGAAGCAGGCTTTTATTAATATCAGCTTCTTTTATTAAATCTTTTTCAACCGCCTCCGGTAAATTTTTAAAAGGATACTTTTCCCATACACATTCTACATCAGTTCCTGCAAGTACGGCTTTTGATGCTGCATGTGTTGCATCTGACGAAACTTTATGTGTGGTATAAAAATCCGTAACGGCTCCGCAATCTGAAACCACCATATATTTATACCCCCACTCATCACGCAAAATACGCTGTAATAAGCGCGTATTACTACAACAAGGTTCATCATCCAATCGCTGATAAGCACACATTACCTGACGCACATCGGCATCCTGCACTAAGGCTTTAAAGGCCGGCAGATAGGTTTCGTATAATTCGCGTGGATCTACATTATTCAAATTCAGTTCGTGTCGGCTCCATTCCGGTCCTGAATGAACGGCAAAATGTTTGGCACAAGCTAAAAGTTTGCGGTATTTTGCATCAGTGGGACCTTGTAATCCTTTTACAACCGATATTCCCATTCGCGAAGTAAGATAAGGATCTTCTCCGTAAGTTTCCTGACCACGTCCCCAACGCGGATCTCTAAAAATATTTACGTTTGGTGTCCAGACCGAAAGGCTCAAAAAGCGTTTGTTTTCATTACCATTTTTAATCCATTGATTGTATTTTGCGCGGGCTTCATCAGAAACTGCATTAAAAACATTGTATAACAACTGATCGTCAAATGATGCTGCCATGCCAATGGGCTCGGGAAAAACGGTCACATTATCGTTGTTGGCATAACCATGCAAAGCTTCACTCCACCAATTGAATTTTTTAATACCAAGTCTGGGTATGGGATCACTTTGGTCACACATTAATGCTGCTTTTTCTTCAAGTGTTAATCGCGAAATTAAATCTTCAGCACGTTCTTTTGAACTCAGAGATGCATCTTTAAAACGATATTGCTGTGCGTTGACATTCAATATAAAAACTAAACTTAAGACAAACAGATAAGTATTTTTCATGATTATTCTATTAGAATTAATATATGATGCGTATTTTATTTTGGTTAAATCTTAAACTAATTATTTTTTGAAATTTGATCCGAAATATGGAAATAATCGAAATCAACAAATCCTCTTACATTTTTTGTTGCATAATTGAACAAGCCAAATCGATATCCCATAAAATGAGGAAGTGTATAGGGCAGTTTTATTGCCTTTCCTATAGCAATCCATTTTTTACCATCAAGGCTGTAAAAAAAAACTCCGGTATCAGCTTTGTCTTTAAAATTGCATGCTGCTTTGAAATAAACTTTATCCTGTGTTAGAGGAATATTTTCTATTTCTGTTGGAATATCTTTAAGAACTTCAATCATTATTATTTTTTTGGAATCTTTTTCAACTTTTACGCCCACAAGTCCATACTCTTTTTGCAATAACGAAAGTCCTGCAAAGTCTCCTTCTTTCATTTTAGAAACTTCCATCAGAATACTTCCTGTGCTTTCAGGGCCAAAGGTTCTTTGTGTTAAAGTATTTTTTGCCTGAAGAAAACTGCTGTCTGTTCTTCCTGTTTTTAGTCTTAAATAGCCTTTTCTTTCTTTTACAGACCAAAGCGTATGATCTGGATTGTGATTCCATTGCCAGACCAAAGGCAAATCTTTCTCGTTTTTTTTCCGATTAAAATCATCTGAGTTTACAATTCCCGGGATTATACCTTTACTTGCCGGTAAATCCAGATATTCCGGTACTTTACCATTTTTACCTAATATTGGCCAGCCTTCTTCCCATTTTACAGGAATTAGATAAGGAATGCGTCCTACACCACCAAAATCCCTAAACAGATACGAAAACCATTTTCCATCTGGTGTGTCAATTAATCCTCCTTGTGCCACGCCCAAATCTTGCAATCCAACTTTTCCTTCCCAGGGGCCTGAAATTTTATCTGCCCTGTGGATGATTACGGTGCGCATTCCGTCTTTTGGCCAGACGATATTAAACAGGTAATACTTTCCTTTAATTTTAAAAAGCTGCGAACCTTCTGATTGCAGCATGATATTGTTTCCGGCAGGAGCGCTGGCATTTTCTATTAAGATTCTTTTTGTTTCTTCTTTTACATCTGATAAATCCGATTTTAATTCTGCAATTTGTAGCTTTCCTGATCCCCAAACGATGTAAACCTTTCCGTCATCATCAAAAAAGATAGAATGATCGTGATAGGAATTATTCAAAACGGTTCTTTTCCATGGGCCTTTTTCAATATCTTTTGTAGAAAAAATATAAGTTTTGTTCGTTGTGCCTGAAAAAGTGCTTACATAAAAAATACCATTGTGGTAACGGAGACTACTGGCCCATGAACCTCTTCCGTAATCATTTTTACCATTGTCCAGATTTAGTTTGTCATTATTATCTTCTAATGTTTGATAAGCATAATTGATGATTTTCCAATTGACTAAATCATTAGATTTCATAATTGGCACACCGGGATTCATGTGCATTGTTGTACTACTCATATAATACACATCATTTACCCGAATGATGGACATATCAGGAACATCGGCAAAAATTATTGGGTTTTTCGCCTTATTTTCCTGTGCAGATAATGCAAATCCAAGAAATAGCAATATGTTAATTAAGTATATTTTCATTATGATTATTTAAAATTCTACCCTGCAATCATTTCACTTTCCGGCGGTCCAAGATAAGAAGGTTTTAATCCTCCGGTATTGATTAGAATCTTTTGCAGGACAATTCCGGGATCTAAAACACGGAAACGCAAAATATGTTTCCCTGCTTTCGAAATAGTATGTTTGGTTGTTGAATGTATGAGGTGTTCTGCCTGCCATTTTCCTAACTCTCCACGGTATTGTCCGTTAAAATTTATTGTTTGAGGTTTTTCTTCATCAAAGGAAATTTCATAACGAAGCCCTTTGTTGCTGTTAAAGTTAAGTGTAGGAGCTAAAAGTAATTCTACATCAAATTCTCCCGTAGAATGAAAATCAATTTCATACTCAACATAAATATTCTCGTTCGGATTTGGATATTTATTTTGTGGAAAAGTGGTGATACCGCTTTTGGTTTTTCCAAAATCAGGAATCAGTTCCCAATGTATATTTTTTGCGTTATTTAATTTAGAAAAATGCTCTGCTTCGATAGCGACGTAACCTTCTTTTTCTGTGAATGTTTTTCTTATGATCTGCTCTTTTTCTGACACATAACTAATTTCCGGTAAAATATTTTTAGGGCCGTCATGCCAGCTTTTATAGCCAATTCTCATCTGATCCATTATATGAGTCCATTTTCCGCCTGAAATTTCATTATTGTATTTATTTTGAAGAACCGAATCTCTTGCAAAATTGCTTTTCACCTGATCAGCAAAACTGTTGGCTAAAATGTTTTTTTCTGAAGCCAGTTTTCTGTTATTCGCCTGTGCAAAATACATTTCATAAAGATTGCTGCAGGCATCTATAGGATATAAAACCAATTGAAAATACGCATCCTTGTATTGTTCGGGAAGATCATTGTAAATTCTGTAAGCATCAAGTGCCAAATTCTTGTAGTCATTGACTACAGTTTGAAATTCATTATAGTTTTCAAGACTGTAGGTTTTGCTGTCCAGCATTTCGGGAGTCACTCTTCGGTTAAATTTTGGATAGGTATTTAATAATCCCGCAATCTCTTTGGCGTGTTTTGTTCCAAACTGATCCGTTGCCCATTTCTGGGTAAACTCAAAAAGATTCTGCGAGTTAAATTTGTTAGGATTCCATGCCATTTCTAAAAAGAAACTAATTGGAAATTCCATTGGTTTAAGATCTCCCACATTGACAATCCAGATTTTATCAACACCATGTTCGTAGCTCAGATTCATCTGTTCCCAAACTCTTTGTATGGGACTTATATTAATCCATTTGGAATTTCTTGGACCACCCACATAATCAAAATGATAATACATTCCGTAACCTCCTTTATGTAACGGTTTTGAAAAGTCCGGAAGTTTACGCACATTTCCCCAATTGTCATCACAGAACAATAAAATAACATCATCCGGAACACGCATTCCCTGATCGTAATAATCCTGAACTTCCTTATACAAAGCCCAAACCTGAGGTGTTTTTTCTGCTTTTTTCTGTGTCACCTCAGCAATAATTTTACGTTGTTCTTTTACGATATTTTCCAGCAAACTTATGTTGGTTCCTTCGCTCATTGCTTCATCACCGTCTCCACGCATTCCTACGGTTACAACTTTTTCCCAATTTTTACCGCGTTCTATTCCGCCTTTCCAGAATTCATCTAAAACGGTTTTATTTTTAGAATAATCCCAAACATTTGGAAGATTATTTTTTTTAATATACCGATGCCAGTCTGTCTGTGCCAAAGCCATTGGTTCATGATGTGAGGTACCCATGATAATTCCCATTTCATTAGCCAAAGGTCCGCTTGCCGCATCATCATCATAAAAAGCATTTCCCCACATGGCCGGCCAGATATAATTGGCTTTTAGCCGAAGCAGTAATTCAAAAACTTTTTCATAAAACTTACTGTTAAACCCTCCAAATGTTGCTTTTGCCCAGCCGCTTAATGCGGGAGCTTCGTCGTTGATAAAAATCCCTCTGTATTGCACGGCAGGTTCTCCATCAGTGTAGGTTCCTTTTATAAAATAAATCGTTTCTTTTTTTGCTACAGGAACATCAGCCCAATAATACCAAGGCGAAACACCAATTTGCTTGGACAATTCGTAAATTCCGTAAATTGTTCCGCGTTTGTCACTGCCGGCAATAACAATAGCTTCTTCTACTCCTTTAAACGGATTTTTTATGTTCTGAATAATAAACTTTTCATTTTTGCCTTTAAGCAATTTTCCATCGATTTTATTTTCTTTAATTAAAGCGTCAATTATAGAATTGGTTCCGATTGTTCCTATGATAATCAATGGTGCCGATGCATTTGGCTTCTGATTAAAAACAGCAGGTTTCTCTCCTGTTACCTTTTCAAAATCAGTTTGTAAATTGCCAATTGCACGTAAAATACCTGCATCTGTTCCGTTACTAACAAAAAACGAAAGATGTGACGATTTGTCTTTGAGTACAATAACATCTCCAACTTTTTGAGTTGTTGTAAACGGTTGAGCTGCCTTTAAGCCATTAAAACTAAAGGTGATAAAAAATATTAAGATATGTATTGAAAATCTCTTCATTATACTTTATTTATTAAACAATAATGGCGCGAACATAAATAAATCGTGTCTCCAAACCGGCCAGGTATGGCCGCCTGAATATTCACTGTATTTATATTTAATTCCAAATTGGTCAAACTTGCTCCTCATTATTTTACAATTTTCGAATGCAATGTCTTCTTTGCCTCCCATCGAAATCCAAAATTCTTTGATATTAGAATTGATCGCCGCAACATTATTTTTCATAAACTCGTACTGAGGTTCTGACGAAGTGGTATTATTTGCCCACCAGCCTGAACTAAATACGCCTATATAAGAAAACAGGTCTGAATTTTTGACACCCGCATAAAGTGTTTGCAATCCTCCCATTGATAATCCGGCCAAAGCTCTGTTTTTAGATTCTTTCGAAACTTTAAAATGGTTTTCTACAAAAGGCATTGCTCCTGTTTTTAATTCATTTTCAAAAGCTTTAAGTGCATCTTCATTAAAACCTGTAATTCCTCCTGTGTTTCCCATATTACCGTCAAGCATGGCAACTATCATTGGCTTTGCTTTATTTTCGGCAATTAAATTATCTAAAATTAAATTAGCCTTACCTTGTGTTGCCCAACCGGTTTGATCTTCACCTCCGCCATGTAACAGATATAAAACCGGATATTTTTCTGTAGAATTTTCGTAACCCGGCGGTGTGTAAACATACATTTCACGCCACGAATTAGTTGCTTTTGAAAAATATTGATTTATTCGAATCTCACCATGCGGAACCTCTTTTAAAGCATAAAAATCTCCTTCTTTATTTGGAATTTCAATACCGCTTGCCATGCGCCCCATTCCATAGAAAGTCTGGCTTGCAGGATCGGCAACAGCCACGTCATCAATCAACAGGGAATAATAATTAAATCCTTTATTTATAACATCTGTGGTTACAGTCCAAAATCCTTCTGAGTCTCTTGTCATATCGTATTTTCTTCCCAAATCGATTTGTACTTTTGAATCTTGGGGAGCAGTGACTTTAAAAACCACCCTGTTATCCGGTAATATTTGCGGATACTTTGCATTACGAATATTGGTTTGTGCAGGATTGCCTAAAAGTGTATACCCTGAAAAAACAGACTGATTAACTGGTTTAAATAAAAACTGTGAAAACATATATAACCCGTTTTTCCAAACTTTAAAATCGTGGACTCCAGGCTCGATATAATAGATATGCGGCACATCATTTTTGTATAAATAATCGTGAGTTCTTTTACTGTTTTCAATAAGCCAGTCATTATCTCCGCAGGAAATCCAAAGCAGTTTTAATTTCTTTTTTGCTTCGTCGGGATTAGGAAGCAGTTCTTCGGGTGCCTTAGTATTTGGTGCTGCTGAGAATGCGCCTACCCAGGCAAATTTATCCAGATTCCCCAATCCGAAATTTAGGGATTGTCCTCCGCCCATAGACAAACCTGCGATGGCGCGGTGCTCCCTGTCTTTGTAAGTGGGATATTTTTTTTCGATAAAAGGAATCAGGTCATTTAGTAAGTCTTTTTCGAAAGCAGCAAATGCCTGTACTTTATCCGGTGCCATTATATTTCCGGTTGCGCTGTCCTCTTTCATAGCCCTTCCGTTTGGCATTACGACGATCATGGGTTCGATTTTTCCTTCGGCATAAAGATTATCTAATATAATCTGCGGACTTCCTCCGTTAAGCCATTCTTTTTCATCTCCGCCTATTCCGTGTAAAAGGTATAATACAGGATATTTTTTCTTTTTATTGAATCCCGGAGGCGTATAAATGGTAGCTTTTCTAATTGTCCCTACTGTTTTGGATTCGTAACTGATACTTTCTATTTTTCCTGCTGGTATACTAGTATTTATTTGATCAAAACCAAGCGGAGCCTGCACTATAAAAGGCGCTTTGCCTTCTGAGAATTTATATCCCAATAGTGAAATCATTTTATTTGCATAACGTCTTCCTAATTCTCTGTAACCTGCGGCATTAAAATGTAAAAAATCAGCTTCAGCGGTACATCCTTTAGATGAAATCACATATGAAGTAGTAATTGTTTTTGGCAGTGTGGCAATAATTTTATTCATGCTTCCACATTTGCCGTTTTGGTCTTCATTTACGGTTTCGCCTGAAAGTAAAGGCACTTTTTTAGGATCCAGATTCAGATCTTTCATTAAGTTATCATAGACAATTTTTACTTTTTTGGGCCAAAGGGTATCACCGGTATTTGATTCTCCCTGATGCAGCAGGATACCTTTAATTACTCCTTTCTTTTGTGCTATTTTTGCCATATCCACAAGTCGCTGATACGGATTTCCGTCATATTCCTTAATCACGCCTTTCATCCAGTCCGGTGCTGTTGCAATATAATCTGCCGACTTTTCTTTATCAAAAAGTTCAATCTTACAGCCTCCAACTGCTACATTGATAACGCCTACTTTGATGTTTTTTGGAAGATTGGCAACCATATTTCGCCCAAAATAATCCACCGGTGTTAATCCGGTATTGCAGCGGCATAAGGGCGGTATGGCGGTATACCAGTTTCCCATTGTACGCCTAAGTTCTGGACAATTAACTGCCTGCAAAACCTGAAACCGATCATCAACATTAACCTTATCTTGTGGCTCTATTTTAGCATATCCTTCCATATTTGATTGGCCAAGGCTCAAATAAATATGAAAATTAGCATCTTGAGAATACCCTTTTTGCACTATTGAAAAAAGAAAAATAAATGTGAAAAACTTAATTATTGATTTCATTTTATAGCTGTTTTATTATCAAAAAAATCATTTTAAATGTGGATTGAAATAGAAAAGTAACTAAATCAGGTAAACTATTATTTAAACAAATTCAGATCTATTGCTTCTCCCATTCTCAGATAACCTGCTTGGTTTGGATGCAAAAAATCACCGTCATGCATGTCTGACAAAATGGTTTTTGAACCTTCTTCCGAAACCATTGCCTTATCAAAATCAATAACAGCATCAAAGGCTTTACTATTTCTAATCCAGTCATTTACAATATCTCGGGTTTCTTGTTTGTGTGGTGCATCATAAAATGACTTCGCAAAGGGCAAAATAGTACAGCCGTACACTTTGATTCCTTTGGCATGTGCTTTGTCGATCATCACTTTGTAAGCTTCAATAAGTTCCTGAGCTTTAACAGGGGCATCTTCGGGATTTTTAATTCCTCCGATATCGTTAATACCTTCCAGAAGTACCAGCCATTTTGTACCTTTTTGCGAAAGTACATCTCGATCAAAACGATTCAATGCAGTAGGTCCAAGTCCGCCTTTAATGACACAATTTCCTCCAATTCCTAAATTCAAAACGCCTCTATTTTGTGTTTTTTTGTTTGCCAATAATCTTGCGGATAAAATATCCGTCCATCGATTTTGTTTGTTGGTACCTGATCCGCGTCCGTCTGTAATAGAATTTCCTAAACAAACTATTGTTGCAGAAGATTTATTGGCAATAACATCTAATCCCATAATGGAATACCAGTGATCCGTTTTTATGGCGTTATCGAAAGATGCATTTTGGATATTATCTCCTTCAAGAATGTAAGAAGTGGTGCGTGAGCCCGGATGTCCGGATGTTTTTACCGAAGTGGGTCCATAATGAATGGTAATCGCCAAAAGCTGACCCGGCTTTAAATCAAAATCAAAAGCATCCGAAAATACCTCGTGCTCCTGACTTATTGTTATTTCAGAATTTCCATTAAAACTAAGTACTTTTTGAGTTTTTATATCAATAACTGGTGCGTTGACAACATTTGCAATACTTACAGATTTTAAAACTGTGGGCTGGTCGCTGAAGATATTAGAAAAACGCAATCTCATGCGTTTTCCTCCTATAGAAACCCTAATAATCTGCCGAAGCGTATTCTCTGAAAGCCCCGGAGCAGGAGGCATATTATTTGGTTCTACCTGCATCTGTGCGCAAGCCCACGTACCAACCCAATTCTCATTGTTTGTTTTGCTTTGTGCTATTACGGATGACTGATTTGACATACATCCCAAAAAGAAGAGGTACAAAAACAACAGCCATTTTAAATATTCCTTATGCATGTTTAACTTTTTAATGATTATTGACTATTTGATATTTTTACCGAAGCCTGTTTTATTCCGGTTGGGCATCATTTGCGGCAGTGGCATACAATCCTATCAATGCTCCTGTAAAACCTCCGGCCATATTTGTTGACAAAATATCTCCTGAAACGCTTTCTCCTAAATGTTTAAAATCATTGCCGTTTAGTGCATAACTAAATTCGTAACTGTCTCCCGCTGCTTTTACCTGCAGACGCACAGGTTTTTTGATCTCAATTTTAGCACTTGCCATAATTTTTGACTCTCCTTTTTCTGTTCTTTCCAGCAAGATGTAAGTATCTTTTCCTTTTTTTGTTATTCCAAAAACATAATTAAAACGCTCATTCTGCAGGCATACAATTCCGGCCATATCTTTCTCAGATTCAGGTTTATAATCTATCGTCGTTGCAAAAGAAAACGTATTGTGCATTTGTCTGTAAAAAAGTGTCGAAGTGGGTTTAACTTCTTTAATATTTACTTCGAAAGGATTAATCTGAAGTCCTTTTTTGGTTACAGCAATAAAATTTTCTCGTGGTCCTCTGAGTCCTATCCATCTGTAATCTAATTTATCAGAAGTAAAATTTTCAGTGAACGTAAAATTGCCATTCGGAAAAAATCCGTCTTTACCTGTTTTGTTTTCTGTAACTCCTTTTGGCATTTTTATTTTTGGCTCCAGAGGCACTAATCCGTTTTCAAATACCGGAAAAGTTCCTGACCAGTCTACAGGCAGCATAAAAGTTTCGCGGCCAGTATTAACTCTGTCTTTATCATTAGGACGAACGCCCAGAAATACACCATAATATTTATTATCAGGTCCCTGAACTAAATCGGCATGTCCGGCCCAATCTACTTTATTGGTTCTGTTTTGAGGAAAATATCTTTGGGTAAGAATCGGGTTGTTTGATGCCGGTTTAAAAGGCCCTTTTGGATTGTCGCTGATAAAAATAACTTCACTATGATTTCCTCCTGTACCTCCTTCGGCACACATTAAATAATAATGACCGTCTTTTTTATATAAATGCGGCGCTTCTATCCAGATTGGTTTTTTAGAAAGATCAACACCTCCATCAACTATAATTTTATCGGTACCGGGAATCACCTGATCTTTTGCGAGATCATATTCCCAAATTTTAATCACACGATGTCCCTGATACAGTTCTTTTCCTTTATCGGGCGCATCATTATGAACTACATATCCTTTTCCGTTATCGTCAAAAAATATACATGGATCAATTCCTTCAAAACCTAATTTTATCGGGCTTCCCCAGCCTTTCATAGGATCTTTTGTTTTTACTATAATATTGCCCAGACCTCCTGAAAATGCCGTTACAATCATATAGAAAGTGTCATTATGAGGATTGTATGTTATTCCCGGCGCATAAACTCCTGCGCTAATTCCTGTATCATGCGGATTAAATTCGGAAACTTTATTTAATACGCCTCCAAGATCCGTCCAATTCACCAAATCTTTAGAATGAAAAATAGGCACTCCGGGAAACATGGCAAATGAAGAACATACCATAAAATAGTCCTCTCCTTTTCTGGTAATTGCAGGATCAGGATAACATCCTTGTAAAACCGGAGAATAAAATTCATCTGGTTTTAATGGATTATTTTTATAAATATTATCATCTCCCTGATAAATAACATTAGAAAAAACAGGTGCTTTTTGAATTTGCCTTTTTATAAGGGTATCTTTAACCTGTGTTCCTTTAAACGAAAAAAGAAACAATAATGGTAATAAGAAAAATAGTTGTCGATATTTCATTTGTACTAACTTATTTATTATTAACATCTTTATAAAAATGTTAGGTTGTATTTTAAAATATTTAAAAGCCGAAGGAATTACCCCTCGGCTTCAAACTAAAGCAAATTTGAAAAAACCAACTTATAAGGCTACTCTGTAAAATCAACACTTATAACAGCATCAAATCTGCTTTCGCAAAAAGATTAATATCCCGGATTTTGATAGGCTTTCTTGTCTGCATCTGACATTTCCATACCATCTAATTGTCCTTGCGGAATAGGTCTCAGATAGTGATACGGTTGTATCGTTCTTGTAACAACTGCCGGTGTATGCTGTCCGTAATTTGATCCGCCAATTGTATATTTTCCGGCAAGCTCATTCCATTTTTGAGTTCTTACCAAATCATACCAGCGATAACCTTCGCCGTAATATTCACGGGAACGTTCAGCCAGAATATAATTAATATCAATTATGGCAGGCGTTGTACTGGTTAATAAAGCACTATTGTCTGCAGATTTTGCCACTTTTCCATTATTATCCCAACGCCATTTTCCTGCACGGGCTCTTATTACATTGATAAGATCTCTTGCTGATATAGCGCCTGTTGCTCCTTTTACTGCCGCTTCTGCCGCAACAAAATAAAGTTCTGAAAATTTAGCAACCGGATATGGTCTTGTACTTCCTGCATTTGGCTGCCCTAATCCTCCGGCATTATCGGTACGGTACGGTCCCAGTTTCCATAATCCCGGATATACTATTCTGCTTATTCCCGATGGAGAAATTACATAATCTGATCTGCCTGGTAAAACTCCGGCGCCTACACCATTATCACCCGCTCCGGCAGGATATGTAATTGCTGTTGCAGGTTCATCATTAAGAAAAGTTACAACTGCATCGCCTGGTTTTATTGGTAATCCGTTGGCATTGTATAATGTTGCTACGTCAGTTAATCCAGTTCCCAGTAAATTCCAGTTTCCGCGATAAACAGTTGCAAATGTTCCGTCATATCTTGAATCATTTGTTTTATCTGCAAAAGTTTTTGTAAAGACTTCAATAGGCGGTACCATTCTCACCCACGGACGTCCCAAGAATTGATCAGCCGCACGCTGCACAGTAGAAACTGCAGCACCGGAAGCATTTTTACTTCTTATAGAAGTATAATTAAATGTTCCCATCCAGCCTGCAAAGTTATCAGGTGATCCTCCGCTTCCATAAGTAAGACTTGCTCCATTATAATATTCGCTGGCCTCTGTGTGGTCTGCATAAAGCATTAATTCTTTATTACGATCATTAGACCCTAAGTTTACATCATAATAATAAGGCAACAATGCATAAGATCCCGGGTTATTAATTCCGTCTAAAGCTACATTATAGGCCTCTTGAAAATACCATTGTGCATTATGTCCATCAGGATCTGTTCTTGGCGTATCAGGATATGTAGGGATATTGTTAGGGTTTTCTAACCACCATGCATATGTCAGATAGGCTTTTGATAACATTAAACGGGCCAAAGTTTTAGTTGCCGTACCTGTTAATCTTGGCGCATCAGGCAATTCTTTTACTGCTGCCACTAAATCTGGAAAAATAGCTTTTGTATATACCTCTGTTACCGTATTTCGTTTTGAAGATCTTGAGGGTTTACTATTAAATTTTAGTTCTCCCGTTCCTAAATCTAAAGGAACTCCTCCAAAATTCTGTACTAATAAAAAATAATCAAAAGCCCTGAAGAATTTAGATTCTGCAATTAAGCTACTTGATACGCCTACTGCTGCGCCATTTTCGATAATTCCGCTTGCGGTATTGATATCGTTATACGAATTATTCCATACTACATCGGCTCTGCTCGAGGTGGCATTTATAACCCCAACTCCTGATAAATCATGATCTTTGAAATTCCCGTCGGCTTGCTGTCCATAAGTATTTTCATCTGTACCGGTCTGAACAGAATTGTAATAATAAGCCTGCCCATATATCCAACGTAAATGAGCATAATGTGACGTTAATCCTTGTAAAACTCCCTGTTCCGTTTTAAAATACCCAGGTTCATAAAAATCATGTGGTTTTTCTTCCAAAATATCAGAGCAGCCTGCAAAGGAGAACAAAACTACTGATCCTATAATTAAATTTTTAAAAATATATCGTTTCATAGTTCTTCTTGATTAAAATGTTAAATTAAGTCCGAATAAAAAATTTCTGGTCGAAGGTGTATTGGTTCCAATAACCAAAAACCTGCGTTGGTATGAATTTACTGCCTGATTTTCATCTCCAAAAGAATTTGTTTCAGGATCCATTCCAGACTTTCTGTTATATGGAGAAAAGAGTACAAAAGGATTTTGAGCCGTAAAATAAAGTCTTAGTTTTTCAACACCCAAGTTTCGCATAAATTCCTGATCTAAAGTATATCCAAGTGTTAAGGCTCTGATTTTTACATAAGAAGCGTCAAAATACCCCATTGTAGACATATATTTTGGGTTATCTCCGCTTCTGATACCTCGTGGATTAGGAAATTCAGCATCTCTGTTATCCGGTGTCCAGTAATCTACATCAACATTACTTCTACGACCATTTAGAAGGTTTAAGTAACTGTTGCCTCCATAAAGTGTACTGATTAAAATACCGCCGCTTTTGAATGCACCCACTGCAGAAAAATCGAAACCTTTATACGTTAAATTGGTATTAAAACCACCCTGAAAATCCGGATCTGTTTCGATTATTTGTCTGTCACTTGCATTAATGGCGCGTGTTGGTGTTCCATCAGGATTAAAATCTCCTGTATATTTAACTTTGATAGATCCTACCACTGTTCCTTGTTGGTTGATACCAGTTGGTCCGGGTTCTAATGTAGCCATATATGGATCACCTTCCTGCCAGATGCCTACTTTTTCGTAATCATAAATAGAATTGATATTATAACCTACAAACCATGAGTTAGCCTCATCTCTTTGTGCCCCCGAAGCAAGTTTTACTAACTTATTTTGATTTGCATATAAATTAACCCCAACGGTCCAGCTCAACCCTTTTGGATTATCAAGGATAACTCCGTTTAAAGCTATTTCGAAACCTTTGTTTTCAGTTTCTCCAACATTACCAACATAACTGCTAACTCCTGACGTTGCCGGAAGATTTACTCTTTGCAGCAAATCTTTTGTATTTGTTTTATAATATTCGATCGTACCTGACAAACGATTATTTAGGAATGCAAAATCTAATCCGTAATTCCATGTTGTCGAGTATTCCCATCCTAAATCCGGATTAGGCAATGTTGTAACATATACACCTGTCGAATTCGTATTTCCAAAATTGTAAGGTCTTGTACTTAATGCTCCCAAAGTTTGATAAGGATCTACAGCCTGGTTAGAAGTTTCTCCATATCCTGCACGTACTTTTAGTAAATTAACCCATGGGAGTTTTTTCATAAAAGATTCATTTGAAATTGTCCATCCTGCAGAAACAGCCGGATAAGTTACCCATTTATTTCCTTTGGCCAATCGTGATGAACCATCTGAACGAATTGTTCCGGAAATAAAATATTTATTATCGTACGAATACATCGCTCTTGCCATATAAGAGCTTAATCCCCATTGTGTGTAATCCTGATTTGCAGGATTTATAACCGCTTCTTCTTCACTCTGACCTAAGTTGTAAAATTGAAATGCATCTGAAGTAATTCCGTTTCTTGATATCTGCGAAGTATTTCCTGTAAACTGCTCGTTTGAATATAATCCAACAAAATTTACAGTATGTTTTTCTGCAAAGGTTTTATCGTATGTGATAAGGTTTTCAATAAGCCATTGCGTCGATAATGTATTGCTGATAGAGGCATTAGAGATTGTAGTAGGATTTACATCAAAAACTCCTTGTCCTTCATAATAGCCACTATTAGATAAACGTAAATTTAACCCTGTGTTCATGCGATATTTCAAACCTTGCACTCCCGGTATTTTCACCTCGGCAAAAATATTATTATAAGAACTAAAAGCTCTGGTTTGATTCACATACGATTCTCCTAAATTATTAATGGATTCTCTGGTGTAAACCCAGTTTTCATCTGCTCCCATTCTAACTGTTCTCTTTAGAGATCCATCCGGATTATAAGGGTTGGCTAACGGAGACGTTGCCAGAATAGTACCTGTACCTATGTTATCGCCATTAGTCACAGCATAGTTACTATTAGTATTAAATCCTATACGAAAAGAGCCTCCCACCTGTTGATCTAAACCTGCTCTAATACTAAAGCGTTCATATTTTTGACCCGGTAGTACAGACTCTTCTTTATAATAACCTAAACCTGCATTATAGGCTCCGTTGTCAGTTCCTCCTGATACACTAACATCATGACTAATCATTTCACCTGCTCCGTAAAGCGACTTCTGCCAGTCTGTATTGTTACCCCTTTCTTCATCAATACCATCTGTGTATAAAGTTGAATAATCGCGAAGCGCCGCAAACTTAGCACCATCCATCATATCGTATTTACCAAAAACCTGCTTGATACCACTAAATCCGTTATAACTAAATGTAGCTTTTTGATTTTTACGTCCTTTGTTACTTGTAATTAATATTACCCCATTCGCACCACGCGAACCATAAATAGCAGTTGCAGAAGCATCTTTTAAAACATCGACAGATTTGATATCAACAGGATTTATATCTCCTATAGAACCTGCAAACGGAACTCCATCCAAAACAATTAAAGGATCATTGCTTCCGGTTAAAGACCTGGTTCCGCGTATGCGTATCTGCATTGCTGCTCCCGGTTTTGTAGAAGTTTGTGTTAAATCTACACCGGCAAGTCTTCCTTGTAATGCCTGAGTTACGTTGGCAGCAGGGACTTCATTTAATTCCTTGCCTCCAATAGATGCTACAGATCCTGTTACAGCTTCTTTTCTTTGCGTTCCATACCCAATAACAACTACTTCTTTTAGTTGACCAGCATCTTCTTGAAGTTTTACATTAATTTGAGTTTGTCCGTTTACGGCTATTTCTTTGTTTTTTAAACCTATAAAACTGAAAACAAGAATTCCATTAGAAGGTACATTGATAGAATAAGTACCGTCGAAACTTGTACTTACGCCATTTTTTGTGCCTTTTAAATTTACGTTAGCTCCCGGAATTGGACCATTGGCATCTGATACGGTTCCGGTAACTTTTGTCTGCGCACTCGAATGGAGCGATATTGCAAACATTAATATCAAAAAACAAAAGCATTTTAGATGCTTCGTTTTACTTGTAACAAAAAAGTTAGTCATAAAAATTGATGTTAGATAGTTAAAATTTAATTTTGGTTTAGTTAATAAGTGTATTTAAAACAAATATAAAAAAAAGGAGTTAATACACAATCGGTTGTTTGATTTTATTTTAAGTATTTCACAAAAAAAAGCACTTTAAAAAATATTTTGCGTAATTAATAACGTAAAATAATAAACAATATCTATTAACTGATTTAGTTTTAATTGTAATTTTAATAATATTGAGGTATTATTTACATTTAGTTAAAAAAAACACAAAAGTAAAACTGATTAAGCCGCAATCGTAAAATAGCCCTTTTTTAAAGTAAAAATATTATTAAAAATGAGAATAACAGAATAATAAAGCTCTGTATATGCTATTAATAAGCTTTTAACGTTGCTTTATTTTGCAAAAAAACAACCAAATAAAGCCTTAAAAACAATCGGTTGTTATTAAAAAGAAAAAAGCTTCTCCCGAATTGAATCCGAAAGAAGCTTTTGCAGCGATAAAAATGATTTAAAAACCAGTAACCTTTATTTACCAAACTAGTGATAACATATCATTAAGTCAAGCTTTTAGAAACTAAAATTATTGCAAATTAAATCCGTTTTTATCTGCGTTTTTACGAAGTAAATCTGTTTTATCCGCATCAAAATCAGAGGCTGATTTTACTGATTCGCTAAAGCGAAAACGTTGATAAAAAGGGATTTTTCTAATTACTTTCCTGATTAAACTGTTACGTAATTTTACATACTTTCCCACTTCTTACCATTAAAATCTACCGGACAGCAAGAAGAGTACTATAGTTTCATTTTTTTGGCATCTTCAATAAATTGATTCAGCCCAATATCGGTTAATGGATGTTTTAATAAACCCTTAATTGCAGAAAGCGGTCCCGTCATAACATCTGAGCCAACTTTTGCACAATTTACAATATGCATGGTATGTCTGATCGAAGCCGAGAGAATTTGGGTTTTGTATTCATAGTTGTCATAAATTTCTCTAATCTCCTCAATTAAATGCATCCCGTCGGTTGAGACATCATCAAGTCTTCCTAAAAAAGGAGAAACATAAGTTGCGCCTGCTTTGGCTGCCAAAAGGGCTTGCCCTGCTGAAAAGACCAAGGTAACATTGGTTTTGATTCCTTTTGACGAAAAGTATTTACAAGCCTTCACTCCATCTGCAATCATTGGTAACTTAACCACAATTTGCGGATGCAATGCGGCAAGTTCTTCTCCTTCTCTTACCATTCCTTCAAAATCTGTTGAAACAACTTCTGCCGAAACATCTCCATCGACAATAGTGCAAATATTCAGATAATGTTTCAAAATATTATCTTTTCCCGTAATGCCTTCTTTCGCCATTAAGGACGGGTTTGTGGTTACACCATCTAAAACGCCCAATTCCTGTGCTTCTTTAATATCTTGCAAGTTGGCAGTATCTATAAAAAATTTCATTCTTTTTTGTTTTAATTTGGTTAGTCAAGCCTATTTTTTGTCATTCCGAGGAACGAGGAATCTCCATAAGAAACTAATGCAAAATATGCTTCCCCTAAATTGTCGAGCTACTTGCGGAGATTCCTCGTTCCTCGGAATGACAATGATTGTGGTTATTTTGTGTGAAATATTTAAAAACATTACACACAAAATATTATCAAATAGTTGTTTCAGAAATTAACCTTCTATAACTATCACATAGTAATTATTAAATATATTGATTGATAATATTCTCAAACAATTCCTGTTTACCGCTTTGTAATGATAACTCCCCATTTTGATTTGCGATATCATACAAATCTTTAAGATTTAATTTTCCTTCGGCAAAATCTTTCCCTTTGCCTGCATCAAAAGAACTGTATCTTTCTTTTCGCAATTTCTCATACGGAGAAGAAGTGATAATTTTATCTGCAGTCAATAATGCTCTTGCAAAAGTATCAGCACCACCAATATGAGCCAGAAAAACATCTTCGATATCGGTAGAATTTCTTCTGATTTTAGCATCAAAATTCACTCCTCCACCTTGTAATCCACCCGCTTTCAGGAAAACCAACATTGCTTCTGTAGTTTCTTGAATGTTATTCGGGAATTGGTCTGTATCCCAACCGTTTTGATAATCTCCTCTATTAGCGTCGATACTTCCTAACATTCCAGCTTTTGCAGCCACTTCAAGTTCATGCTGAAAAGTATGCTGCGCCAATGTTGCATGGTTTACTTCGATATTAATTTTGAAATCTTTATCTAAACCATATTCTTTTAAGAATCCAATTGCTGTTGCCGAGTCAAAATCATATTGATGTTTTGATGGCTCCATTGGTTTTGGCTCAATAAAAAAAGTTCCTTTAAAACCTTGTGATCTGGCGTAATCTCTCGACATGGCTAAAAATTGCGCCATATGATCCAATTCTCTTCCCATATCAGTGTTCAATAAAGACATATAACCTTCACGTCCGCCCCAGAAAACGTAATTTTCTCCGTCTAAGGCAATTGTCGCATCCAAAGCCAGTTTTACCTGACCTCCGGCTCTTGCTACTACATTAAAATCAGGATTTGTAGCAGCTCCGTTCATAAATCTTGGGTTCGAAAAACAGTTTGAAGTTCCCCAAAGCAATTTAATTCCTGATTCGGCTTTTTTCTGTTTTAGATATTCTGTAATAGTCGCCAAACGTCTTTCTGATTCTGCAAATGTTGGTCCTTCGGCTACTAAATCATAATCATGAAAACAGAAATAATCAAATCCCATTTTACTGATAAATTCAAAAGCAGCATCGGCCTTATCTTTTGCCGCCTGAATTGGATCTGAAGATTGATCCCATGCAAAATTTTGCGTTCCCGGACCAAACGGATCACTTCCTTGTCCGCAGAAGGTATGCCAGTACGCAATAGCAAATCTAAAGTGCTCGCGCATTGTTTTTCCGGCAACAACCTGATCCGGATTGTAATATTTAAAAGCTAATGGATTATCAGATGCCGCCCCTTCAAATTTAATTTGACCAATACCTTTGTAGTATTCTTTATTTCCTAAAACTATCATTTTTTTATTTTTTATGTGTTAATATAAACTCTAATTCTTGTTTCCATTTTTGATATGCCTTGTCATAGGGCTCTTTGTTTTTTAATGGTAAAAAAGTCATTACGTGATCGTTAGTTGTAATACTTGATCCAAATTTATTGTAATCACCATCTTTTAAACCAACTGCTCTTGCTGCTCCAACTGCTCCGGTTGTGTTGTAAATTTCGATTTCATGACCAATTAATGTTGCCACTGTATTCGAGAAAATCTCAGAGCGGAACAAATTATCATTCCCCGCTCTAATTACATTTATTGTTGCATTGTCCTCTTTCAAACATTCCATTCCGTATACAAACGAAAAAGCAATTCCTTCAAGAGAAGCCCTGAATAAATGCGAGCTATTGTGGATGTTCAGGTTAAGATTTAAAAAGTGTGTCCCGATGGTTTTATTATTGAACATCCGCTCGGCACCATTTCCAAACGGAATCACCACTACTCCATCAGATCCAATCGCAATTTTAGATGCTTTTCTGTTCATTGATTCATAGGTTTCATCGCCCATGTTGTTTCGCAGCCAACGGTATTGAATTCCGGCTCCGTTAATGTTTAATAATTTCCCGATTCTTGGAGTTTCCAATTCGTAATTTACGTGAACAAAATTGTTTACCCTATTTGTTTTATTTCCTCCAGACCTATCGCTTACGGCATAAAAAACTCCCGAAGTTCCGCCTGTTGCAGCAACTTCACCTGGATTCAACACATTTAGTGATAAAGCATTATTAGGCTGATCTCCTGCTCTGTATACCACAGAAATTCCCGCAGGAAGTCCTGTTTCTTTTGATGCTTTTTCGTTTACAACGCCCTGACTGATAAAATTCTCCACAATATCCGGTGTCAATGATTGATCAATTCCGTAATAATCCAACAGCCAATTGGCTACTTTGTTTTCTTTATAATCCCAAAGCATTCCTTCAGACAAGCCATTTTTTGTTGTTTTAATCTCCCCGGTAAGTTTATACGCGATATAATCTCCCGGCAGCATATATTTATGCACCTGACGATAAATTTCAGGTTCATTTTCTTTTACCCATTTTAGTTTTGAAGCCGTAAAATTTCCCGGAGAATTCAATAAATGCTCTGAGCATTTTTCCGACCCAATTTCGGCGAAAGCCGTATTACCAATTTCAACGGCACGACTGTCGCACCAAATAATAGAATTTCGAAGTGCATTTCCGGCTGCATCCACAATAACCAATCCGTGCATTTGATACGAGATACCAATTCCCTGAATTTTAGATGCATCTATATTGGCTTCCCTAATCGCTCTTTTGGTTGCCACACAAATGTGCTGCCACCAAATTTCAGGATCCTGTTCTGCCCAATCCGGATGCAATGACACAATTTCCATTTCGTTTTGCGGTTCATGCAAAACGATTATTTTTTTTCCGGAAGCAGCTTCAACCAAGGCAACCTTGACCGAAGAACTTCCAATATCATATCCTATATAATACATATCTATAATGATTTTCTTAAATTAAATTTGTAGATAAATAACACCGCATAATACAATTCAAACTATAATAATTTGGGCGTATCCCGCCGTCGTTATTAAGTCAAGTTTTTAGGAAATAAAATTATTGCAAATCAAATCCGTTTTTACGGAGTAAATCTGTTTTATTCGCGTCAAAATTAGACACTGATTCTACTGATTCGCTAAAGCGAAAACGCTGATAAAAACGGATTTTCTAATTGCTTTCCTGATTAAACTGTTAAGTAATTTTATAGATTTCGCCTTATCTTAATGACATTGACTGCCATCCTCAAGCAACCGTCACTGTAAACAATTCTTTAAAAATTAAAACTGAATTCTCCATGCGATAACAACTCGTGGTTTTTTAAATTCAGACTGTAAAATCTTGCTGCTCTGTGCGAAACATCTTCTTCTTTTTCATTTGAATCATGTACGAGTCCGGTCTGCAACAGCTTTCTTCTAAAATTTGATTTGTTTATTTCGATTCCTAAAATCTCTTCATAAAGATTTACAACCTGTAATAATGTAAATTTCTCCGGCAGTAAATTAAATCCTACGGCGCTTTTGCAAATACTTGCGCGTAGTTCTTTCAAACTAAAATCTAAAATTATTCTATGCTTGTCATTTAAACCAATAATTTCATTAATACCAAACCATTTCACATCAGCATTATAGACATCTTTGATTTTATTATCCTGTTTTACCAAGGCATAATAGGCGATAGAAATATCTTCTTGTAATGAAGCCGAAGGCATGTAACTAAATGCTTTTAACTGCTCTAAGAAAAAATGATCACCACCTGTATAATTCTTCAGAATATTATGAGCAGTACTCAATATGGTTTCATTTTCTTTTATATAATCACTGGTCAGTCCCCAGGTTATACCTCCCTCATTGTCTTCTTGTTTTACTAACAAAACCTCAAGACTTTTATGATCAAAATTGAATATTACACAATCAATTTCGATTTTTTTAGCACTATATTGTTTGGTGATTTTTTTAGCTCTTTCATCTCCCTTTTCCATAGAAAATAAATTTTAAACTATTACTGTTTCAATTAACAAAAATCTTAATCTATTACCCTTCGCAATCCATAGGGATCTATAGTAACAATTCTTCCATCCTCGAGATAATCGATTTTGGTTACTTTCATGCTCCTTAAATGCGTTATTCCTTTTGACAAACTCGAATCATGATAAAATAAATACCATTCCTCATCAACTTTACAAATAGAATGATGCGAGGTCCAGCCTACAACAGGGTTTAAGATTCGGCCCTGATAAATAAACGGCCCATACGGACTATCTCCTGTCGCGTAACAAATAAAATGAGTATCACCTGTAGAATATGAAAAATAATATTTACCCTTGTACTTATGTACCCAGGAAGCCTCAAAAAAACGTTTTTCATTATTTCCTGCCAATAATACTTCGCCGTTTTCATCCAAAATTTTAATTTCTTTTGGTTCTTCGGCAAATTCCAGCATATCCTGCGTCAATAACGCTACTATTGGGCCTAAAGCTGGCTCTTTACCGGTTGGTTCTTCATAATTCTTATCATACTTATTGTTTCTGTATTTTTGAAGTTGTCCTCCCCAAATACCTCCAAAATAAATATAATGTTCTCCGTTATCATCCTCAAAAACAGCAGGATCAATACTGTAACTTCCTTTAATAGGCCCAGACTCCGGTAAAAAAGGTCCAACAGGCGAATCACTTATTGCGACCCCAATCTGGAAAATTCCGTCAGCACGTTTCGCAGGAAAATACAAATAATATTTTCCGTTTTTACAAGCTGCATCAGGTGCCCACATTTGCTTTTCTGCCCACGGCACATCGTTTACATGCAATGCAACACCGTTATCTAAAGTTTCCGAATTGATATTTTCCATTGAAAACACATGATAATCTTCCATACCAAAATGATCTCCATTATCATTAAAAGGAATACCGGCATCGATGTCATGTGAGGGATAAATATAAATTTTACCATTAAATACATGTGCCGATGGATCTGCTGTATAAATATGAGATACTAAGGGTTGTGAAATGGCTTCTTTATTAATTTGCTCGAAATTAATTTCTTCAATACTATCTTCAGGCATAGTCTTTTTTTTGTTTTATATAAAATAATTAAGTTCTTCTTTCTTTTAAATCTGCCTCTATTTGTACTTCTGTTTTTTTATCAATTTTATAGAAAAATAATAGGGCAACGCCAGTTAAAAAAGGGATTGCAGGAAAAACACTGACCAATAATTTGATTCCGTTTATAGCAAAATCTGTTTGGGTTAGAGAATTTGGTACGTAATGAAAATATCCTAAAAACAAGGTTGTCAATGAACCTCCAATACTTAAGCCCGCTTTTAAACCTACCATCATAGCCGAAAAAATAATGGCTGTGGCGCGACGGTTATTCAACCATTCCGAATAATCAGCAACATCTGCAATCATTGCCCACAGAAGCGGAATTGTGATTCCGTAGAAAAATCCATGTAGAATCTGAGAGAAAAAGATAAAGCTAATAGCTCTTGGCGAAAAGAAATAAAAGGCGAGAATAAATAAGGTCGAAATAAATAAAAACAAACCGAATATATTTCTCTTGCCATATTTATCAGCCAAACTTTTAGACATGGTAATTCCCACGATCATAAAGATAATTCCACCCGCATTAAACAATCCAAATCCTGCAGAAACGGGATCATTCCCAAAATGATTCAATCCTATTTTTGACAATACACCTAAAATGGGCTGTATAAAAAGTGCCAGCTGTTCTTTATCTACATAATTTTCAAAATAGTACACATACGAACCACCTTTCATTGCCAGAGTAATAAATACTAATGTTGTAAGACTAAGCATGATTACCCAGGGTTTGTTTTTCATTAAATCACTTAAATCTTCACGCACGCTGGATTTTTGCTCCGGTTTCGGAATAATGCGCTCTTTTGTAGTTAAAAATGTAATGAGCAGCATAATTGTACCAATGATTGCTAAAACCGTCATCACTTTTTCGATACCAATTGCCTTATCTCCGTTTCCGGCACTTTTAATAATTCCGAGCATGAAAACCTGAACAAAAAATTGTGCAAACATTACCGCTACAAAACGATAAGAAGACAAACTGTTTCTTTCTTTCATATCGCCTGTAATTACTCCGCTTAAAGCCGAATAAGGCAAATTGTTACTGGCATAAAAAAGCAACAATAAGGTATAAGTTACAACGGCATAAATTACTTTTCCTTGATAAGAGAAATTTGGTGTGGTAAAAGCCAGCAGAGCAATAATACCCAGCGGTATGGCTGTTATTAATATCCATGGCCTGAATTTTCCCCATTTTGTAATGGTCCGGTCGGCAAGAATACCAATAATAGGATTAAAAATGAAGGCTGCAATTAGTCCTACAACAAGCATGATAATAGAAGAATGCGTGGGAGACAACCCATAAATATCTGTGTAGAAATAAGCCAGATAGGTCATCAAAGTCTGGAAAACTAAATTTGCCGCAAGGTCTCCCAAACTATAGCCGATTTTTTCCTTAACGGATAATTTTTGTGAAATGTAATTCATTATTTATGTGGTTATTTTGGCTTGAAATTAGATTGTGTTTGTCTAAATTCGGAATAGATAATTGGTATTGAAAAAATCGAATATTTAATTAAACAATCGGTTGTGTAAAATTATATAAAAAAACAGAATAAGCAACTGCATAATAAACAATTATACTAATATAATTAATTAACACATTCGGTTGTGTATATATTAATAAAAAGAGCTTTTAAGCTTCCTTTTTTATTGTTTTATATCTTTCAGCTTAATTACCTCGAAGTACGCTTTCTTTGGTTCCAGGTTTTTATCAAATAATAAAGGATAATTTGTTCTCCCTTTTATAGGCCAGTCATTTAACCACGATTGTCCATCATGAACTCCCCAAAATGTTACACGGCTAATTTTATCTTTATGTTTCAAAAATAATTTAAAGATTGAAGCATAACGCTCCGCAAGTTTAACCTGCACAGAATCCGGAAGTGCTTTAGGATAAGGGTTCATTTCAATATTTGCTTCAAAATTCTGGTTGACATCTGCGCCATTTAAAGCTTTTGGATTTGGTAATACCGAAATATCAAGCTCAGTAAATGCGACTTTAATACCAAGTGCAGAATAGGCCAAAATACTTTTCTCGATTTCTTCTAATGATGGATAATTCAATTTCCAATGCGCCTGAATACCTACTCCGTCAATTTTTCCTCCTCCTGCTTTGATCTTTTTGATCAAATTAATATTCCCTTCCCTTTTTGCCGGCTCCTCATTATTATAATCATTATAATATAAATCCACTTTCGGATCTGCAGCGGCGGCTAATTTGAAAGCATCAATAAGATATTTTTCTCCAAGTGTATTTAAAAAAATTGATTTTCTTAAAGTTCCATCTTCATTTAAGGCTTCATTAACAACATCCCAGGAATCAACCCTGCCTTTGTATTTAGATACAATTGTAGTGATATGGTCTTTCATGAAAGCTTTCATTTCTGTACTGTCCTTAATTTTTTCCATCCACGGCGCCAATTGGCTGTGCCAGATTAAGGTATGACCGTGAATAAACATTTTATTCTTCTTGCCATAAGCTACAAACTTATCTGATAATGTAAAATCATATTTATCTTTTGCAGGATGTATAAACATCGATTTCATAATATTTTCTGCCGTTATCGCATTAAATTCCTTTTTAATTAAAGAATCTCCTTTGGCATTTTTTTCTTCGATCTGATCTTTACTCAAAGCCGTTCCTATATAGAAATCATTTTTATAGCTGTTTTTTAGAGAAGTAACTTCTGCTTCTTTTTTTGCATTGCAGCTGCTTAAAATTACGAGAGACAAAAGCAACAGATGGTGATTAATTAATTTCATTTTTTGTGGTTATTAGGTTAATAGTTTTTTAGTTTATTTATCTTTTACAGCAATTCTTTCAGCTTATAAGCAATTCCCATTTCCAGTCCTCTTAATTCGGCTAATCCTTTTAATCTTCCCACTAGAGAATAACCGGGATACGTTTCTTTGGTTTCATCTGTTGCATGCAAAAAACCATGATCGGGACGCATGGGCAAACTCACTTTTGTTTTGTTCATTAAAAGAAGTAGTTTTTCTACAATAACTTCCATTTTTGCATCTCCTTTTAAGTGTTCCGATTCCCTGAAAATAGTTTCGCTTTCGCGGAAAGTATTTCGGAGATGCAAAAAGTGAATTCGGTCTCCATAATTATCGATGATTTTCTCCAGATTATTATTCGGATTTGCACCTAAAGAACCAGTACAATAACACAATCCGTTTGAGTTTAAAGAAACTGTTTCAAAAATCGCTTTAAGATCATTTTCCGTAGAAACGATTCTTGGTAATCCTAAAACCGAAAATGGCGGATCATCAGGATGAATCGCTAATTTAGAACCTAATTCCTGAGCAATTGGAGCAACTTGGGATAAAAAATAAATCAGGTTTTCTCTTAATTTCTCATTATCGATAGTAGCATAATTATCTAATAACGAAAGAATTTGTTCTGCCGTAAAATTGATTTTACTTCCCGGAAGCCCTAAGAGCACATTTTTAAACAATAATGCTTTTTCATCTTCAGAAAGTTTGTTACCAAATCTCAATGCATTTTCCTTCTCCATTTCAGAATAATCGTTTTCAGCATTTGGTCTTTTTAAAAGATAAAGATCAAAGTAAATAAACGCTTCCTGATTGTATAATAAAGCCTTACTTCCATCTTCATTTACAAAATCATGATCTGTTCGAACCCAGTCTAAAATGGGCATAAAATTATACGTGATGACTTTTATACCACAGTCCGAAAGATTATTTATACTGATTTTATAGTTCTCAATATATTGCAAATAGTTTCCCGTAGTTCTTTTAATCTCTTCGTGAACCGGCAAACTTTCTACAACTGTCCATTCTAATCCTGCCTGCCTAATGATTTCCTGTCTTTCTTTAATATCCTCAATTGTCCAAATATCTCCAACAGGAATTTGATGCAAAGCCGTTACAATTCCGGTTGCTCCGGCTTGTTTAATATCGATTAATTTTACAGAATCCTGAGGGCCGAACCAACGCATGGTTTGTTGCATTTTTATCATACTATTTATTCTTTTTGATTAAAAACCAATGCTGTTTCCACCATCAACCGGCAAAATAGTTCCTGTTGTAAATTTAGATTCGCTCGACGCAAAATAAAAAATGGCGTCTGCAATATCCGAAGGTTCCCCTAAAATTCCCATTGGAGTTCTCGACAATACTTTATTTTTTCGTTCCGGATCACTGTCCAGCGCTTTTGCCGACATTTTGGTTTTGATAAACCCCGGAGCCACACAATTAACACGAATGCCAAACGGAGCCAATTCTACTGCCATCGCTCTTGTCATAGATTCGATTGCACCTTTACTGGCCGAATATGCAATTACTTTTGGAATTCCGTATTGCGATGCCATTGAACTGATATTGATAATATTTCCTCCGTTATTTTCTTTCATATTTTTTACTACAGCTTTACTCACAGCAAAAACACTTAACAAATTAGTGTGAATTATAGATAGAAAATCTTCATCGGTTACATCCAAAAACTCTTTCTTTAAATTAATTCCTGCGTTGTTTACCAAAATATCGATCGGACCATTTTTAGTCAAATTTTCGATCATCACAGGAATTCCCGCAATATCATTCAAATCAAATAAAACCGGAATTGCATTTGTTCCAATTTCCGCGCAAGCTTCTTCTGTTTTTTCTTTTGATCTTCCAATGATATATGTTGTGATTCCGTTATCACATAATTTCTTTGCTGTTGCAAAACCTAAACCTGAATTTCCTCCGGTTACAATTGCAGTTTTTGTATTCATATGAATTTCTTTATATAATTAATTTCCAGGTGCAAACGGAAATTTTAATGATTTGAAATACTCTAAAGTTTGTGTTGGTTTTTCTACTCCAACCGGTAATTCTTTACCAGAATATTGCTGAAAATATAGCAAACAGGCATCACGCCACCATTTTGCTTCTTTATATTGAATTTCCAGCAACATTTGAACTTCTTTAAAACGTTCGATGTCAACATATTTTTCGGTCTTATTCCAGGTATTTTGCATTTGCTGAACCTGATTTACACCTTCTTGGTATTTTAAAGCCATACTGTTCCAGAGTGTCTGTCCATTTTTTAATTTGTAATCCCAAGAAACATGGTGAAACCATAACAAATCCTGTTCAGGACATGTTTCGGGATTGTCAAAAACTTTCTCTACTTCCACCGCATATTGACTTGTAGCATTTGTTCCAGTTTTAGATCTGTCGAAACCAATTCCGTTTTTATCTGCTTTGTGATAATAAGTTGGATTCCATTCTGGTCTGGATAAATTAGAAACCCACGGTCCCGGACCATAATGATGTCCGGTATCCATAATATGATGCAACCCAAGTGGCGTCATATAATTTACAACGGCTTCTCTTGACTCGATCATTATTTTCTTAACTGGCTTGATGAAATTTTCATTGTTCGAAAAAGTACATCGCAACCATTCATCAGCAATTATTTCCGAATTTAAATAAGGATCCCATGCTAATCTTCCGAAACCGTACCAATTTGCCTGTGCAAAAGGATGCCCGGTCCAGTTGAGATCATTCCCAATATTCGAAACCCCGGCAATTCCGGTAAGTTTCTGTGGACTTAAAGTTCCATCAACGACTTTAGCCACTGTCGAACCTTTTCCTTTTTGATAAGTATCTGACTCTAAAACTTCCTGAAATAATTTTGGCAGAAAAACCAAATGTGTACTAAAACCCAAATATTCCTGCGTGATTTGAAATTCCATCATTATTGGCGTTTTTGGCATTGCCCCAAATAAAGGATGAAAAGGTTCTCTGGGCTGAAAATCTATCGCGCCATTTTTTACCTGAACAATTACATTGTCTCTAAATTTTCCGTCATAGGGCTGAAATTCGGCGTAAGCCTGTTTTGCCCTGTCGTTTACATCATGTTCAGAATATACAAATGCCCTCCACATAATTACGCCTCCAAAAGGTGCAACCGCATCAGCCAGCATATTGGCTCCGTCGACATGATCTCTTCCGTAATTTTGAGGTCCGGGTTGTCCTTCAGAATTTGCTTTTACCAAAAATCCTCCGAAATCAGGAATTCTTTTATAGATTTCTGTTGCTTTCTCTTTCCACCAATTGGCTACTCCGATATCTTTTGGATCGGCTGTTTTTAAACCTCCAATTTCTATTGGTGCCGAAAAACGGGCGGTTAAATATACTTTTATTCCATAAGGACGAAATACATTAGCCAAAGCTTCTACTTTCTCCAGATATTGTGGAGTTAAAATCAACGCATTTGCATTTACGTTGGTCAAAACTGTTCCGTTGATCCCTATTGAGGCATTTGTCCTGGCGTAATCAATATAACGCTGATCAATAAAATCAGGTAATTTTTGCCAATTCCATAAAGAAAAACCAGCATAACCGCGCTCAACAGTTCGGTCTAAATTGTCCCAATGGTTTAATATCCTGATATTTGTCTTTGGCGAATCAATAATATTCAAATTTGCAATCGATTTGTTCATCTGAATTACTCTCAGAAAACTGTAAACGCCATATAAAACCCCTACATCGCTTTTTCCCGTAATGACAATGTGTTTCTTATCTTTTATGGAAATTGATTTAATGATAAACCCTTCTTTATTAATCTGATCAAAACTTCCGATTTCTTTTTGAATGTCAGAACCCAGTGATTCTTGAGAACCTATAATAATAGTTCGGTCCCCCTCAATTATAGATTTATTTTCGAATTTCTTTCCCAACATCTCACCCAAACCTAATTGTAATTCAGTACAGGCAATTTTTATAGTCTCTGAGTTTCCCAAAGAAACTATTCCTTTACAATTAGAAAGATAGCCTGCTGCTAAGTCAGCCTCAGCAATCTTATTGTATTGCAGCCATAGTTTATAGTCTTTTTGCGCCGAAGCAGACCAACAAACTACAAAAAGAAGTAAAATGGATTTGAAAAAAAACTTTTTTAATTGTGTCATTTTATTAGCTGCGGTTTTTAAAATTTATTTTTAAGACAAAAATTGCAGATTAAGCAAAAAACATCGTTATTTAACAAAAAAAGTTATAAAAAAATACATTATTATAAATATTAAAGCTATTGCAATCGGTTGTGCTAAAATACAAAAATATGTCAATAAAAAAATAAAAAACGATTTATTTTCATATTTGTTCTTTTATCATCAGGGAATTAGGAATCAATGCAAAAACCTCTATAGAATTTTATTGCAAATAATTTCACCACAAAGTGCGCTAAGCTTTAATTTTACTTTACGCATAGAAAACACACTATTTAGATAAAATCTTTAGCGCACTTTGTGGTAAAATTCATCCCTAATTTATAGCTCTACAGGTTTTTGTGCTGATCCGGAATAAACAAGGAGTTTTACAGCAAAAAATAACCTGTTAATATAGCATTAACAGGTTATAAAAAGTTTTAAATGCATCCTAAATCCGTTTGGAAGATTCGCGTATAAGGACTTGTGTATTTAAAAATGTTATTTCTTTAGCATCCTCTTCTTCTTTGGCAGATTTTAGATTTTTGATGATTAGTTCGGCTGCGGCCTTGCCCATTTTCTCAGCAGGATGTGTGATAGTCGAAATATTAGGCTCAATGATTTCCGATATTGGATCATTATTAAATCCTATTACTGCAAAATCTTCAGGTATTTTAATCCCTCTTTTTTTAGCTGTTTGAACTGCGCTTACAGCAAGAATATCGCCGGGTGCAAAAAGACCGTCAGGACGGGATTTTAAATCGAATAATTTATTGCATGCCTTTACTCCATCTTCATACGTCATTTCTTTTAGACTTATAATCAGATCTTCGTCTACCAAAAGTTCATGCTCTAATAAGGCATCAATATAACCTCTTTTACGTTCATTGTAAAGAGTTCCAAATTCTGATCCGGCAGTCAAATGTGCAATTCTCCTGCATCCCTGCTCTATAAGATGTTTTGTTGCTTTGTAACCCGCCAAATAATTATTAATTACAACACGAAAAGTATCATAATCTCGCGGAACCCTGTCCACAAAGACAAGAGGAATATTATTATTGGAAAATTGCTGAAAATGCGAAGTATCCTTAGTCTCCATGGCCAGAGAGCAGATTACCCCGCTTACTCTGTTGCTATATAATGACTTAGCCAAATCTACCTCTGTCTCGTATGAATCATGCGACTGCATAATAAGTACCGAATATTCAGACTTTTGAGCCGCAATTTCAATACCACTAATCAAAGAAGACAAAAAGGGCTGGGTTATCGTTGGGATTAAAACACCAATAGTTCTTGACTTATTACCACGTAAACCCGCAGCCAGAGTATTTGGAACAAAACCCATTTCCTTGGCTGTTTGCTTTACTTTTTTAATTGTCTTATCGCTAATAGTATGATGATCTTTTAAAGCTCTCGAAATTGTTGATGTCGCAAGATTAAGCTTCTCGGCAATATCATATATCGTTACGTGTTTATGTTCTTCCATTACTTACTATAGTATAATAAGTAAATGTAATTATTTTAATCATATTACAATTCATTCTCTACGCATTTAGTATGTTATAAAATTTAACTTCTTTTAATAATCAATTATTTTACAAACATTTCTTAGAAGGTATTTCTTTGTCTAAAAATTTCTTTTACACACAATCGGTTGTTCGTATTAGTCATTTTACTGTCAAAAAAGACTCTATCCTATATATCTCATGTGACAATTAAATAATAACCAGATTCAAACTCTTGTTTTGACTGAAATATACTGGAGTTGCCTTTTCGCCACAAAACCTTAAGGCGTTTTTTTAAGATAATTCACCTGTTTAAGTTTTGTGGCAGAATCGTGGCACAATACTTTTTAACAAAGTAAAAACTCAGCAAAATCGAATTTTGCTGAGTTTAGGTTCGAATCGTTATGTGAAAATTTCACAATTCTGGCCCATAGGTTGTTAGGCACAACTGAATTCGTGAAATAGAAATAAAAAATAGCTTTACCAAAAAATGTAGTACAATAATACTTTACATGTTTTGAAAACATTATTTCAAAATTTGCTTCTAAACTACTTTATAAGTCCAAAAAACTAATGCGCTTAAATTTTCGTATATTTGATTAAACTTATTTTATGGAAACATCATCTTACTTTTTCATAAAAATTTTGAGTGTACTTGCTGGCAGATACAATATGAAAATTACTTTCGAAGAGTTAGCAAAAATGATAGATCTATCGACGAATATGTCGAAATCTGACGATGATGTTTACGCAGAAAGAGAAAATCAAGCAGAGCTACTAGATGCTTTACTTTTGCTGGATTATGAGGGTTTAATTTTTCTTAATTCATATACGGACGATTGTACAATAACTATAAAAGGTCTAATTAAAATAAATAGCACAGTATACTGGAATTAGCATTTTGAAAAAATTAGCCGTAACAATTGATAATTCTCATCACATTTCTTTTGTAATTCAACAAAACTTAAGACGATTTTATAGATATTTTACACGTCCCCTCTTTTGTGGCAGAATCGTGGCACATGGGAATTTAAAAAAATAGAAACCCAGAAAAATCAGCGCTTAAGAGTTTTTATATTCGAATATATTTGTAGGCCGTTTTTAGTTGTTTTTTTACTGACAGGTTCGAGTCTTTTTCCCACTACTAAGGCAAATATTCAGAAAATCTGAGTTTTTTTTATTTATATTTACAACATAATGCCTTATTCAGATTGCGAGTGCGAAGTCAGTAGACATTCACCAGCTTGCGTGAGAACTCTTCGGGGAGCGGGCTTTAAAAATTCTTTAAGCTTTTTCGTTTGGAACATTTCGTTGATCTCTGACTGCTGAGTTATTTTTTTTTATTGAAACATATATGCCTAATTCTCTCATAAGTTTTAGTACTGTTGTATGACATGAAGTATAACCTGATTTTTGAAGTTCTGCTGCGATACGATGGCATCCATAAGTCTGCTTAGAAATAGAAAAAATGAAACTGATTTCCTTTTTTAAGTTTAAGCGCGATTTTTGTGTTTCTGTAAGCAAACCCCGTTTCCATGTTCGATACGTTCCTCTGTTTACCCCTAATGTCCTGCACATTAATCTAATTGCATATTTTTTTTCGTTTTCTGCCATAAAATGAAAAATAAAAGGCATTCCGAGACCAATATATTTACTGGCCTTTTGAATGATTTCAAACTTTAGATCTGTTTCCTTAATTTTTTTTTCAAGATTGTAAACTTTTTTCTCTTCAGAAGTTAAAGTCCGATTCCCACAGCCTGGAAAACACCCGGTTCCGTTTTTTTTAAACTCTTTTCTCCAAAGAAAAAGAAGATTTTTATCTATTTGTAAATCTCTGGCTGTCTGAGCCAAACTGCCGTTTTCAAAGCTTAAAAGAACAGCTCTTAATTTGAAATCACGGTCATAATTTATTCTTATATTTTTCATAAATCAACACTGTTGAACTCATCAATTGTTTTGTAATTAAGACTGGAGTGTATTCTTTTTTTATTGTACCAGTTTTCAATATATTCAGATATTTCTTTTTTCATTTCTTCTGCAGTTAACAATCTAGTGTGTTTATAAATTAGCTCTCGTTTTAGTGTATTAAAAAAACTTTCAATTGCAGCATTATCAAACTTGTCCCCTTTGCGGCTCATACTGCGTGTGCAGTTTAATTCTTCCAATTTATTAGTAAATATTTTGTTAGCATATTGTATGCCTCGATCAGAATGAAATATTAAACCATCCGAAACAGGTCGATTAATTCTGGCTTTCTCAAATGCAGACAGAGTAGTAACCTTTGTAGAAAGTCCACTGCTCAAATGCCAGCCAATTATTTTTCTATCATATAAATCCATAACAACTGTCAAATATGAAAATCTTTTATCGATACGGATAAATGTAATGTCTGAAACCCATACCTTACAAGGTTTATCGACTTTAAATTGCCTGTTTAGTACATTTGGAGCAACGCATAAATTGTGTTTCGAATCTGTTGTGGCTGTAAATTTCTTTTTTACTATACTTCGCAAACCAAGCTGTTTCATATAAAAAGAAACTTGAGTGTCAGAAATTTGAAATCCACGGCTGTGAAGTTCTCTCGTAATTAAAATACTTCCTTTATGTTGCTTAAATTCGAAAAATATAGAAGTTATTTCATTTTTAAGCAGACATACACGAGTTTCTCTTTTTGAAAAAGGCTGTTTTGTCCATAAATCGTAGGTAGAATGAGAAGCTCCTAGGACCTTGCACATTTTATATAAAGGATATTTATCTCTGTTCTCATGAATAAAACTACAAAGCACATGCTTGCCCTGATGCATATATTTCAATCCTTTTTCCATTATTTCCAGCTGTAATTGTGATTCTGCAAGCTTCTTTTCTAATTCGTAGATCTTCTTGTTTTCATAATAAATTCTTTTATGACCTAGACCGGGGAAGCTTCCCTTTCCAAATTTCTCATAAACTTTACGCCATTTACAAAGCTGCTTAGCACAGATCCCCAATTCATCTGCAGTTTCTGCAATGGTATTTCTTCTGTAAGATAGAAGAATAGCGTTCTCTTTGAAAAGAGGTGGATAATGTCTAATATTTTCTGCCATATAAGAAACAATTAACATTATTCAATAGATATGCTAAGTTATGAAAATTTCAGATGAGTTTCTGTTTCAATTCTTTAGCATTTTTTTGGAGTAGATACCTTTTTTGCTACAGAAACGTAAGACGGTTTTTAAAGATATTTCACCAATCTAAATTTTGCGGCAAATCGTAGCACATGAGTATTTTGAAAACTATAAATCCAGCAAAACCAAGGGCTAAAAAGTTTAGGTTCAAAGTCATTAAACTTGCAAATATCTACAAGATTTGCCATTTGACTGCTGTTTTAAAGAAGCAAATAATTGATTAATTTCTCTAAAATACTTTATCTTTATTTAAAGAAAAAGTATAGAAAATGTTAAATGAGAACGAATTTCAGCCGATAGCAGCAAAACGAAAAAAATACGATCGTATTTTTAAAGAGAAAGCTGTTCTGTTAAGTTACGAAAAAATAAGTCTTAAGAACTTTGCAGAGGAAATCGGGGTATTGCCTTGCTTAATTACTAGATGGCGTCAAGACTATGAAAAATTTGGAACAGCGAGTTTTCAGGGATCAGGCCGTCGAAGAGTACATCCAGATAAGAAAAAATCTTTCGAACTAGAAAAGAAATTTAAAGAATCACAACATAGATTTGAAATTTTAAAAAAAGGATCGCCTTATCTTTTTAAAGGAAATTTAATCCTTTATCAATTTATAAAAAACAATGAAAAAAGGTATCCTATTAGACAGATGTGTGAAGTTTTAGAAGTGGGGATAAGTGCATATATTAGATGGAAATTAAAAGGTATTTCAAAAAAACAACAACAGATATCTTTACTAAAAAAAGACATCATCTCAATATTTTTCAATTTTAAAAAATACCATGGAGCAAATACAATAGCTAAAGAACTCAATAGTAGGGGGTATAAAATATCTTCCAAGCAAGTATTGCATTATATGCGCCAGTTAGGATTACGCAGAATTCGGAAAAGAAAATTTAAGATAACAACCGATTCCAAGCATAATTATTATATCGCTCCAAATATCTTAAATCGAAATTTTAAAGTAAATGCTGCTTCTATGGCGTGGGTTTCGGACATTACTTATATTCACACTACTGAAAACTTTTTATATCTAACCATCATTTTGGATCTATTTGACAGAAAAATTATTGGCTGGAGTTTGAGCTCTGATCTTTCCACTTATAATACTACTCTAGCTGCTTGGGAAATGGCTGTTATTAACCGTAAAGTTTCAGAGAATTTAGTATTCCACTCGGACAGAGGCGTTCAGTATGCTAACCAAGCTTTTAGCAACAAACTAAATTCTTATAATTGTATAAGAAGTATGAGTCGTAAATGGGATTCCTGCGACAATGCAGTATCCGAAAGTTTCTTCAATACTATAAAAAGAGAATTAATACATCGACAAACCAAACTTCTTAATAAAAAACAGATGGAAGAAGAAATATTCGAGTTCATAGAAAATTGGTATAATAAAAAAAGAATTCATTCTACTTTAAATTATCAAACCATAGAACAATTTAATTCAAGAAGTAACATAAACAAATAAGATTAAAAAAAAAAAAAAATTCTATATATTTAGATTTTGTTAATATAATTTTAGTTGTTTAAGTTTCAAAAAGCATAACACTATAAAATTTTGAAATAAAATTTCAGTTCACAGCAAATGAAAGAAAAAAGAAAAAAATATGATCCTCTTTTTAAGGAAGAAGTAGTTCTACTTAGCTATGAAAAAAATTATATAAAAAAACTAGAAAAAGAATTTAGTTTATGTAGAGGTGCTTTGTCAAGATGGCGGCAAGAACATGAAAAATTTGGTAGTGTAAATTTCTCGCCAAGTTATTTCCTAAAATTGAGTCTTGAAGATCAAAAGATTCGTCATCTTAAAAAAAAAATAAAAAAAACAGATTTGAAATTTGAAATTTTAAAAAATGCAACTCCATATTTAAGCCAAGGGAAGCCTATGATTTTTCAATTTATAAAAAATAATGAAAAAATCTATTCGATCAAGGAAATGTGTATAGTTCTGGCTGTTGGTAATACAACATATCTCAAATGGAAAGATCAGTTTATTTCAGAGACCAGAAAAAAGAAGATTGTAATGCAGGAAAAAATTATCTCTTCATTTTATGCTAATAAACAGCGTTATGGATCTGCAAGAATTACCGTTGAACTTCAAAATTTAGGCTACAAGATTGCAAATTCAACAGTAAAAAAATATATGAAAGAATTAGGTTTGCAAAGCAAAGTAAAAAAGAATTAGAGTTTTTATAAGTCAAAACTTATTTTAATAAAAACCCTTTTGACTTGCAGAAAGTATTATCGACAATGGCTCTGAAAGTCACGTTCTAATTTTAAAACATTAATTTTCTTATTTACCTTTTAACTCCATTTTTAAAAGGTTAGTTACATCAAACTACCCCACCTAATTTGAATCTCAGTAGCTATCGAAAGCAAGAGATTACGCAAAATTCTCAAAGTTTTGTGAATTGCGCTTTGCTTGGAAATCGCAAAGACTACATTATCAATTAATTCAAATTCTCAGATAAACAATTCAGTAAAACAGTAATTTGCAATAAAATCATTTAAGTACAAGACAATTTTAGTATTCGGTCTAAAAAATAATGCCTGATATACTAGAAACTTGAATTAATTAATGATTTGCAGGAATTGGTTATAATCGTCAATCATCAAATCCATTGTAGCCAAAAGTCAAGGAGTTCTAAGCAATTTGCTAAAGTGATTTTGTCAGTTTTGTAGCAAATAAGATTTGTAAAATTAAAAATCTAGTACAGGATAATTATAAATCAATTCTCAATTATTTCGAAATAGAATACATGTAAAAAACAGGATAAATCAATCAATTTAACAAACAAATATCTTATATTTACATGAAAAAGAAGGACAGCAAAAAATAACAAATCAACATATTAAAAATCAAAAAGTTGTACACAAGTATTAGCAATTTTATTTTAGTGGCAACATCGTGGCAACACTCTTTAAACAAATAAAAACGCAGGAAATATGCGGGCTTCAAGCTTATGGTTCGAATCCTGCTCTCCCCACAAAAAGGGTAAAAGAAGTAAAAAGGCAGCTTTTTCAATCTTTTCAAAAACCTGAAAAAAAACGTGGTAAAACCTGCAAATCCTAGGATTCGCAGGTTTTTTTCTTTTATACTGCTTTTCATTTTTTTTAAAACCGCTCAAAATCTCTATGGCAGAATCATGGCAGTTTCGACTGCCAATGAAAACTGCCACAGAATTTTACCTGAATACTTATAATCAGAGGGATTAAAGAGGTTAACGTCTTTGTTTTTTTTAGGCTATAATTCTACATTTATTAATCTAAAAAACTTTAAAAATAAAAGTTATTCCCAGATGCGACAGAACCCAAAATGATACATTACCAATATTGCTTAAAAAAAAATCACATTTAAGTCCCTAACATTAAATTTTCAATTTCAGAGTTTGAAATAACAGGATTAGCTCCCTGTGATTGAGCTACTATCGCTCCTACTGCACAAGCAAAATCTATCGCAGCCTGTGGTGATTTCCCAGTCAATAAAGATGTAATTAAAGCCGCTAAAAACGAGTCACCTGCCCCAACTGTATCGGCAACTTTAATAGGATAACCTCCATTTTCATAGATTTGTCCTTCCCACATCAGTAATGCTCCGTGTTTGCCTTTAGTTACACACATAGCTGTTATATTGGTTCTTTCTGCAATAAAGCTCATATTGTCTGCTAAACTCGTAAATGGCGACTGCATTGCTACAGAAATCTCTAATAATTCCTCATCATTAAACTTAATAAAATTCGCTGAATGCATTAATTGCTCCAGAATTTTATACGAATAATGAGGTCTTCTTAAATTAACATCAAAAACCTTATAGGCCGTGGTTTGTAATAATTCCTCCAAAGATTCTCTTGACACTACATCTCTACAAACCAAACTTCCATAAATTAAAACATCAGCATCGGCAACTATTTTTTTGGATGAATCATTCAACACAATTTTATCCCATGCCGATGGATAACTGATTTCATAACTTGCTGAACCCCGCTCATTTAATGTCACATTTACTAATCCTGTTGCAAAGTTTTCGGTTTGCATAATAGTGTCAGATTCAAGTCTCAAAGTTTTTATTTCATTGATAATGGCTTCCCCGTCTTCATCTTTTCCAACACAGCTAATCATAGCCACTTCACAACCTAATGTTTTCATGCGAAGAGCGACATTAAGTGGTGCTCCTCCAATCTTTTTTTCATTGGCAAAAACATCCCAAAGCACCTCTCCATAGGCCACTGCCTTAAGTTTTTTTCCGTTATTCATTCTAAAATCATTTTATATTAATGTTATTCCGGTCGGAAATCTTTGAAATTTCCCAACCGGAACTTTTATTCTTTAACTATTAACTTTCATTAATTTATTATCTAAAATTGATTAGTAGCCAGGATTTTGTTTGTACAGACCCTGACTAAAATTAATTTGTTTTAAAGGAATTGGGCAATATTCTTCCTTATGTGCATCAAAAAAGGCATCTTTATAATAGGTACGCTTTGTTTTTTCTTCCGTATAAAATCTATTCAATACTTCATCAGTTACACCCCAACGCACTAAATCGAAGAAACGATTTCCTTCCATAGCCAATTCAAGACGGCGTTCCCAGCGCAATGCTTTGCGGGCAAAATCCTGTGTCCAGTTGCAATTACTACCGTCTACATACGTATTGATTTTAAAGTTGTTTACATACGGTAATCTTCCTGTACTTTGTGCCGCACGTTCTCTGATCTGGTTGATTAACGGCAAAGCTTCTGATTGTCTTCCGAGTTCAATTAAAGCCTCTGCACGCATCAAAATCACATCGGCATAACGAATCTGGATTCTGTTTTTTGAATTTCCGTAAAAGGGGTCAATATTGACTACGCAACTGCAACTTGGTGCCACATTTTCCTTTAATGAAGCAAAATAACCGTACGTTCCCGGAGATCGTACCCATGCCTCTACATAAAGAAATTCAGGATCATATTTATAAGGCAAGCCTGGCATTGCAACGGTATGATACAATCTTGGATCGACTGTAGTCGCATTTATATTTTTATAATCAAAATCCTGATTGTTGTAGGTATCAAATTCCGGTAAACCATTCGCACCTGTTTTAAAAGCATTTACTAAATTTTGACTTGGTTTATGAAAATCACAACATCCTAAGCCTTGCGGAGTCGAAAGAACATCAGAGAAATTTAATCTTCCGTATAACGTTCCGTCGTTGTCTGAAAACTGAATTGAGAAGATCGATTCTGCTCCATTTTCAAAATTACCGGGTAAAAAGTTATTGGCAAAATCAGGTTCCAGACTTGCTTTCCCAATTACTTTATCCGTAGCCGCAATTACTTCCTGCAAATGCTGCTGGTTGATTCCGGTAACCTTATAGGTTTCATCTTGCGTATAGGCCTGGTATAAACGTGTTTTGGCTAAATAAGCATAAGCCGCTTTTTGAGTTGCACGCCCCACTTGTGGCTGTGTTTCCGGTAAAGCATCGGCTGCAGCCTGAAAATCTTCTGCAATTTTGTTCCAGAGTTCTTCGTTCGAAAGAGCTTTGTTTGAAATCGTTTTGTAATTTTCAACCGGAATATCTTCTGTGATATAAGGGACATTTCTGAACATAATTTTCAGCATAAAGTAAAAATGCCCTCTTAGGAAACGCATTTCAGCTATACGCGTTTTTTTCAATGGAAAATCAGCTTCTGAAATTTGTTCTAATGCTTTTAAGGCTTTATTCGCTCTCGAAACCCCAACATAACTGATGTACCAGAAATTGTCTAATTCGCCAAAATCAGATCGGATATTATTAGAAACTTCGAAAAAATGGAAATCCTGAATGTCGTTAGTTCCGCTTCCGCCTTTGTAAGCATCATCAGAACGCACATTGCCAAAAGGCCATAAACTGTAAGGTGAATCATAATGGTCATTTCCTAATTGTGCATAGGCGGCATTCATAAATCCTTCTACTGATTGCGGTGTCACAATATCTTCTTCAGATAAAACACCACGAGGATTATTTTCCAAAAAATCAGAACAGGAAGCAAAGGTTCCAAGTACTAATAAGGCTGCTATATATAGTATTTTTTTCATGTCTTTCGATTTAAACTTTTATTATAATGTAAAATTAAGTCCAGCCGTAAAAGTAGTTGGCTGCGGATATCCAAATCCTGCATTTTCAGGATCTACACCGGTAAAACTTTTAGCATCAATGATCAATAAATTTTGTCCGCTGATGTAAAATCTAAAGCTATCGAAATTCAATTTTTTCAATACATCTTTTGGTAAACTGTATCCAAATTGCAATACGCGCAGTTTAAGATAGCTTCCGTTTTCTACATAATAAGTTGAAAATCTGGATTCTGCATTTCTATCAACCGTTGTTAAAGCCGGAATAGTAGAGTTTGGATTATCCAAAGACCAAGCGTTTAACAAACGAGTTCCTTTATTAGAACCTACGTCATCAACACTCCAAAAATCCGTTTGATATTTTGTATTATTAATCACATCAACATTACTTACTCCTTCCCAGAAAGTAGTGAAATCCCAATTTTTATACCCTAATGCTAAATTAAATCCGTAAAGTAAACCTGGGTTTGGATTCCCAATCCAGGTACGATCTTTATCCGTAATAGTTCCATCTCCATTTAAATCTTTGTAGCGAATTCTTCCAAGACCTTTTCCTTCCTGATTGGCCGAGTTGTCTACTTCGCTCTGACTTTTAAACAATCCGTCAGTTACATAACCATACATAGAATTGATTGGTCGCCCTAAAATGTTATCATTTAATCCGTCTCCTCCATAATTATTTTTTACTTCATCCGGCAATTGGGTAATCTTGTTTTTGTTTGCCGAAACATTAGCCGAAATATCATATTTCAATCCAAATGAAGTTTCATCATGATATCCTAAAGTAAATTCCCATCCTTCATTTTGCATCGAAGCACCATTAACCCAACGATTTCCACCTTCGCCAATTACTCCTAAATAGGGTGGTAAAACTAAAATATCATCTGTTTTCTTGATATAGTAATCAACAGAACCACTTAATTTTTGCCTGAATAATCCAAAATCTAAACCTATGTTCGTTTGTGTCGTAGTTTCCCATTTTAAATTATCATTTCTGGACTGCGTTGCAATGAAACCTGATGGAAGTAAACCGTTTCCATTTCCTGCAATATCATAAGCTGTACCGTAAGAAGTGGCCCAGGTTGGACTTCCACCTGCATAGCTCGCCAAGTACAAACTGTAAACAGCCGTATTACTAATTTCCTGATTTCCGGTTTGTCCCCATCCTGCTCTTAATTTCAAATCAGAGAAAACAGGGGCATTATTTTTGATAAAATTTTCGTTACTGATTCTCCATCCTGCAGAAACCGCCGGAAAGGTTCCGAATTGATTGTTTTTACCAAAACGGGACGAACCGTCACGACGAATGGTAGCTGAAAGCAAATAACGATTATCAAACTCATAATCTGCTTTTCCAAAATAAGAAAGCAAAGAATATACTGATGATGTTCCGCTTGTAAATGACTCCCCCGTTCCTGCATCAGGATACATATAATCCGGTGTTTCGATCAAAAAGTCGTTTTTACGCAAAGTAGTTGTATCATATATATCTTTGTACATCTCAGTTCCTGCCATTAAACTCAAATTACTTTTTCCGAAATTCAGACTATAAATTGCAGTGTTTGTCCAGGTCCATTTATCACTTACCGATTGATCAATTGTAACTGATGTTTGATCATTTTGCAAATAACCCGATTGGTAACTTCTTTGCAGCGTACGTTTTTTATAAGATCCGTAATCGATACCAAAACTACTTTTGATGTGCAGGTTTTTGATGATCTCTAAATCTGCATACATATTTCCGAAAAGACGCAAATAATCGTATTTATTGTCTTTGTTATATTCTAAAAGCCGAACCGGGTTTTGTCTGTCATTCATTCCGCCTACTGGTCCACCACAGCCTTTTCCGTCTACAGTATGCACCGGAATTATTGGCAAAGCACGAAGTGCAGGATCGAGAACTCCCGGATCTGCAACTTCGTTGGTACGATTGAAACTAAAGTTTTCTCCGATCACTAATTTGCCGTCAAAATACTTGTAAGAGCCATTCATCCTGGCAGAAATCCTTTCAAAATCAGTTGTTTTCACAACACCTTCATTTCCATAATATCCCAAAGAAAAAACATAACTTCCTTTATCAGATGCATTCGAAACCGATAAATCATAAGAGTTTGCTACTCCTGTTTGCGAAATCGCATCGTACCAATTAGTGTTCGAAGATTTCATTGTTTGAGCAGCATCTAAATATTCCGGAATCAAAATTTTGTTTAATTGTGGTTTGTTATTATTTACTGACCAGTCAAACTGATAGCGCAAATTATTACTGTTTGGGTTTAATCCATCATTAATATTTGCCTGCCATAAAGCCTGACCAAATTGATTCACATTTAACACTTCCTGCTTTCTTGAATAATTAGAAATAGAAGTATAAGTACTGAAATTGATTCTCATTTTACCCTCTTTCCCTTTTTTGGTCGTGATGATAATAACTCCATTTGAAGCTCGAGAGCCATAAATACTTGCCGAAGAAGCATCTTTTAAAACCTGAATCGATTCAATATCATTTGGGTTTAATTCTTGCATTCCTGATTTGGTTGGCATTCCGTCAATTACATAAAGAGGATCTGTATTGTTTAAAGTTCCTACACCACGAATCACCACTTTTGTATTTCCTCCGCTCGGAGATCCGTCAGACGAAATTTTCACTCCGGCTACTCTTCCTTGCAGCGCTTTAATTGGGTTTGGTTCCGGTTGTTTCATGACTTCCTTCATGTTTACAACAGCAACCGCCCCGGTAATATCTGTTTTCTTTTGTTTTGAATATCCTGTTACAACAACTTCATTCAATTGATTATTATCTACTTTTAAAGTGATATTGAATGTTTTTTGTCCTTTAACAGAAATCGATTGGGATGCATATCCGATAAAAGAAACAACAATTACAGCATCTGAATTTATTTCCTGAAAAGAAAAATTTCCATCAAAATCTGTTACTGTGCTGGTATTGGTTCCGGAAATAACAACAGTGGCTCCAGGAAGTGGCATTCCATCATCAGACGAAATTACCGTTCCTTTAATTCCTTCTTCCTGCGCTGTCATAATCAGCATCGGAAAAAAGAAAAATAGAAAATAAATAATTTTGGTTTTCATAGTTAGTGGTTTTGGTTTTTAGTTAGTTTATATTTAATTGGTTAATTTCTAAGTTGTTCAGCTCAACGCCATTGTTCGAGGAAACAGAAAGAGACGTATAAGGCTGGTTTGGAAAAAAGATTTCGGTGATTACTTTTTCTCCATTATTGTAAAATATTTCAATAGATGTTTTGTCCAGAATGATTTTAAAAACACCTTCTTTTTGATTTCCGTCTAAGGCTGCTTTGGTAATTGTTGAAGCAAATTTTTCTGAGAAATCAACTTTTCCTGATTTCGAACGATCGACAAATAAATAATGATCTGAATTGTTTATTCCAAAAGTCAATAATTCTCCAACTGCATTTGAAAGTGTAAAAATATATGTGTCTTGTTTTAAGTTTTTTAAATCAAAATTGATAATCGCCTGAGTTAAATCAATTTTTCCTGCTTCAGGAATCGAACGTTTTCCTTTTCCTTTCAAGCTTTTTACTTTGATCGTTTTAGAAACATATTTCTCAATCTCCTTAACCGGATTGCTAATCAAACTATACTGGTTTCCTTTTTTGATTAACTGAATTTCACGCGCAATTGTAGTACTGCTTCTCCATCTTACTGTTGGAACTTGTTGCGCATAATCCCAGTTAGACATCCATCCTATAAATAATCGTCGGCCGTCTGCACTTGGAACATTATTCCAGGTAACACCTGCATAATTGTCTTTTCCATAATCTAGCCAAACCGCTTTTTCAGTTTCGACTCTTTTGGCAAAATTAGATTCTAATTTAAAAGTTGTTCCGTCGAAATCACCAATAAAATATTGTGTTCCCGATCCGCCGTTAGCGCCGCCCGGATTCAAATTCTGAATTAAAACCCATTTGGTTTCATTTGTTCCTTTTACATTTATCTCAAAGAAATCAGGACATTCCCAAACCCCTCCGTGAGCGCCAATATTTTTCCCAAACTCTGATAAATATTTCCAGTTTTTAAGATCTTTGGAAGCATAAAACTGGGTACGGTCTTGTGCTGCCAAAGCCATGATCCATTGTTTATGGCTTTCGTCCCAATTTACTTTTGGATCTCGAAAATCACGAATTCCGGGATTTTTAATGACAGGATTTCCTTCCTCAAATTTCTGCCACGTAAAACCGTTATCGTTTGAATACGCAATGTCCTGCTGTTCTATATCTATCTTTCCTTCTTTTTCTTTGGTCATATCGTGCAGCGTATAAATCGCTACAATTGGAGCCGTTTTTCCGTTACCTAAACCTGATGTATTATGGGTATCTACAACAGCGCTTCCTGAAAAAATATATTTGTCTTTGTCCGGATAAAGCGCAATGGGCTGTTCCTCCCATCTGATTAGATCTTTACTAATCGCATGCCCCCAATGCATTGGTCCCCAAACACTTTTTTCCGGATAATGCTGGTAATACAAATGATAATATCCATTGGCATAGAACATTCCGTTAGGATCATTCATCCAGCCATTTTTTGGTGTAAAGTGAAAATTAGGGCGGTACATTTTTTCTTCTGTAGCAATGTTTGTTGAAACAGCAGTGGTTTGCGCAACAGCCGTATATGGTTTACAACCTCCTATCGATAATAATACAGCACTATAAAATGCCAGCGGCAGATGTTTCTTTGATGTCATTTTTTTTGATATTTTTTTTGGTTAGATTTTCACTTAATACTTCTAAGGATATTCCTTTGGTTTCAGGCATCATAAAAGCTACAAACAATAATTGCAGTACCATCATAAGGGTAAAAATTAAGAATACGACTTCAGGTCCGATTTCTGAAAAAAGCATCGGAATTAAAGATGGAATAATTGCTGCCAAAACCCAGTGTACTGAACTTCCAAAAGCTTGTCCCGAAGCACGAATATGGTTTGGAAAAATCTCGGATATAAAAACCCAGATTACAGCTCCCTGACCAATGGCGTGTGAAGCAATAAATAAGAAAAGGAAAATAGGTACTGATAATCCTCCCCAATTGTAATAAAATGAAGCAGAAACTAATCCAAGAGAAATAATATATCCCACAGAACCAATGTACATTAACAACTTTCTTCCTAATTTGTCAATTAATGCGACTCCGATTAAGGTAAATATAAGATTAGTAATCCCAATACCGATGCTGCTTAGTAAAGCGGTATTTTGTCCTAAACCTGCTTCTTCAAAAATTCTTGGCGCATAATATAAAAAGGCATTGATTCCTGAAAACTGATTGAAAAAGGCAATTAAAAAGGCCAGCATTAACGGAAAACGGTATTTTTTCATGAAAATATTCTCGTGTTTGGTAACACCATTTTCTCTGGAATCATCCATAATGTCTTTAAGATCTGCAGTAGGATCAATTTGAAACAAGACTTTACGGGCTTCCTCATCACGGTTTTTAGACAATAACCATCTTGGACTTTCCGGGATTGTAAGGATAAAAAGAATATAAACAAGAGAGGGAAAAGCCTGAACTCCTACCATCCAGCGCCACGAATTTTCTCCAATATCTTTTAAAAAGTAATTGGATATAAAGGCAATTAAAATTCCAAGTACGATATTGAACTGATACAGTGCTACCAATCTTCCGCGTTTGTCTGCCGGAGCGATTTCTGATACATAAGCCGGAGCGGCAATAGTTGAAGCGCCAACACCTAAACCACCTATGAACCTGAAAGCGGCAAAAACATAAGGATCGTTTGCAAAAGCAGCACCAATGGCGGAAATGAAATATAAAATCCCGATCCAGAATAATGTTTTTTTACGACCTATTTTATTGGTTGGGATTCCTCCAAAAATGGCTCCTATAACAGTTCCCCAAAGTGCCATTGCCATAACAACAGATCCATGAAAAGCATCAGATGAATGCCAAAGAAGCTGTAATTGTTTATCAGCTCCAGAAATAACTACGGTATCAAAACCGAACAGAAAACCTGCCAATGCAGCAGTAACAGACCAAATCAATATTTTGTTCATTGTAGATGTATTAAAAACTTATCGCTAAGATATCCGCAAAAAAAACAACTTATTTTTAATGATGTTACAATTTAATTCTATAATTATTACCAGTTTGACACCTAAAGAGCAAAACCTTTATTTACAAGGCTTTACACGCTTTAAAATTTACTTACGAAAACCTTGTAGTTTCGATTTTGTTACATTAAGTTTAAAATTGATACACGTTTTGTATCAATTTTAAACCAATACTAATTTGAAGATTTGTATTCTTTTGGCGAAATTCCAAATTTATTCTTAAATGCTGTAGAAAAGTAGTTGGGAGAAGAGAATCCAAGTGAGTAGGCAATTTCAGAAATATTCATATTATTTGACTTCAAAAGCTCTGCTGCCTTCTCTAATTTTACGTTATTGATATGATCGCTGATATTAATTCCGATAATGGCTTTTACTTTTCGATACAACTGAACTCTCGAAACTCCCAATTTATCAGCTAAATCTTCAACAGAGAATTTAGGGTTTTCTACATTCTTCTTAATGATATCGTTCATTTTAGTAATAAAAGACTGTTCCTGATTACCAAATTTAGACTCAGGTTCAATACGATAAATATTATTGGTATAATAATAACGAAGTTTCTCTCTGTTGAAAAGCAGACTCGAAATAGATTGTTTTAAAATCGAAAGGCTAAACGGTTTTGTCAAATACTGATCAACTCCACTCTGCAATCCTTTTAAAACAGATTCTTTATTGCTTTGTGCTGTTAAGATAATTATTGGAATATGCGACGAACGCAAATCTTTTTTCAATTCTTTACTAATTTCATAACCATCTTTATCAACCAGATTAATGTCGCAAATTATGATATCCGGAACAATTTCCATTGCTTTTTCAATCGCATCACTTCCGTCAGAAGTATGAACCACATATTCGTTCGATAATTTAGCTTTTAGAAATGTAATCAAATCAATATTGTCTTCTATAACCAAAAGAGTATGTTTTTCTGATTCGGAAATCACATTGACTTCATTTAAATCAAATTCGATATCTAAATTATCTACGATTAAATTTGGGGTTATATGTAGATTATCAGTTTTATTTATAATTTCAGAAGGCTGCAAATGACTGCTTCCTTTTCGCAAAGTAATGACAAATTCGCTTCCCTGCTTCGATTTTAATTCAATTGTTCCCTGGTGTAAAAGCACGAATTCTTTTGACAAATGTAATCCGATTCCTGAACTGTTTTTATTGTTATTTGAAGCTCTAAAAAATGGATTAAAAACGTTCGAAAGCTCATTATCAGGAATCCCGATTCCAGAATCTTTAAAACTAATTTTAACCGTATTGTCCTGATTTTCGATAATCGAAATAGTTATTTTTCCATTATCAGGCGTAAATTTAAAGGCGTTTGAAAGTAAATTAAAATACACTTTATCCATTAATCCTCTATCAATAAACAGTTCCAGATTTTTGTTTTTACAGGTAAGCTGAAAATCAATATTTCTACGGGAAGCTTCGCCTTTAAAGTTGGTCATAACTTCGTTTGAAAAATCATAGATCTTAGTATTTGAAGCTCTTAAGGTGAATTTTTGCTCTTCAATTTTTCTAAAATCTAATAGCTGATTTATTAGTCGCAGTAATCTATTCGAGTTTTTATGAATCAATTTTACTTCATCAATAAGTGCAGTTCCTTTAATTTTTTCATTTTCAATTAACGACTCTACATAACTCATAATCAAAGTTATGGGTGTTTTAAATTCGTGTGAAAGTCCTGTAAAGAAATTCAGTTTTGCTTCATTGCTTCTTTCTGCAATTTTAGCCATTTCCTGAATTTCATTATTCTGATTACTTACAGTTTGATTAATTCTTTCGAGTTGTTTTTTCTTTCTTGAAATAGAAATAGTCGAGTAAATACTGTAAAGGGTCAAACTCAAAATGATCACTAAGAAAAAACTAAGTAACCGAACCAGATTATTCTGCGAAGCATACTCTCTTTCCTGTACTTTTATAGCTCCTTGTTGGGACTCAATAACTGCTTGCTGCTGATCGACTTTATCCATTTGATTTTCGATAATTTCAGCATTATTCTGGTCGATAACAATTGTATTTAGAATGTTATTTTTAGAAATTGGCTCTTTGTTATACATTTTCAAGGCCAATTTCAATGCTTCATTTCCACCTGTCGGATATAAAATGGTTCCATCTAAAACACCACTTTTTACCAATTCTATTCCACCATTTACGGTATTGAGTCCATCAACTCCAATAAATTTAATTTTCTTTTCTAATCCAAGAGTTTTAGCAGTTTCCCAAGCACTTAAAGCCATACGATCGTTATGGGCAAAAATATACTCAATGTCAGGATTTTTTAAAAGAATTGCTTTTAAAGGTGCTTTAACCGATTCTCCCTCCCAATTGCCATGAATAGTTTTTTTTACATTGAAACGCTTGTTTTCACTGATTACCTGATCAAATCCCAAGCTCCGTTCATAAGCTGGCGATGAACCGTTTGCGCCTGTAATTTCGATAATGTCTCCTGAACCTTTACTATGTGAAATAATATATCGGGCGGCAATTCTCCCAATTTCAATATTATCAGCACCTAAATAAGCGGTATAATTTTCTCCTTCAATTTTACGGTCTACTACAAGAACCGGAATTCCAGCTTTTATCGATTTTTCGACAACAGCTGTCAAAGGCTTAGATTGAATTGGAGATACAATAATAACATCTACTTTATTAGAAATAAATCTTTCGATATCTTCGATTTGTTTGCCAACATTATTGTTAGCGTCACTAATCTTTAAATCGACTTCAGGTCGCAGCGAAGCTTCAATGTTTATCGAGCTATTCATTTGTTTACGCCAATCATCTGTGGTCATGGCCTGAGAAAACCCGACTTTGATTTTATCTCCCTGTTTTTGCTTACAGGAAACTAAACTTAATGATGCAAACAAAAGCATCAAAGTATATTTTACAAATTGATACATGAATTATGAGTTTATGTAAATGAAAATGAGTTTATAAAAAAAATACCTTCTTAGACCCACAACCTGTCAAAATAATTAGGAAGGATTATTTTGTACTGACAAGCGAGAAGGTAATATATAAAAAGTAAAATTAAACTTTTATTTGATCTGCACAAATTACTACTGCAATATCTTACACTCAAATTTTAACCGGATTCTGTTGCATCTGTCAGAATCAAATTCTACTGCTCTATATAACTAACACCAAATATCTTTTACTTTGATATAGGTTTTATGCAATCTCAAGCTTGTCCCCACTCTGCCTTTTCTCTTCTTAATCTCCTACTCAATAAAAGATGCAAACTTATAAACCCAGCGCTAAATGGCAGCATGATCAATATGATCTCTTCAACATACCGATAGCTTAATGTAAACCTCAGCTTAAAATATAATGCCTGTAGTAATAGACTTCGGCTAGCAATGAGCTTTCATATTCATGAGTTTGATTTAAAAAAGGCAAAGATAAAACTTAGCTTTGGATGCGACAGAACCTAAAAATGACGGTGTAGTTAAATTCACATTAGCAGAAAACAACAAAATAGTATTGCAAGCCACTATCATTTATATCTTCCAAACAAACAGCAACTATTAGGGGAAGTCAATAAAAAATTAGCCAATTTTTTAGAAGACAAAAAAGAAATCTAAAATATAATTACCACTTAGATTTTTTGGCAAAATCGTGAAAAATGGATTTTTGAAGATTTAGAAATGAGCAAATACAAGGTTCGCGAAAGTTAGGTTCGAAACTTTATCAGATGACAACTTTTTTATCTTGACATTGAAAACTTAAAATCTCAAAAAAAATGTTTCAAAAAATCTACCTTAACTCTTACCCTCTTTTTTACTTGCATATGTATAATTTATTATAAAAAAAATAAAACAGAACCAACTAAAAGAATTGGGTCTGTTTTTTTTATAATAAAATATAATACCGTTTATTACTCTTTATGATAAGGACATCCTGAATTTGGTGCAGTAGATTCAATCTTTTTAGAATCCGGAAATTGCTCTTCTATTAAACGTCTTTGATCAAGAGGAACATCTTCGATTTTGCGAAGTGTATTGACTTGTATATGTGGCCAGCTTGTAGTACCTCCGTCATCTCCAAAATCAAATTCAAAAAAGATAACTTGCTCGTATTGCAACTGAAGGATTTCTTTTTCGTCTTCTACAACGGTTTCAACCCACATACGCGTATTCATTTCGACTGTAGGAACAAAACGATTTACAAACGGAACATTTAATATCCCACCTTGCGCTCCTGTTTTGTTTTTGGATGACATTTGAATAAGGACATAATTTTTTATCGTATCTCCTTTATTAGTATCACGAAGGCGTAAATCAGGCCTTACGGAATAAGGGTATAAAGGGTCTGCGAGTATTCGCTGTGTATAGATTTTATTTTCTCCCGGATCATTAATATCATCCAGTTTTTCAAATACCCAGGCAGGTGGGGCTTCGTCCAGATTAATAGGGTTACTTTCGCTTGCACCGGCTCCTCCCATCGTTCTCGAAAGCGAAAGATGATCGTATTTCCAGGCGGCATTACCTTCCGGAAATGGTGGCGGACCTATAAATAAGAATGCTTTTTTGTCATCTTCAGCTGCATTATTTCGAACCAAATCTCCTAATAAAGTTACTGTACTTCCGTGCGGAATTACGCCACTTCTGGAAATAGAATAATCCGGTATAAAATATTGCCCGGTTTGACCCGCTCCAACTTTAAGTTCTTTGGCTGCAATAATTTCATAATATTTTCGGCCCTTTAAATTTTCCTGCGTTACATATTCTTTTTGACCAAGATCATTTATAATCAGAAAAAGAGTTTCGTCCTGATAGCCGCTTTTATATAAATCTTTATTGGGGTTTTCCGGTGATATAGCATGCACACCACGATCTTCCTTAATCGTTTTTTCAGTAGCAGCATAATTAAATACATCGCTAAGCCATAAATACATACCGGTTTCCTCGTGAATTGGGTTGTATTGCAAAGCTTCCTGACCTTCAACAGTCGTTACACTTTTAATGCTTTGGTCGTATTTTACAGCGCCGCAAAATTGTTCGTTTGCCCCACCACGATTACGAACTCCTCCCGGAACCAGATCAAAAGTTAGTTTTTCTATATACTCCTGGCATTCAAAACTATATTTTCCGGGAATCGTTCCTGCATTTGTGCCCGGCGAAGGCATAATGGTAGTGTGTATACCGGTTCCAATTAATTTTCTGTCGCTTTGTGCGCTATTATTATAGCTTACCCAGGTGCCTTGCAATACTTTTAGAACACCGTAATCTACATTGTTTACTATCTTCTGCAGATCATTTTCATAAAAGGGTCTGATAGGATCTTCTATTTGAAGTTTTGAATATCCTGTCATCAAACCATCTAATATCCCTTTGTTTTCTTCCTGAACATCTCCCACGAAGAGTTTATTGCTGTTTTCATCTGAATTTAAATTGACCTGAGGTAAATTTATCTCGTCTTCAGCGTTTTTACGTTTTAGCATAATATCGTTTTTTAAATTAAATAATCTTTGCATTCAAAATCTGGTAACCTACTCTTTTTAAAAGAAGCAGATTCATTTTACCATCCCAAATAATAATCTTTAGGCAACCAGAACGGACGATCGAGTCCAAAATATTCCTGAAGCATTTTCTCTGCTTCACAAAAAGCACCTTCTACCCAACCCTGCTGATCAGAATAAGCTTCTCCGCAAATATGAATTTGCTCTTTAGCATCTGGTTTTCTCATATATGGCATTACTTTTTTAACCGAGTATCCGGCTTTCCAGGCATGATATCCTGCACCAAAAGGATCATCTGTCCAGTCTTTGAAATACGTTACATAAGGTTCCGGTATGGTTACTTTTGCACCGTGCAATTCACGCAATTGGTTCATTAGTTCGCCTACCATTAGTTTTGTAGCCTGAACATCATTTAGTTCATGTAGCTCTTTTAGTGAAGCTGATTTGGCAGGTTTTACTTCAAAAAGAACTTTGTCATCAGAAAGTGCTTTCCAGAAGGTTTCTGTTTCCATATCACCGTAGCTTCCTAATAACATGGAATTCTTCGTTTTTTCATCTGTACCAAAGTAGTAGCATTGTCTCATTGGCAAATCAGTGATAGAATGCCCGGAGTCGATTCCTAATTCTTTCCACCAAGGATATTCAAAACCCATTAATATTTTAAAAGCAGGTTCCATGATAACAGAACGAATATTTTTATTGATAACTGAATTTTCATTTTCATTAAAAAAGAAGTTGTTTTGATCCAGAAGTTCCAACGATTTTCTAGGCATGGCCAAAACTATCGTATTAGCATATACATGCCATTTACTATTTGTTTTCAGGTTTAGAAATGTCAGTTGGTATTTATGCGTTTTTACTGTATGTTCTTTTGTAAAAGTTATCAGTTTATTTTCAGACCAGATACAGGCGCCTTTATTATCCATATAAGAATTGGCTATCGCATATGCAATACTATCATATCCTTCCTCTATAGTTTTATAAATTGTTCCTGCTGAAAAATCACCCACCATGTATGGAAAAGCTTCGGCTGAATTCCAATTGATCGTATTGGAGTAATAACCTCCGGCATTCGCTAAAAATTCATATCCTTCCTGCGAAACCTGATCCTTGATTAAATTCCAGAAACCTAGATCATTTACTTTGCGTTTGTCGTAAGGAGAATAAGGAAAATTATAAACCAGTTTGGGTTTTATTTCATCCCAGTCTCTGCTGTCTAATTCAAAATTATAATCGTAGATCGAAGGTCCTTTTTTAATTTTTTTGCCATAATGTTCCGCAACCCACGGATCTGCCATTAAAACATCATAAATAATTTTATTAAAAAGCTGATCTGAACTAAAACCAAAATCATTTTCATTCAGGTAATATCTCGTTGGCAGTTTTTTATTTTTTCCCTGAGCTACATTCCAGTCATCTTGTTTAAAATGCTCTTTTCTAAGATACATTAATAGCTTTGACGGATCGCCCATCGGAAATGGCACAGGCGTCATTCGATCTTTCAGGACAGGAATAAGTTTGCCGGGATCTTCCGGACGCACATAACCTTCAATTAAGGTTGTTACAATTTTCTGAGAAGTCAGGTAACGCATTCCTCCTAACTCACCCCAGAAATCCATTCCGGGCATAATAACAGATTCCAGCCTTCCGCCTAATTTACTGTTCATGTCAAAAATTTGTACCTGATCAGCGGTGTGTTTTTTATCGGTTACGAGACGATAAGCCGTATACAATCCCGAAGTTCCGGCGCCAATAATGGCGGTTTCGATTTTTAAATCAGGTTTCATTCCTGGATTTAACTTAGTATTTTTATTCATAATGTTGTGATTTTTAAATTGCTTTAAAGTATTTATATCCTAATTGAAATGGTGTAATATCAAAATCCGTATGTCCGTCTAGGGCAAGATCTGACATTATTTTTCCTAAAAAGGGAGTAAATTTTGCTGCCCATCCGGTAGCATATAGCACAATGTTTTTATGATTGGGCACGTAGCCTGGGGCAAAATCAATCAACAATTCCTTATTGGCAATTTTACTCAGAGCAATCAGACATGTTGAAGTATATTCAGGTTCTTCACTTAATCCTGTCATATGTTGTTTTACCCAATCAGAAGTATATCCCAGTTCTTGCGGGTTAGGAATTAAGGTTCTGTCACTTGGTTCTTCGAGAGGATTTATAACAAAGTCCGGCGCTACTCGAATGTATTCCGGATGATCCCAGTCAACTGAGGGAAAACCATAAAACTGATTGCAATTTTCGCTTACTGGATTTTGAAATACAAACCAGGTTGGGTATTGAATATTAGGATCTGTTTTTTTAAAGTATGCCGAAGACATATTCCAATAAGTGGCTTCTATTTTAAAATCAAGCAGGTTGATAACACTATTAATGTATGGCCCCGGAATAATGGCTATTTTTTTAGCGATGTAAGTTCCGTTTGGAGTAGTGAGTTCAAAAAGTTCTCCTGTCTGATTAATTCCCAATACAGGAGAATTTTCTTCTAATTGAACCGTTTCTTCTTTTTTGCACAACTCTAAAAGCGTTTCGTTTGTGGCTTTAAAATTAATGCTGGCACCATCGGCCTGAAACAATCCGGTATAGTTTTTTGGTAAATTTTTAAAATGGTATTTTTCTTCAATTTCTGTGGATGTTAACGTTGTGTAAGGAACTCCTAATCCTTTTAATGCTTCTTCAGCTTCCGCAATATTGCCTTCGGTTGATTTTACTGTAGGATCTCCAAACCAGAGTGTACCCACTTTATCCAACAATTTAGTATCACTTTCTTTTTCAAGCGCATCCCAATAAGGCTGAGCATCTAATGCCATCTGAACCATATATTCCTGTGGATATGGAATTCTAAACTGACGCGAAACTCCGGCTGAACTTCCTAACTGATTCACAAACGTAAATTGCTCCAACACCAGGGTTTTTGCTTTTCGTTTGCCAAGATGGTATGCCGTGGCAAGACCTATTGGTCCACCACCAATAACGATTACATCGTAGTTTTCTGTTTTCATAATTTTCTTTTTTATAGTAGATTTTGGATCTGTATTGAGAACAGTGCATGAGCATTGTCATGAGTCTAAATTACTGGAGATCCAAAATCAATTATAAAAAAATGACACAAAACAGGGATTATAGGTCACAAGACAAACTATATACTGAATGAGATATATTAAAAAATAAAAAATGCACAAAGTCCAAAGACGTTTGCGCATTTTTATGGCATATTTGCATGCTACAATTATCAAATTGCCACTTATATATTCAAATGGGACAGAAATTTCAAATTACATTACTATTTGTTTTTCAATGCTTACTTTTGCAATAAAAGAAGATACTGTTTTTGTATCAGCACTATCTTCGACTACATACACACCTAATATATTATTTTTATATACTGTATTGGCACTTGTTACGATTGAGTCAGGAAAATTAATATCTGTCCAATTTGCCTCTCCAAATGTTCCGTCAGCATTTCTACTTACAGAAACAAACGAAGCTCCGCTTTTTTCTCCATCTACAGTAATCCAGTCAGACGGCATATTATAACCATTATCTTTAGAAACGGTAATGCCTTCAAAATGGGTAATTATAGACAAAGTTGTTTCATTCTTATAACTAAATGATTTTAGATGCGTACTTTTTTTGGTCTTAGAATTATAATCAACCAGAAAGGCCTGGCTTATTTTTCCCAATTTAGGTGTTGTATATCCTCCGGCGAGGGTATAGCTATCACCGCCATTATGCCAAATACCATATAAAGTAGTCGTTAATGAATCCGGTAATTTAAATTCTGTACATTCTTTGTTTGCAACATCATATAGAAATGCATATCCGTTTTTATCATTTTCAACATCATAGTTTCCAACAGCAAGGCCACCCATTATGCTGTGAACAAATACATTATTGGTGTTACCCCCGTTAGGTGCTACCTGAACCCATGTTCCTGAACCATCAACAGGACCTTCGTAATAAAACCCAAGATTTCCGCTTGGTGCTTTACTTGTAGAAGCTGATATTTTATAAGACCCAACAAATTGTATCGTGCCATGAGGTCCGTTATTAGGCCCATAACAAGAAGTATTGTTAACTACCGCTTCTGCTGTACCTGGAAAATTAACAATATGCCATTTCCCTTCATTGCCGTTTCCTTTAAGTGTTCCTTCGTAAATTAATCCCTGAACAATATTGTTCTGGCCTAATAAACTGCCTGCGATATATACATTTTCAGACTCCAAAATGCCTCTTATTCCCTGTATTGTTGTTTGTCCCGCAGGATTATTAAAATCTGTATAACGTATTGTATGCACTTCTGGTTTTATATTTTGTGACATGATGTATGAGGTTTATAATTGTTTAATTGATTATTGTTATTGTTGTTGCTATTGTTAGTTGAAAGTTGTGGTACTATAAACATTTTTTGGCGTATTGACCCAGAGTTTTTCTATCTCAAGCTGATGCAATTGTTCTTCTAAATCTCTTCTGATTTCACTATATGCCGGATCGTAAGCAAGATTTGTAATTTCTAACGGATCATTAATTAAATTATACAGTTCATATTGCTTGAAATAGGCTGTTGATGCATCAAAATAATAATCGAATTTCCATTTTTCCGTTCTTATACAACGGATACGATTAGCTGCTTTTACAACTGTCCAACTACTATTTGAACCAGCCTTGATATCGTCATAAGTAAATAAAATACTATCCTGAACAGGAATATTATTCTCCATTATAGGAAGTAAACTTGTACCTGCAAGACCTGTTGGTGGATTTGATACATTTGCTATATCTATAAAAGTGGGCATAATATCTACCAACGTAGCTAATGCCATTGATTGCTTTATTTTATGATCTTTAAATAGTATTGGATTTGAAATAACAAGTGGCACTCTTAACGCTTCTTCATAGGCTACAAAAGTTTTCTGACGCAATCCACCGTGAGCGAGACCCATTTCTCCATGATCTGAGGTTAAGGTAACAATTGCAGAATCTGCCAGTTTATTTCCGTGCTCATCTTCCCTGTACAGTTCTTTAATCAGATATCCAATTTCCTTATCAACATGACTTAATAAATAACCATAAAAATTAATATAGTTTAGTTTTTCGTCCTCAGTAGCTATCTGGCCCAGACTTAATGCCATATTCAGTAAAATTTGTTCCTGAGCCATTGGTTTTTTATTTTCAAGCAAATTTTCGTTTACTGTAGCCGGAAGTCCAATTTCTCTGCCTGACCAGGTTGTCGAATGATATCCTGAAGTCCCAGCCGACTTTGGATACGCTAACACATCATGTGGATTAACAAGAGAAAGAACAAGGCAGTACGGTTTATGATTTCCTGTAGCTCTTTGAGCTTTTACTTCCTTGAGGTACTGTATGGCTTCGGCTGTATATTTGGCATCATGATTTGCATATCCGCCACCGAAATTAAGCGGATTAACATCTTCACCGGCATCAGGAGCAACCCAGCCCATTGCACCATATAATGAAATATCTGCAGCGGTTAAATCTTCATAATTTGTTTTAGTACCATTAGGAGCTACTCCTTTACTCATATGCCATTTGCCTCTGTATTGCACATCATAACCTTCTGCCCAAAGCACATTCATGATATTGGGAACAGAATTGCTTAGTGTTGGTTCTTGTGGAGATAAAAGACCTCCTTCTGTTAGAGTCTGGCTAACTCCATGTTTGGCAGGATATGTTCCTGTAAATAAGGTTGCGCGACTGGGAGAACACATACAGGTATTGCAAAATGCTCTCTCAAAACTAAAACCATTTTGTTTTAGAAATGTTAGAGCTGGGAGATTTTTTTCTTCCCATCCAGGCGGAAAATGTTGTGTAGCACGTTGCTCATCTGTAATAATAAGAATTAGGTCTGGCTGTTGACCAATTTGATTTAGTTTTTCTTTTAAGTCCATTACTTTTTGATTAAATTATTAAATAAAAATGCAATTATATGAGGTAGCAATATTTCTTAATATATTGATTTGCCGTATCGAAAGTGGGTGTATTAAAAGCATATCTGGTAAGGTCAAACAGATATAAATCAAATAAAACTGATAACTTGGGCTACACATTGTACTTATTGTACAACTAGTTATTTTAATCCAATTAACAAGAATAAAATTACACAAATAAAATAACTTCAGACAACGTATAAATACCTGTTTTCAAAAAACGAAATTTCATGGGAAGTATCAATTATTTATATGGATGTATTAAGCAGGGCTCTCTACGGCATGCCAAAAGAATTAGCAATCTCAGAACCGACTAAACTTTACTTTCGTACAATGATGTATTAAATTAGGCCATAATGAACATAAAATTCATTATTTTTGTTTAACGTTATTTAAAAATTGCTAAACAAAATATAATGAAATCAATTATTGTAAAGATCGATAACACTGTATTGAATGAAGTTCAGATCGACAGAATTATAGAAATGGCATGGGAAGACCGAACACCTTTTGATGCTATTAAATTTCAATTTGGTCTTTCTGAAGACGATGTTAAAGCTTTAATGAAAAAAGAATTAAAGTTCAGCAGTTACAAATTGTGGCGCGAACGGGTTGAAAATTGCAAAACAAAACATTCAGCCAAGAGATCCGTAGCAATTGATAGATTTAAAAGTAACAGGCAAAGAGCAATTTCAAATAATAAAATCTCTAAGCGTTAATAAAAAAATTTGAAGATGATTAAAAAAGATAAACCGGATAACGTAGTATTTTCTAACGAGCATGGTTATAATGCAAGACTATTGCCGTATGCTACAAGTGTGGGTGCACCTGTAATAAAAACAGACGATTTAGCAGGCTGGAAAAACATGGGCATAAATAAGGTAAACAAAGAATTTGAAAGTAAATTCAATGAACTAAAAATGCAATACCAAAATTTAATCGAAGAATTCCAGTGGAATGAATTGGTATATAATGCCAGATTTTCTTTTGAACCTATTGTAGGTGAAATATATCACTTATACAAAGATAAGGATGGTTCTGATTTTCTTTCACTAATAGCGCCTAAAGAATGGGACAAGGAACATGTAGGTACTTTTAGACTTAACAGTGATAAAAAATGGATACTCATTGATTTGAAAAGTTTCATTTTTTAATAAAATTTTAAACTAATGAAAAACAAAATAAATTTTAAAACCAGTGACCTGGAAAAAATGGACAAACAAACTGCCGTTCATTTAATAAATAGTTTAGGCGGTTTTAAAAGCGTAGCATTGGTTGGAACTTCTGATGTACAGGGAAACACTAACTTATCCATTTTTAGTTCTTTTTTTCATATTGGTGCCAATCCGCCATTAATAGGCATGATCTTTCGCCCAAGTCCACCGGAACGTGATACTATGAGAAATATTATAGATACAGGATTCTATACCATTAATCATATCAACGAACAGATTTATAAACAAGCGCATCAAACATCGGCGAGATACAACAAAGAAATTTCAGAATTTGATACTACTGGACTCTTTGCGGAATATAAAAACAATTTTCGAGCTCCTTTTGTACTAGAAAGCAACATACAGTTAGGTATTGAATTTAAAGAAAAAATAGATATTTCAATTAATAATACCACTATGATTATCGGGGAAATAGTCCAGATTTTTATTCCCGAAGCCTGCTTGTCTGAGGATGGTTTTGTCAATTTAGAAAAAGCCGGAACTGTTACTTGTTCCGGTTTGGACAGCTATCATAAAACCATGCAATTAGACAGGTTAAGCTATGCAAAGCCCGATAAGGAAATTACATCATTACTTAAAAGTTGAACAAAAAAAAGATAAATATTATGTGGTTCAAACGCGATCTGCGTTTTACAGATCACGAACCTCTTTTTTTGGCACAACAAGAAAATATTCCACTTCTTTTGGTTTATTTTTTTGAACCCTCAGTAATGGCTTGTGATGATTCTGATGTACGTCATTGGCGGTTTGTTTATGAATCCTTACAGGAAATGCAGTCTAAATTAAAGTCAATTGACGCGCAGATTTATTATTTTCATAACGAAGTCCAAACTTTTTTTGAGCGGTTATACAGTCTTTATGATGTTAAAACAGTGTTTTCTCATCAGGAAATTGGCAATAAGGTCACTTTTGACAGGGATATTGCATTGCAGTTATTTTTTGATGATCATCATATTCTTTGGAAACAATCCCAGCTTCATGGGGTAATCAGAAAGCTGCGATCAAGAGAGGATTGGGATAAGCGCTGGGAAAAAACAATGCGTGTAACTCCCAAAATGATTGATTTGAATGCCTTTAAATTTGAAAATTTAGATCCTGATTTTTATCAAAATTTAAAAGGAGAAACACTTTCTGATGAAATTGCACACCGAAATGAAAACTTTCAACACGGTGGCGAATATTGGGCCTGGCGGTACTTAGAGAGTTTTGCAAAAGAGAGACATGTAAATTACAGCAAACATATTTCCAAACCCAGTTTAAGCAGAAAAGGCTGTAGCCGTTTATCTCCCTACTTAACCTACGGAAACATAAGTATGCGAATGGTATATCAATATACCAATCAGTTTTATGAAGCATCATCCAACAAAAAAGCTATGCTTAATTTTGTTTCGAGACTGCATTGGCATTGCCATTTTATGCAAAAATTTGAAAATGACTGCCAAATTGAATTTAAAAACATAAACAAAGATTACGATTGCTTGCTAAAACCAAAAAACGAAACCTATATAAAAGCCTGGCAGGAAGGAAAAACCGGGGTTCCTATTGTTGATGCCTGTATGAGATGTTTAGTTCAAACAGGGTATATCAATTTTAGAATGCGGGCGATGGTAGTTTCCTTTTTCACCTTTAATCTTTGGCAGGACTGGCGTGAACTGCATTTTCTGGCAAGGCAGTTTTTAGATTACGAGCCCGGAATTCATTATCCGCAGATTCAGATGCAGGCAGGTACAACGACAGGCAATACCATTAGAATTTATAATCCCGTAAAAAATTCACAGGAACACGATTCAGAGGGTATATTTATAAAGAAATGGCTTCCTGAGCTGGTTGAAATTCCACCACAATTAATTCATGAACCATGGAAATTAAATCTTATTGAGCAGCAATTTTACAAATGCGAATTAGGTAAAGATTATCCAGAGCCTATAGTTGACATAGAAAAAACTCGAAAATATGCGAGTGATATTGTTTGGAGTTTTAGAAATAAAAAAGAAAATGCGAGGAGTTAAGAAACAAAACCTGCCCACTAAAATCTGCATTGTCTGTCAGAGACCATTTGCGTGGAGAAAAAAATGGATAAAAGTCTGGGAAGAAGTCAAATATTGCAGTAATAAATGTAGAAGCATTGAAAAATAGAGTTGACACCTGATTTTAAACAAGTTAACGATTAAAAAAAATCCGAATTTAGTTATCCAGCAGAAAAAGGTAAGTCGAATAATATAAAAATTATTCTTTCAGAAAGAATAAAATAGAGAGTAAAAATTCAAATCAAAACCAAGGTTCCGGAAAATGCTAATAGTCTATATAAATCATTTTAGATTATCTTTGTAGGTGCTACGCCAAATTTTTTCTTGAAGGAATGGGAGAAATGAGACAGGCTTTCAAACCCCAAATCAAGATAGATATCCGAAGGCTTTTTATGTTTGGTTTCAATAAGGTGCTTTGCTGCATTAAGGCGTTTGTCCTGAAGCCACTGACGAGGAGGTAAATCAAAAGTTTTTTTGAAGTCGCGTTTAAAACCTGCCAGGCTGCGGCCAGTTAGTTGAGCAAATTTTTCGACAGGGATATTGAAATGAAAATTACTTATCATGAATCTTTCCAGGTCAATTTTAGAAGGCTCTGAAAAGTCGAATAAGTAATTACGGAGTTCCGGTAAGGCAAGAAGTAATAATTTTACACCTTCTTTCACTTTCAGAATGCCCATTTCGTCTGTCATATATGCTCCAGAGTTTCGAGCGTAGGGAACTATTGATTGAAAATAGCCTTGCAGGAATTCGTTAGAAGGAATTAAAACATTGGGCAGACCAACATATTTCCGGTCTGCTTCAAGCTTTTCTTCTAACTCGATCTTGCGCAAAAGATCTTCCTGCAAGGATATTACAATTGTTTCATAATTTACTCCGGGAAGTGGTGTTTTAATAAGTGTACCTACCTGATTTTTACCAATCAGGAGCATTTCCCCTCCTCTCATAAAAAGAGTTTGCCCGGAGGTTTCTAAAGTAAACTGTCCCGAAACCTGCAGTATTAAAGTATGATGTTTCCAAAAACATACTTTTTCTTTCCGCTCAGCGGAGAGGTATGAGTAAAAAATTACTCCCGGAACAATTTCTTGTGGACTGGTCATTTAGCGTTGTAAGTATGTGCCGCCATGTATGGCGCCTATTGCAAATGTAGTATTTAAAATATTCATTTCTTCCGGAGTAAATACAATATCCATTGCTTCGATATTTTCTGACAGACGTGATCTGCGACTCATACTCACCAAAGGCATTATTTGACTACCTTGCTCCTTAACCCATGCGATTGCAGCCTGTGTAGGCGTACAGCCTTTATTGCTTGCTAATTGCTTCAATACTTCTACTTTTTTCAGGTTTCCAATTAAGTTCTCACCCTCAAAACGGGAGAAATGGTTACGATAATCGCTCTCTGCAAGAGGTGCTTTCATTTCACCGGTCAATAAACCCTCAGCTGTATTGGCGAAGGCTACTACTCCAATACCCAATTCTTTTGCAGTAGGAAGGAGGTCATTTTCTATTTGGCGGTCGGCCAGAGAATAGCCAATTTCCAAGGCACTTATAGGATAAATACTGTTAGCTTTACGGAGTTGGCTGGCTGTAATTTCTGACACTCCAATGTTACGCACTTTACCTTCTTTAATTAGATCGGCTACTGTTCCAATGATGTCTTCTATCGGGACGCTGTTATCCATTCGGCTGGGCTGGTAGAGATCAATAGTTTCAATACCCAAACGGGTTAGCGAATAGTTTATAAAATTCTTTATAGCGATAGGGCGCAAGTCCATACCAAGCCATTGGCCATTGTGAAAAACGGCACCGAATTTCACACTGATAAAGGCATCGTCACGCCTTTCTTTGATAGCTTTCCCTATTAGGATTTCATTATGGCCGGCACCATAAAAATCTCCCGTATTTAAAAAATTAATACCTCTGTCCAGAGCTTCTCGGATAGTGGCAATACTTTCTGTTTCATCTGGTGTAGGACCTCCCCAGATTGAAGACATTCGCATACAGCCTAAACCAAGTTTAGATACTAAAGGTCCATTTTGACCCAACTGAATTTTTTCTATGTTTTTCATAATGCAAAGATCAAATTATACCATACATCATAGTTGTCTACAAAGCTCAAATATTTTGTTTGTATGGCTCATCAAATAATTGTCATTAAAGAATTTTCCAATTCTCCTCTATGATTTTCAACCCATTTTTCAATTTTATAAATAGTAAGGAAGTAGACTCTCTCTTAAAGACATAACTCGTACTCTGCTTTAGGAATCTTTAGATTGAAAAGACTACTTCGCAATATGTACGGGATATGATGATTTAAAATACTATTTTTTCATTTTATCCTTTTTTTGTAGGCCAATGAATTTAAGGCAGTATGTCTTTGAAAAAATTTATTTAAATGACTTGGATCAGGTAGAATTCTCATTAATAAAAAAAGGCACCTGCTAAGCAGGTGCCTTTATAAGTTAACTGTGATAGTATCTTATGCTACGACTACGTTTACTGCGTTTGGACCTTTACGGCCTTCTTCTACGTCATATCGAACCGCATCGTCTTGACGGATGTTTTCTGATAGACCTGAAGCATGAACAAAAACTTCGGCTCCTCCATTATTAGGAGTTATAAATCCGAATCCTTTTTCTTCATTGAAAAATTTTACTGTACCTTCTTGCATTTTAATGTATTTAATTGCTCAAAGATAGCTTTATTTAATTAGAACTGACTGAATCTGAGTTTTTATTTTTATAATTGATATGGCTGTACGCTGGGTTTACTTCAATACTCTATCCTGTCATTGTTATGATACAACAACGAGCTTGTCTGAGATCAAGGCATAATCATTAAAATAAATCATTCTTTCTAAATTTTAATAAAAATTCTATATTAGAATGATGAAAGATTCTGTTAAAATAGTGTAACTAAAAAAGTTAGAATCTATAATACATTCGTAAAAATAAAACCCACCACTAATGTATGATAATCTATTGCTTTTGAAGGACATTGTGGATAATACCCCTTTGCCTACCGCTGTTTACACAGGAGAAGAATTAAAAATAGAATTAGCCAACCCTGCTATGATCGAAACTTGGGGAAAAGGAGATCAGGTAATTGGAAAAAACTATCTGGACGTTCTCCCTGAAATTAAAAACCAGCCGTTTTTTGAACAGGCATTAGACGTACTTAAAACCGGAATTGCTTTCCACGCAAAAGACAAACAGGTCGATTTAATGATTGATGGAGTTTTAAAAACCTACTATTTTAATTATAGCTTTATCCCTCTTTTTGATAAACAGGCAAAAATCTATGCGGTAATGAACACAGGTTCGGACGTCACTGACCTGCATCTGGCAAAACAACAGACTCAAAGTGCCGAGGAAAGGCTTAGAATGGCTATTGAATCCTCGGGTATGGGTACTTATGAAATAGATCTTGCCACAAAGAAAATCAAGACTTCGGGAAATTTTAATGCCATTTGGTCTATTGACAGAGAAATAGCCAATGAAGAGCTCATAGCCAAACTACATCCCGAGGATCAGGCTCTGCGCGAAAAAGTACATCAGGAATCTCTAATTACCGGAAAAATGTGCTATCAGGCCAGAATTATAAATGATGACCAGACCATTAAGTGGGTTAAGATTAATGGTAAAATCATCACGGACGAAACTGGAACTCCAGGCACTCTTATAGGGATTATACAGGATATTCACGAGCAGAAACAATTTGAAGAGGAATTAAAAAAACAGGTCGCCGAAAGAACACAGGAGCTGCGCAGATCCAATGATGATCTCTTGCATTTTGCCAATGTGGTCAGCCACGACCTGAAAGAACCTATTAGAAAAATTAAAACTTTCAATAGTCTTTTAATAAATGAATACAAAACTGATTTTAATGAAAAATCTAAAAAATTCCTCCAAAAGGTAGAACAGTCCGCACAAAGGATGCAGAACATCATAGAGGGAATTCTCGCTTACTCCACCGTGGATAAAAAAACACAACCTATTGAAAAGATAAATCTCAACGAGATGATCGAAAGTATCAAAACAGATCTAGAACTCATCATAAAAGAAAAGGAGGCTATACTGATCACAAGCCAGCTTCCTGATATAGAAGGGGCACCTATACTGATCCAGCAGCTTTTTTACAACCTGATTCATAATGCCTTAAAATTTTCAAAAGCAGAAGAGCCCCCGAGGGTTATTATATCATTTGCTTTGGTAAATAATCAGGGTATTAACCTGGCCAAAATAACAATTAAGGACAATGGAATTGGACTGGATATTATTCATGCCGAGAAAATCTTTAATGCCTTTGAAAGACTGCATTCCAAAGACCAGTACGAAGGTAACGGGCTTGGTCTGGCACTTTGCAGAAAAATAGCCAAAAGACATGGCGGTACCATTACTGCTACGGGTGAAAAAGATAATGGAGCAGAATTCATTGTTACCTTGCCTTTACGACAAAATACAGTAACGATATAGAGCTAATTCTCCAGCACGCTTTTCAGAGCACTTACAATTAATCTTTATACGATTTGTTTAAAAACTTATGGTATATAAGTAAACGAATTTGCTAAAAGCGCTCTTAAATTCTAAGTTAATCCCTTTTCTAACCTAATTACCATAAAACATTTTTAAAGTCACTTATTTCAGTGATATCTATCATTTTATGACTAATAAATATCAAGCAAATTCATGTCACAATAAATATCCCATAAAAAAATAAATTTAAAAAAAATAAAATCATGCAAGAAATCTGGATCGTTTTACCCATTACAGGGATTGTAGTATTAGTAATGATGTTCTTTATATTCAGAGAGAATGCAAAGACCCAAAAAGCATACCAACAGGATTTAGATAGATATTCAGACCGTCATGACAAAGAATTTGAAATAAATGATAAAGAATAATTATCAAATGTACTTTACATATTTTTTGCTGTGTCGCATCTGTCAGAATCAAATATGAGTATTTTAGTAATTTAGAAATTAAACTGCCCATTTACTGAATGATTTAAATATAGTAGTTCCGGGTCTGACGATCTGATTCTTTTATCAATATATGTACATTTTCAATTCCGCTCAATTTTCTTCACTTCTTCTCCTGCAATTTCAAAACTGGGAATACCAAGCTTATGACTGGTGGAATTGAACATTACACGCTGTAACACGAAGTCCTTTTAAACCACCGTTTATCCTCAAGTCATTGCGATGGCTGCAACATTTGATAAAAATTCTCTTTATAAAATCGCTGATTATTCAGCACTGGAAGAAAGAGCAATTTAGAACGATGCCGTTAAGCTAAACTGAACAAACGAGCGTTATCCGGGACATACTGAACAACAAACATGGATATTTTCGTGACCCACGTTGAAATTACTTTATAATTTTGGCAGGTACAGTTTAGAAATCAAAATTCTCATTTGTTTTCAGACGTAAGCCCTCTTCTATATTCTTTTAAAATACTTTCTCCTATTACATTAAAATCATTATTATAGTGGTGTGAACCAGCTAATTCAATAGTTTTAATATCTGATTCTGAAAATCGTTTGCGAGTTACCGGATCCTCTTCTGTACCAAAAAAACAAACAGGATTAAAAGCTTTAATCTTTTTCATTTCGGCGATTACATCATAGTTGTCATTTGCACTTCCCAAACTCAGCATATCTGCAATATGGATTTCAAAATCAGCTTTTATATCAGGAGATAAAGAATAAACACCTTGTAATTTTTCTTTTAAAGATTGCGATAAATTAGCAGCAGCAAATGGAACAACTGAAGCTCCAAATGAATAACCTGCAAGCATAAATGTTTTTCTATTCCATTGCTGCAGGTAATGTTCTACGGCCTTAGCAATCATATCTGCAGTTTCTATCGGAGTTTTTGCATTCCAAAAATATTTCTGCGCATCTAATCCCACTACAGCTATTCCTCTTTCGGCAAGAGCTTCGCCCAAAGATTGGTCAAAACTTGTCCAGCCTCCATCACCAGAAATCAAGAAAGCAATTGGCAGGGTTTCATCTTTACTTTTTGTGGGAATTAAAGTCAAAGGTGCTTCAAAAGGCAGAGGTACAAGATGCTGTTCTTTAAGTAAAACATTTTCCTCAGATTTCTGTTTTGCATAATTCGGCGTATTTAAAATTTCCTTGTAGGCATCTGTAAATTGTGTCAGCCAATTTTTAGTTACAGAAAAACCATGGCCCACTTTAGCCAGTGTTATTAATCTGCCTTGTTTCATTCCTTCCATATATTTTTTTGTATCGGCATAATTACAAACCTGATCTGTTGTTCCCTGCAGCACAATAAAAGGTGCCGTTAATTTTTCTGTTTTCTCAAGATAATACGCTTTCCCTTCCTTTAAAACATGAGAAGTCAATCCTGATCCGTCGCATAATGTTTTATCTGTTTCTATATCAGGACAAAATCCCAAGCCAATGGCACCGCTAAAAGTATTGGCCGGAGCCTGTGCCAGCATGCCATAAACTAAAGTTGCCCCTGATGAATATCCAATTAATATGGGTTTTAAATATTGCTTCATCTTTAATTTTTTCTGCAGGATCAAACTTAGTTCTTCAAAATCTCCTGCAGGATAATAACATTTTGATTTTTCTTTTTTAATTTCTTTAAAATAATGCTGAATGTCTATACCTGCAACTATAGCACCCTGATCTGCAATATTTTTAGCCATTTCAACTACGCCGCTGTTCCATCCTCCGTCTCCTGAAATAAACAAAACAACTGCATTAGCCTCTGTTTTGGGCTTGTAGATTGTGACTTTACCAAATGATCCAACTCTTATGGTATCCGTTTCAAGAGCAAAAGCACTAGTACTAAATACAAAAATCGCCAGAAGGAGTATTATATTCTTTTTCATCTTAAACATTTTTAGCATTATGAAATATACTTTTCTTATGATACATTATAACTGAAATCGTGATAAAATAAAGGTATAGATTGAGCATAAAAAGCCGTTGCCATAATCCTCTGTAAAGATAGATTACGTTATCCTTAGAGGAAAACCTAATTGCAAATAAAAACATGGTAATAAGTCCGATAACAAAAACAATCCATGAGAATAAATAAAACCCATACCTGTTTTTCTTCGTGATTATTGTAAGCATTACTAAAGGTAAAATCAGTGCCGCAATAACGCCAATACCTCCTAAAATATTATGCATAATAAATGAGTCTGTCATTTTACCTGCTGTCATATCAGCTTTAAATAATCCTGAACCAATGCCTTCTCCTAATCCATAAAGCATAATTAATAGGGAAGCAAATTTTACATTTTTTAGGTTTTTATCGAATGCTTTTCTAAAAATGAATCCAAAAAAAATAAATATAATTCCAATTAATGTCCACCAAACAGAAATCAGTTTTGACACCGGACTTATGGAAGCTCCAAGCGAACTGATTGTGTTTTTCAACTGGCTGTATCCCGGATAATAACTGCCATATAAAAATAGTATAACAAAATCAGCGATGCAGGCAATAATACAGATTATGGCTGCGGCCCTGACTAGGTTTAGCTGACTTATTCTCATAGTTTTTATTTGTAATTATGGTTTTACAACTTTATTTAAAACTATTGGAACCTGCAATAAATCATAATCATGAGTATAGATCAAGTATTTGTTATACCATACGGGAGAAAATTTCTCCTTAAAATCCCGCAAACTTTTAAAATGAGAAAAGAACTTGATTCTTTCATAAGCAAACTTCATTGATTTTTCCGGCAACGTATCGGCTTCCTCTATTCCACTCATTGTCGCGAATCCTAAATTTACAGCTGTACAGCCCTGAGCTTTCAAATAGGTAAAGAGCTCTAAAAGAATAAAATCCATTATACCGTTTGGAGCATCATTGGTTTTACGAATAAGATCATAAGTACCCTCACCTTGTATGTAATCCGGAATAACATTTAGAAAAGCAACGATTTTTTCTTCAGTATTTTCAACTGTAATAATGGTTTGCTGCTTGAGTTCTTCCCAATCAAACATACCTTGCGAAAATATTATTTCGCTTCTTTCTGTGCCTGTCAGCCATTCGTCGCTTACTGCCTTTATCTTTTGCAGTAATCCGTCTTTTATGGGCGCAGTATGCACTATTGCTCTAAAGCCTTTCTCTTTTACTTTGTTTACAGCATTACGCAATGATTTTTTTGCACTGCCTTCCAATGTAAATGATGATAAATCTACAACCCCTTCCTGGCCTATAAACAGGCTCTTTTTATGCAGTGAAGAATATATTTCTAAATTTTCTTCCGGTACGCGATAATAAATACTTCGGAGTCCGTTGTTGTAACAATAACTATCAAATTCCTGCACACATTGTTGCATTTCCGGAGCTGATTCTGCAACCGGGTTTTCCAGAACTACGGCAAAATTATCACTGATACGATAAGCCAAAAAAGCTTTTTTACTATTGGCAATAAAAATAATTTTATCGCTATAGGTTTTAAAATAATCCAAAGATGAGTTTCCGTACTGATCCAGAATTTTTTTTGCTGACTCAAAATCATCTTCTACTGCTTCTTTTTTTATTGTATAAGGACGAATTAAGACAAAGATTAAAAAGCCTAACGACAGAAAGCCACAGATATTTATAGAGAGTAGAAAACGTCTGGCAAAACGGTCAAGGGGAACTAAATCTGAACTTAACAAGAAATAATTCTGAATCGAATATTTTATTGACTCAAGCCAGTTAAAATCAATATTGAAGTGTTTTTTATCTAAAAAATAAAAACCTATAACACCATATACTAAAACGGCAGCAATGCTTATCAAAACCGTTTTTAAACCTAAACTCTGCAGGCGTAAATTGCTTTTTACGTAATACTCTTTCTTCGTAACAATTAAGCTGATCAGAACTACTATTGCAATTATGGCTTCCTCATAATCAATTGCTTTTGTAAGGTGTCCAATAACCGAAATCCCTGTTAAAATCACAGCCGACCACCAGGCATTTCGTAATCCCTTGAGCATAAATGCTGCATTGACCAGCATAAACAAACCTGCAGTGATAACAAAATAATTAGAAGCCTTAATCGCAGAAACAGGAATTATGTTTTCTAAAGTATGCAAACGCTCTGAAATTGCCGGTGTTAAAACAGATATAATATTTATTAATCCCAGAGCAAAAAGCAGAAAAGAAGGAACTATCCGCATCAGTAATTTATTTGCACTGAACAAAAAAAGTGATGCTCCAAGGAGCAACGGAATCCAGAATTCAAAAAAGCGGTATAGAAAAGTAATGGCTATAGCGTTCACGTTTTCAAAACCAAATTGTATCAATATAAAACTCATTGAAATTTCTATCGCTCCCAGTCCTCTAAGAAAAGGAGAAACAATCAAGAATATAACCGAAATAATATAGCCCATTACAGCAGCAGATAGCGATGGGGTAAAACCCAGAGCAATCATTGCAATATACAAATGGCCAATTCCGACAAACTCAACAAGAACGGAATAAAAGACGATTTGCCAGAACTTTTTCTTATCTATTCTGTTGTTCCTAAAATCATCCATAAATACCTCTGCAGATGGAGAAAATTTTATAATAAGACGATATACAGATCCTTTGTTTAAAATGGATTTATAAATATAGAAAATAAAAATACTTAATATTACAATGGCACTAAATGCATACCATTCTCCTGATCCTGCTGTTCCTTCAAACAGGGAATAAATTAAGGCCGGTACTGCTACAATAATTACGGAAAGAATTCCGACAAAACCATATAATATTGAAGCAAAATGAATTTGAGTAGGTTTTACACCTCGTTTTTCAATAGGTTTTGTGAAAAATGCTAAAGAAGAGATTCCCCCTGCCGGAAGAAATACGCTCACGAAGTTGCGTTTCAGAAATAAAATAACTGCTTGTTTAAATGAGATTTTACTCTGAACAGCCTGAAAAGAAGCAAAATACATTAACGCCTGCAGTAAAATATAAATAACAGCAAGCGCAATTCCGCCCAGCACCCAAAAAATCCCGGCATCTGCAATTACATTTTTTACCTGTTCTAATTCTGACCGTTCGTGTTTGATAAACCAGATTCCGATTCCAATAAAAAAAATAGTGAATATAAACTGCCTGATAATTTTATCATTTTCATGTAAAAAAGAAGTCCCTTTTCTCTCTTTAAAAAAACTGAAAAATGTATTGGAAATGTTTAGTACTTTCATATTGATTGTAGAAGATAATATACTTATTAAAATCAAACCTGCTGCCATATAAATGTACGATAATTATCTATTAATCAAAATCCTGATTCAATATTTTCTTAATTTTGACGTGTTGCAAAATGATACCTAATATGCTTTTGGAACTAATATCTTTTTGTTAAAATGAAGGCTGTCGTTACTGGTATGCACAGCGTGGCGCTTAACATTTTCGTTTAGCGGAGCCTGTTTTGTAAAAGTAAGGTACTGTGTAAAAAAATAATCTGCAATTTATAATAAACCGATCAGTTTATTTATTATATTTGCACCATTATGGCAAGAACAAAGGAATTTGATTATGAACAAAAATTAGACATTGCACTGGAACTTTTCTGGACGCAGGGATATCATGTGACTTCCATCAATGACTTGGAGAAGCATTTAGGAATTAACCGAAGTAGTATTTATCCCACATACGGTGATAAAAAAGCGCTGCTTATTAAATGCCTGACTAAGTATATGAAATCTAAAGTATCAGAATATGAAGGCGTTTTAAACGGTCACCAATCTGATGCAATTGAAACTTTAAGAGCACTATTAAGGCTGGCAGTAGATCAAAGCATAAACGAAGACAGAACATGTCTGGCAGTTAAAATTGCATTTGAAATAGCATTAACTGATGAAGATGTCAGACGTCTGCTGGCTAATAACGAGAAAAAGATAGAACAAATCTATTTTGAAACTATAAAGACTGGGCAAAGCCAAGGATCTATTAAAGGTGATTTAGATACAAAATTGACTGCCGGTTTATTTGCAAGCTCGTCAAGTGCAATGTTCAAAAATTACGCATTAAATAAAAATCGAAAGGGCATCTACGACATGATAAACACATTTATCTTTATGATTAAAGCATGACCGTGAAGCTCTCGAACAGAATTAATTAACAAATAATATTTTTTTAACCTTTTTTAAACCGATCAGTTTAATATGATTTTAAATGTAAACAAAAGAATAGCGTATATCGGATGTCTGGGCGTTATCGGAATTATAAGTACAGAATTTGGTGTGATTGGCATTCTGCCGCAGATAGCGGACTACTACAATATAAATATTGGAACCGCGGGTTATCTGTTGAGCATATTTGCTTTAACTATTGCCCTTACAGGACCTTTCATGGTTTTATACGTATCAAAATTTGACAAAAAGAAAATTATGATGTATGCCTTGGGACTTTTCTTAATTTCTAATTTTTTCTCGATTTTCAGCCCTCCTTTCTGGCTTCTGATGATTCTTCGGATTCTACCCACAATTTTGCACCCGGCATTCTTTTCAATGGTGATTGCTGCTGCAACAAAAGATACTTCTCCTCAAATGCAGATGCGGTTGACCAGCATCATAATTGGAGGTATTGCCCTTGCACAGGTAACACTGATTCCCTTTACCACATTTATTGCAAGTATTTACACCTGGCAGCTGAGTTATGCCATTCAGGGTTTGATAATTCTGGTAACATTAGTGATCATTTACAAGTTTTTACCACCTATGCCTAATAAAGAGGTGAAGTCTTTTAAAAATCAATTGAACATACTTACAAGACCTAAGTTTATTGCCGGGACTGCTTTAAACCTGTTTCTTATAACTGCCTGGTTTTGTTAATACAGTTATTTTGCAGACTATCTTTCGAAGGAAAAAGGTTTAAGTACACAGCAAATTAGCTATATGTTACTATTATTTGGCGTGATGGGAGTGATTTCTAACTTTCTGGCAGGTCGTTTATTAGGAAAATATATGTTCTATACTACTTTATTTTTCCTTGCAGGTACATTTCTGCTTCCATTTGCATTTCAATACACGAACAGTTCCATACTCAGCATATCCATCGTGGTCGGATTTTGGGGGATTATGTATGGACCATGTTTCCTGATTGGTGTCGGTCATATGGTCTCAGCTGCATCCGATGCCAAAGAATTTGCGAATAGTCTGCAGACTTCATTTGGAAATCTTGGCGTTTCACTGGGCACTGCTACCGGCGGGTGGTTTATCAATCATTACGGAATATCAATTACACCGTGGGTTGGTATTGGTTTCGGTGCATTGGCAGTTATTGTTATTTTTTGGAGAGCCTGGCTAGACAGACGTATTGTTTCTGAGAACCTATAAACATATGTCTGTAATATTTTTAAGATTCAAAAAAGCAAAGGAAAAACTTAACTTTAGAAGTAAAAGTCAATGGAACACCACTAAAAGATCCAAATAGCAAATTATACCCTCATCATTCCCCGTACTATAGTTCCAAACCACATTTTCTTTCGTTTAAAGATCGAAAATGCATCATTTGTATTACTTAATGCATCAAATTTACTACTTTGATTAATAGTGTAAAACTACATTTACAATTTTATATTTTATGGATTTCATATAAATAAACCTATAAAATTATTATTCAAAATTAAACAACTTTACAATAGAACTAAAAACCACAATGATGAAAAAACAAGTTAAAAAATATGCCTTTTTACTCTTAATCGTTTTTGGAAACGGTTATGCCCAGACAAAAAAACATATGGATCCCCAAAAACCAACTGAAGACCGGATTACATTTCTAATGAAAGAAATGACTTTAGAAGAAAAAGTAGGCCAAATGAACCAATATAATGGCTTTTGGGATGTTACAGGACCCGCACCAAAAGGCGGAAGCGCCGAATTAAAATACGAACACTTACGAAAAGGACTTGTTGGATCAATGCTTACCGTAAGGGGTGTCAAAGAAGTTCGTGCTGTACAAAAAATCGCGGTAGAAGAAACCCGTTTGGGAATTCCACTGATTATTGGTTTTGATGTGATCCATGGCTATAAAACGTTAAGCCCAATTCCGTTGGCAGAAGCTGCAAGCTGGGATTTGGAAGCTATTAAAAAATCGGCGGCAATTGCGGCAGATGAAGCTTCGGCATCAGGTATTAACTGGACTTTTGCTCCCAATGTCGATGTTACAAATGATGCACGCTGGGGTCGTGTGATGGAAGGTGCCGGTGAGGATCCTTATTTAGGAAGTAAAATAGGATATGCAAGAGTAAAAGGTTTTCAGGGAGAAACCGTTGCTGATTTAGCTAAAGTAAATACGATTGCGGCTTGTGCAAAACACTTTGCAGCATACGGTTTTGTTGAGGCAGGATTAGAATATAATATGGTAGACATCAGTAATTCTAAATTATATAACTCAGTTTTGCCGCCTTTTAAGGCAACGGTCGATGCAGGAATTCGTACGTTTATGAATTCATTTAATACATTAAACGGTATTCCGGCAACGGGAAATGCATTTTTACAAAGAGATATCCTAAAAGGAAAATGGAATTTTGACGGATTTGTGGTTTCAGATTATGCTTCTATTCGCGAAATGATTGCACATGGATATGCCAAAGACGAAGCAGATGCAACTGCAAAAGCGGTCATTGCAGGTTCTGATATGGATATGGAATCGTATTTGTATGTAGCAAAATTAGTTGCACTTGTAAAAGAAGGAAAAGTAAAAGAATCATTAGTTGATGATGCTGTTCGCAGAATTTTGCGTGTGAAATTTGAATTGGGTTTGTTTGATGATCCGTACAGATATTGCGACGAAAAACGTGAAAAAGAAGTTGTTGGAAGTAAAGCCAATAATGATGGCGTTCTTGACATGGCAAAAAAATCAATTGTATTGTTAAAGAATGATAAGAATTTGCTTCCGCTAAAGAAATCTGGACAAAAAATTGCTTTGATTGGCGCTTTGGCCAATGATAAAAACAGTCCGCTTGGAAGCTGGAGAATTGCAGCCGATGATAATACTGCAATTTCAGTTCTTGAAGGAATGCAGCAATACAAAGACAATCAATTGACTTTTGAAAAAGGCGCAGATTTACTTTCACAAAAAGCTACTTTCCTGACAGAAACAGTTTTCAACACCACAGATAAAAGCGGATTTGAAGCCGCAAAAACAGCTGCAAAAAATGCCGACGTTGTAGTAATGGTTTTAGGAGAATATGGTTTTCAAAGCGGAGAAGCAAGAAGCAGAACCGATCTGAATTTACCCGGAGTTCAACAGGAATTATTAGAAGAAATCTACAAAGTAAATCCTAATATCGTTTTGGTTTTAAATAATGGTCGCCCGTTGAGTATTCCTTGGGCTGCTGAACATGTTCCAGCTATTGTAGAAGCCTGGCATTTAGGAACTCAAACTGGAAATGCAGTGGCACAGGTTTTATATGGAGATTACAACCCAAGTGGAAAATTGCCAATATCTTTCCCGAGAAATGTAGGTCAGGTTCCAATTTATTATAACAAATACAGTACAGGAAGACCAATTGATAGTGACAAAAATGTTTTTTGGTCACATTATATGGATGTAGAGAAAACACCTCAGTTTCCTTTTGGTTTTGGACTGAGTTATACCAAATTTGATTATAAAAATCTAAAAATAAATAAAGATACTTTTACCAAAGGAGAAAAAATTCAAGTGAGCGTCGACGTTACCAACACAGGAAATTTTGACGGAAAAGAAGTGGTACAATTATACATAAATGATCCTGTTGCCAGTATAGTAAGACCTATTAAAGAACTAAAAGGTTTTGAAATTGTTGCTTTACAAAAGGGAGAAACTAAAACAATTCAATTTACATTGACAGAAAAAGAACTTGGTTTTTATGATAACGAAGGCAAATATTTAGTTGAACCTGGTTTCTTTAATATTATGGTTGGATGGAATTCTAATGAAGGTCTTACTAGCAAATTTGAACTAAAATAATTAGAAAAATCCGTTTTTATCAGCGTCTTTACGAAGTAAATCTGTTTTTTCCGCGTCAAAATTATACGCTGATTTTACTGATTCGCTAAAGCGAAAACGCGGATAAAAACGGATTTTATTTTTTAAAGCTTAACTCAATGACATTTTCCGAAGCGTCGGGATTTATTCTTGAGTAAACAACCTAATAACCTGAGTACGATTAATTCATAATTGGGCTCAGGTTTTTGGCAATATGATAAAATTTATACTTAAAAAGTATATTTCATATTTAGTTTTATTAATATTGTTTTTATTACACTTAAAATAAAAGCGGATTTTCGGCGGGAATTGATCAATAATACTATTAAATGAAAAATATTAAATATATTCTTGTATGCTTCTTTATAGGTCTAAATTGCCTGTTTTCTCAAGATAAATTTGACAACTACCAATTTAGAAGCATACAGGAAACTACTTCAAAAAGAGCTATTTCTTCGATTATTCAGGATAAAAATGGTTTTATTTGGATAGGTACAAACGGCACGGGTTTGTATCGATATGATGGTGTAAATTATTTTGGATATAAATACAATAAAAAGCCCGGTTCAATAAACAGCAATTTTATTTATGCAACTTTTATTGATTCTGATAATAACTTATGGGTTGGTACCGATGACGGTTTGTGTCTGTACAACAGAGATTTAGATAATTTCACTAAAATCAATATTGAAGATGTTATTAGAAAAGGTTACGACGAACCCATTACCGTAAAAACAATTATTCAGGATAATAACGGTAATTTAATCTTAGGTACATATGGTTTTGGATTATTCAAACTCAATATAAAGACTTTAAAAGCTTCTCTGATTCCATCAAAAGTGTTGGACAAATTTAATTTTCTAATAAAATCTTCGGTAAAAAATAAACACGGAATTATTTATCTAGGAACGAGTTATGGACTTTTAGAACTTGATTTAAATGGAAAACTAAAGCAGGTTTACAAAGACAAATTTAAAAGAGAACCTTTATTAGACGATATCGAAAGTCTTGTTATAGATAAATTTGGATATATATGGCTTGGAACAACTGAAAATGGCCTGATAAAAATTAAACCCGAAACAGATAATTACCAATTTGAAAAGTATTCGATTACCAGAAACAAAATCTTATCGATTATCGAAAGCAGTCACGATTATATAATTTGTGGTACCGAAAATGACGGATTATTGGTTGTAAATTATAAAGGGCAGGTACTCCAAAAATATTTGCATAGTAAATACAATGACTTTAGTTTAAAATCTAATTCTGTTTGGTCTTTATACGAGGATAAAGAAAAGCGTCTTTGGTTAGGCTATTTTAATAAAGGACTTGGTGTATTTGACAAACCCAATAACAAATTCAATTCCCTGGAATCACAGGTAAATAACGATAATTCATTACAAACCAGCTACGTTACATCTGTTATCAAAGATAAAAAAGGCAATCTGTTAATCAGTAATGAAGGCGGAGGTCTCGATATTTATAATCTTACCAATAAAAGTTACATTCACGTAAATAAAAACAATCAAAGCTATTATTCGGGTTTGGATGCTGCTGATATTCAGACGATATTTATAGACAGTAAACAAAATATCTGGATAGGAAGCTGGGATCGTGGTATCTACTTTTTGAAAAATGGCACTACCCGATTCATAAACTACAATACAGCAAATACGACAGGATTAAAATCAAATCGGATTTTTAGTTTTTCAGAAGATTCAAAAGGCCGAATCTGGATTGGAACTTTCATCAAAGGATTGCATTATTTTGATAATAAGAGCAACACATTTGTTCATTGTGACTCGAAATCTTTTACAGAAAACGCTTTAGACAATGCTTTCATTCGCAAAGTTTTTGTAGACTATGACAATGTTTTATGGGTAGGAACGATTTTAGGGTTATATCAGGTAAGTTTAAAAGACGACTCTGATTTTAAAGTGACCAATATGCGCGATGCCATGTTCAAAGACAAAACAAAATACAATAGCATTCAGACTATTTTATCGATTTATGAATCTAACGATAAAACAATATGGATAGGAACAGATGGCGAAGGATTGTTTAACTACAATAAAAAAGACAAGACATTCTCTAACTATAATAACTTTCCGGGTTTTAAAGAAAAATCTGTTCGCGCCATAATTGCTGACAACAATGGCTCTTTATGGATAAGCGGCGGATCCGGATTAACAAAAATTGATTTCAAAAATAAAAAAAGTACCAATTTTACTAAAGATGATGGTCTTGTTGATAACGATTTCAACAATAATGCTGTCTTTAAGGATGGAAATGGAGAATTGTATTTTGGCAGTTACGAAGGAGTAAATTATTTTAATCCTAACGAGATCAAAAAAACAGAGAAAGCACCAAAATTGTATTTCAGCGATTTCAAATTGTTCAATAAATCTGTAAAACCAAATGAAGATGCTTCGCCGTTAAGCAAAGTAATTGGTCAGACTAAAGAAATTATTCTCAACTACACACAATCCGTTTTTACGATTGAATATGTAGGAATCAACTATAATTATTCCAAGAAAAATCAATATGCCTATTATCTGCAAGGTTTTGAAAAAGATTGGAATTATGTAGGGAATAACAGAACTGCAACTTATACCAATCTGGCGCCGGGCGATTATGTTTTTAAAGTAAAATCGGCAAATGCAGATGGTTCCTGGAGCAATAATTCATTAGAATTAAAAATAAAAATCCTTCCTCCGTGGTGGAAAACCTTTTGGGCTTATTTATTATACACTTCTATTTTAGTTTTCCTGATCATATACCTCAATAAAATTTATCAAAACCGTTTCAAGGCCAAACAAGCCATAATTTTAGAAAAAGAAAAAAACATTCAGTCAGAGAAATTAAACCGTAAGAAATTACAATTTTTCACTAATATTTCGCACGAATTCAGAACTCCATTAACGTTGATTATTAATCCGTTGGAAGATATTTTAAGAAGTAAAAATCTATCTCCGGAAATACATCATAAATTAAAAATTGTACACAAAAGTTCCGATAGGCTTTCGAGATTAATCAATGAACTTATGGATTTTAATAAATTAGAGTTCAATAAAATTTCTCTTCAGGCCAAAAAAATTGAAGTTGTAGCCTTTACACAAGGAATCATTGGTTATTTTGACGAAGAAGCTGCGGCCAGAAACATTAAAATTAATTTTGAGTCTGCATTTGACGAGCTTGAAGACTGGCTGGACTCTAAAATGCTGGAAAAAATATTGTTTAATATTATTTCAAATGCATTTAAATTTACCCCGGATAATGGTTCTATTACCATTTCTATAGCTAAATCAGATCTTGACAATTCGCTGTTAATTAATGGAAATAAGGTTCCTTCCTTTTCCATAACCATTACAGATACCGGTTCAGGAATTCACAAAAAAGATTTAAAAAGAATATTCGACCGCTTTTATCAGGTCAATAATGTAAACAAAGATTACTACGGCAGTACAGGAATTGGATTGGAGGTTGTCAAAGAATTTGTTGAGCTTCATAAAGGAAGAATTGATGTTGAAAGTCAGGTAGGACAAGGCACAAAATTTACGGTAACCTTTCCGTTAGGGAAATCATTGTATAAGAAAAGCGAAATCATCGACGAGGTTTTCAAAACAGAAAAAACTAAAAACCAATTTCTGACTGAATCTGTTAATCATTCGGCTGATGATGATAATGATGATGATTACACGGATCAGACTCCCGAAAATACTGTTGTTGAAACTGCAAAACCCTACACTGTTTTAATTGTTGAAGACAATCCCGAATTAAGAAATTATCTGAAGCAAGAACTAAGCAAATTATATAAGGTTATTGCAGCCGAAAATGGTCAGAAAGGCTATGAGCTTGCAGTTCAGAAATTGCCTGATTTAATCATTACAGACGTTATTATGCCTGTAATGGACGGATTGCAATTGTGTAAAAACATAAAAGGCGATTTAAAAACCAGCCATATTCCTTTATTAATGCTCTCTGCAAAAGCAATGGTAAAAGACCGATTAGAAGGTATAGATTCCGGTGCTGATATGTATTTGAGCAAGCCATTTGAGTTAGATATTCTAAAATCGAGTCTGGCACAGCTTATTACAAGCAGGCAAATCATGTTTAAGAAATTTTATAGCGGCATCACAAAAGATGGCAAAGAAAAGACGACGTCACTTGATAATGATTTCATGCAAAAGATTCTTGCATTTATTAATGAAAATATTAGTGAACCTGAATTAACTGTAGCGTTATTGTCTTCTAAAATTTTCCTGAGCAGAAGTCAGTTGTATCGAAAAATAAAAACTTTAACAGGTGTTTCAGTAAATGAGTTTATTAGAAATGTTCGATTAGAAAAAGCAAAACAACTGATCGAAAAAGGAAATAATAATATCAACGAAATTAGCTATAAAGTAGGATTTACTTCTCCCTCCTATTTCTCCAAATGTTATAAAATTAAATACGGTCATTTACCTACACAAGAAAAAAAGACATAAGAATAAGCGCTTAAAATACGCCTTTAAAAGAGCTTCGATATAAAAATCGGGGCTCTTTTTTTTTGTAAGTCTATTTTTTCAAAAAGTGTCTTTGCTAATTTGAAACAAAAATTAAGATATATAAAATATTGTTTTCTTTTTTTATACAAACAATACTTTTTGCGCCATTTTTATAGCAATATCTCAGTATCTGTTTTAATACCTCAATTGCCTCTATTTAGCAATAATGGGCTGTTGAGCTCTTTTTTTGCATCATTTGTTGCAGAATATGCTTCATCTGTTCTACAATAGCACCTCACTAGATTTTACTTTCGTTAAGAAATATTTAAGAAAAAGTTCTCTTCTCATGACTCCAATTATGAGCACATAAAAAGACCCTTACATTAAATATTTTCCAGTAAAAAACTAACTAACTTAATTGACCAATTTTTATGCAGAAAAGAACATTAAAAAAACTATTGTGCTTAATAGTATGTATGTGGGGAAATTTTTTCTTTGCACAAACTGTTAAAGGAAAAGTAACATCAGGAGGACTTGGCTTACCCGGTGTTGGTGTACTAGTACAAGGAACAAAAAATGCAACAACCACTGATTTTGACGGAGGTTTTGTTTTAAACAATGTAGACCCAAAAAGTACATTGATCTTTAGTTATATAGGTTACAAAAACGTGATCCTGGCAGCAGACACAAAATCAGTGATGAAAATCAACATGGTAAATGATCTTGAAAAATTAAATGAAGTAGTCGTGATCGGTTACGGAACTTCAAAAAGAAAAGATGTAAATGGTGCCATTTCTTCTATCAAAGCTTCCGAGATTCAGGATAAACCCTTTACTTCTATCGATCAGGCTCTTGTAGGTAAAGCCGCAGGTGTAAATGTCACCCAAAATTCAGGTACACCGGGAGGGGGAATTTCGGTTCAAATTCGGGGCATTACTTCTATTAATGGAAATGAACCTTTGTATGTAATTGACGGAACTCCGGTTTTTGCGGACAAAAACAACGATTCATTTTCATTTAGCGCTTTGGGCGGAGGAAACGGCCAAACTAAAAACTCAGCTTTGTCAGGATTGAATATTTCAGATATCGAATCTATTGATATCTTAAAAGATGCTTCATCAACGGCAATATATGGCGCAAATGGAGCCAATGGTGTTGTTTTGATTACAACTAAAAAAGGAAAAAAAGGAAAATCAGCTTTTACCTATGAAACGTATATGGGGACTCAGCAAGTGGCAAATTCCGTTGATGTTTTAAACTTGCCTCAATATGCTGCTTATCAGGCTAAAATTTTCAAATTAAATGGTGAGCCAGTTCCATATCAATATCAAAAACCTGATTTATTAGGAAATGGAACAAACTGGCAGAACGAACTTTTTAGAACTGCTACGATGTACAACCATCAAATATCATTTTCAGGTGAAAAAGACGGAACAAGATATTACACTTCATTAAATTATTTTGATCAGGAAGGAATTGTTCTAAATTCAGATTTCAACAGAATGTCCATGCGATTAAACGTGGATTCAAGTGTGAAATCATGGTTGAAAATTGGTAACAATATGTCGATCAGCAGGTCATCACAAAAAGTCGTTCGAAATGATGACAGAGGCGGTTTAGTGATGAATACGTTGAGACAATCACCGGAATTACCGGTTAGATATGCTGATGGTTCTTTTGCAGGTCCAACAAGTGGCCTAGGTTCTTCGGCAAATGAGGCCACGAATCCGATTGCTTTGTCAGAATACAATAACGCAAAAACGGATCGATATAAGATCAACGGAAATGTATTTGCTGATTTCACTCTTATCAAGGGTTTGGTTTTTAGAACGGAATTGGGATATGATTTAAATTTTGCAAAAAGCAGCTCTTTTGCACCTAAATATACTTTAGGAAATGTGTCTGAACTTTTAAACAAATCATTCAAACAGCAGGATCAAAGCTTTTATTGGAGTTTAAAAAATTATTTGACTTATAATAAAACTTTCAACGAAAAACACAATTTTACCTTTTTACTGGGTCAGGAAGCGCAGGAAAGTCAATACGAATATTTGAGCGGTTACAGATCGGGTGAATTCCTAAGTAAAGATTTCACCAACTTAAATATAGGCGATATAGATACTGCAGTTAACGGAAATGGTTCTGGAAGATGGTCTATGACCTCTTATATTTCGAGATTAAATTATAGCTTTTCTGATCGTTACTCATTTTCGGCGTCTTTAAGAGCAGATGCTTCTTCGAACTTTGGACCTAATAATAAATGGGGTTATTTCCCCTCATTTGCTGCAGGCTGGACGGTTAGTAACGAAAAGTTTTTTGAGCCTTTATCTTCTACCGTAAATTATTTGAAATTTAGAGCTGGTTACGGTTCTGTTGGAAATCAAAATATTCCGGCAAACAGATACCAAACGATTCTTTCCTTGACGGCATCTCCATTTGGAGGCGTATCTCCAACAATTGATAACTTAGGTAATCCGAATATTAAATGGGAATCTCTAAAGTCTTTTGATGTTGGTTTTGAATTAGGAATGCTTAATAACAGGGTAAAATTAGACTTTGATTATTATGTTAAACATTCTTCTAATTTCCTGACGAAACAAATCAATGATGAGTCGAATCAAAGTGCGCTTAATTATTATTTAAATACGGGTGAAATTGAAACTAGAGGAGTCGAACTTACCCTGAATACGAGAAATATTGTTACTGAAAACTTTACCTGGGACAGTACCATTATTTTTTCAAAATACAACAATGAACTAACTAGTTTTCAAGGTGCAGGTAAATCTTTATTAGGAAAAGTACAATTTGACTTGTATAACGTAACCAGAACTACAGAAGGCCAGCCTGTTGGACAGTTCTACGGATATGTTACGGACGGATTATTTAAAAATGCTGCAGAATTAGCCGCAGGACCAATTCAGGAAACAGGAACAGGAATTGGTGATATTCGTTTTAAAGACCTTAATGGCGACGGAAAAATTGATGCTAAAGATCAAAAAGCTATAGGAAGCGCAATTCCGGATTTTACCTATTCCTTTACCAATAACTTTAAGTATAAAAACCTTAGTTTATCTGTTGTTTTAACCGGAAGTCAGGGTAACGAAATCTACAATTTTACACGTCATTATACAGATGGTATTTATCCCGGATTTGGAGATCGATTTGCAAACGTGAGCACAAGGGCTATAAATGCTTTTGAACCGGGAGTAAACGAAAACACAAATGAACCAAGAATTACGCTTAATGATCCAAATGGAAATGGTCGAATCTCGAATAGATTTGTTGAAGATGGTTCTTACTTAAGGATTCAGAATGTTTCTTTGAGCTACGATTTACCAAGCCAAATATTCAAAAATTCTATTATATCTAAAGTGAGATTGTATGTTAATGTCCAAAACTTATACACCTGGACAAAATACTCCGGTTTTGATCCTGCTTTAGGAAATTTAGATCAAAATATAACACTTAGCGGTATTGATCTGGGACGCTATCCAGTGCCAAGAACTACTTCTATGGGTTTAAATTTAGAATTCTAAAATTGATAAAAACACAATTAACTTAATGATTCACAGTCATTAAAATAAAAAATAATAGTCATGAAAAAACTTTTTAAACTTTTTATGATGGGAATGCTAATACCATTGCTGTCTTTGTTTTCCTGTTCTGATGATTTTTTGGATGCACCATCTGAAAATCAGTTAACACCGGGCGATTTACCGGAAGGAGTTACCGCTTTTGACGGAATCGCTGAGAGTTTGTATTTTAAACCCTGGTTTACTTTTAATGATAAATTCCTGATTGCCGTTGGAGATATGTATGCCGGCAACGCTTTTACATTTGATGGTGCATATGCTCAATTTAAAGATGCTCAGGTCACCTCTCAAAACCCAATCCTGACAGAAGGATACACTTCTTTATTTTCGGTTATCGATCAATCCAATAATTTAATGAGTCTAGTCGAAGACAGAAAAAGCGAATTACCTGAAGCATCTTATAAAAATGCTATTGCAATATCAAGATTTATGAGAGCCAATGCTTATTTCTATTTGGTGAGGACTTTTGGAGCTGTGCCTATTATTAACAAAGCAGGAACTGCTGCTCAGCCAAAAAGAAATCTTGTTGCTGATATTTACAAATTCATAAAACAAGATTTAGAATATGCCATTGAAAATTTGCCTGCAACTTCAGTAAAAAAAGGATATGTTACCAAATTCGCCGCTATGGGAATTCTTGCAAAAGTGCATTTAACGTTAAACGAATATGGAGAATGTGCTGCGTTAACCCAGAAAATTATCGGAAATCAATATACTTTGATTCCCGATTACGGAAATTTATTTAGCAGTCCGGAGAATAACAATAGTGCCGAAAGTATGTTTGCCCTGCAATGGAAAGCAGTTGCTACAGAATGGGGAACGCAAAATACAAATCAAGCCTATATAGTTCCCGGAGGCACAGGAATTACTGGCGGTGGAGACGGTTGGGGAGTTTACCTGCCATCTATTTCATTACAAAGCGGCTTTGAGCCAAATGACACCAGAAAAAAGAGTACAATCATGACAGATGGTGACTTTTATCCTGAATTATTAAAAAATCAAGGTGGTTTCAGATATAAAAAAATATACTCATCAACTGCAGCCAATTTCAGAAAGTATATTGTAGGTTCTGCTGCCGAAAGAAATGATGTGTTTTTTATGAGAACATCACAAAACACAATTATACTTAGGTATTCTGACGTTTTACTAATGAACTCTGAGGCGCTTTTAGCAGGAGCTGGTTCAACAACTTCTGCAGCTGCCTTAAGTTCTTTTAACGAAGTGAGAGCCAGAGCCGGATTACCAGCCAAAACAGTACTTACCAGAAATGATTTATTTAACGAAAGAAGGATTGAATTTGCACTCGAAGGACAATATTTTTTCGATTTAAAACGTCGAGGTCTGGCAGAAGCAACAGCCATTATTTCACAGCAGGAAGTTGGTTTTTATTCTGATGACGCCAGAACCGAATTGGTTTCTGTTAAGGTCACTCCGGGAAGTAACTATTTTGAATTGCCATTACCGCAATCTGCCATTGATACAAACCCATCATTATTAGAGCCACCGGTTCCTTTTAACTTTAACTAACTTTTACTATGATTAAGAAAATAACATATAGAATTATAATTCTTCTGGCATTGGTTTCTTTTACAGCTTGCCAAAATGACGATGCAACTGCTGCCAGTATAGATGCAATGGTTGCTGAGCCCGGAGATCTGTTGAATCAGGCTTTTCCATTGAATAAAGTCAGAGTCGAAGGCGAAGGCTTAAAAGGATTGAAGAAAATTACGCTGGACAATAAAATTGACATTAGTTTCAATCCAAACTATAATTCAGATAAAGCGTTTATTTTTACTATTCCTTTTGATGAAAAACTAGGAAGCAGATTTGGCGTACAACCCATTACATTTATAACCGGAAATGGATCAGTAACCAAAAACATTGAGATTTTACAGCCTGTTCCAACTATTACAAAGACAATTCCGGCTGTAGCTACACCGGGATTTCCGTTAGAAATTGAAGGAACCTGGTTTTATAATGTTTCTTCGATCACTTTAGGAGGAAAAACACTGAGTTATACGCTAAAATCGTCTACTTCCATTATTATCGGTTTACCTACAGATGCGGTTTCCGGATCAGAGCTTGTCGTTATTACTCCGGGAGGTTCTGCAAAAAAAACAATCAATTTTGCCACCGTAATTCTTGTTTCTGATTTTGACGGAAACGGTAGCAGACGTGATTGGAGTGCTTATGGTGATATCGATAGTTTTAACGCCAATACTACAGGCGGTGCAACAGGCAATTATGCAGCATTAACATGGGCGGGTTCTACAGCCAACGGTTATAATGGAAGCAGCGCCGGTGGTGGAGCTAGTTTCCTAAGCGCTTCTAATAATGATGCTTCAAAAACATACATTGATATTGATGTAAGTGCGAATGTTGTGGGTGCTCAATTTGCTATTCAATTGAATACTATTGATGGTGTAAATTATGGTTATAACTTTAAAGTAACCGATCTAAACTGGACAACAAAAACGATATTATTATCTGATTTTAAAGATAATTACGGTTTTGGTTCCAATACAGCTGCGACATTAGATCCTTCTAAAATTAATGAAATTAAGGTCGGAATTGCTCAGGGAGATACACCAAATCCTAGCGTAATAAAATTTGATAATATTAAAATTCGCTACCAATAATTAACGGTTTTATATTTTAAACTTTAAAAAGAGGTTGTGATTAAAAAACAACCTCTTTTATACCTAAAAAAACAGAAACTATAAATAAGAGTATTCACTATCATAAATGGATATTCTATAATAAAACACAGTATGAAAATTAAATATTTACTAATGCTGACTGGTATCTTCTTCTTTTTGAATTCTTGTTCAAAAGAAGACAACATAGCGGCTAATAATTTAGAAGCACCTGTTGCAAACGCACCAAAAGATGTGAACGATGCAGGTTTTAGAGCAAAATGGATGTACGTTTCCCATGCAAAAAGCTATCTTCTGGATGTTTCAACAACTGAAAATTTCTCCACTTTTGTCCCAAATTACAATGCAAAAGAAGTTATTGATTTAAACGAAGTCGTTGTAGGTTTAACTGGAGGTACACAATATTATTACCGGGTTCGGACAAAAAATGCAACAGAAACTTCGGGTTACTCCAATGTTATTAGTGTTGTTACCACCGGTTCGAACAATATTCCTGAAGATCCTACATTCTTAAAAGTAAAAGCAAATAAACTAGCTAATCCATTTTTTATAGGTATGGCAATAAAAGCTTCACAATTAACCAGCGGAAGTCCTTATGATATTATTTTAAAAAATGAATTCAGCAGTATTTCTGCCGAATACGAAATGAAAATGGATCAAATTTCTACAGCAAGTGGCGTTTACAACTGGACTGTCGCTGACAAAATTGTCGCTTACGGAAATTCTAATGGTATCAATGTTCACGGTCATGCTTTGGTTTGGCATAATTCAGTGCCACAATGGTTAAAAGATTTTTCCGGTACCGATGCCGAATTTAAAGCAGAAGTAAAAAAATACATTACGGATGTTGTTACCCATTATGCAGGAAAAGTAAAATCATGGGATGTAGTTAATGAAGCAGTAGATGACAATGGCGGTGCCATGAGAAATACTATTTTTCTTCAACGAATGGGTGCCAGCTATGTAAAAGATTGTTTTAAATGGGCAAAAGATGCTGCAATTGCAGCTGGTGACAACTCTTTATTGTTGTTTTATAATGATTACGCAACCTCAACTAATACTCCAAAACAAGATAAAGTTTTTAGCATTGTAGATGATTTAAAAGCAAGTAATCTTATTGACGGGATTGGTTTTCAAATGCATAATAACTATTTAAATCCAACAAAAACTCAAATCGAAACTGATCTTAATAAAGCTGTAGCAAAAGGGCTGAAAATTCATGTTTCGGAATTAGACATACAAGTAAATCAATCGAATGACATCTCAACTTTTACGAATGAAAGAAGACTGGCTCAAAAAGAGAAATACAAAGAGATTGTAAAACTCTATAATGCACTTCCTGCAGCAAATAAATATGCCTTAACCGTTTGGGGAATGAAGGATAATGAATCCTGGATTCCGTATAGCACAGAACTTAACCACCCAGGAAATGACTGGCCTTTATTGTACGATTCGAATTTTGCAATTAAAAGCGCTCATACTGGATTTCTGGAAGGCTTAGATTAAATTTTTTAAAACAATAATACTTTACTTCAACTATTAATAAACCAAAAAATTAAATTATGAAAAAATTAAATTTGTTAGCATTAACAGTGACATGTGTATTAGGTTTAGGGTTTGCATCCTGTGCAGACGACGTAAGCCCAACAGCAAAAGCCCCATCAGCAAGCGCAAGTACAAAAACCAGTACAAGCAAAGTAGCCGGTGCGCCCTGGGTCAAACAATTTGAAGATAATTTTGATGTAGGTTCCAATCTTTCACAGTGGACAAAAGAACAACGAGCAGATTATAATTCGTGGTATTGTGACTACTATAGCTCAGTGCCAACCACACAATGGAGAGACGGAAAACAATGTTTGGAAATCAAGACTACAAAATTGAGCACGTACAAATATCAATCCGGATTCATTTCTTCTAATTATCAATATAAGCCTGAAAATAATACAGAGTATATGCTTTCTGCCAATATTAAATTAGTAGCGATGGATGGCACAACTTATAAATCTTTTACACAAACTTACGGTGCCTGGCCTGCCTTCTGGTCTGTGCAGCAAAATGGCTGGCCAACCAAAGGAGAAATTGATATCATGGAAGGGTATTCTTTTGCGCCTAATTCAAGTCGTTTTACTTCTAATCTTTTTTACGGAACTTCTACCGGAGCAAACCAATTAGGAAATTCTGCAGAGAGAAACTATCCGGGTAATTTTGATATAAACGGAAATGGCGGATGGCATTTATATGAATCTTTTTGGAAAATGAAAGACAATGTCGTAACAGTAACTATAAAGGTGGATAATGTAACGGTTTCAACATATACCAATAGTAGTATAGGAAATCTTAACTTAAATAATTTTGGGCCACACTCGATTATATTTAATCTAAATGTTGGATCAAAAGATTCCAATTTTATAGACCCAAATAAAATCAATTTGTTTTCGACTGTAATGATGTGGGTAGATGATGTAACAGTTTACAAAAGACCAATCTAATTTATACTATAGTTTGTTTCTACTTAATTTTTTTTTGTTAAAAAACTACAGCGTTCATTTCAAACAAGTAAAATCAATAATGAAGTTTTTTATTTGATGGCAAAATCGTGGCAAATTAGTTAGAAAAAAAACGTAGAAAATATGCAGGTTTCAAACTTAAGATTCGAATCCTGCTCTCCCTGCTGAAAAGAGTGAAGAAGCAAAAAGACTCCTTTTTCAATCTTTTCAAAAACCCTGAAAAACCCTGAAAACGTGGCAAAACCTGCAAATCCTAGTATTTGCAGGTTTTTTTTACATCTAAGACGTTTTCAATTTTTGCACAAATGCTCAAAATCTCTGTGGTAAAATCGTAGTTTTATTTATAGTTAAATTCCTGTTTCCTTTAAACGGAAGATACTGTTTTTATTGAGCCCTGCGGCAGCTAAAGCTTTTATATAACCGCTCCTTGGGAATATAAAATGGCGCTAAAATATTAGTCTGCAATTTTCAAAGTACAGGATTTGCGAATTAAAGAAACTGAATATTCTAATTTTAGGGAGCAAGTGAGATTGGGGTTTCTTTTCGAAGTATTTTTTTGCCAAACTGTCTGTAACCTGTCCTTGCTGTCAGCCGTCTAATTTGCAAAGCACTTATTATTATGACAAAAATAAATCACATCTACATCCTTCTCTTTGCAGCATTTTTTATCATTGGGATATCTGATAGCGTTTCTGCCCAGAACCTTGAAGCCAGGGTAGACAGCCTGTTACTAAAAGATTTCAATGACAAAAATGGTCCCGGAGGCATATTTATGATTGCGCGCAACGGCAAGGCAATCTACCAGAAGGCTTTCGGCAAAGCTAATATAGAGCTTGGTGTCGATATGACACCTGAAAATGTATTCCAACTGGGATCCATGACCAAGCAGTTTACGGCTGTAGCCATACTAATTCTTGAGCAAGACGGCAAATTGAGTGTAAAGGATCCCGTGTCGAAATACATACCGGATTATCCCAGTGGCAGTAAAATAACCTTGCATCATTTACTGACACATACTTCTGGTATTAAAGATTTTACAAAAATGAAGCAGCTGTCCGATATTGCACAAAAAGAGATGACACCAGAAATGATGATCAACTTTTTTAAGAATGAGCCTGTTGATTTTGCGCCTGGAGAAAAGTTTGAATATAACAATTCGGGCTATGTACTTCTTGGTTACATTATAGAACTTGTTTCGGGAGAAACATATGAGGAGTTTATCAAAAAACATATCTTTGATAAAGCAGGAATGAATCAATCCCTATATGCCAGTGATCGAAAGGTAATCCTTAAAAGAGCTTATGGCTACCATAAGAAAGAATACGGATATGTGAATAAGACGGTAATTAACTTTAGTGTACCTTTTTCGTCAGGCTCACTGATGTCAACCACAGCGGATATGTTGAAATGGCAAAATGCCTTAAATCAGAATCTGCTGCTTGGAGCGAACGAAACCAGCAAAGCATTTAACAAGTATAAATTAAACAATGGCAATGAATTCACATACGGCTACGGCTGGCACATAAAAGACGTAAACGGGATACCATCCCGAGAACACGGGGGCAGTATTTTCGGTTTTAAGACAATGGCCGTTTATATTCCCGGACAAGATATTTATGTTATAGGATTGAGCAATTGCGACTGTAATTCTCCCACACAGGCAACCAGAGATATTGCTGCATTGGCTCTTAAAATGTCACGCAAGACCGACGACGTTAAGTAAGGTAATGCTGAACCTATAATAATGCACCGTGAAAATTCTAAAAATTGATGATTTTAATGGAGAACAATAACGACATTCTTAATGGATAATCACATTGCTAGAGAATTAGTAGAAATGGCGCAGCATGATCTGCAGGTACGTGAAGAACTTTTAAAAGAAGGAAAACTTTCGCAAGGCTATAATCCCGATATGGAGCGTGTGCATAAAAAGAATGCGGCACGGCTTGATGAAATTATCAATTCTATCGGGTACCCTACAAAATCAAGTGTAGGTGAAGAAGCCAGCCAAGCAGCATGGCTTATTGTGCAGCACGCAATTAGCTTGCCGGTTTTCATGAAAAGGTGCTATACCCTCATATCTGAAGCTGCCAATGAAGTCAGCCCGCAAAACTTTGCCTACCTCCACGACAGGATATGCTATTTTGAAGGAAGGCCGCAGAAGTTCGGCACCCAGTTTGACAGCCGTGGCATGTATCCCGTGGAAAATAAAACAGAAATGATTCGCCTGCGCAAAGAATTACAGCTTGCTAGACACGACGAAAAATCTATAGTAGAATTTAGGGCTTCAGTTCATAAGATGGACTTACACCCGCACGATGAGGAGTTTAATCGCTGGCGAAAGCAGGTTGGATGGATATGAAAAGAAGGATATAAAAATATGTAGTCAAATAACATTTACTTATTTTCAATACTTGGCGGAATCAATTTGTACATGACGGGGGTAACAATCCTCGATAATATTGTCGAACTGATTAGTCCCCTATAAAACAATTGCCAGCGGCGCAATTAAAGAAAAACGGGTTTCTCCTGCAAGGGCAATTGCTGCATTCTTAGTTTTGTAACAGAATCCTGGCAAATTTAGGTTCGAATACGTAAAGCTTACCTCTACTAAAGACAAATAACGCCAATAGAAGATACTGGCGTTATTTTAAATTTATGTATTTTATAAAACAATTAATATTTTAACTTATCATCTGTTTTTTGTCTGCATATCTATTATTACTGTTCTAGCTTAGTGGAATCCTGCTAAAGGCCAAATCTAAATTTAAAGTATTAAAATAGTTTTATCAGTGGTGATGTCTTTGAAAGAAATAAATAGAATTTAAATTCGAACTATAATTCACCTTTATATAAAACCAATTATAAAATTAATTCCAACCTCCTCCCAAAGCCCGATATAAATTTACTACAGCATGCAATTTTTGCTGTTGATCATCAATACCTTTTAATTGTGCGTTTAATAAATTTTGTTCGGCTGTTAGTACATCTGTATAATTGGTTGTGGAATTGTTTAATAACTCTTTATTAAATTCTACTGCTTTCAATAAAGCTTCTAATTGTTTTTTTCTTTTTTCTTCTTTTAAAGCAGCATTATTATATTTAGACAATGCATTCGAAACTTCCTCACTTGCCTTTAACATCGAAAATTCAAAATTATAAAGCGCTTCTTTTTGTAAAGATAATGCAGTGGCTAGTCTCCCTTTATTAATTCCTTTATTGAGAATAGGCTGAGTAAGTCCCCCGGCAATATTACCAAAAAGTCCTCCGTTTGTAAACCAGTCTTTCAAACCAAAGCTCGAAAAACCGGCCGCTCCGCTAATCGTCAAAGCAGGATAGAAAAACGCCCTTGCGACATTGCTTTCTTCAAATGCAGTTCTAAAATTATATTCGGCTTGTTGGACATCCGGGCGATTTGCCAGAAGATGCATCGGAACTCCAATTTTGAGATCGTACGTAAGCGTTTGTTTTTCCAGAGCGCTACGTTCAATTTTAGTTGGGGATTTTGCCAAAAGCACGCATAAAGCATGTTCCGTTTCGTTTATCTTTTGTTCTATATCCGGAATCGCCAATTCAGCTTCATAAAAATTGGCTTCGCTTTGCACCACGGCAACTCCATTTATAATCGAATTTTCGAATAGCGCTTTTATAGTTTCAGCATCGGTTTCCCTATTTTTGGCTGTCTTTTTAAGTACTTTTAACTGTTCGTCAAAAATTAATAACTCATAATACAAATTGGCAATATTTGCGATCAATTGGGTTTGAACAGCGCGTTTCGCAGCATCTGTAGCCAATAAATTTGCTATAGCAGCTTTTTTAGCACTTTTTAGTTTACCCCAAACATCTATTTCCCATCCGGCTGAAATCCCTAAATCGTATTGTGTAGATTGATCAAAAAGTCCAAATCCTTGTGGGAAAGCCAATCTCGATTCTTTAACCGATACATTTCCGTTTACTGAAGGCAGAAAAGCAGCTTTCCTCAGTTTGACATTTACTCCCGCCTGATTGATTCTTTCTACCGCAATTTTTAAATCCAGATTTGCTGCCAGTCCATCAGAAATTAGCTGTTGTAATGCAGCATCAGTAAATAGTTCCGACCATTTCATGCTGGCTAAAGTTGTGGTATCAGTTGTTTCTTTCTCCCGATAAGTTACAGTTGTTGTGGGTTTGGTATAAGGTTTCGTGATCTTGCACGAGCTCCATATGCTGGCAACAATCAGTACTATGACGATTAATTTATAATTGTATTTGTTCATTATAATATGTTTTTATTTTTTATTAAACTGGCTAAAATTTAACCGCGAAGTCTTTAAATTTTTAACCGCAAAGGGCGCAAAGGTTTTACGCAAAGGGCGCTAAGTTTATTTAAGCTGAAAATTTCAGACAAAGTGCGCAAAGCTGGAAGTCCTTTTTAATCTGTGGCAAAAAAATTTAACCACAGAGTCCACAAAGGTTTTCACAAAGTTCACCAAGGCTTGATCTGGAAATTTCAGAGCAAAGTCCACAAAGCTGATTCAACACAAAGCTTTGTGAACTTTGTGTTTTTATAAAACCATCAATGTAAATACTTTGTGTTCTCTGTGGTAAAATCATCTGCTTGATTCTGAAATGAGATTTAACTGTAAAAATTTAACCACAAAGTCCACAAAGGTTTTCACACAGCTCACAAAGCTCGTTTCAACACAAAGCTTTGCGAACTTTGCATTCCTATAAAACCCATCGATGTAAAAAGCTTTGCGTTCTTTGCGGTAAAATCTTCTGCTTGATGTTGAAATGAGATTTAACTGTAAAAATTTAACCACAGAGTCCACAAGGTTTTCACAAAGTTGACAAAGTCTTGAGCTGAAAATTCAAAGCAAAGTCCACAAAGCTGATTCAACACAAAGCTTTGCAAGCTTTGTGTTTTTATAAAACCATCAATGTAAATACTTTGTGTTCTCTGTGGTAAAATCATCTGCTTGATTTTGAAATGAGATTTAACTGTAAAAATTTAACCACAGAGTTCACAAAGGTTTTCACAGAGTTCACAAAGCTCGTTTCAACACAAAGCTTTGCGAACTTTGCATTCCTATAAAACCCATCCATGTAAAAAGCTTTGCGTTCTTTGCGGTAAAATCATCTGCTTGATGTTGAAATGAGATATACCGCTCCACTGGAGCTTTAATTCTAAGAACTTATGTTTTGGCTATAAATATAACGCTCCGCCGGAGCTTTTAATCAATGTGCCTTCGCGGTAAAACAGCCCCAAAGCTATTCCCTATGAACCTCTGCACCTCTGCACCTTTGAACCTTCCTTAATCAATGACTCTAGGCTCATGAACAGGCTCTTTTATTCCTCCCACCTTTTCCTGTAAAGACTGAAAAATGATAAACAGAACCGGAATTACAAAAACCCCGAATAATGTACCAATCAACATTCCGCCAACGGCTGCTGTACCAATCGATCTGTTACTTAATGATCCTGCACCGGTTGCAATCATCAACGGAATTAATCCGAATATAAAAGCAAAAGAAGTCATTAAAATAGGTCTCAACCTGGCTTTTGCCCCAAATATAGCCGACTGAACTAAACTTCTTCCGCTTAAGCGATGCAATAAGGCAAACTCAACGATAAGAATGGCATTTTTCGCCAAAAGCCCAATCAGCATAATCAAACTGATCTGAAGGAAAATATTATTGTCAACCCCAAATAAATTTGCAAATATAAAAGCACCTGCAAGTCCTATTGGTAAGGATAACAATACCGAAAAAGGCAGAATATAACTCTTGTATTGCGCACTCAACAGAAAGTAGATAAAGATCAGGCAAAGTCCGAAGATTAATGTTGTCTGGCTTCCGCTGGAAAGTTCTTCTTTGGTCAATCCTGAAAACTCGTACGTATAGCCTCTGTCTAAAGTTTGAGCCGCGACTTCTTCAATTGCTTTTATCGCATCACCGGAACTATAACCTGCGTTTGGCGCACCGGTAACGGTAGTTGAAGTAAAGAGATTAAAACGGTTTATAAATTCCGGACCATATGTTTTTTTCAAGGTTACAAATTCAGAAATTGGTGCCATTGCCCCTTTATCTGTTCGAACAAAAACTTTATTGATGTCACTTTCTTTTGCTCTGTAATCCGGATGCGATTGTAGCATTACCCTGTATTGTTTTCCGAATTTATTGATGTCCGAAGCATAAATTCCGCCAAAATATCCCTGAAGCGTATTAAGAACTGTATTTACACTTACGCCTGCTTCTTTGCATTTGGCTACATTTACATTGACTTCCATTTGGGGAAAACCAATATCAAACGGACTTGTAGCATACATAATCTCTGGCCGCTGATTGATTGCCGCCATAAATTTGCCGATATTCTTATCAAAATTCTGATAACTTCCTCCTGTTTTATCCTGCAATTGTACTTCGAATCCGTTGCTGTTTCCAAATCCCTGTAGGGTTGGCGCAGCAAAGAAAATGATACTTGCCCCTTTTATATGGGACGTTTTGGCAAACAACTGCCCCACAACCGAAGTAACGTCCTGATTTTTTCCTTTTCTTTCGTTCCAGGGTTTCAATCTGATAAATAATGCTCCGTAGGAACCTCCCGAACCGTGAATTAAATCCATTCCTGAAAGTGTGGAGGAAAGTTCTACTTCAGGAATACTTCTGGCAATACTATCGATTTCTTTTGTAATTTCTTCAGTTCGTTCTAATGTCGAAGCGGGCGGTAAAACCACATTCCCGTAAATTGCTCCTCCATCATCATTAGGCACAAAACCTGTAGGTGTCGTTTTTATTAAAGCATAAAATACCATCCCAAATAGCGCAATTGCTACTAATGAAATCCATTTTCTACGAATCAGGAATCGAACTGCTCCAATGTATTTATTGGTAACTGCATCAAAAGCCACATTAAAACCAGCATAAAATTTAGGCAGGAAACCTTTTGGATGATTTGAATGTTCAGGGCCATGTGGTTTTAATAAAAGAGCACAAAGCGCCGGACTTAAAGTCAAGGCATTAACTGCCGAAATTAAAATCGCTACTGCTAATGTCAAACCAAATTGCTTATAAAATACTCCCGCAGAACCTGTAATAAAAGTCACCGGAATAAATACCGCCGAAATAATTAAGGTAATGGATATTATCGCTCCGCTAATTTCGCTCATGGCATGAATAGTAGCTTTTTTGGCTGATTTTGCTCCATGATCCAGTTTGGCATGAACTGCCTCGACTACTACAATCGCGTCATCGACGACAATACCAATGGCTAAAACCAAAGCAAAAAGAGTCAGTAAATTAATGGTAAAACCAAATAATTTCAGAAAAAAGAAGGTACCAATAATCGATACCGGAACTGCAATTGCAGGTATCAATGTAGATCTGAAATCCTGCAAAAAGATAAATACGACAATAAAAACCAGTATAAAAGCTTCGATAATGGTATAAATTACTTTCTCGATAGAAGCGTCTAAAAAGTCATTGGCATTCAGGAATGTATGGTATTCTAATCCCGGAGGAAAATCTTTGGATGCTTTTTTTAAGATATCCTCGCAGGCAATAATCAATTCTCTGGCATTCGATCCTGAAATCTGACTTATTGCTCCGCCCGAAGAAACTTTTCCTTGTGTAATCAATGAAGTCGAATAATCCAACGCTCCAAATTCAATATCGGCCACATCTTTTAGTCGCAGTAAACTGCCTTGTTTACCGCTTCTCAAAATAATATTTTCAAACTCTGCAGGATTTTCAAGTCTTCCTGTAAATTTTAAGGCATACTGAACTGATTCTTTACTGTTTTCTCCAATTTTTCCAGGGGCAGCTTCGATATTTTGCTCTTGCAATGCTTTAATAATATCATCCGGAACCAAACTCTGATTTGCCATTGCATCCGGTTTTAACCAAATACGCATCGAATATTCCTGATCGCTGTAAATTTGCGTACCTCCTACTCCTTCGACACGTTTCATCTCAGGCATGATATTGATCCTTAAATAATTATCGAGGAATTTTTCGTCGTATTTCCCGTCTGTGCTGTACAACAAGAAACTAAAGGCCGTACTGCTCAACTGTTTGCTGGTGGTGATACCTGCTTTAATCACTTCATTGGGCAATAAACTGGTCGCTTTTGTAACCCTGTTCTGCACATTTACGGCGGCCATATCGGGATTTGTTCCCTGTTTGAAGAATATGGTTATGGATGCGCTACCATTACTGCTCGCAGTCGAAGTCATGTAACTCATATTCTCAACTCCGTTGATTTGTTCTTCGAGAGGAACAATAACACTTTTCATCACCACATTGGCACTGGCTCCCTGATAAGAAGCGTTTACAACAACTGTTGGCGGCGCAATTTCCGGATATTGCGATATGGGCAATGAAGCTAATCCCAGCAATCCCAGAATCACTATTATGATCGATATTACGGTGGACAATACCGGGTTTTCTATAAATTTTCTAAACATGATTTCTTATTTTTTTGATGTAGCAACTGTGGGTGCGATTTTTACTCCATCTCTTAAATTTCCTATTCCGTCTGTCACTATAATATCTCCTGATTTTACACCTTCGGTTACTACATATTCTTTTTCGGTTGCGGTGTTTCTGATTTTAATTTCGGTGTTATGTACTACGTTTTTAGCATCTGTTGTAAAAACAAAATAACGTCCCTGCAATTCAAACACTGCTTTTTTAGGCACCAGAATAGCATCTTCAAACTGCGTTGGAATAACGATTGTGGCGCTTGCTCCGCTCCAAAGTTTACCTTCGGGATTGGGAAAAACAGCTTTAAAATTGGCTGAACCTGTACTGGCATTCAATACACCGCTTAAGGTTTGTATTTTTCCTTTTCGCGAATATGTTACTCCATCAGCAGTAACCAAAGAAACCTCGGGCATATTTTTGAATTTATCCTTTAATTGATTGCCTGAATATTGACTCAAAAACGAATTCAATTGTTGCTGACTCAGTGAAAAATAAGCGTAAATATTTTTGGTATTGGCAACCGTAGTCAAAGGATTCGGCGCAGAACTGCTGACCAGACTTCCTATTTTAAAAGGCAGACTTCCTACCACTCCATTAATCGGGCTTACGATATTGGTAAACGCCAATTTTGATTTTGCCGAAGATAAATCAGCATTGGCCTGGCTTAATTCTGCTCTTTTTATGCGTTCTGTATTTTTGGCTGAAGTTAATTCGTAGTTGTTGATGATTTTCTTTTCTGCTAAAGCCGATGTTCTTTTGGTTTGTATGGAGGCTGTTTCCAGACTGGCTTCGGCCGCTAAAACTGCTGCTTTTTTGTTGTTTACTTCCTGCAAATAACTATTGGCATCGATTTTAAACAGGGCTTGTCCTTTGGCTACAGCCGAACCTTCTTCTACATAAACCTGCTCAATATATCCGTCTACTTTTGAGCGTATTTCGACTGTTTGTTCGCCTTCTAAAGTGGTGGGATATTCTACTGAAACATTCGCTTTTTGAGCCTTTAGCGTAAGGGTTGGATAAGATGCCGGACTTTCTGTTTGTGCTGTTTTTTTAGTCTCACATGAAACCATCAAAAGTGTTCCTGTAAAGAGGATTGCAATTATTTTTTTCATTATTTTCTTTTATAAATCATTAGAGGAGAACCTGCTTCTCCCCACATTAGGGTTTGTACATATTTAATTAACTGACTTGTGGCCAATACAAGGATTTCTTCAGGCAGGGATGAACTGGCTTTAAGCACTACTTTTTGATGGGTAAAAGCGGTAAACTCTATTTTCCGAATTCGTTCCATCCATAAAAGGCTGCTATAATTTCCGGTAGTGGAGTATACTACTATCGCTGCGTAAGGCGTAAGCAATGAAGCAATTAAAACATAAGCCCAAAGCGGAACAATAGCATCATTGGAACACGTGATTACCACTTCTTTTCCTTTAAATTGACTCCACTCTATATTTGCCATTTCTAACCGGAATTTTTTTTCCTGCAATAAAAAATCTTCTATTAGAAAAGGAACGATATCAAATAAGGTAAAATCATTTTCATTGGGTTTGTATGACCGTAAATCGAGGGTTTGTATGCCTGAAGCATCTATTTTATTTAGTATTTCCATATGAAGAGTATTAAAAAATTGAGGTATTTATTGGGTTTTAAATGTTGGGTTTTGCTGATTTTTGGGCATAGGTATTCCCCGCCCAATCTGAATACTATTTCTGGTATGTTGGGCACGCTTTACTTTTTAACTAAAGTTTTTTGAGATTTTAAAAATCTACAGTAAGAGTTTTAACTGTAACTTTTCATCAGTACATTCCAGTACGGAACGATATAAACAGGCAAATTAATCCTATCATAGGAACTAAGGGAAGGCAATTGTAATTCTAGTACCATAATCTATAGTTTGCATTAATAAATTCTGTAACTCATAAGTTTGATTGCTTTTAGGATAATAATCCCGCAATGCGCTTTGATAAGTACCGCAAAATTAATAATTTTGCATAATAAAACAACTAAATACTTGTTTTATTAATTTATGACTACAAATAAGATTTTAATGCTGCTCAAAATGCGAGGACCTCTTACGGCTCTCGAGATTGCGCACGAACTTAAGATAACCAAGGAAGGCGTTAGGCAACAGTTAGTTAAACTTGTAGAGGACGAACTTATTCAGCCTCAGGAAGAGTCTAAAGGTGTGGGTCGACCCCAAAAAACTTTCAGCCTTACAACTACTGGAAATGCAAAATTTCCGGATACACATGCTGAGCTTACTTTAAAACTAATTAGCATTATTAGCTCTATGGGCGAAAATACCCTGGATGACGTTATTAATATTTATGAAGAAGTTGGGAAAAAGAAATATCACGAAGAAATTGATACTATTGATGATCTCGAACAAAAAATAGCAAAACTTGTTGAAATAAGAACAAGGGAAGGTTATATGGCCGAATACTCCAAAAATGACGAAGGATATCTTTTGATCGAAAACCATTGCCCTATTTGTGCAGCGGCCACAATATGTCAGGGTTTTTGTTCGTCAGAATTAAATACATTCAGGTCTGTACTAGGAAAACAAATTATCATTAATCGTGTGAATCATATAATTGCCGGCGACAGAAGATGTGCCTACCAGATTAAAAGTAAGAACTTCACTAACTAATAGAATAGAGATTCATTATTTAATTGACTCTCCAAATTTTGTTCACAATCGGATTAAACTATAACTTCTTAATAGAAAATCTAAATTAAATAAAATAGACATATTTGTTTTAAGTTCGGGTGACTTTCCAAATTGTGTCTACACTTCGCGCACAATTGAATTGAAGTCAGGCAGGCTATTTTTATAGTGTCGGACACCTCAATATATTCATTTGGGTATTTAAATTAAAAATACCGTTTTGGATAAATATTCAAAATGAAAAAGAATAAAAAAGCTTTTTAAAACCTTTTTTCTAAACTGTTACAAAACTCCAGCAGAACTTTCAGAAAGACACTTAATTATGCGAATGCACAACAAATACATTTTGTTAATACTATGTTAACACCTCCTCTTTTAATTGTTATAATTTTGCCAAAAATTAAACTTATAACGTAAAAAATGAAAAAAATTATTTTTATTTTAATTATTCTCTTATCCTATTTCGGGCATGCTCAGGTAACGAGTTCAGCCATGTCAGGGACTGTGAGATCAAACAAAGGGGAAGTACTTCCTGGGGCAACTGTTGAAATTGTTCACAAGCCAACAGGAACAAAATATTTCTCGACAACTGATTTTGACGGAGGATATGCTGCACAAGGTCTTAGACCAGGAGGTCCTTACACTGTTAAAGTAACTTACGTTGGTTATAAAACAACAGAAATAACGGATATTAACGTTGGTCTGGGTAATAATTTGACAGTAAATGTTAAAATTGAAGAAGAATCAAACGCTCTTCAGGAAGTTGTAGTAACAACAAAATCGACAGGAAATTTTAATAAAGGAAGAACTGGTGCTTCACAGCAGTTTTCAAACAGAGAAATTTCAGCAGTTCCGGTATTGGGAGCCCGTTCAGTAAACTCGATTACAAAATACAATGCCAATGCAGGTGCAAATGGAACATTTGGTGGTCAGGATTCAAGATTAAACAACTTTACAATTGACGGTTCAGTATTTAACAATGGTTTTGGTCTTGGATCAGATTCACAAGCCGGAGGCAGAACAGGTTCTACTGCAATTTCATTAGATGCAATTGAACAGTTACAGGTAAATATTGCTCCTTATGATATTCGTCAATCCGGATTTTTAGGTTCAGGTATTAATGCGGTAACAAGAAGTGGAACAAACGAAATTGAAGGATCTGTTTATACATCTACAAGAAGTAATAAAAAAGATTTTATCGGTACTCATGCTGGAGATGTAACAATTAAACCAGGTAAATTTGAAGAAAAGATATTCGGGGCTCGCATTGGAGCACCAATTATCAAAGATAAATTATTCTTTTTCGGAAATTTTGAAACTATTGATAATACGAGTCCTGCAACAAACTTTACATCAACAGGTTCTCCACAACCAAGTGGTCAGGTTTCTCTTCCAACTTTTACTGAAATGCAGACTCTTTCTAATTTCATGAAAGACAAATTTGGATACGTTACAGGTCCTTGGGAAAATTATGACTCTTCAAAAGAATCAAAAAAATTCTTAGCGAGACTGGATTGGAATATCAATGATAATCATAAACTTACTGCCCGTTACGTATTCCATAATTCATCTTCTGATCAGTTAACTTCTAATTCTAACTCATTAGGTTTTGGTAACAGAACTAATAGTGGATTAGCCATGTCTTTTCAAAACAGTGGATATACAATTTTAGATAATACCAGATCTATTGTATTAGAGCTGAATAGTAAATTAAGCAATTCCTGGTATAATAACTTCATTGGAGGTTATGACAAACAAATTGAAGACAGAGGTTTGATTGGTGGTGGTTTATTCCCAACAATCGATATCAAACAAGGTGCTGCTACTTATATTTCAGTTGGTTTAGATCCTTTTACTCAGGGAAACAAACTTTCTTACTCTACACTACACTTTACAGATAATTTGACTAAAACTATCGGAAAACACTCTTTAGTATTTGGGGCGAATTTTGAATATTTCAAATCTAGTAATTTATTCTTCTCGGGATCAAACGGAGTTTACGTTTTTAACTCTTTAGCTGATTTTTATGCTGCTGCAAATAATTCTATAGCAAATGGTGGTGCTCCATCAACTGCAACTACTACATCTCCGGCTCGTTTTCAATACAGATATTCTGCTTTGCCAGGAGGCGCAGAACCATTGCAAATATTGAAATCAAACAAATTAGATTTATATGCTCAGGACGAAATGAAACTGAGTGACAAATTTAAATTAACAGTTGGTTTAAGAGCTTCAAGAATCTGGTATGCTGATACGGCATTAGAAAACCCTACAGTAACTGCTATGACTTTTGCTAATGGCGAAAAATTAAATACTGGTATAATGCCGGATGCTGCATACTTATTTGAGCCTAGAGTTGGTTTCAATCTTGATTTAAATGGAAATGCGTCAACAATAATTCGTGGAGGTTCCGGAGTTTTTACAGGCAGATCTCCAGGTGTATACTTATCCAATCAAATTGGAAACAATGGTGTACTTACAGGATTTGTTGATGTAAGTGGTCCTGCTTTAGCTGCAGGAGGGTATGGTTTTACGCCAAAACCAGCAGATTATTTTACTCCCGCTACACCTACAGCGCCAACTTCTTATGATTTATCTTTTAATGATAAAAAATTCAAATCGCCTCAGGTTTGGAAAACGACAATGGCAGTTGATCAAAAACTTCTTTTTGGATTTACAGGTACAATAGAAGGAATACTTCAAAAAAATATTAATGCAATCAGTTATTATAACGCAAACTTTGATGCTCCGGTTGGAACATTCAGCGGTGCTGATAACAGACCAAGATATTCACGTAATGATGCCGGAACCCGTGTAAATGATAATGTTTCAAATGGTATCGTTCTGACAAACTCTAATGAAGGATATTTTTATTCAACAACATTTAAATTAGAATATCCATACCAAAATGGACTTTGGGGATCGTTCTCTTACACACACTCTAATGCTACAGACTTAATGTCTCCCGGATCAGTTGCTTCCGGATCCTGGACCAGCGCAAGATCTGTAAATGGAAATAACGATTTGAGTGTTTCTAATTCAAATAATAATACACCAAATCGCTTAGTAGGTGTTATTGGGTACAGAATTGAATATGGTAAAGGTATAGGTGGTGCAACTTCTATCAACTTAGGTTATATTGGAGAAGAAGCAAATCCTTTTACTTATACCTATAGTGGTGATATGAATGGAGACAGAGTTAGTGGAAATGACTTAATTTATGTACCAAACAGTGCAAGTGAACTTCGCTTCGCTCCTCTTCTGGTTTCAAGTACTGTAAATGGAGTTACAACTTCAAGAACTTATACTGAGGCTGAACAAAGAACTGCATTTGATGCCTATATCAATCAAGATAAATACCTTCGTACAAGAAGAGGTCAATACGCACAAAGAAATGAGTCTGTTTTACCAATGCTACACAGATTAGATTTATCTATTTCTCAGGATGTATACATCAAAATAGGAGGTAAAAAGAATAGTTTCCAATTTAGGGCTGATATCTTAAACTTTACTAACATGATCAACAAAGATTGGGGAATCTCGCAAAGAGCAACAAACCCTAATGTATTGGCTTTTTCCAGCGCATCAGCTACTAATGAGCCTATATATACTCTTGCTACACAAACAGATTCTAATGGAAGCAGATATTTAATTAAAGATACTTATCAAAAAAACTCATCAACATCAGATGTTTGGCAAGCACAATTTACTATTAGGTACATCTTTGGTAAATAATTGAATTCTAAATAAAACCTGAAATAAATTAAAATAGCAAAAGATTTATAACAGGCATGCATAAAAAGAGAGGCTGCTTCACAGATTGTGAAACAGCCTCTTATATTTTGTAAAGAGAACCTTAATTCTAATTCAGCTTCTAATAATTTCTAATATAAATAATTCAGAGCTGTTACATCATTAGCATTGAAAGCTCCAGTCTCATTTGAACCGAAACATGCTCTCATGTAAGAAGTAGCATCATATCCTGAAGGTGTTCCAGGGATTTGAATTGCTCCAACGCCAGCTGTTCCTTCACTTGAATTCTGTCCACAGCTTTGACGGCTGAACCAATCCGTATGACGTAAACCAATACAGTGTCCTATTTCGTGTGCCGCTACGTGTGCATTTACTCCTGTTGAATAAGTATCTAATCCAGAATATAAAGTAACTGAATTATAAGGCGCTCCTCCTGAAGGGAAACCTGCTACTCCACCGGCAGATCCGGTTTGTCTCCGGACAACGATGTTTGCTCCTGAAGTACTTGAACTAAAAGTTAGTGTAAAATTAATAGACAATCCTAAATTATTGTATCTGTTTATAGCTGCTTGCAATCCAGCAACCATATTGGTAGTCAGAGCTGTTGTACCAGTTCCTGTTAGTCCAACAACTTTAATAGTTCTTGGAGCAGATACTAAATTAGTAGTGCGGTATTGTTCTGTAGTAATACCTCCGTGAAGATCCATTTTGTTTAATTGATCCTGGGTCACGATAATATCTCCTTCTATCAGGAACGCATCCTCTGTGCTACCATCTAACTTAGTATTTTTGATTACTTGAACATCTGTATTATTTAGTGAAAGTGCACTAATTTTATTTAACACATCCTGTGTTACTTTAAGAGATCCTTGATCTGATTTGGTTGTCTCGTCTTCTTTGTTACAGGACAATACCGTTAGTGCCATAATTGACAAGGCTAAAATTGATTTAATTCTTTTCATAATAGGTTTTTTTCTTTGGTTGTAAAAATAAGCTGATAAATTAAGGGGCTTTACAAAATATTAACAATATTTGCCTTCAAATTTATATAAATTTTAATCTTAAAATACCTATAAAATAATAATTTAACAAAATTAACTATTTTTGTTAAATTATTTTGCGTTGTTTTTTAATAATAAATATCTGATTATTACCGTCAGCCCAGTAAAATCAATAATTCAATAGAAATCAATTTATTACACATAATTATTCTCATTCAATTTTTTTTTTGTCTAGTGGGCAAAAAATGATTTTACATTTTTGAACACCATTTAAAATATAAAAGGGGGTGTAAAAAGAGAATATTACTTACACCGATCTCAAGATTCTGAATGATATAAAAACTAATCTTTTTTTTACAAATAATTTAATAACTTTGAATTACCTACAATGGATAAATATTTCAGATAGAAATCATTAAGTGCAAATTTTGTCTTTGATTTTATCTCAAATTAAAAAGTAAGAAACAGCTGCTATAGTCAATTTTTGTGCGATTGATAAGTAATGTTTACAAATTGCCCTAACATCTACAATAAATGAAGAAACAAATTACTTTTCTCTTTTTTATGATAACGACAATCAGTCTCTCACAAAGTTCTGATAAATGGAAACAATACATAAAAAAAGAAAATGTCAGAAAATTTGAGAAATACTATTTTACCACTTTAGAAAATGCACATCAAAACAAATACAAGATTGTAAAAAAACTTGATACTGCTTTTTGTATTGTTGAAAATGAAAGTATAAGATCTAATAAGTCTTTACGACAAATTCTCCCGGTTAATAGTTTATGGAAATTACCATCAAATTTTTCAAATCATAAGGAAGACAAGGAATATATACTTGCAGCTGATAGTATCAAGGCGTTAATTACTGACTTGAAATCACTAAACATTTCTGACATCAGAATGCTGGACAATCATCTTATAATGATAAAAAGCGATTCTAAAAAAATTATTGATGGCATTATAACTTTGAGCAGTGTATCTTCTATTTCGCAGGAATCGCTGCAGCCAAAAGGTGAATCTAAAATAATAGATCAAAATTTTAGTATCAATTCTATAAATAAAATTAGTACTAATTTTCCTCTTTTAGCAGGCGAAAATCAAATTGTATCTGTCAAAGATGATTTTTTTGATGCAAATGATATTGATCTGATAGATAAGCATATTCCTTCCCCAACACAATCCGCTGTTGTATCGAGCCATGCAACAGCTATGGCAACTATAGTTTCAGGATTAGGAAATAGCTCTGCAGCAGGAAAAGGAGTAGCTCAAAAGGCTAAAATACAATCCTCTGACTTCCTGAATATCTATCCCGATGAAATAACGACTTTACAAGGAGCCGTTACTCAAAATCATTCATACGGTACAGTGATTGAGAATTTTTATGGTTCGCTCGCGAATGCTTATGACGCTCAATTATTCTCAAATCCTGATTTGACGCATTGTTTTTCCTCGGGAAATACCGGACTTCAGGGTTATAAATCTATTACCGGTAATTTCAAGCAATCCAAAAATAGTATTGTAGTGGGGTGTATTGACCTAAATGAAGTAATCATGCCTTTTTCTTCAAAAGGTCCGGCCTATGACGGCAGAATAAAGCCAGAACTAGTGGCCTTTAGCACACAAGGAACTTCAAATTCTACAGCAATAGCTACAGGAATTATTACGCTCATGAAACAACATTATAAAACTATAAACAATAACTCTTTGACTAATGCCCTGACAAAAGCAATTTTAATTAATAGTGCAAAAGATTTAGGTAACCCTGGTCCGGATTTCACCTATGGTTATGGTAATATCAATGCCGATAAAAGCTTAAAAACAATTAACGAAAATAGAATTATCTCCGGTAACTTGGCAGCTGGTCAAACCAATTCACATATCATTACGCTTCCGGCAAATGCAAAAGACTTAAAAATCACATTAGTCTGGAACGATTTGCCCGCTGCAATCAACAGTAATATAAGTTTGGTAAACGATTTGGACCTGGAAGTTCTTTCGGCCGATAACACTACTTTTTTACCCTGGATTCTTAACCCTGATACTCCTCAGCAGCAAGCTGTAAGAGGAAAAGATAAAATTAATACTATAGAACAAGTCACTATTGAAAAACCCGCATCCGGATCTTATACTATCAATATTATGGGTTCATATGTCTCAGATACGTCTCAGGAATACAGCATTGCTTACGAATATGAACTGGAAAATCGTTTTGAATGGAATTACCCTGTCAATAATGATAATTTTCCCTATGATGGCAAGACTATTTCCCCTTTCAAATGGAATTCTTCATTTTCCGGTATCCCCGGACAATTGTCTGTTAGTTATAATAATGGGCAAACCTGGGAAGTTATTGCAAATGATATAAACCTGGATAGTGAACAATTTACTTATACGCCTGCCGAACAAAAATTTTCAAAAGCAAAATTAAAAATGACCATTGACAATATCGATTATATCTCTGACAGCTTTACGATTTCTTATGATTTAAATATCAGTACCAGTTTAGTTTGTGATGGTACCACAGAAATTAATTGGGACAAACCTGCTGATGTTGCTTCATTTAATATTTATCAACTGACAGGAGATCATTTAGAATTTAAAGAACAAACGGCAAACAATAATTATACCTATACTGATGGTAAAATTTACACAGTTACTCCTGTATTTGACAATAGCGAAGGAATAAAAAGTGAATCAACATTACAGCACGCAGAAAACTCAAATTGTTATTTCGAGTTGACTATGGCAGAAGTTTATGAGGAAAACAAAGTAAAGATTAATGCCAGTCTTTTTAGCTTGTACAATATCAAAAGAATTGATTTAGTCAAAATAATTAATAATGCTGAAAGTGTTATTAGCACAATAAATGATATCAATTCAAAAGCATTTTCTTTTTTGGATGCTGCCCCAATAAAAGGCAGTAATAAGTATAAAATAAATATCATTTTAGAAAACAATAATGTAGTCAGTTCTTTAATTCTTGATACCAATTATTTAGGCAATGATTTGTTTTTTATCCACCCAACGCTATTAAGCAAAAATGAAGAATTAAATATTGAAACCAAAAAAGAAGAAAATGCTGTTTTCTATTTGTACAATATTAGCGGACAAAATACTATTACTTCACCGTTACTTTCTAAAACCAATACCATTAGTCTAAAAAATACTACATCAGGAATTTATATCTATAAAATAATAACCAGCTCAGGCGAAATTCAAACAGGAAAAATTGCAGTTTTTTAAGCTCTGGAATTGCTGTCTATTTAAAGTGAAAAACGATTAAGTTTTGTAATATTAAGATAAACTCTATATTTGAATGTTATTTATAGCTTGAACATTCAAATATAGAGTTATCAGAACCGATGTATCTCATCCAACTAATAATGATTTAATAAATTTTAAATTATAATGGCGCTAATTTTGTGCTACATCGTGAAGAAGTCGTTCTTCAATTTTCTGTAAACGTTTATTTAATTGTAGCTGGCTGTCTTTTAATTCGTTTATAGTGTTTACAGAAGCCATATCTTTAGCCTCTAATACCTCAATACGTTTCAGTAAAGCCTGAGTTGCGCTAACATTAAGCATCGCAATAGCTTCATAATCTACGGTACGGAAATCGTCAACTTGTTTTCCATACACAAAAACGTTTCCTTCTTTTTCGCAGTCTACTTTGATTTTTCCTTTACCTATTTCAAGTACATCGACAATTATTTGTTCGTTACTAAAAACCAATTTTATTTTATCACCCGCAATAAGGTCTTTTGCGGTAATCTCCATCCAGCCATTATTAATAGCACTCAGTTGATAAATATTAGGGATCACATCCGTCAGATTTTTATTAACTGCAGCCGGATATACTTTTTCTACCTGTTGTGCAATTACTTTTTTATACATCTGGTTGCCTTTTGCAATTGTATCGATCATTTTATAATCTGTAACTTCAATTTTCGATAAAATTTTAAGGTCATTCTCCTTGTTGCTCACTCCTATTATATTTTTTATACGCTGATCAGAAAAAGCAAAAAACTCTGTCGCCGCAATGTTAGAAGAGGCATAGATAGAACAACGTATATCACCTCTTACTACAGGAGCAAAAAATGCTATTCCTTTACTTAAGCGGCCATATTCTGCAAATCCAGAATAATCGTCACCAGCTACAACCAATTTTGCCTTTCTGGTATCTGAAGTCCCAATACCTACGTTTCCTCTCCCACTTATTCTCATTACCTCTTTTGATCCTCCCGTATTACACTCCCAGGTATCAAAACGGATATCGCCGGATTTTCCACAACCATTTGTTCCCGGAGCTACTAAAGTTCGCATACCAATGAAATCTGCTCCCTGATGTCCAAAGCTAACTTTTATACCTTCGCTTGCATTATCATGTTGTCCATATGGTTGCTCACTTGATCCAATAACGCCCCCAAGTTTTACATCCAATGCAATTTTAGGACTGCTGACCCCTATTCCAACATTTCCATTTCCTCTTACAGTAAAAGCTTGATTCTGAATTCCGGCACCAATATCTCTTACTCTAAAATAAGTACTATTAGCAGCATTCTCTGAGGTGCCAAATGTCACAACATCTACTGTCATCGCATGAATAGGACTACTGCTTCCGGGAACTTCAGTATGAATATTCCCTTCAACCAAAAGCTTATCGTCTTGCGATACTTTACCAATCCCGACTTTGCCATCACCTCTTATACTAAATGGCAGCGTATTATTTGCTATGTCCCTTACTCTAAAATAAGTACTGTTTTTAGCATTATCTGTGGTAGTAAAAGAGGCAACATCGATCGTCGTGGCATCAATTGGCTTATCGCTGGCCGGAACGTCAACATGAACATTACCGCCTACTATAAGCTTATCATTTTGAGGCTCTTTTCCAATACCTACATTTCCGTTTGGAAGAATTTTTAACGCATCTCCTTGTGCTTCCACCTGATAGGAAATTAAAATAATAAGAACCGTTGCTAGTTTATATATTGTTTTCATTTTATAAATTTTATATTAAAATATTGAGTTAAAATCCTGTTTTGCAAGTTATTTGAGCACCTTTTTTAACACTAAATCCTCCTTTGAAAGAAATGCTTCCGCCTGAAGTAAGAATGGTGTTTACTGAAGGTAATATGTTAAATCCTTCAACAATTATAGCATCAGATGCTCTGTATGTTGTATCGGTACTTAAATTTGATGCATTAATAGTTGTGGTATCTGCTCCAAATTTAAGAGGTGTTACGCTAATTAAATTAGTTGCTGTTGCGGTATAAAGTGTACCGTCAGGAGCGAGAACTATGTTTTTTCTTGGGTTTCCAAATGCTCCATCTATATCAACTGAAAAAGTATTAGGACTATTCAAATCATTTTTAAAACCTATTATTTTTTTTGGAGTACTATAAGGATCTATGGCATAAATATTTGATGAAGCATCTGTAACCAATATGGATGCATTGTTCAAAAAGGCAGATTTTTGAAAAACATCGGCTTTATTGCCGGAAGCATCATATTTTGCCAATTCATTATTATAAATAAAAAAAACATTTAACTGTTCATCAATAACAGGTTGCGAAATACCCGTATTAATACTATTTCCTGAAGAAATGTCCTGCGTTTTGATACTTTTATTTTTTTCATCAATATCATAAACAAAAAGAGTATTACTGTTATCAAAACCATTAATCGCAAAAACCCTCGAATTATTTTGAACAACCGGAGACGGAATGTGATAATTCTCCCCATCAGCATATCCTCCTGAATTATAGCCGGATGCAGCAATTAAGCTTCCATCTAAATTATTCAATGCAATGAGTCGGTTTCTTTTATTGTCCTTGTCAACGTTTATAAAAAATGCCTTGCTTTCGTCCGGACTAAGTGAAACCGGGCCATTTATCTCATTTGCCTTCTGTTCATATTTCCATCTTACCTTAAGTTGCGGAAAAGCCGAAAGTGCAAATATACCTTTATCTGAAGGTACATACAGCGTTCCGTCATATCCCAGCGTAACGGTATTACTTATCGTACCATTTACTGCAAAAAGAGGTCTGCTATATGAACTAAGTCCTTTATTATTCATGTCCAGAATTGTTAGGTTTCCTTTTTTGGATATATAATACATCTTTCCTTTTTCATCGATTAGCGGACTGCATCTCGCAGCATCATCAACTGCTGTACTCCATAACACTTCTCCTCTCGAATTTAATTGCTTCACATAAAAAACCGAAGATCCTGAAGCCGCCTGGGTAAAAACAACTGGCTGGTTTTTATAAATTAAAATCCCTGCATCCTGAATGTTTTCGTTCGGGATATCTGACAATTTTCTGGCTTGTGCAGATGTTGGATATGTATTAAATTTCCAGTCGAGAAGACTGTTGTGCTGAGGATTTGAAAATGACTGTGCCCAATCTTGCCTAAAAGGATAAGAAGCTACTTCATAAGTTACGATCAATCTGGGTTTTTTCGAAAAGTCAGCACTTTTTTCTGATGTTTCAGTAGAGAAAAATTTTGTATTCTGATTTTTTTCAGGAGAACGCGCTGCCAGCGAAAGAATGCCGTCTGACAAAAAATCTGAAACGAACTTAAATGAATCGGGAATTTTAAGTTTCGCCGTTACTGATTCAGAACTTTTTCTTACTTCTGTAAGCCCAATAATTTCGGTTTTTTGTTTGATATCAGCCCAGCTTAATTTTGGATCAGTCAGGCTCGCTTCATTTCCTGTCCAATTGTTATTGCCTTTTAAAATAGTTATCGTTTGTACTGAAAAATCAGAGGTTTCACTATTTGGTCTGACATATAATTTAAGGTTTAGTAACTCAACTTTTGTGCTGGTAGGCAGATTACTAAAGTCAAATTTAAAGAATGACTTCACCGTTTCAGTACCTTTTGCATCTGCCGATATTCGTAGCTCTTTATCGCTTTGGGCAGGTATGGCTGTATCTGTAATTGGCAGTAAAACTGTAAACCTTCGCTGCGAAAACATCATTTGTGATTGCACTGTCAGTAACAGAAAATAAGCCACATAAATAAAACATTTCCTTTTAAGTATTGTACTCATAATGTATTGTTTTTAAATTTTGAAACTACGTTAAGATTAAAGTATCTTCCGTTGGAACCGGTATCCAGTAAAATAATTTAGAATACGTAATTCCTTTATCTCCTTCATAGGTAAGCACCATATACCACATGCATCCTCTAAAGAAACCACTAATTATTTTTGAATTTCTATTTGTTGTCAAACCCTTCGGACTGGAAATATCGAGTTCATCAGCACCATACCTACCGTTTTCCAGTGTTATTTTATAAAAATATTTTTTCTTGGTCGTTCCTGACTCATATCCTCCCAATAAATAAAAGCCTGTACTTTCGACAGCATCTTTGCCTAAAAAAAACAGCCCTGAAGACAAATAAGGAGAATCGTGAATGGTGAAATCTTTTAATTGCTCCCAATGATTTTTGTCCCATTTCCATATATCCGAAGTTTCACTGCCTCCCACTTCTGAAAAACCGCCGCCTATCAAAAGGTTTTTCTCGAAACCAAAATCATCTAGCCCAACAGCAACACCGGCTAGACACCTTTTATCCCATGGCATTTTTGCAGGTTCTTCCTCACCTTGATTTACGCTTCCGTTTGCCTGAATATTCTCCCATACTTTTCCATCTCCTGATACCCAAACATCATTTAATGCTGCACCCCATTCATCTACGCCTCCCATTAGCCAGATCTTATCCTGATCACCGTGTGGGAAAAGCGCACAGGAATGTGCCGTACGCGACGACCATCGAAGATCATCTGTAATGGAGAGTCTTAAACCTAAATCTGCATCTAAATTGACAATAGCAACTGAATTACTGGAATTCATAGCTTTTACAGAACTGCCTCCTATAAAAAATAACCGTCCATATAATTGTCCCGGAGCTTTCATATGCAGTAATGGGGATTCTGCAAAAGGCCTTAATTTTTCTTTTTCATTGTCTGAAAATTCAATTCTTGGCCAATTTCCTGAAAAGCCATCATTTGTATAACTATATCCTATATGGTCTATGGTCGTTTTCTCCTCTTTAGTTCCCTTATTTTCCGTTTTCAGCATTAAGCTAAATAAGGACGAAGAATCATGCCCCACACAGAAATTTGCAATAGTAAAATCTTTAAAATCACCGGAAGGATTTGAACTGCTGTAAAATTTTGATTCGTTTAATGCCCTTACCAATACTGTTTTGGTTATAGAAACATTTCCTTGTTGTACTTCAAGCGTATATGTATGATCACCATTCGAAATACTTTCAATTTTATATTCGCCTTTTTCTGACTTGATGCCGGTTTTTAGCTCCTTATTGCCTTCCCTTAAAATGAATTTATCCCCTTTTATAGTCCAAAATAAATTAACCGACTCATTAATAGGTACAACTATTGAGTTAGCAAAGGGAACATTACATGAAAAATCCTTTATTTCAGGTTTTGCTTCTTCAGCAGCAACATCAAAATCAATGCGGTTTAGCTCTCCTGAGTTTTTATCTTTTTTATTTCTGAAAGAAATGGGTATCTTTTGAGATAATCCATCAATTGTACACTTTTTTGCTGTTATATTTAATATTAAATAAGCAAATTCAGTATTATAATTCTTTGGAAGAATAAAAGATCTTTTGCCTTTATTATTAGGATCATACAGAAACTGATGAATTAATACTGGAAAAGTTTCATCTGTTGCACTCTTTAATTTTCCAAATAATTTACATGTTAGAGTACTCAACTCCTCATCTGCTGCGATAGCATCCATATTTTCTACAGTGAAAACCCCCATTGGTACAATAGAATCTGTGGCATCACCTTCTGATGGAACTTTCGAAATCACTATTTTCAGTTCCAACGGACTGCCATTGAAAACCGAATTACTACTGCCTGTTGTTACATAACTCATATGTTACTTTTCAAATTATATTAATTATTGGTTTTTAAATTATTCAGCCTCAGCCATCCTTCATAAACTTGCTGCTTTTTTAAACCTGAAAGCTGCTTAGTTTTTCCTTCTGCTATATCTGCATCACTTTGCCAGGTTGTAACATCTGATTTATGTGTCCATTTCCAATCTGCATTTATAGTGCCTGGTATCGGAATGCCGGGATCTACCTTATCTGCGATAAAGGGTGCCACCATAAAACTGATGTTTAATCCTGAAAGTAATTTGGCCGAATTGTGATTGAATAATTCTACAAACTTTGTTGGCAATATGCCTGTTGACAAATGCACTCCAGCCGAAGGATCCATTAATAAAGTTACTTTTACGGGATCTTGGTTGAGTGCAATTTTTAACGTATTATCTTTTTTGAAAAATGATTCGCTTTTGCTTAATTTAAAATCCGGAGCTTTGAGAGTAGTGTAAAAAGAATCGTTATCGGTATCTGTAAAATAGCCCAGCAATCCGTCTTTTTCGAGTGTGTAATTGCCTAAACCCAGCGGAAATTTTACGGTTTCGATATTTCCGGTATCTTCTTTTCCTGATTTATCCCAGCGCTGGTTAAAATAAGGAAGTCCCAGAGATTCTAATTTTATAGAACAGCGTACTACTGCTATAGGCTGTCCGCATAATAATGCTGCTGTATTATTTTGTAATGAACTGCCTCCGGTTATGTTTAGGCTTATTTTATAAGCCAGCTCCATGATTCCTGTGGCTATGCTCCCGCTATTGATGTTATCCAGTATCTTTTTTAATTGTGGATTATCTGTAAGTTGTGGAATTGCATTTCTGCCCGGAAAAGGTCTTTTTAATAACTTAAGTCCTTTATCTTTTGTGATATCTACAGTAATCTGAAGTATAATAACTTCATTTCCTGCTCCATCATAAACCATGATACTATTATCCAAATAATTAGGAACAAGCCATCCTAAAATAGGACTATCCATTTTTCCTGCATCCTGATAAATAACTTCTTCTTTTGCATTTAGCCAATTAAATTGTAACCTGGAAGGCTGGATTATTCTTGGAGGTAGCGGAATTACATTTTGACCTCCTTTTTTTTCATCTCCTTTTAATGTAATAGAACAGGTTACTTTTGGATTGGCTTTGTCATTATCAACTATTACCTTTTTTGCCTGACCAAAAGCATCTACAATCGAAAGGTTTTTTATTTTGAGTACTCCAGATCTTAACGGATTAAAAATATTGGCATCTTTACCACTTTTATTTCCGGGATTAGTACCCAGTAAATAACCATCTTCGCCAATCCTGTTCAATTCGTCCTGATCGATTAAATATTCGCTGTCAAAATTATAAATGGCATCACTGGTATATTTAAAAGGAGGCAGCTGAATATCCGGTTTCTGCATTAATAAATATTTATGCAAACCGCTCAACGATTGTGCGATAAGACTAAGTTCTCCATATTTATTAAAAATAGAATCCGGCACCATTCTCTTCAGGTTAGCAGAAACTGAATTTGAAAGCGGACTTATTCCCTGAATTAAAATATTTTGTCCTGTTCCTTTTACCGATTGATTTTTAAAATATAAATCATCTTCTAATATCCATTTTTCGGTATTTTCGAGAATATCCATGTTTTTTATGTCCTGATCATGTGGCGTATACACCACATCCCAAACCATAAATAACGGTGTCCATGCCTGTTTCCATTTGGTTAGTGCAAATTCCTCAGGTCGTACGCCTTCATATCCTGATGGATTTAATTGCGCATCGATTACATTCTTCGAAAATTCGATTATAATACTACTCGTCTTGTCTTTTCCTTTTCCTTGTTGTGCAAGATTATAGGCTTCCAGGGCAATATCAAGTGCTAAATAAGAATCAAGGAGCAACGTTTCATAAACCAATTTCCTTAATTCATTAAACGGTATTTTGTCATTTCTCAATGTATTAACTTTCGGAACCGTAAAGGCTGCAGCTGAAATATCCAAAGGAATAAAACTAGTATCATACGGAACTTTCAAAAAAAGCTTCGTTAATATTTGGCTCTCTATCCTGCAATTAATTTCTTTATTGGCAGTTTGAAAAACGGGTTTATCAATATTTCCAACTCCGGTTCCGCAAAGCAGTAAAACAGGATCATTTGGCTCCCAAAAACGGTCTTCGAGTTTTTCTTTAAGTTCAAATTCGGCATTTGTACCGGACAATTCTTTATACAGTTTTATACTATTGGTATGTCTTTTAATTTCTGTTACAGACAAATCTCTTTCTACTTTTGTCTCAACAATTTTGTCCAGTATTTTTTTTCTTGAATTTTCATAATCAAAACCCGGAATTTGGTCATTATTAACTGTCTTGTTTGCTTCTTTATACCACAAAAAATAATATTCCTGCTGAAGGCTTAAAATTTCATATTCTTTCCCATTTTTATCAATCTGCGCTTCATTAAGGTCTTTTAAATCTTTTAAAAGAGCAGCATTTTCAGGAAAATGAGGTCGTTCATCTTGTTTTTCTTCTAAATGCTTGTCATCTGCTTCTACTCTGCTGATTTCCCAAAATGAATTTCTATTTTTTGGAGAAAAACCCATTTTATGAATTTCTTTCTTAATCGATGCTAAACCCGGTTCATTTTCTTTATCCTCCAAAAGTTGATATTGCAGCGCATTTAAGAGCTCTTCTACTCCGGATTTTTCGATATTATTACTTTTGATGATTTGTGCACTCAATGATTCTATAGCAGTATTTCCGGCATAAACCTGAACTTCTTCATCAGGAACACCACTTTTTAATTGGTCATTCCAGATAATGCTCGTGATAGCAGAATGCAGCAGACAGGATTCAGGATATTCTCCATCATATTTCCATTGCGTTTTAAACCATTTTAATTTTTGGTCTTTATCAATTTGTTCGGATGTTTTAGGTTTACCTCTAAAATCCAGCGGAGCAAGAGGATCCTGAGAAGGATCACTATACCAGCCGTTTACAACATATGTTACCGTACAATTTGAATCGATATCTTTCATGTCATCATGAAAACCGAAAACATTTTTGCAGCTTGGATAAAATGAAGCAAAATAAGGATCTGCTGCCCCAACTCCTGTTAAAACGGATTCAGCTATTTTATCATCATAAGAATTAATCCATTCAAAAGATTGTCCTAAATTTTTGAATGTAAGCTTATTATCTTTTAAAACAACCCAGTTAGGCACTAGATTATTGCTTTGAATATCGTTATCTTCATCGCTTTTTATAATCCACATTCGCGAAGGCATATCTTTTATTCCTTTATCAGTGCGAATGCGGACAATCATCCATCTATTAGGAGCGTATGGAAATTTAGTTTCTCCTCCCTCTGCTATAAATGAATGTTTCAGGGCTTTTGGCAAGGACCAGTGCAGGTGAATTCCTTTTTCCAGATTTAAGGAACGGCTGCTATCCGGCTGTAATACATTGCCCAAAATACTCTGACTGTAATTCTCCCATCTCGGGCTTAAATTCATGCCATCATTTTTATCATTACTCAATGCCAAAGCCTCCATATACATGGGAACTAAAAGTTTAGAATTAGTCATGATTTCTGGGTATTTACGTTAACCAAAATCGTTCTTTTTACCGGACTGTCTACCATTTGATAAGCAAATTCAGCAGATGTAAAATACTTGCCTTTACTTTTTCCTTCCGTATTCATCCATTTCTTATCTGTTAATTTTTTCTGCATTACAGTAGCTAATCCTGCTATATCAATAATATTATCTTTTATTAATTTGTCATTTAATTCCTGATTTACATCGGCAGTACCATCAATAATTTCCTGATTCGTGCCGTCTTCATTTTTTAAATTTTTCTTGTACCCTTTTTTATCTGTTTTAATCCCAAACTGCAATCCTTCATAAGGCTGTTTTACGGTAATCTTGCTAATGTTTCCATTAAAAATACCCAGAAAAATATCGGAATCAATTCTCTCAAAACGCAAGGCTTGCAGTAATTCTCCACCTTCATTAAAAGCCTGAATTTCTATTCCTCTCCAACCCGAAATAAGATCTGACCGAAACAGAAAACCTGTAGTATTCAGTCTTCTTTCTTCCTTGTTTTTATTTCCATCCAAAATTTTTCCTGATTGTGGCGTGTAACCTTCTATAAATCCTCCACTTACGGCCAAATCTAATAACGCTTCATTTTTATCTACACGTCCAATACTCAGGGCACCGTCCAGTAATGCTTCGATCCAGTTAGGATCTACATAAAAAAAGGAAAGTGTTCCGGAATAATCCTCATTATTTTTCTGATGCTCTTTTTCTAAAAAATATCCGTGTGGCACGAGATAAGAAAACGGAACTCCATTTAATTTATACAATTCCCCTAAAAAATGTTTGACTTCCTTTGGAATATCCGTTGCTAGATCTTCTGTTTTTTCAGCAACAGTGGTTATTGCTACTTTATGCAGAGCTGCCAGATAATTAATTACTTTATCTTTCAGTTCTATTTTATTAGTATCTTCTAAAATGGTGCTGAGTATATCTTTTCTGGAATCAGAACTTTTAAGCTGATACTGAGCAAGACGCCAATTGAGCATTGCTTTTGAAAATTCCTGATTCTGTAATGCCAATATTCGTCCTAACTGCCACGCAGCTGCAAAAGAAATATCAAAAAAACCAGTTGTTTTATCGTAACGCAAAGCAGCATCTGAGGAAGAAAAAGAAATACTTTTTGCAGTAACAGGAAACATTTTTGGTACAAAAGGCCCATGATACCAGGAGATTGTTTTAGCTCCTGTGCGCGTTAAATGTTCTAACGGTGCATAACCAGAATCGAAATAAGGTACCAATTCAGGCGCTTCTTGCTGCCTCGCGATTTTCATGCTTTTTGTTTCCACTCCATTAATCAGTTCTAAAAAACTGGAACTGCCGGAATCTATAAAATTCCAGCTGGCAAGTACAACAAGTCTGGCCTTGTTTCCTGTTGGAATTGTTTTAACGGAATTTGTATCTTTTAAATAATCGGTATACCCTTCAAGAGAAACCAATATTGCAGTATGATTTTTTCCGTTTGCCGGTAAGCGATTGCCTACTATAACCGAAAAAACACCTGTACCGTCATCATTTATATCCGTAATCCCCTCTTTATCTTTATGGGCAATACTTACTTCTTTTGCATGTGCTAATAAGGAAAGGCTTTTTGTTGATGGAATATTTTTTTCGAATTGTTCTTTTGAAAGATCAATGGTAAAACAGCCATCAGTCGTTTTTTCCCAATCCATCAGCGTTAACACATTTTTTGCCGTTGTTCCTGTTTTGAAAATTTCAGGTCTTACGATACCGTCTGCAAGATTTGGCTGAATAACATTACCAATTGTATTTTTATTAATTTGAAGATCTGCCATTTCTTCTTCGGTAAAAAGCAGTAATGCCATCCACGGAACGGGTGGAGAATCTTGCGGATTGCGTTTGCTTTCTGCAGTTTCTTCTCTTTGAAATACAGGGATTTTTCCGTCTATGGTACGTTCCCACGGCAATGTTCTTCTTGTAAATACCATGTGAGGTAATGATTCTGAATAATTTCCTGATTTATTCGCAAGAGGAAAAACCGAATAAATATCGTTGGGACTTAAACTAAATCTGGCCGCATCTACACCAAAATTGAAAGTTTTCGTAATATTCTGAAGACTTTCTTTTTCTTTTCTCAAACTCTGACTTACTTGTGCGGTATAACTGCCCGCAGTCATTGGAGGTAAAAAACATTGAACTATTTTAGTATTCTCACTCATTTTAGTTGTTTGCTAGGATGTTATCTCACATCTGTACTATATTGTGGTATCTGTCCTATTTCGCATATTACAGGAATCCCATTAAAATAATCTCCTTCATTTGCCATGTTTTTCCTGATCTCGTCTTCCTCAATCCCGAAGAAACTTGCATCAAAACTGTCTGTAAGAAGAGACAATATTGTTTCGCGTTTATCCTTTACTGTATTGTATGTTTTTTCAAGAATTCCGTCGATTTTAACTTTATTTTTTTCATCATAATAACCCAAAACTTCAAAAGCATGATAAGCTTCTCCTGATTTCGCCAATTCAAATTTCCATTCAAAAATTTGTTTGGAAGCATCTACTAATTGCGAAAAATCAAATGTCCTGATTTGTGAAACCTGAGGTAAAACTGGCGGCTGTAATACTAAACCGCTCAAGACATTAGTAATTACTTTTGATGTACCAGGATTTGAATTATCTTTTTTAGATTTTTCCCCACTCCACAAAGCTTCTGCAACTCCTTTTCCTAAACAGGATATTGACATAGCCATTTTAGAATCGTTCATTAAAATTTCAACATTCATTTCAAATGATACAGTTCCTGCTGTAAAACCACACGGCGCAATTCCTATATTTTGTTCTCTTTTTTCATAGGTAATATCACCTGTTTCAGATTTCATTAAAGTAGTACCGGAAATTTCTTGTCCGTTGATTTTTAATATTGAAATCGGAATAAAAGAATCGACCGTTATAGCCAGCTGACTCGGGTTTATTACCGGAAATTTAGCTTCACCTTTTACTTCAATAAGACCATTACTGATCGTTATATTTGTGGGTTCAGGATCTGAAACCTGTTTGGCTTGTAATACTTTTTTATCTGAACTGGCAATACTCTTTTTCTGCGGAATAAAACCAATAGAGAATTCTTCCCAGGTGATTTCTGCAGGTGGTTTTTTGGAATGATTTCCAAACGGAATTGTGAATGAAAATATCGTCCAGTCTACATACGCTTCTCCTGCAAATGGCGGTCCCCATATATGCAATTCAGCACTCATTTCGAAACTAAAATGAATACGTATAAATAAGATTTTAATGGTTGCTTCAATTTTGACACGAATTCCAATATCAATATAATATTGGTAAGGCGCCCACGAAATAAGCATATCTGCCCAAATTAGGATTGATGCTTTTACGACTGAACTCGAAAAAAGTACTTCCCACTTACCTCCCGCCATAATTGCCGATGACGTAAGGGCATAATACATTTCGCCTTTTATGGATAATGAATTGCTTACTTTCCAGTTTAATGCCAATCGTGGTACCGTAGGATAATGGGCCGGTTTTATAAATTTAGGATGATATCCGCCAAGCGTAATGACAAAATCGCCTTCATGCGGTCCTTTTACCCAGGTATAAAAAGCAAATCCACCGGATAATTTACACTCTTTTGAAAGCACATACGAATTAGGCGTAATCACTGCTTCAACCGATATAACATCACTTCCCGGACCAAAATGCGCCAGAACGGCCAATTCTATATATACAATTGGTTCCGGGGCCATCGACTTTTCAGGCCAGCTTAATCGGGAAAGTCCGAGAATGACAAATTCAATCTGAGTACCAAAATTAACCGTTAGTAAAACAAACGATTCAATCAGCTTAAACGAAGTAAATTTGATTCCCACAGCCAGCCAGTAATCACCAATTGAAATTTCTATGGGTTTCAATCCATTTTTCATAGGTGCTCCCAGAGAAGCCAATACCGGCAATAAATCGCTATTTTTTTCTGGTTTCATAGCTAAAGCTACCAAAGGAAAAAGAGCAACTTCATCAATAGAAGGTACATTTACTTTGCGATTATAGCCAAAACCTACCGCTATTCCGGTTACGAAAAAGAAGACCGGACCACCTATTGGCCCATCAAATACGCCATAAATAAATAAGGAAGTTTCTCCATTTACTTCGGCATAAGAACCAATGGCAGCAATTGTAAAACGACTTATTTTTATAATAGCCCCTCCATTGTAAACATCAGTGTTATTCTCTTTGGCATGCAGGAATGCGCCGGAGATTTCTATTGGTGGAGATTTGTATGAAAGACCAATTCCTTCCAGATAAAAATCAGGCATATCGGGTGGCCATTGTAATTTGAAACCTAAACCAAACCCCATAAGCTGAAGTCCCATACCAGCCATTTCCATAGAAGCATCGAGCAGTAAAACAACTTTACTAGCTTCATAAGCAAAACCCAATCGCTGAATGGTTACAGGACCTATTTTTTTATCTAATTTTTTCCATTTTGCTTTTGCTAGTATTCCGTCGCCTAAAGGTGCAACACTTTCTTCTTTTCCTTTTTCCTTTTTCGGAGTTTGATTATATTCCTGATCATTGCCATTATTTAGCGCATAATATTCTTCTACACCGTTAATTTGCAATTGAGTCGAAATATTAAATCCTGATACGATATCAACCGGAGGTAAACCTTTAAAATCAACAAATTCTGATTTATCAAATGATCCGCTTGCATATATGGCCAGTACTTCTTTAAACGCAAAAGCATTATCCTGAGAGATAATTGGCCCCGCCATAGGAAGGTCTTTTAAGTTTAAATTAAGCCCAGCACCCATTCCGAAGAATAATCCAGATTTATCGGCTTCTTTTTTATACAATAGAAAAGCTTTAAATTCTTTGAGAGTAAAAGAAAGATCAGGCATTTTGGCAACTGTTTCCTTTTCAAAGAATTTGTCCGCAATTTCTCTTAAATTAATTTCTGTTTCTTCTGATTTTAAATAATTGGCATATAAATACCAGGCATTTTCAATTTTGGTAAATTGCAAACCAAAAGAATGTTCACCAGTTTTAAGAGTTCCTCCAAAAGAAAAATAAATTTTACCATTTTCTTTCTTATAATTAATAATAATCCTTGCATCAAACTTCCTTTCATTTATATTGATTTTACATTCAAATTCAATAGTAAATTCAGAAGCTTTTATTCCTCCCGTACCATATGATACTGTAAAACGATTAAATCCTACATGATTTAGGATTTCAGGAATTTCTTCCACATTATAAGAAGCTGTACAGGATTTAATAAGATCCTTAATGGTAATCCCATTCTCATTGTCAGCTTGTAAAGAAGCATATAAATAAGATTCTTTTATATTCTCTTTTGTAATTTTGGTTCTGTAACCAATAGCGATGTCCACAGCAATTGCACCCGACGGATTTCCAAGATGGAATTCTGTTTGGCCTGTAACTTCTATTAAAAAAGGTTTTTGGTCTGACATAACGCGGAATTACTGATAAAGAAAATTGACCATAAGCAGTATGCTGTAATCCTTTTGAAATTACAACATACTCTTTACGGCTATCCACATATTTATGGAATTATTTATTAAGCTGTTTTCTTTTTATCAGCAGCAGGTAAAGTTTTTACTTTACCATCTTCCAATGCTTTAGGTTCTTCAAAAGCTAAGGGAGCATTAGTTACTCTAAAACCAACTTTTTTGATCGTAAAAGCACCAAATCTCATTTCATTACCATCCTTAGATTCTACATTAAAATCAAAGGTATTTTGGGTTATATTGTAATAGAATTTTTTAAACTCGATTTCAAAGTTTTCAGGTTTATCAGCATCAGTTTTCGCTTCTTCTGCTTTAGGAAATTCAACTTCTACATCAGTATCTCCTGATTTATCCTTAATCCATTCTACCAATTCATTTAGCTTAATAGTTGATGGGTCACCACCGTCTACTGTATCGCTAAAATCAATAATCCAGTCTGCTTTTTTATTTTGTGCCGATGGGATATTACCAACTCTTACACTTAGTGAAACTGCATCGGGTTTATTTTTTGGCCCAATCGATAGTTTTCCATTAATTCCAAAACTATATTTAGAAACATCTATCAGTCCGTTAATCGATACCTTAGTCCCTTCTTTTGTAATTGAGCCATTAACTGCACGTGTAACTACTGTTTTATCATCACCCCACTTAACCTGAATATTATGCGTAGTTTTCCAATTATTCGGAATTGTTGCTTCACCAGAAATTGTTTCCGAATATCCTGTCTGGTTACTGAATTTTGCTACTTCAGCAACTGCTAAATCAGCTTTTAAAGTAAGATTTCTAATTGTTGTAATTGTTACTGCCATAATTTTATTTTTTTAAGTTAGTTTTTAAATACTCATTAAAATTGTGCTTATTCAAAAACAACTGCTCCCACCGTTTTTATCATATAAATTTCTGCCGTAAAAAGTTGAAATAGCACTTGCTATAAGCTATCAGAATTAACCAGATTTTTTTTGAAAAGTACAACTAAAAAATAGTCCCGAAATAGGTAAAAATACCTGTTTATTAGATATTTATTACTCTAATAATCTGCTCATCAGGTAAAAAAGAGTGATGTAAAAAAGAATAAGAATTATTCAAACCGTTCTTGCAAAATCCTGACACATTCAGTTATAAATCTTTGAAAAGTATATATGGAAACGAAGCAAGCTTATTGGTACAAATCTGGCTACCTGCGAAAATTCAGTAATAAAGGCTAAAACTGGATGTACAATTTATTTTAGATAAGAGTACTTGCCGTAGGCATGTCCCTTCGGGCCGGGCTGCCTGCTAAATCTTTTGCGATATTAGTTTTGTCCAGGCTTTGCCAGAAGTTTAAAACATCGCAAAAGGCATATCTAACGAATCTGAGGCCAATAAAAATACAATCTTCAGAAGCAATTCCAATTTTTAAATCCCAAATATTCCCCCAATAAGCTTTGCGAGCTTATTTACTCAGGAC